>Ga0310038_10000319_pt1 | contig 43650 bp, 25 predicted proteins | sample Sb_taG_6_FD_200461 | JGI IMG/M metagenome (GOLD analysis project Ga0310038, IMG submission 200461) | Peat soil microbial communities from Weissenstadt, Germany - Sb_50d_4_PS metaG (v2) (version 2) | ecosystem: Environmental > Terrestrial > Soil > Wetlands > Peat | place: Germany: Weissenstadt... | reverse complement strand
AGTTACCGCCGGGCCCGCTTGGGCTGGCCTCCCCATTGTTCTTTGAACTTGGTGGTCCGGCTGTCCAGTTTGGAGCGGCCGAAGTTGAAGGGGCCCTAGCCTCATTCGATGGCTCGTAGAAGGTGGTACCAGAACATCGGCATGTTGGGGGAGGCTGGGTTGTAATCGCGAAACGAGCTGATGCTGGGGAGAACTCATGGGCGGAATCGCGTGAGCCTCTCGCGATTTTCGTCGAGTTGGCGTGCGAGATCGATCGCGCGCATGAACGAATAGCCCGTTAACAACCTCGCAAACCGGCCGCGGGTGCGTCGAATGCCCACGTAGGTCCGGAAACGGCTGAGAGCCTTCAGTGGCAGTTGAGGTTGGTCAGGGTCGAATTCCCAGGGGTGGAAATAGAGAACGGTGGCCCCGTACCGAGGGTCGCTACGGGAAAGCGACAGGGCCAGTTTCATGAGAGGAAACGGCAGGACTCGGAAGTACCCGCCTCCCCCGATGGGCACGTTAAGACCGCCGATCCGCAGAGTCGCCGGGGGTAACTCCAGGATTTCCCGCTCCAAGCCTTGGGCCAGGAATGGACAGCGAGGAGCACCCGGAATCCCGTAGCGATCGTGGTGGACGGGGTAGATCGAGGAGTCATAGGCCATTCCCACTTCCGCGAGAATATCCAGGGCCCACGCAGTCTGGCGCACCACACTGAATGTCGGTGCCCGGTAACCGACAACGGCTGTCCCACAGACCTGCTCCAGTGCGTCCTTGCTGGTTCGAATGTCTGCTTTGAAGGATTCGGGGCTCATGACATGAATCCGGCGGTGGTCCCAACCGTGACTGGCCACTTCATGTCCATCGTTGCAGATCGACTTGACAAGCCATGGATGAGTCAAGGCGATCTGGCCCACGATGAAGAATGTCGCTCGAATTTTCCGCGCGGCGAACTGCTCGAGGATCCATGCCGTCGTGCGGTTCATTCGTTCGCCATAGATCCTCTGCAATCCAGGATCAACCTGGAGCCCGGCTGCCGCCTCGATCCGATGATGCTCCTCCACATCAAAGCTCAAAACGACCGGCAGCGGGGGAGCGCTGTTCGCGGCGATGGTCGTGTCCTCGTCTCCGGACTGGGCGAGGGCCGCTCTCGGGTCTGCATCCAGCGTGATCGACTCGCTTCTGATCCTCCTTGCCCTGACTCCTTCACCAATCTTCATCAGGTGACTTGACATGACGGGTCCCTTCGAGACAAGGGGTTTCAGGTAGCCGTTCACCGGTGTTGTTGCGGATATCCACCCCACTCGCAGGGGGAAGAGCCTTGTGCGAAGTCGCGAAAACGGCTACTTTGGCGGCTCATCACAGTCATTCCGTTGACTGCAAGGCTGAACGGGTTCGGCCGGGAAAGTGCGGCAATGACACCCCGATTGTTTCGTCCACGAGCTGGTGTCGGCTGAAGACCGTCACCTGATACGGTCGCCGTACGTCTCCTCGAAGGCGGGGAACCAGTCGTTTGACTGCTCAAACGTCTGGCGCTCGATGCTGCGCATTGAAAACCAACCCGTCATGTCCAGACTTCGTCGCCACGCTACGAGGTTACGCACAAGCCTCAGTACAGCACCTCCTATTACACCGGTGAACCGCAACGGGTTTCAGTAACCATGAGAGCGGTACCAATCGATATAACTCGCCAGTCCCTCTGTGAAAGGTGTTCCAGGGCTGTATCCCAGTTCGGTCCTCGCACGAGTGATATCGGCATGGGTTTGGCGAACATCGCCCGCCTGCTCCGGAAGATGGTGGATGATCGGCGTCTTCCCCAGCGCTGATCCGATGGCCTTGATCATCATCCCCAGCTCGACAGGAGTCGAGTTCCCCAGGTTGTAGAGGTGGTGCGCCGTGCACCGCTCGATGGCGCGAACAATGCCATCGACGATGTCTGAGACGTAGGTGTAATCACGCCGGGTCGAGCCGTCACCGAACATGGGCACGCTCTCACCCCGATCGATCAGCCGGGTGAACTTGGCGATTGCCAGGTCAGGGCGGTTCCTTGGGCCGTAGGCCGTGAAGAACCTCAGCCCCGTGACGGGAAGTCCGTGCAAATGATGGAAGGTGAAGGCCAGCAGTTCGCAGGCCTTCTTGGTTGCGGCATAGGGGCTCACGGGGAGATCAACGGGGTCCGTCTCGCGGAACGGCCCGCTTGCCCTGTCCCCGTAGACGCTCGAACTGGACGCGTAGACGAATCGCGGACGAGGCTCGAGCCGCGCCGCTGCGTCCAGCATGTGGACGGTCCCCTGAACGTTAACCTCGGTGTAAAGCGCAGGATTGTCGATGCTCGGGCGGACTCCGGCACGTGCGGCCAGGTGAACGATCACGTCGGGTCGCACGTGCTGTACCAGGCTCCCGACACCCTGGGCATCGCGGATGTCCAGCTCGTTCAGCCGGCATCGACGATTCCGCAGGGCCTGTTTCAAGTTCGACTCCTTTATGGACCGCGGGTAGAAGGGATCGAGGTTGTCCACCACGGTTACTTCTGCCCCATCGGCGAGTAGCCGATCGACCAAGTGCGACCCGATGAACCCTGCCCCGCCGGTCACGATGGCATGCATCTTGAGCACCCCCGGTTTGCCTCCAGAGTGAAACCGCCCCAACCCGGAGTGGATTCCATGCATCCAGAATCAGGGTATGCCTCTCATGACGGGTGGGCCGATGACCCGAGTCAGGGGCACAGGCAATCGCTTCCAGATCCTGATCATCCGCTGGTTGCGTGGGTTGTCAGGGCGCATGTCAGAGATATGCCCTGCCCGCATATGGTAATGCCAGACTGCAGGTGCCGGTCTCGCTCCCCACTGCTCCTTGAACTTGTAGGTCGGGCTGTCGGGGCTGGAGCGGCCGAAGTCAAAGCTCTGCTGGCCGCGCTCGATGGCTCGCAGCAGCAGGTTCCAGTACATCAGCATGTTGGCGCAAGTCGAATTATACTCGCGGAGCGAGCTGGCGCTGGGGACCTCGGTGACGCCCCAGCCGTGGGTGAGCAGCGCGGCGGCGATCGGCTTCTTGCCCGATCGTATCACGCAGATTTCCGCACGTTCGGGGAACTGCTCCAGCGCGGCGCGAAACAGTCTGCGGCCATAGACCGGCGTCCCGAGGTCTCGCATGTTCCGGCTGAAAACCGCGTAGAACTCGTCCAGGAGTTTTTCACCATCCCAGACGACCTTCAGTTCGGCTTTCTCGCCCTTGCGGATCTGGTTGCGGACCTTGGAGCCAACTTGCTTCCAGAGCTCGGCGATCGTTCCCGGCAGGTCGAGCCGCATATGAACTTTCTTGCCTTTCCAGGTGATGAACCCGGGATGATCCAATTCGTACTCCTGCCGGAGCTCGAGAGTACGCGTATCGAGCCGCGCGGCCAGTTCGATCGACCGATCCACCAGGTGTTCAGCCGTTTCCTCGCAGTCGCTGACGATCCCGCCGTAGTTGAGGTAGGGGAGACTCACGAGGAAACGGCCGAAGAGTCTGCTCTTGACTAAGGCCAGGGGCAGTATTCCGCGGAGTTCCCCATCCTCGACTGCCTCGAGCACATAGGGCTCATGCTGGAGGCCTTGCTCTAGGACAGCCAGCCACGCCGGGTGATAGCTCAGGTGGAAGCGGCCCTGCCGCCTGACGAAATCTGCCCAGATCGGCAGCCTTGCCCGATAGGTCTGCGGGGTATGGATTAGGATCGAGACCCGACTGGTGAGAGTGATGCTCATGAGATGAGTGCTGCCTTGCTTGTGAGTGTTGAAGTGAGATCCCTGCCGAGAAGTCGATCGTAGATGGCCCGGATTTTCTCCATCCGAACCTCAAAGCTGTGGTTCTGGTCGATGGTGGCTCGGCCAGAGCGGGCCAGACGATCTCTCAGCGGACCGTCTTGAAGCACGCTCACGAGCGCATCGGTCAGTCCAGGAACGGAACCTGGGTCGATCAGCAGTCCGTTGTGCCCATGCTGGATGAGCCGGGGGATGCCGGCAACCCTGGTGGCGATGACGGGAACTTCCATCGCCATTGCCTCGAGCACGACATTGGGCAAGCCTTCGCGGAGACTGCTCAGCACGAAAACGTCCATCGCCTCGTAGAGGAGTATGGTCTGTGCCTGGTAACCGACGAGCCGGATGCGCTCCTCGCGCCCTCTGGCGCGAATCAGACTGGCGAGTCGCTCTTGTTGATCTCCTTCACCGGCAATTCGCAGTTCCACGTCGAAACCTTGCTCGAGCAGCCGGTCCACTGCCGCGATGAGCAGGTCGAATCCTTTCTCCTCGGAGAGCCGTCCGATAGCCCCGATGAGGAGTCGATTTGCGGGTATCCCCAGTCGTCGCTTGGCCTCCTCGCGATCCACAGTCCTGGCGAACTGCCGGGTGTCAATGGCGTTCTCGATCAGAAGACAAAGTTCGCGGGGAACGCCGCAATCGAGGCAGTTCTGGAACAGGTCGTCCGATACGCTGATCACGACCTCGTAACGCTTCAGGCAGGCGCGGTCGATGCCGTAATAAAGGGGGGTTCGACGAGTATGCTTCACCCACCCGTGGACTGTCGTTACCAGCCGCATCGGCCAGAACCGCCGCAGCAAGAGCCCCACCGCGTTGCTCTTGTAGTCGTGCCCATGCCAGATGGCGACTCGCTCGCGGCGGCAGGTTTCGAGCAAACTGGTGACAACCTTCCAGTCCCAGGGGCCGCGATCGGGAATCGAGATCAAAGGGGCATTCCAGGCTTCGGCCTTCCGCCGCAGGGTCTCAAAGCCGGGATCTCCCGGCGGGTGCAGGTAGGCACACAGGTTGCGGTAACCCATCGGCTCGAGGAACCGGGGAGAGTTGAGGATCGTCTTGTCGGGACCGCCGCCAGTACCTGTGACTACGCGCGTGTCAAGGACGACGGGCAAGTGCGAAGAAGTGAACCCTTGGCCTACTTGTTTCTTCATGCTGGACTCCGACCAGGGATCGATCTGTGACTGTCTCGGCGCTAAAATTCGAGTGGCGGCCAACTGCAAGCAGGGCTCAGGGAGGGAAACTGCTCGCGAGGATCGCCAAGGAGAGCCGCTTCCGGGACGACCACGTTTTCGAGGAGAGCCGGACTGAGCAGAATGGAATTGCTCAGGGCGAAGAGCCCAACTGGAGTGGGCGATTCGGCGACGAAGTGCCTTGGTAGAAACATCTCGCGGTGCAGACTTCGTTCCTCGCGACGATGCTTTGCATGGGCTCGATCACTGCAGGTGAAAACCCTGGGGGAGGTAATGATTCAAGGAGAGCGGGCGCTGTTCGCTCCCCCCAGGCGCGCGATTCTCGACCATCTGGGTTCGAGGGGCCTTGAGATCGGAGTCGAACAGCCATCTCTCGAAATCCCGCGCCTTTGCGGACCACGCTTCATCGACCAGTCGCACTCGCGCGCTTTGCTGCGATTCGGGTAAGCCAGTCGCCAGGCGTTCTCTCACGGCCTGGGAGAACTCTTCGGGAGTCGCCACTACATCGAGAGAATCCGCCCAGGGCCGGGTGGAAGGCAGATCACGGACAACGACGGGCTTACCCGTCGCCAAGTATTCCTTCAGTTTGAGGGGCTGCATAGCTCGGGTCACAGGCAGGTCCGCATACGGCATGATCAGCACATCAGCCGCCCGAGCAACCGCGGGGAGTTCCTGAAAGGGGATGGAAGGGTGGCAGACCAGGCGGGGAATCGACTCCAGGCCGCGAGGAGGCGCGGACTGGGGCCCGACAAGGAGCATCGTTCCGCTGTCCAGGTCTTGCGCCAGACGTTCGAGGTAGGTGACATCCATCCGCTGATCGATCACCCCCCAGAACACGATCAAGGGGCGCTCCAGGCGCGAAAGCCAGGGAAGCTCGCCCCGGCTTCCTACTTCCTCTCGCCACTGAGCGAGATCCACGCCATGAGTCAGCAGGTGAACAGGGCTCCGACTCCTCTCGAGCTTCTCCTGAAGTGCGTCGCTCACGGCGATGAGTGCGTCGACTTTGGTCACCAGCTCACTTTCCATCGCGCGGAGGGTCGAGCCGTCCAGCCCGGGCCACTCGGCGAAGTCGTCCACGCAGTAATAAACCCAGCGCCGGACGGGAAGATGCCCCACGAGGTCGGCGACAACGGGAATGTTGGTCACCGCGACAGCCGGCTGGGGCAGCCCGGTCAGGAATGGAGCGATTTGCCTTCGGAGCAGGCTCAGGTTGATCCGCCGCTCCAGTCTGGATCCGAACGAGGGCCACATCTTCGGGTTGAGCACTCGGAGATTGGGATGCCTGCCTTCACCGGCTCTCGCACGTTCCTCCTTCCCCTTCGGAACGGCCCACTGAGCAACCTTCTCCAGCCCGCGAGTTAGTGTCGCGAAGTCGAGCCGGGGTTGGCGGGTCCCGATCGTGTTGATCCACAAGACCTGGTACCGGTCCAGCAGATGGCCGACCAGGTGCTGGCAGCTCGAGGGATGACGGCCCCAGTCATCGGCGAAGACGAGCACCGTGGGAAGATCTCGCCCATGGTCAGCCATCGAGCATTTCCTCATACACGCGACAATAAGCGGCGTGCATCTGGACCTCGGAAAATAGCGAGACCGCGCAGTCGCGTCCCTTGACGCCGAGGTCTTCGAGCAAGTCCGGCGTCGCGACCAGGCGGAAGACCAGTTCCGCCAAGGCCCGATCATCACCCGCCGGAGCTAGCAGGCCGGTCTCGCCGTCAACGACCACCTCGGGCACCCCGCCGACCCGGGTTGCCACCACCGGGAGTCCGGCCGCCATCGCCTCGATGAGGGTCAGCGGGATTCCTTCGCTGATGCTGGTCAGCAGGGCGATGTCGGCCGCGGCCAGCAGCCGTGGGACATCCGTGCGGAGCCCGAGGAACTTGACATGGCCTTCGAGGCCACGATCCCGCACCAGGTCCTGGATGGTCGCTCGTTCGGGACCTTCTCCGACCAGCACGAGCCTCGCGTTTCCCTTTCGGGGGACCAGCCGCTCCACGGTCCGAATCGCCGTGGCATGGTCCTTCAGGTAATCGAGCCGGGCGACCTGAATCAGCATCAAGTCGTCGGGCTCCAGACCGATCTCGGTCCGAATGGCCATGCGCTGAGAGGTCGTGAGCCGGAGATTGAATCGCTCGAGCGGGATCCCGTTGTAGATGACCTCCACCCTCCCCGGCGCGATCCCCTCGTTGTGGATCAGGGCCTGGCGGACCGCCTCGCCGACCGCGACCACCCGGTCGTGTCTTCGGAGCAGTAGGCGATTGGCCAGCTTTCGTTTCACGCTGGGATGATCCGGATGGTGCCGGCCGTGCTCTGTGAACAGCACAGGGATTCGACTGCCCAGGAACCGGCTGATTGCGCTGTAGAAGAACGGCGTGTACTGATGAGCGTGCAGCAGGTCGACCTGCTCACCACGAACGATCTCGGCGAGCTGCCGCGAACACCTCAGGCTCAGGCCAGGTTGCCGATCCAGGACACGTACAGGAAAGCCCTCGTCGCGTAACTCCGCGCCCAAAGTACCCAGCTCGTCCAGGCAGACGAACAAGAAACGATACTGTTCCCGAAGTTGTCGGGCCAGGCGAGCGGCCAAAACCTCCGCACCCCCCATGTTCAGACCGTGAAGCACCTGGCAGATCGTCGCGACTCGGGAGGCGGGGCCGAGACGAGACGACCGAAACGTCGCATCGGAGGGGCGTGATTCAAGACCCGTCGAGTCTAGCATGGTGATACCGGTACTCCAGGAATTCTCAGTCCGGCTCATTGGTTGGACCTCGATACTCGAACGCCCCTGCATCGGGTGCCGATCCGCTGAAAGAGGGACCTTTCCCGGCACTCTGCTCTGGGTCGGCGACGACCACGCCGACGTCGATTGCGGGAAGATCAGGGCGGGCCAGTCGAAGATCGCCGCGTTTTGCGTCGATGAACCAGTTGCGCTGCGCGTTACCCACGTTGGCCTTGAGGTCGGCTTTCGCCCCGTCTCGCAAGATGACCTGACGATTACTCAGGTTGTTCCACACCCGGGCGCTTGCCGTCGGGAAACGAATGCTGATGGACCAGGGAACCTTTCCCTCCACCATCACGGTGTTATGCGCCACCTGAGCTCCGGGTGATGCGTTGACCTCGATTGCCTCGTCGGCCCAGGGATTCAGGTTGCAGACCGCATTGCGGCGGATCAGCCCTCCCTCATGGTCGAGCTGACCCGAGCCATCGTTGGACTCAGGGCCCAATCCCAGTGCGATCCCGCGGTGGCAGTCCAGGATCCAGTTCCGTTCAACGACGGTATTCCGTGAATGTCTCCAGAACAGGATCGCCGGTCCGGCGCGATAGCCCTTAGATTCCGGCCCGCGGATCCGTTTGATCGTGTTGTCGCGCACCGTCCAGCCGTCACCGTTGAGGACATCGACGCCGTTGGTGTAATCACTCGGTGCGCTATCGGAGTATTCCAGCAGACAGCAGCTCACCAGACCATTGCGGCAAGGTTTGCTTCCGAGAGCCGTCGATCCCTTGATAAGCTGTTGCCCGACGTCGCGCACATGGACATTGTGGATGACGACGTCCGAGGCGCCGTTCTCGCCATGAACCTGGACGCCATGAAATCCAACCTGAGTGACGGTAAGGTCCGCGATGGTCACGCGGGGTGCGCTCACCGAGATCGCCACCATCCGCTCCGCCATTCCGCTACCGCGCAGGATGACTTTCGAGCGATCGCCACTCCTCCCGCGCAGGACGAGGCCGGAAACGGGGATGTCGAGTTGATTTCCGTCCAGGCGATAGGTACCGTTTTCCAGCAGGATGGTCGTTCCAGGCTTGGCCCGCCCGACGGCGCCTCGCAGTTCATTCATCGAGCGGGCACGGATGATCGTGGTGGTCCGAGGCGGTTCCCACCCACACCGCCTGCACGGCTCGGCGAGAGCTGTAGCACACAAACACTGAACAAGCCCGGCCAGCGCCAAAGCGACAACCGAGCGACTCGGCGTTGTGTTGCGGCACGCCCCTTGCAAACTCGGGTTTCGCTCAGAATCCACGGGGTGCCCCTTTCGATGACCCGCCGATGGTCTTCCGGTTGCCTCGGTAGTCGGCCAAGAACCTGCCCCAATTGCGGGGGCTAAGAGACTGTTTCAAAAACCGGGCGAAGTGCTTGTTTTCCCTAGGATTTCGAGGCCAGGACCCATTTTTGAAACAGTTTTTAAGCACCTTCCCCAGAACTCCAGCAAGGCCATGTGGTGTCTTGAACTGAGCGAGCACTCGCCTTTTTTGAGGCACGAAGGACTCCGGAGTTCCATGATTGGCGGCTCCTGAGGATCGGAGCTGGCTTGCGATCGTGCAGCCCCGAAGCCGAGTGTCACGAAGCCCCTCTTGGAGCATGATGGCCACGGCCCGGGCGGAGTGACGCGACTCAAACCGCAGCAGGTCGCTCCAGGCGCGCTCGGCCAGTTCATTCCCCCGGCTGAACCATCGCGAGCGAAGTGGTTCGTCGACGTGAGCCGCAGCCAGACGGAGTACGTTCGCCTTGCGAAGCTCGTGGGCTGCCCAGGCTTCCGTAGGGAACTCCAGCTTCTCGGGGTGATCGAAGTAAGGGACCTCGTTCCCAGCCATCCAGCCGGCGAAATGAGTGAGGCTTGACTGGGCGTAGTCGTACATCTGGTCCTGCTCACCATGCTCAAGCTTCAGACTAAGGTACCTGGCCAGCACGGTCAGGAAGACCGTATAGGACCAGCGTCGCTCCACGTTCAAGAGATCGAGCACAGCAATGTCAGTGACCGGATGAATCACGCGCCGGATCAGTTGCTCGGCCTTGTCGAGATAGCCGCGGTCGCACGTGAGCAACCAGGCATCCAGGAGCGCGTTGACCGAGTTTCCGCATCCACGGCCTGGCCCGTGGAAGTTCGCCTCCGCCGTTGAGCTGGCCAGCCCCGTCGGGCCGGGGTCGATCAATCCAAAGATCGTTCTACGCCCGTCGTCCATGGCAATGACCCAGTCCGCAAGGCAGAGTACTGTATCCCGGGCTTGAGGGTTTCCCGTCAGGAAATAGTAGTGCAGCAATCCTGTGGTGTAGTTGTGCTCGTTGCATGGACCGCCGCCGTAATCGCGACCTCTTGATCCGCGATTCGCCCGCGAATAGCAACGGTGCGTGGCGGTGGCAGCATCCCGGTAGTGGTCGGTGTGCCAGAAGAGCCCGCCGCTGTATGCGGCCCGATCCTGCGTCGTGTGGTAAGTATCGATATCAACGACATGCCGAGCAAGTGTATCGCACAGCTCGAACCATCGAGTGTCTGAAGTGCGCAGACATTGAAGAAGTGTCCCCTGAACGAGGTCATACTGGTTGTTGTAGTGCGAGACGAGCGGTTTCGGTCCTTTGAAGTACTCGTTCTCGTGATCCGCATAGAGCTCGCCGTAGTGACGCCAGCCGTATTCGTCGATAAGTTCGCGCCGAGCTCGAAGATTGTTGGGGCCATCGATCACTGCGGAGAGGTACCTCTCGAAACGCTCGTCACGAGTCGTAGAAGCGGGCGGGAGCTGGGGAATCGCCTGGCTGTCCGCATACCACGCGGGAGAGCAATGCACGAGAGCCGGCCCGTTGATGCACTCGAGACTCTCGGTCGCGGCAGGGTTCTGGGAACCGAAGGCGAGCCAGATCGTGTGCGTTTTCTGTTCCCCGCCTTGGAGCTCGTAGAGCTCGCCTGATTGGCGTGGGAAGGGACGTACGCTGAGGCGACCATCCTCGACATCGATGGCCTTGGGGAACTGTTGCCAGAATTCCGGCATGCCGACGGTGAGCCAACGGTCGTCTCCCCTCAGTGTGACGAGGGGGCTTGCCCGCAGGCTGTACGATTCGATCCCATCATGGCTAACGCGGTAGCCGCGGAAACGGGCAGGATTCCGACCCTGGCGATTCACGTGGTTTGGGCTTTGCCAGTTCTCCCCGCCGCTGGAGTCTTGATAGATCTCGAATCGATTGCACTCCGCGGACTTAATGCCGTCGTTCCCATTCTCCGTCCAGTGCACTCGCCTTGCCCCTGCCTCAGCCAGCGCGAGCTGGAGCGAGAAATCGCGGAAGAAGAGAGAACCCGGGTCGCCCAGGTCCCATAGGCCGCCGCGATGGCGAGCCCTCCTGGGATTATGCAGAGTGAGCTCGATTCGAACCAGGGACAAGCCCGAGAAGAAGGAGAGTCGAGCCCGAAAACGGTAGCGATTACGACGACGCCCCCTAATAGTCCCTTCGAACACCACCGTGGCCCGCACGGGACCGTTCGCTTCGAGTTCATACCGCTCGATCTGAGGATAGCAGCTACGACCCTTTGCTTCGACCAGCACCGTTCGTGAGTTTCCCTCATCCAGTACCGGCGTATTCTCGATCTCCACCTGGGCCAGTGGTGCGAGAATCTGGCGATCGAGGGTGAACACGGCCGATCCGGTGTGGACCACGACAGTTCGATCGGTTTCCGCCACGCGGATCGGTTCTCCTGGGCGGCCCACCTCATGCGGATCGCCGTGGCGCAGCTGCATCGACCAGACACACTGGCCAGAAACGACCGGACCGAGCATGAAGTCCAGAAGCATCCACTTGACGCTCCCATCGGACCAGCGCGCCAGGGGATTGAATTGCAGAGGGACCGGCTTGCCGGAGGAATCAAGGAGTGAAAGAGACGTGTCATCCCTGAGAACCCCGCGCGGGAAGGGAACGCCAACCGCGACCGGCTGCTGGGCTAACGTAGGGCCAGCCGATTGCACGATCAGTGGAACCGAGAGATCTCCCGGCGCAACTGAGTGATCGGTGATCCGAGGACCATGTTCATCAAGACCGGAGAAGGAACCGCGATTCGATTCAGCGATGATTGGTGCGCTGTTCATTCGTTGCCTGTGCCTTCTCGAGGTAGAATCTGAGACGCGCCGCCAGGACCCTGACATGAGGTTCGCTCAGAATGCTATGATGATTTCCCGTGATTTCAATGATTTCCAGACCTCCGGCAGCAAGTCGACTCCAACCCAGGTCACGACCGTGTAATCGCAACAGAGGTCGGGTGCGTGCTCGGAAGAGGGTAACACGCCCAGGGTAGGCCGTGGGGACATACTCCCTCAACGCCCGGTAGTGGGCCTCCAGCAAGTTCCGGAATGGCTCTGGCACGCGCGAAAGATCGATAAGACCCTCCGCGCCTGACGCTGTCGATCCAGGACTGGCGCGATGAAGGAAAGCACCGATCCTCCTCCTTACCGCGCCCGTCTTCAGCCGAATGCGAGCCAGAATCTCTTCAAGTTCCGAGTTACAGATCTCATCCAAGAGCCAAGAGGGCGTATTGCGGAGAAACTCCATCAAGAAAGCCGGGGTCCAGAAACGCATGTAATAACGTGTCGGTGGAGGCGTGTGATCGATGATTGCCAGGAGCGCTACATTCTGTCCCTGCGCGGTGAGTTGCTGGGCCATCTCGAAGGCCACACTCCCCCCGAACGAGTACCCGCCGAGGAAGTAAGGTCCCTCCGGCTGAATACGACGGATTTCTTCGATGTACCGAGCAGCCATGCCCTCGATTTGCGGAACTGTCTTCTCGATTCCACTCGCTCGATCCGCACTGATTCCGTAAAAGGGCTGATCCGGAGCCATCTCTCTGGCCAGATTCACGAAACAAAGGACCTCGCCCCCAACCGCGTGGACACAGAAGAAGGGATGCCTGGAGCCATGGGGTTGAAGCTCCACGATCGAGGACCATCCTGCCACTCCATCGTGCCGGTGGATGACTTTGGCCAGAGATTCAACGGTTGGTGCCTGCATGAGAATTGTGAGGGGAAGAGTCAATCCGAACACTTTCTGGACTTGAACGACCAAGTCCGCAGCCGCGAGGGAATCGCCCCCCAACCGGAAGAAGTCGTCGTAAACGCCAACCCTTTCCACGCCGAGAATCTGAGCCCAGATCTCCGCCAGTTTCGTTTCGACATTGGAAATCAGATGCACCTGTCCATGCACGCCTGGCGCCATGATGTCGCAGGCTCAAGTTGACGCAACAGTCCGTTGATGAGAGAGCCGATCATCCGAGGCGAATTTGGAGGCACTTGACAAGAAAGGAAGAATCACTGCTTCGAAGGCAGTTTGGAGAACTACTCCCCTCGAAGCCGGGACACCTGTCCTGATACACAAAAAGACACCGCTCGATTCTTGCCTCGAGCGATCAGACATAGACTTGTCCCCGATCGTCGACCCAGACGAAATCGGCTGGATTTGGTTCGTCGATGGGTTGCCAGGCTTGAGCTTCTGAATCCTGAGCCGGTGGTACCGAATGAGTCGAAAGCTTGAGTACACGAGCTCCGACGACTGCAATGTAGTATTGTTCGTATAGTTGCATGTACGACCGGTGACCCTAGCACGAGTACAAAAATCAAGATTGTAGCTATTTACTTCCGTTGGCGACTTCGGTCGTTAGTTCTTGGATCGGGCTTAAGTTCTGAATGGACAGGTAAGGTAGGACGGACGCCGAACAGGCGCTTCGATCGCCTCCGTGACCGGCTTCCGTAGAAGCTACTTATACTCGCTGCGGCCGTACCAGAGACCTGAATGTATCGGCGACACGAACTGTGTATGTATATCCACGTTAGAGGATTCGACTGTGAAAGGTATTTGAGGAGGGGGCAATGGGTCGGTGTTGGTTGAGGTCGACTCTAGCTTTAGCAATCCCGATCCAACCAAAACGATGTAATAGGGGACCTCAAGGAACTCTAAGCTTATGAACTGAGCAGCGACAACAAATCCACTCAGCGCGACAACGACCATGCGGGCTGCGTGTCCGGTCCAATCATCCGTATCAGCAGCCTGTCCATCCTGGGGAGATCCCGCGGTTACCACCCGACGGGTGAGCGGCCATACCCGAGCAATGCAGAGACCATAGAATGTAACAATCATGAATAGTCCCGGAAAGCCGAGCTCCGCGCCTAGCTGAAGCCACAGCGTATGAGCCTCCTTATTTGCTGCATATAAGGCGATCTTGCCCTCGAACTCCCGATTCCCAACAACGTTCCATTGGTCTGTGCCTAACCCCAAGATCGGGTGTTTTAACATCGTTTGCCAGCAAGCACGCCACAGATCCAGGCGACTCTGCGCGGAAGCGTCCCGTTTCTCCTCAGTGACAAAAGTCGTTGCGAACCGTTCTCGAACTTCCGGCCCCGCAAAGCGCAAAGCCAGAAGCACGGCGAGCGTTAGAGCGAATAAGAACCTCGGATTCTTCTTTGCGACGGCGAAGGCGACGAACAAACTCGTCAGCAGACCTAGAGTCCCTCCCCGCGAAAAGCTAAACAAGACAACGTGACCCGTCAGAGCCGCGGAGATGAAAAGAAGGATCTTCCTCCACGGCACCTTCTGGTAGACCCCGTAGCAGAAGGAAAAACTGGAGGCACAAATCATTGCGATAGCAACACTCCCCTCCTCCATGCCGGCGAAAGTGAACTCTCCTCGAAGGAAGTGTCCCGAATAATAGAGCCGATTAAACTCTAGCCCCAAGTATCCATAGCTCAGACTGATGACCCAAGCGATCTGCTTGACCTGATGGACCGATTGAATCAAGGAGACCCCGACGACGAAGGGTATCACGATCTTCGATAACGAATCAACGAACGCCCAGGCGACATCTTGATCGGGAGCGCCAAAAGCGCGCAGGATCGACCAGAGAAGAAAACCCACGAGAGCAAAGCAGATTGCTCGAGCCTTCCCAAGGTTCCAGTCGCCGAACCCCTGCCAAACCCAGCCCACTAATGTGGCTATGGCAACAATGCGACTGTAGTTCCCCGGTGGAACCGACCAAGGCCAAAGGGACTCCGGCTTGATAATCGCAAGGCAGATATAAACCAATATGCCGATGAAAGGATTAAGTAAGGCTGCGGCAGCTCCGCAGTACGTAATCCCATATGTAAATAGTAATCCTTTCATCGACTGTGGTCCTCAATTCGCTCTGTTTCGCGTCTCAGCTCAATGCGGCCTCTCGAAGACAGTCAATACGTCCCCTTCATTGACGAGCTTTCGGGTCTGGGAAACCAGCCGCAATTCGTTCTCGCGCAGGAAGTCCAAGACCATATCGTCGGTGAGGTCGGATCGCCAACCCTTGCGCTCCTTGCCTGGGGCGAGAGGAGGTCCGGGGTGATGGATGACCGCGCGTCCTCCCGGCTTGAGGATCCTGCGGAATTCCCGGAAATAGCTCCTAGCGTCCTGAGGATTGATGTGCACAAAGACATCGTATGACCAGATCGCATCGAGAGAGCAATCGATCACGTTGACGCTTTCCCCGTTACCTACCTGAAGCTCGATGTTCGGGCAGTCAGCGAAGCGTTCACGGCATAGTTCGATCGCGCGTTCCGATACATCCACGACATACAGCCGGGAGACACGTTGTTGCAGCACCTCTGTCCAACGCCCGCCCCCTGGTCCGACTTCCAAAACAGCCCCACGCTCAGGAATATTCGGAAGAATGAATTCAGTGATGATTTGCTCCTTCCATTTCTGATCCTTTGTCCATTCCTCCCCACGTCGTGACCAGTCATACTCGTTCCAAAGCTGCTTATTGGTCGTCGTCGTAAAGCGCCGCGAGGAGATGGTCCATGGCTCGACCAATCGCCGCCGCTGCTCGATCGCGACGAGCCAGAGGTCCATACGATCCAACACACTGCCGATGAGCCACCGGGTGATGTAGAGGGTCGAATAGAGAAGACCACCATGGTGGTAAACGTTCTTTAGCCGTTGGGAATACTCACTTTGCATCGCAGATTGTCCTTCTCGATGTTGGCGAGATTAGCTAGTGCGGCTTGGCACAGGTAACCTCGAGGTTTTCTCGCCGGCAAGCTTCGTCTTTCGGGGGCAAACTACCCCCTCGTCGCTGCCAGACCGCGCAAACACTAAACGGTAAAAGAGAAAGTCTCGGTGAAGAATGCGCCACCACAATTGCAACCGAAAGAGCCCCGGAGTCGAGGAGCGGCTTGTTAAGTGTGAAAAGACCATCAATTGTTGCACGCATTCCGACGTTCATTCGTTGGAGGAGTCGATCATCTTCGTGCGTGCTTGCACCGACGGGGAGTTGGCGCGTGCACCATGGTACCTTTCCGCCCACTTGGCCAGGACCAGCAGGCTCCAGAGCACGTTTCCCAGGCGGCTTGTGCCGTTGAGATGAGAAGCATAAATCTGCTGCGCGACCTTCTGCTCGACGAGTGCCGAGATCGGCGCTTTCGGATCAAGCACGGCAGACTCGAACATCGGGCGTAAGGGGCCGCGGAGCCAATCGTCGATCGGGATCTCGAATCCCTGCTTGGGGCGTCGAAGGATGCTGTCCGGCAGTATCTGGCGGTAGGCGTTCTTGAAGATCCACTTGGTCTGACCGTCGTGGACCTTCCAGCGGGAGGGAATCCGAGCGGCAAGTTCCATCAGCTCGTGGTCCACCAGGGGCGGGCGAACCTCCAGCCCGTGGGCCATGCTGGCCCGGTCGACCTTCACCAGGAAGTCGTCGGGGAGGACCACGGCCACGTCGGCGGCGATCATACCACCCAGAACATCAGATTGAGGAGCCGTGGCGAAACTCTCCCGGAGCAAACTCCCTGGGTCGTGGCCGTTGAGCGTGCCGCGCAGATCGGCGCCCATCAGCCGGCGACGCAGCGGCTGCCGGCACAAGGTCAGTGTGTTGGCGTAGGCCGGGCCTGCCTCCAGCGACAGGTTCGTCAGCATCGTCTTGGCGCGCAGCGGCCGCGGCAGCCAATCCGCCTTCGGCCAGACCTGGGCCAGTTGCTTGAGGACCGAGCGACGGAGCCACCCGGGAAGCCTCCGCCGCAGCGCTGCCTCCGTCAGGTCGTGAGCGTACCGCGAGTAACCTCCGAAGGCCTCGTCGCCCCCGTCGCCCGAGAGCACGACCTTGACATGCTGACTTGCGAGGCGGGAGACGAGATACGTCGGTATCGCCGAGGAGTCGGCGAAGGGCTCGTCGTAGTAGTGGGTCAATTCATCGATGAGCGAGACGGCATCGGGATTGACGATTTCCTCGGTGTGTCGCGTCCCGAATCGATTGGCGATCTCTTTCGCGTAGGGCAATTCGCTGAACCGCTCCTCGGCGAAACCGATCGAGAAAGTCTGCAGCGGGCCCCGGGTCGCACCGGCGGTGAGGGCCACGATGATACTGGAGTCGATGCCACCGCTGAGGAACGCGCCGACCGGCACGTCGGCGATGAGGTGCAGCCGCGTCGTCTCGGCAAGCTTGGCGCGGATCGCCTCTTGCCATTCCTCCACGGTCGGGCCGAAATCGGGCTCGATCCGCAGCCGCCAGTAGCAGCGATCCGCCGCCGCGAAGGCGCCGGGACAGACAGCCAGGACATGGGCCGGCGGCAGCTTGATGATGCCCTGGAGGATCGTCCGGGCGCCTGGAACCATCCCATAGGCCAGGTAGTCCTCCACCGCGGCAGGGTCAACGGCGCGCGGCACGCCAGGGCAGGCCAGGATGGCCTTGAGCTCCGAGCCGAAGACCAGCTTTTCGGTGTCGCGATAGATGTAAAGCGGCTTGAGGCCCAGACGGTCGCGGGCCAGCACCAGTTGCCTCTGGTGCTGGTCCCAGAGGGCAAAGGCAAACATCCCTCGCAGCCGTTCGACCAGCGCAGCGCCGTGCTCTTCATAGAGATGGACCAGAACCTCGGTATCGCTCTTGGTCTGGAATCGGTGTCCCCGGGCCTCGAGCCCGCGGCGCAGCTCCTGGTAGTTGTAAATCTCGCCGTTGAAGACGACCTGGATCGAGCCGTCTTCGTTGCCGATCGGCTGGTCGCCCCCTTCCAGGTCGATGATCGAGAGCCGCCGATGCGCCAGGCCGATCCCCGGTCGGAACCAGAACCCTTCGGCGTCCGGACCGCGATGGGCGATCGCATCGCCCATGGCCTTCAACACGGCTGGCTCGACCGGGCGGTGCCTGTCGGAATAGATGATGCCTGCAATACCACACATGGAATGAATGCCTCGCCTTTCTAGACTCGACCACCGCGTAGGAGTCGTTCCCGGCCCCTAAACGAAGGCTGACAAGACCTGAGATGTCTCAGGGTTTGAACCGATCCCGCGTCCACGGCCCTCCCCTCCTCTCCGGCCTCGTTCCGAAAGTGACTGTCACCCGCTTGCGAGTGGATGGAGCTTTGGATGCTGCCTACCCCACCGTGTCTCCGGAGCCAAGGGTCTCGCCGTGCGATCGCAACTCGCTCTCGACACCAGGAACCGCCACCCTCACGTCGACTATTAACATTCGTAGCTCGCTTCGTCGATGGATCGAACTCCCGGAGCAAGAACGCCACCATCTGAAGCATCATGGTGACGGGCCGACAACCAAGAATCCAGCGCCCGTCGCGGTGACCGAACATCGGGAGAGCTCTCGCATTGGAGGATGATCAGCCGGCAATCCCTCACATGAGTGATCCTTCAGCGAGTAGGCGAGCCCTTGGGATTCGGCCTCATCGAGTCCGATGGGGATTGTCTCGCTTCCCACAACCGAGCGACCTTGGAAACTCCCGTGAGGGTCTTGACACCTTGAGTCCATCCGAAGGGGAAGCCGGGGGTGGGGGTCGAGACAGCCAAGGGGATGTTCCAGGCGACCAGCAGCAACAACGCGATCAGCGCGGCCCTCGGCCAGCGCCGACCCGCCGTAGAGAGAAGATAGGCGAATCCCAAGCAGATCGGAAAGTTGAAATCGAAGGGGCACCTCTCGACCAGGGTCGACCAGGCGTACCAGCAACTGATCACGTAGAGATGGGCGAGCCAGGCCAGGCCGGACGCCAAGACGATGAGATCCTTCCGGCGGAGTGCCAGCGCAAAGCAACCGATGATGCCGACACTCAACCCTGGCAGCCAGATCGATAGCCCGGAGATGGGCGGGTTGGTCAGGACCTCGAAGAGATGGGGCTCAAGGAATTTTATCTTACCCGCGTCGGCAGAGTAGGAGTTGGTGATCCAAGAGCCGAAGACAACTTTCCAGACGAGCATTTGGGGGAAGAACGCCACCGCACACCCAACCACACCGCTGCCAAGGCAGGTCAAGATACGTCTCCTCGAGCCGCTCCCGAGCCCTTCCCGCAAGCCGAGGAACGCCGCGGCAGCCGGCACCGGAACAAAACCCACGTTTTGATATCGAACCATGACGACCAGCGCGAAACTGATCCCGAGCCGCAGCCACCGACTCCAGCACAGCGGCTTCTCCCTCAACCGGACCGACTCGAACGAGCACCACGCGATGCTGAACTGGGCCGCCCCATGAGACATCATCAAGTCGATCGACGTCCAGTGCACTGCGTTCGTCGAGAACCAGGCTCCGACGACTGCCAAGGCCGCCAGCGGAGGGCTGACGTACCTCAAGAGGGCCCTGTAGAGCAGCCAGATCCCGAGCAGGGCAAAGAACATCTGGCTTGCGACAAAGGAAAGGACATAGGGTGTCGAGAATCCATCGGCCGGGAACAAGGGTCCTCCCAGCCTGCCAGAAGCCAGGATCATCAGGTGCGTCAGCTCGAAGAGAGGCAGGGCCAGGAGGCTCGACCCGACGGGCTTCATATTAATTTGCTTGCCGTGAAGGGTCTTGAGGCCGCTGGTCGGTGGATGGAGCGCCAGATCTTCGTCAAACTCGAGGTCGCCGTCGACGACGACCGATCTCGTGTACACATAGAAGAACACGCGGTCAGCGCCCGCCGGACCCAAATAGCTCAGATAGGGAGCATGAAGGACCGCGATCCGCACGAAGATCGCCGTATGAATGAGCAGTGCAAATAATAAAATTGTATGTGCTATATGATAACTCTTAGCTGGCTCATCAACCCATCGGCGGGTATCGGAAGTGGTACTCATCGCGAACGCTCCAGCGAAACGGGCCGGGTGACCCGCGACCATGATCGTATTCGACTTCGTCATCAGACTTCCCGATGATCGAGTGGATTGCTGAGAGTCGGGGCCTTCAGGACGAACGAGAGGCGGGCATGCGAGTCGAGTCCCCCAGGGGCCAGAGCACTCCGGCAGGGTCTTTCACCGTGCTGATTCGATGCAATTACAGGCGCACTAGGGCCGGTTGTACCGGCGGGAACCGCGCATCGTGCCCACAGAGCACCCTGTGCCGGGCTTGATTCAGCAGCGGCCTTCACAGGGAAAACAACGTGTACTGAGATGGCTCGGATCGGCAATTTGGTGCATCCTTTCGACCGGTCGCAGAAGCCTGGCTCGAACCAGGATTCTGGTTGCGGAAGCGGATCACCCGGGCCGGGTTGCCCACCGCAATGGCATAGTCCGGAATCGGCTTCGTGACCACCGAGCCGGCACCGATGATGCAATGCTTTCCGACGTCCGCCATGACCGTCGCATGTTCGCCAATCCAGGTATCCCGTCCGACGGTAACCCTGGTCCAGGTCCCCGGCTGTTCGCGGATGGGGATATCGAGCCGCTCGATGCCATGCTGAGCGCCGCCGTTGATGATCGAGACATGAGAGCTGACGAGCACGTCATCCTCGAGCGTCACAGCGCCAATGCTGCAGAAGAGTCCAACATAAACGTCTCTGCCGATCTCGGCCGTTGGGTGCGAGAAAACGGATCCGAATGAGAGACAGCACCCTGGCTCGCACTTGCGGAGGACCCTGCGGTAGAAAGCGCGGCGCAAGTAAACGCCGGTCCAACCTGGGATGAGGGCAAAGGCCTGAGACCAGCCGGGGAAGGCTCGTTGGGGACTGATCGTCCAGCAGCCCAGCCAGTAAAGCAGCAAGGCTGGAGAGACCAGAATCAAGGCCAGCCCGTCGGTTAGAGTCTTGGCGATCGTCTTCATGTCGCCACCGTCTTGAGGAAAGGGCCGATTGTCTCTTTCTCAAAAAGATCAGCGTCCTCGGTGCCGAGAACGTCCCAGTCGAACCGTTCGACGACCCAGCAAACCTGACTCAGATGGGTTGGCTTCACTGATGACCATCCAGGGCCAATGGCTTTAGCGACGAAACCATCGCTGCGCCTTCATGAATCGGACCCTTCACCGCGCGATCCAGCGGCGAAAGCAGATTTCCTACAGCGTTCAAGACGTCGGACACCTGAGTCCGCATTAGGCACTCCAGGTGGATTGCGTTGCTGCACGCGGTTTCATCGCAAGCAGCTCGGCAGGGGAGATCGTGGTAAAGAATGAGACACTTTTCCGGAGGAGCTTTGGGATGCGACATGCTCAGATTGGCTGCACCCCAGATGACGACCATGCGAGTCTCGACCGCCGCGGCGACGTGTGCGAGGGAGGAGTCGTTGCCGATGAGCAGGTCGGATTCCGCGATCAGAGCGACCACGTCTGTGAGCTTGAGCGACCAGTGATAAGCGTGCGCCGTCAGGGCACGCGCGGCGATCATTTCCAGGCCGGCTCGGTCGGCCGGGCTCCCCAGGAAATGGATTTGGGCGTCCATCTCGGAAACCAGGCGGTCAGCCAGTTCGCCGAACCGCTCCGCTGACCAGGTTCGGGTGCTCGTGCTGGCTGTAGGGTGGATCACGATTGTCGGGCCGGGGCGTGCTCCTTCGCTGAAAAGCAACGCGCGCGCCGCGCTCGACGTCTCGGGCTGGACGCACAAGCTCGGCTGCCGTTCCGAAACCGGTCCGAAGAGTTTCTCCAGCGGCTTCAAGCAGCGGTCGATGACTGGCTCTCCCTCGATGAATTTGGCGGCGGCCAAACGAGAGGTGAGCCCGAGGAACAAAAACGGGATCGAGCCCCGGAGGTAAACGACCAGCGGATAGTGCCTCCCGATCAGCTTCAAGACGACCCACCAGGATCTTACTCCCGGAAGCCTGATCGGCGAGGAGTGGTACAACCACGAGTTGTAGGCAATGCATTCCCCGACGCGGTCGTCGCCCTCAAAGAGGCTCAAGCAGAGGGGATGTCCAACAACGTCTAGGCTGGCGCCAGGAAACCGTTTCCGCAACGCGTTCAGAACAGGCGTCGTGTTGACCATGTCGCCAATCCGGTCCAGCTTCACGATCAAGATGCGATCCGCCGTTGCAGGGACGCGGTGCGACCCGAGGATCATCCGCTGAAGGGCGACAATGCACTGGACAAGGTCGTCGTGGATGAAGATGAGCATGATGCTCAGACGAACCCGGGCCGTGGGAAGATCGCCACGGACCAAGGCCTGAATTGTGGAGAAGAATTGGCTGGACACGACCTGGACCAGCTTGGCCCCCGAGCCCACCAGTCGGATGAAGAGATTCATGTCGAACGGCTCACGTCAAGAGGCATCACCGATCGAGCGTCGCGAGGGCCGGTGCGATCTCGACCGCATTGAAGAAAATCGGCCAACACCGTTTCGCAGTTCGCCTCGTGCTCCTGGAACCACGCCTCGTCGGCGTACGCGCGCCATTTGCCAAGACGACCGGCGGAGAAGATCGCCCGAAGCGTCGAAAAAACGACTGGCTCGGCCCCGACCACGCGGAACAGATTCGCGATGTGTTCTGACTGTTGGCGATGACGAAACTCACGTTCTTCACAGATCGTTGAACCAGCCAGGAGTATTCGAGGCCGTCGGCCGCGGTTGTCACATCCTCACCATGTACGTAACAGGAATAGGGAATTCCGGACATCATTTTCACCGCCAGTGCCATGACCCCTTCCGGCAAGCATCGGCCGCAATGCACCATGCTGATTCGCTCCGAAGGGATGACGCGACGCAATCCGCGGATTGCCCGCAAATAGCCTTGAAGCCCATCGCGGCTGAACACTCCCCATTTCTATAGGGTCAGGGGCAGTCGAAAGACACGGAGATCATGACCTTCGTCGAAATCGTGCTGGCGGGGGTGTTCTCCCGCAGCGATCGCGTACGACGCTCGAGGCAGTCGACTGTATATCTCCCAGAACCAACGGCCGCTTCCCCCGGTCCGGGGGGGAAAGTTGTCGCTAATGAGTAGCGTATTCAAGAGCACGAACCTCGAACGTTCAGCCAAAAGGGGCTAAACCAACTCGTGGTATATATGTTGATAATCAGTGGCAAATCGCTTTTCCGAGAACCACCGCTCTGCGGTCCTTCGGGACCGATGTGATGCGTCATGCCAAGTGGCGCGCAACCGGACAATCGCTTCAGCGCACTTGTGGGCACAAGGCTCAGCCACCAAGCCACATCCCTCGTCTGCGATCATCTGGGAAAGACCCACTTGGGGAGTTGCTAGTACCGGGCGGCCGCAAGCCAGACTCTCGATGAGAGAGTTCGGCATCAGCTTGCAGTGCTCGATCCGGGTGAACGGAGCGATGGTGATGTGCGCCGCCTGGTATTGAGATGCCATGTCGGCGAATCGACCCACGGATATTTCCACATTCCTAAGGCTACGCCTTTGGACCCACTCCCGTACCTCTCGCAGGCCGTTTCCCCAAGGTCGCCAGAGGAGACGGAAGTGAACGTCCGGGAGCAAGGTGGCCGTATCGAGGAGAAGGAGAATCCCTCGCGATGCGAGCCAATCGACGCGCTCCGGACTCGATGCGAATAGCACCGTGAACGGGCCATTCGGCTCCCCCATCGGTGTGAATCGTTTCAGGTCGACGGGCGGGAAAACCAAGCGGATCCGTGAAGGGTCGATACCCTGTTCCTGGAGGAGTTCCCGGCCCGAAGGCGATTCCACGACAAATCGATCGACACGCTCGAGTAGCGAAGGATGCACAGGGGTAGAGAATGCCGCCGCTGTCAATACGATGGGCCGCCGCCGCCGACCCTCGAGGTAAAACCAGTCACTGAGGCTCCCGAACACATGATTCAAGTCGAATCGTGATTCCAGAAGTCGAGTCATTCCTCGAAACACGAGGTGAAGCCTGGGGTGCAGGCACCAGCTTCGTTCTTGGAGGGACAAGCGACACCAGCGCCGGTGGCTTAGTCCCCAGACAACGCTCCTTGGGAAGGAGCGACGCAGGAGATGCACTTCCGAGGAAACGGCTTCCATCGAAGGCTCAAAGCCACTCGTCCAGTAAGCTATTCGCAACGACATTTCACGATCCATTCCAGACCCGCGTGCCTTGGTAGACACTCGAGCGCTCGGATGATGTACCGATTGAGCCAATTGATTCGGGGGCCAAGCAGGACTTGGCTCTGCGATTGCCAGCCATGAAATTTTTGGACGGGCAAGATCGAAAGACACCGGAGACCGGCCGAGCCTAGTTCGGCGCGGAGTTCATCCTCGCGATAGAGCTTGTCGTAAATTGGGTATTCTTCCGGGCGAGCCTCGCGAAGTGGACGGGAAAAGCGGTCGTTGACGGCATCGAGAAGGAACAGTCCGCCAGGTCGAAGAACTCGCCTGATTTCTTGGTAGAGCCGCTCACGGTCTCTCCGGTGAAAATGTCTGACAAAGCGGAAGCTGTAGGCCAGATCGAATTGTTGGGAGAACGGGAGCCGGAATGCGTTTCCTCGCACCCAAATGACCTGACTGGTAGCCTGTCGCCCCTGTTCTATCATAGAGTCATTAAACTCCAGGCAGACAAGTTGGCCATTCGATCGGATGTGCCTCGTGATCCGCCCAGGTCCCGGGGCGATTTCGAGAATCCGCTCGGGTCGAGCTTGATCGATCGCCCTTTGCACTGCATCAACCTGTCGCTCGTGTAGTAGGCGATTGAGCTCGCTCTTGAATCGGACGTCGATGTAGCTCGACGCGACAGCCTCGTCTTCATAGGCCCTCTGGATCTGAACTTCCGAGGCGATCGTGGTGGACGCGGGTATCATTGGCATCAACTTGCTAGAGGACGTCTTGAGTCAAGAGGGAGTCAACTGGATCGGCTCACTCGAAGAGGGAAGAATTCGGGCACCAAGCTGAACAGAAAAGCATCCTCTGTTGCGAGAGGTAGAAACACCCGGGGCCTCTCCTATCCCCAGAAACTCGCCCAGCACTTCCTCACACCGAGCCTCGTGCTTTTCGAACCACGCTGCCTCGGCGTACTGGCGCCACTTGCCAAATGGCGGAGCGACAACAATCCCCCGGAGCGCCGGCAGGTCAACTGGCTCGGCCCCGACCACGCGGAACACATTCGCGATCTCTGCGTCCGGATCGGCGACGAGCGACTCGAACTGGATCGAGTAATCGCAATACTTCACACCGAACAGGTAAGAGTGCTTCCAGACATAGTAGAAGAGCTGGTAAGGGCGCGAATTCCGCGCTTCCTCGAGGAACGGGAAATGGTACTTCAAATCCTGCGCCCACATTCCGAGATAGAAACGGTCGAACGGCGGGAAGTCCGCGAAGCTGGCGTTCTTGGTAAAGTGCTTGACATCTCCCATCAGCGTCGAGCACCACTGGTCGCGCGGGCGGCGGTAGATATGGATGAACGTGGCATTAGGATACTGACGGCGGAACCAGGGAAGACGGAAGTCGATCCTGTTGAACTGGAGGGCCGGTCGACCGACTGCATGGTCGATGAGTGTGTCGACATACGACCTCAGGTCCGGATCCCATGCGAGTTCATCCATCAGCAAATCGCGCCGGATCCAGTCTTCGCGGTAGAACCGGCTCAGTGTCTCCAGACCGTCGTATTCGCGCCAGTAGTCCGACACGTTGCGGTGGGTGGAGTCGGTCCGATCGCCCCGGACCGTGGGGTCGAACCATCGCCGTTCGTTGAGGGGTTCGTAGTACGCAGTGAATCCACCGGCTTGGCGGAACAGGTTCCAGAGCAGAGTCGAGCCGCTCCGGAAGCGTCCCGTAATGATGACCACGTCGGACCGATGCGACGGTGACAATTCCGCTCTCGTCGTTCCGAGGTCGGAATAGGGCGATGCGAGGTCCATGTCACGCAGCAGGGCTCCGGGATGCTGGACCCGGAGGCTGCTCGCAGCGTCGCGGATGATCTGCCGTCCGTCGTCGGTTGCCAGGGTCCGACGGACGACTTCATAGTAGCGACGACGCAGTTCGCTTCGGATCTTACCCAAGGTCTTCCAGCGCTCGTGAAGTGGAGCTCTCAATGGTATCGACATGTGCTTGTTCTCGATCCTGCTCCTCGACTTTCTTCACGATTTGCAGGACGATCGTTTGCCCGGACCCGCGCGACTTCGCGTCTTGCCCTGAGAAGATGTCACGTCGTCACACGACTCGGAGTCGCCCTTCGACTTCGCCGCACTCCATCTCGATCCGTGAGCGAGTCATAGAGACTCAGGATTCTTTCACAATGGACCTGCCAGCTAAATTCGTTCCTTGTTTGCCCATAAGCCTGCTCGACGACGCGCTGGCAGAGGGCGGGGTTCTCGAGCACGGATCGGATCCGGTGGGCGTAGCCTGGGGCGTCGTCGGCCTCGATGAGGAACCCGGTTTCGCCATCGATCACGACCTCGGGGATGCCTGCCGTCGGCGCCGCAAGCACGGGAACCTTGGTCGCCTGCGCTTCGAGAATCGAGCGAGGGAGACCTTCGCGGGTCGAAGGGAGTAGGAAGAAATCGGCAGCCCGAAGTAGCTCGGCAACGTCATCGCGGTAGCCGAGTAATCGAATTCGATCACCCACACCGAGCTCTTCGATAAGGGTTTTCAAACGAGTCGTATAACTAGCGCTCCCTCCTCGTTCGCTTCCGGCAAGCCAACATGTCAGCGAAATGCCAAGCCCCTTGAGGATGGCAACCGCTCGGATGGCGGTCTCCTGCCCCTTATGTGGAGATAGATTCGCCAGAACCAAGGCCAGGGGCGTCGAAATGGGAGCACCGACACGCTGCTTAGCCTCGATCTTCTTACCCGGGGAAAAGGTCGCTGTATCGACACCGGTTGGGACCGCTTCAATCCATTGTGTTTCGCGGAAGTGCTCCGGCAGTGCTCGACGGACGTAATCGCTCAGGAACCGCGCGCATGTGATGATGAGCTCAGGAGGCCGCCGAAACGCCCACTGAAGAGTTTCGAGGTCCTCCTCAATGTGAACATGAACGGCGAACGAAGACCTGGAAAATAGCAGAGCGGGCAGCAACAGGCGGTAAACACTCGGAGATTGGACATGAACCAAAGATCGTCCGTGGCTACGCAATCGACTCATGAACTGAAGATTGCCGAGAAAGGTTCTCCACTTCGATGCAGAGCATGAGGCCAGGGACTCGTCATAAAGGCGCACCCGAAGGTCCAGGTGGCGCGCCTCGCATGCGGCCGGGCCTTCTCCGGGGACCCAGACGCAAGATGAATGAAGGCGGAGTCGCAAGTGGGCGGCGATCCCCAAAGTGGTCAGCCCAGCTCCACAAAGCGCTTGTGATACTAGCACCTGATGATACGTCATCGCTGTCGCGTCGCCTCAGATGAGTCTCGTGGCCAAACGACAACTAAGTTGTGTCTCGCCACAAGTAATACTAGAAATTCGGAACCACCTGTTATGCTGGAATATCAGTTGACTCAACATGGGTTGAGAGTCGAACCAGGGGTCGAGAACATGTCCCTCATACGGCTCTCTCAAGCTGCTGTTCGATTCCAACACAAGTGCTCTTCGACGAGCCCAACGATCCCCCGGCGACTCAATTCACAAAAAAGCGTTCGCTCGACCCTTTCGACGACGATGTGCCCATCTCAGTTCTGCTCCGATCAGGAGCGACCTCTCGCTGGGGCCCGGGGGTGCAGGGTGAACCGAGATCCTTTGCTACAAACCCGAAAGGGTGTGCTCACGTGCCGAAGGGAAAGATCAGTACATGCGGACAGTGAACGAGAAGCAGCTCTCCTCACTTCCTCACTTTTCCCCTTTATGAACGCCTGACAGTGGACCAGTTCGCGCGGGGACGTACGAGCGCGAGAACCAGCGGACCGAGTTCCCCGGCGCGGACAAGCGGCCGCCAAGGGGTTCGTCGCTCTGGATCAGCAACTCCTCAGTGATATCAGCCACCTACTGCCCCGGTGATTCCTGAGAAGTCTATGCTCGACTGGTATAGAGACTGGAGGTGTTCGGCCAACGCCAAGAGCGGCCCACATTCTTACTCCACCTCTCTGGGATTCCACTCGTATTGAACTTGAATCTCGTTCTCCATGCCGAACTCAATCCTGGATCGACTGACCGCGTGGTCAAAGGCCGTCCGTTTTGAGTGCCCATGCCGACTTGGGCGTGGGGACGGTTAAGATTCCCGTCAATTGTGTCATTCGACTGCAACAGATCCGGCGTGATCGCCGTCGCCGTGCCGGCGCCATTGCAGAGGCCCGCCGTGTATTGTCGCGTCTGCGTGAAAGCCGAAGCCGCCACCTGAGGGCCGACCGAAGAGCCGGCGGAAGCCTGGCCGACCGGCGCGCTCATGCTGACTTGGGTCTGCGCCGGTGTCGAGGCCACGCTGGCCGTCTGCACGCCGTTTCCATTCGGCAGCAGCCCGTACACCGTCAGTTGGCTGACGCCGGCGACGAACACCTTTCCATTCGCCACGAGCGGGAGGCTGAACTTCAACCAGGTATCCAGCGTGTCTCGGGACCCAGCCTGGTTACTATTGTAAAGCTCATTGGCCAGGTTGGTCGCATCATAAGCATGGAGAATACCCGGCGACGACGAGCCGGTACTTTGCAGAGTCCAAAGGATCCCGTTCGTGCTGCCGTTGGCGGAAATGGCCATGGTTCCGCCGCGCGCGTTGTAAACCTCCGAGGATTGGGACGTCGGCGCCGTGGACAACAACCCGTTGTTCAACGAAAACGCCTGGACCGCGTTCGCAACCGGACTGAAATAAACGGATCCGTTGAAATAGATCGGTGAACTGAAGTTACCACCCTCATTCCCGAGGGTGTTGGGGAAGATATTGACCAGTTCTTGAACGATCTGATCTTGATTTGGGTTGAACTGCCCCATGTTGTCGCGGTTGACGAGGTAGATCGTCCCGTTCTTGCCGGCGCTGACCATCTCGTGGGGATGTGCCCCGCTTTGATCCGGCAGCAACAGCACTCCCCCCGACCCCAGATCGAGATCGTTGGCAGCCAACGTGCTCTGAACGGAAGGCGAGAAGTAGTCCAGGACCGCGCCGGTGGGGCTCATCTTTACGAAGGAGTCTCCATAAGCATTGCCTCCGGTGTTGGCGTCAAAAGTTCCATTGCCTGTGATGAAGTAAAGGTTTCCCGTGGAATCGGTGGCCAGACCATCACCGTTCATCCAGATGCCACCTTCGGAACCGTTCGCGGTGTCGTTATATACCAGGACTTGCTTGAGAGTGGTGGCGTTATACCCCAGCACCCAGCCGTGGAACGGGGGATTATCTCCGTGGCTGGAGAATCCGAAATAAACCACCCCGTTCGTGAGGAGTAGCCCCGTTCGCTGGTTCTCTCGAAGAGCGTTGAAGGGTACCTGGCCGCCCGACGCCCCATCGCCGGTCCCCGGCACACTTGCTTGAATCACCACCGGACCGCCAAACTTTTCGGCGCCGGTCGTGATATCGAGAGCATGCAACCTCTGCACGTAATTCGTCGTGCTGCCGACGACTTCCTTGGTCTTGGCGACCACGTACAGCGTGCCGGTCGTCGGATCAATCACCGGGGTGCCCGTGATGCCAATTTCATTAGGGATATCCCCGGTCTCCCCCGTATCGGCAGCCGGAACAGTCGTAACGCCCGCGGCCGGATTGATGAAGCTCACCTGCCACAACGGAGTGCTACTCAAGCCGTCGGCATCGAAGGCGTAGACGCTGTCGTGTTCAGTCGCCACGTAGACGACATTGTGGAAGCCTTTCCCCGGAATGTTCACGTGGGCGACGTAGAGGGGAGAGGCAAACGTCATCCCATCGAGCGCATAGGTGAAGAGTTTTCCGAAGGTCGCTGAATTTACGTTGGCCGGAGTCAATATCGTTTCATTCAGGTTCTCACCGGTCCGGAAGTTATCGTTGTGATATGTAAAGGTACCCGGGTAATTTGTGACGTAAACGGTCGCGCTATCGGAATGCACCTGATCTGCCGTGGTGGCTGTCACCGTGTGAGTGCCGATGCTGTTCGGCGACGTGTACAATCCCGTGGACGTAATCGTTCCCGAAGAGGCCGATCCACCGACAACGCCATCTACCGACCAGATTACACTCGTGCCGTTGGCCGTGAACTGCTGCGTCTGCGTAAACGTCAACGTCGCCACGTGTGGGCTGATCCCAAACCCGGCCGGGGCGATCGGCGTGTTCATGTCCGCCACGATCTGCTGCGGCGACAACGCCACATTGTAAACGCGGATCTCGTCGATCATCCCCGCGAAGTACTGCCCGAAGATGCTGTCACCACCAATCTGCAACGGGTTCGTCGACGTCGCAATGGGCCCCGTCTGCGCCAGGCTCGAGACCTGCGTCCCGTCCACGTACAGCCGCAGGGTCGACCCGTCGTAGGTCTCCGTCAGAAACGCCCAAGTGTTGGTCGTCAAGGCCGCCGTGCCGGGAGTATCCACATCCGCCGAGCCCAGCGTGGCCCCGGCAGCCGGCACGCCGCCGCTGGTCGAGGTCGCCTCGAGGTAGTAGTTGTCGTTGCCCTTGTAGATGATGTCGCTCCAGGCGCTGGTCACGGTCGAGGGGTTGACCCAGGCTTCCAGCGTCATGCCGGTGGTCAGGTGCAGCGAGGTCGAGTCGTTGACGGTCACCAGTGCGTTGGTGCCGTTGAAGACCAGGGCGTCGCCGTACTTGCCGACGGTGGTCCAGGTGGCGCCAGTGATCGTCCCGTTGTTGCCGTTGCCGGAGGAGTCGGTGACCGTGGTCCCCGTCCCTTCGTTGAACGCGTACGCCGCCACCAGGCCTTGGGTCGTCGGAGCGGATGCTGTGGTGAATGACCAGGACACCGGGCTCATCGTGTTGCCAGCCAGGTCCTGCATGCCGCTGATCGTGGCTGTGTAAGTGGTGGCGTCGGCAAGGACTGCGTTTGGTGTCAGAGTGGCGGTGTGAGTGCTATCGGTGTAGGTAACAGCGGCGGAGACGAGGTTACCCGCGGCGTCTTTCAGCGTGAAGTTCGTGGTGTTGACTGTGCTGGACTGAACCGACTCGTTGAACGTGGCCGTTACAGCCGTGGTGTTGACGACGTTACTGGCGTTCGGCGCAGGGGTCTCGCTCGTCACGGTTGGTACGATGGTCGCCTGCGCGACGGTGGCGACTTGATCGATAAAGGACGTGTTGTCGCCGCCGGCACTGTCCAATCCCTGGAAGGCGATCGTGTGTGACCCGGCCGTGACGGTGAACACGGCAGTGGTGAAACTCTGGTACGACGTGCCGGAGGGTGTGAAGGAGCCGACGACGGCGCCGTCGACCAGCACGTTGAAGTTCTGCTTTGACGCCTGGAAGTTGCCGCGCTGGGCGGCGTCGAAGGTCAGCACGTAGGAGCCGGCAGCCCAGTTGCTGACGGTCTGGGTGAACGAGCCGGTCGTTTGGAGGAAGGCGACCTGCGTGCCGTCGGGGGCCGGCGGGTTGCCGGACGTAAAACCGCTGTTGTTGGCGGCGATGCCGGCGCTGCCGGAGAAGGTCCAGGGTGAACCGGTGGGGTCGTACTGGTAGTGGCCAGCCCCCACCACCACCTGCTCGAAACCAGGGTCACCGATCGAGGGGGTGGTGACCGGTGCCACGGCGACCTGGTCGAGGAAGGCGGTGTTGTCTCCACCGGCACTGTCCAATCCTTGGAATGTGATCGTATGAGCCCCGGCGGTGACGGTGAACACGGCAGTGGAGTAGCTCTGGTAAGACGTACCCGATGGTGTGAAGGTGCCCACGACGCTGCCGTCGATTAGCACGTTAAAGTTCTGCTGGGACGCCTGGAAGTTTTCGCGCTGGGCGGCGTCCAAGGTGAGCACGTAGGAGCCGGCTGCCCAACCGGTGACCGACTGGGTGAACGAGCCGGTTTCCTGGAGGAAGGCGACCTGTGAGCCCTGAGGTGCCGGCGGGTTGCCAGCGGTGAAGCCACTGTTGTTGCCGGAGATGCCCGAGCTGCCGGAGAAGGCCCACGGTGAGCCGGTGGGGTCGTACTGGAACTTGCCCGCCCCCACCGACACCTGCTCGAACCCCGAGTCGGCGATCGAGGATGTCTGACTTGCGGTGGTGAACGACCACGACACCGGGCTCATAACGTTGCCCGCCAGGTCCTGCGCGCCGCTGAGGGTCGCCGTGTAGGTCGTCCCATACGCCAGCGCCGCACTCGGGGTCAGAGTCACCACGAAGTTCGAGGGGTTGTAGGACACGGAGGTCGGGACGGTCGCGCCCGCGCTGTTCTTGAGGACGAAGCTGATGGTACTTGATTGAACCGCCTCGCTGAGCGTCCCGCTCACCGTGGTGTTCACGGCCACTCCGGTAGCCCCCGAGGCCGGGCTCTCGCTGGTCACGGTGATGGGGGTCGTGTCAGGAGCAATCGGCGTGTTCATGTCCGCCACGATCTGCTGCGGCGACGACGCCACATTGTAAACGCGGATCTCGTCGATCATCCCCGCGAAGTACTGCCCGAAGATGCTGTCACCACCAATCTGCAACGGGTTCGTCGACGTCGCAATGGGCCCCGTCTGCGCCAGGCTCGAGACCTGCGTCCCGTCCACGTACAGCCGCAGGGTCGACCCGTCGTAGGTCTCCGTCAGAAACGCCCAAGTGTTGGTCGTCAAGGCCGCCGTGCCGGGAGTATCCACATCCGCCGAGCCCAGCGTGGCCCCGGCAGCCGGCACGCCGCCGCTGGTCGAGGTCGCCTCCAGCCAGTAGTTGTCGTTGCCCTTGTAGATCACGTCGCTCCAGGCGCTGGTCACGGTCGAGGGGTTGACCCAGGCTTCCAGCGTCATGCCGGTGGTCAGGTGCAGCGAGGTCGAGTCGTTGACGGTCACCAGTGCGTTGGTGCCGTTGAAGACCAGGGCGTCGCCGTACTTGCCGGCGGTGGTCCAAGTGGCGCCGGTGATCGTCCCGTTGTTGCCGTTGCCGGAGGAGTCGTAGACCGTCGTCCCCGTCCCCTCATTGAACGCGTACGCCGCCACCAGAGTGGCCGGGACGATGCGCTGTTCCAGGATCTCGACGTGCTGCGCCGGAGCTCTCCGGCGGGCTCTGTTCCGATGCGACCGACGAGCGTGAGATCCGAAAACCGTGCTCAGACTCCGCGTCGACATGTTCAACTCCTCCAAGAGAAACCGAGAACACGGGAATGACGGGGAACTAGGACCGACGGTGTATTGGCGCAATCCCTCGCGCTTCTGGGTTGCGGGACTGGTCAGGTTGCTAGCGTTCCACCGGCCGGCGCGGGATCGACCACCAGACGGCGTCCGATCGGTACCCCTTCACACAAGCCACATTGTGTGACGGTGCCTCTCAGCCGGTCAGAGGGGGAGGGTGTGTCATCCGGCCGCGGCGGCCAACGTGCCGGTTACCCACCGCAGCGATCCATCGAGGTGGCCCTCGCGCTGAAGTTCCTTGATTCGTTTGATCCGGAGATACCTGGAGCCGAGGACCTCGGCCGTGGTCAGCGCGTTACGTCGGTAGGCTCCGTATAACTGCTCAACCCCCCGCCGCACAGTCCACTGAGGCTTGAACTCCGGCAGGGTGCGCGCAATCTTGCCGCAGTCAACCCGGTAACAGCGCAGGTCGGGACCACCGCCCTCGGCGTACTTGACCACGCTCCCCGGGACCACTTCGCGCACGATCTCCGCAACCTCGCGGATGCGGTAGTTCTCCTCGCTCCTCCCCACATTGAACGCCTGATTGTGGATCAGCGCGCGCGGGGCGTGCAAGACGGCGAGAAACGCCCGGCAGATGTCCTCGACGTGCACCAGCGGACGCCAGGGACTCCCGTCACTCTGGATCAGGACCTCTCCCGTCGTGTAGGCGTAGCCGACGAGGCTGTTCACCACCAGGTCCACCCGGAGATAGGGGGAGACTCCGTAGGCCGTGGCGTTGCGCAAGTAGGTCGGGCTGAAATCGTCGTCCGCGAGTCCGACCAGGTCCCTTTCGACCCGCACCTTTGACTCCCCGTAGGGTGTAACCGGGTTGAACGCGGCGTCCTCGGTGACCGGTTCGTCCCCAGCCACGCCGTACAGGCTGCATGAGGAGGCGTAAAGAAAGCGCGGCACTCCCACCTCCTTGGCGAGCTGCGCCAGCCGCACCGAGGCGTGATGGTTGATGTCGAAGGTTAACTTCGGATTGAAGTTCCCGAGCGGGTCGTTCGACAGGGCGGCCAGGTGCACGACCGCATCAAAGCCCTCCAGGTGAGCCCGCTGGACATCCCGCAGGTCGACGCGCCTGCCAGGAAGCTCCGGAGGGCGCTCGCCGAACACACAGCCCTCGAATAGATCATTGTCCAGCCGGGCCACCGCGTGTCCCGCGCTGCGGAACATCGGCGCCATGACCGAACCGATGTAACCCTTGTGACCGGTCATTAATACCTTCATCCACATCCCCCATCAAGGCCGTCCGGGTGAAATCGATCGTAAGAAACGAACGCGAGATAAGAGGTCCAGCAAACCCAACGGTTAGGCAGGACGCCTAGCCCGGGATTTCAAAAATCCCGCCATGGGGGCGCTTGAGCGAGCCCGCGTCATTGACGACAGTACGGCGGGGATTGATCCAAGGTTGGTCGGCGGGCTTGCGATTCACGGCGGGTTTTGCCTTGGCCACGAAGAGCGGCCCTCGAGGGACAGATCCTGGCTGGCTCGGTACCACGCCGATCCTCAAATCGCTCGAAGGCCCGTTGGGAGCTTGGGCCCCAACGGAGTATGGGTCGAGGTTCGTGGATGCATCCGAGGAGGCCTTCTGGCTCGAGCTGATCCCCTTCTCGCTCGTCAGCGTCCCCAGAGCTTGCGTATTCAGCCCCCCCGCGAGACCGACCGACGCATTGATGGCAACGTCGGCCATCGACCCGCTCGGCGGATTCGGCAACAGCCCGTAGATTGACAACTGGCTATCGGAGGCAACAAAGACCTGTCCATTCGCAACGACCGGGACACTGAACTTGAACCACGTATCGAGCGTGTCTCGTGACCCGGCTTGATTGCTGTTGTAGAGCTCGTCAGCCAGGTTGTTCGCGGCGTAGGCGTGGAGGACACCCGGGCCCGTCCCGGTGTCTTGCAGGGTCCATAGGATCCCGTTCGAGCTGCCGTTGGCGGAAATCGACATCGTTCCACCACGCCCGTCGTCAGGTGCAATGGGGCTGTAAATCTCCGAAGATTGTGACGTCGGCGCCGTCGACAACAACCCGTTCGTCAACTGAAAAGCCTGGACAGGGCCCGCGATCGGACTGAAATAGACATTCTCGTTGAAATAAACCGGTGAGCTGTAGTTGCCGCCCTCATACCCCATAGTATTGGGGAAGATGCCGATCAAGCTCTGAATGTCGGGGTTTGTGTTCGCGTTGTAGTGCCCCATGTTGTCGCGATTGACGAGGTAGATCGACCCGTCCTTGCCGGCGCTGAGCATCTCGTCGGGATATGGCCCACTTTGAGTCGGCAGCAACAGCACCCCCCCCGAACCCAGGTCGAGGTTGCCGGAATTCAACGTGGCCTGATCCAATGGAGTGAAGTAATCCAGGACTGTACCGGTCGTGCTGAGCTTTTCATAGGAGTCTCCGTAATCACTACCTCCGGTGTTCGCATCAAAACCCCCATCGCCCGTGATGAAGTAGAGATCGCCCGTGGAATCAGTGGCGATGCCATCTCCGTCCATCCAGACGCCGCCATCCGTGCTGTTGGCAGTGGAGCAGTAGACCATGACTTGCTTAAGAGTGGTGGCGTTATACCCCATCACCCAGCCGTGGAACGGCTCAACATCTCCGTGGCTGGAGAACCCGAAATAAACCACCCCATTCAAGAGGAGCAGCCCCGTTCGCTGATTCTCACGAAGAGGGATGAACGCTATCTGCCCGCCTGAAGACCCGTCCCCCGTCCCCGGCACGCTTGCCTGGATCACCACTGGGCCGCCGAACTTCTCGGCTCCCGTGGTAATATCGAGAGCGTGTAAGCGCTGCACGTAGTTCGTCTGACTTCCTACGACCTCCTTGGTTGCGGCCACCACGTAGAGCGTGTTGGTCGTCGGGTCAATGACCGGTGTACCGGTAATCCCGATCTCAACGGGGATATCCCCCGTCTCGCCGGTGTCGGCGGCCGGCACAGGCGTGATTCCGGCGGCTGGATTGATGAAGCTCGTCTGCCAGAGAGGGGTACTGCTCAAGCCGTCGGCATCGAAGGCGTAGACGCTGTCGTTTTCGGTCGCAACGTAGACGACATTATGGAAACCCTTTCCAGGGATATTGACATTGGCGACGTAGAGGGGCGAGGCGATCGCAAGCCCATCGATCGGGTAGGTGAAGAGCTTGCCGAACGTCGAGGAATTCACGTTGGCTGTTGTCAAGACCGTTTCGTTCAGGTTCTGACCGGTCCGCATGTTATCATTGTGAAAGGTATATACACCGGCAACATTCGTGACATAGACCGTTGCGCTACTGGACTCGGATCCACCGGACGCGCTTGCCGTCACCGTGTAGGTGCCGGTGCCGGCCGGCGGGGTGTACAGGCCTGTCGTCGTGATTGTTCCCGTGGCGGCTGATCCACCCGCAACGCCGTTGACCAACCAGGTCACACCGGTGATGTTGGCCGTAAACTGTTCGGTCTGGGTGGAGGTCAAGGTCGCCACCTGTGGGCTGACTGTGAACCCGACCGAGGCTTGCGCCACGTTGGAGTAGGGGCTGAGGTTTCCCGCCGCGTCGGTGGCGCGGACGCGGTAACTGAAGGAGCTGTTGGCTGGCAGGCCTGTGTCGAGGAAGGTGGTTTCCGTCGCTGTCCCGATCTGCACGAAGCTCGAGCTGCCCGGGTTCTCGCGCTCGACCAGGTAGCTGGTCACCCCCACGTTGTCGGTAGAGGCGGTCCAGCTCAGGCTGACCTGGCTCCCACTGGCCGTGGCGGTGAGGTTGGTCGGGGTCGTGGGCGGTTGCGTGTCGGGAGCCAGGGGCCCGATCGGCCGGATCATGTCCGACTGGATTTGCGCGGCCGTGAGGGCCACGTTGTAGATCCGGACCTCGTCGATCGTCCCTTTGAAGTACTGGCCGTAGATGCTGTCGCCGCCGATCTGGAGCGGGTCGGTCGAGGTCGCGATGTTCCCCGTCTGCGCCAGGCTGGAGACCAGCGTCCCGTTCACGTACAGCGCCAGGGTCGACCCATTGTAGGTCTCCGTCAGAAACGCCCAGGTGTTGGTCGTCAAGGCCGCCGTGCCGGAAGTATCCACATCCGACGAGCCCAGCGTGGCCCCGGCAGCCGGCACGCCGCCGCTGGTCGAGGTCGCCTCCAGCCAGTAGTTGTCGTTGCCCTTGTAGATCACGTCGCTCCAGGCGCTGGTCACGGTCGAGGGGTTGACCCAGGCTTCCAGCGTCATGCCGGTCGTCAGGTGCAGCGAGGTCGAGTCGTTGACGGTCACCAGTGCGTTTGTGCCGTTGAAGACCAGGGCGTCGCCGTACTCGCCCGCGGTGGTCCAGGTGGCGTTGCTGATCGTGCCGTTGTGGCCGTTGCCGGAGTCGTCGGTGACGGTGGTCCCCGTCCCCTCGTTGAACGAGTATGCCGCCACCAGGCCCGGGGTCGTCGCCGCCGTCGTCCCAGTTACCACGTTGGAGAAGGGGCTGAGGTGGCCGGCGGCGTCGGTGGCCTGCACCTCGTAGCTGTAGGTGGTGCTCGCCGGCAGGCCTGTATCGGCGTAGGTCGTGCCCGTCGTCGTCGCAAGCTGCACGAAGGCGGAGCTACCCGGGTTCTCGCGGTAGACGTAGTAGCCGGTCACCCCGGCGCTGTCGGTGGAAGCCGTCCAGCTCAGGCTGAACTGGCCGGCGCCCCCCGTGGCGGTGAGGTTGGTCGGGGCCGTCGGCGCCTGGGTCGCCTGGTTGACCGTCAACGTGAAGGTCTGTGTGGCGGCGCTACCCACGCCGTTGGAGGCGGTGAAGTGCAGGGCGTAGGGCCCAGCGGTCCCCGCCGCCGGGGTGCCGCTGAGCACGCCGGTGGCCGCATCGAACGTCACGCCGCTAGGCAGCGTATCGGTGCTGCTCTCGCTCAGCGTCGGGGTCGGGAAGCCGGTGGCCGTCACCGTAAAGCTGCCCGCGGTCCCCGTCGTGAAGGTGGTGCTGGTGGCGCTGGTGATCGCCGGCGCCTGGTCGACGGTCAGGGTGAAGGTCTGTGTGGCGGCGCTACCCACGCCGTTGGAGGCGGTGAAGTGCAGGGTGTAGGCGCCTCCCGTCCCCGCCGCGGGAGTGCCGGCGAGTGTGGCGGTGCCATCGCCATTGTCCACGAAGGTCACGCCCGAGGGCAGCGCCCCGGTCTCGCTCAGCGCCGCGGTCGGGGTTCCGGTGGTCGTCACCGTGAAGCTGCCCGCGGTCCCCGTCGTGAAGGTGGTGCTGGTGGCGCTGGTGATCGCCGGCGCCTGGGCGGTGGCGACGGTCAGGGTGAAGGTCTGTGTGGCGTTGGGGGTCACGCCGTTGGCGGCGGTGATCGTCAGCGTGGTGGAGCCGGCGGGGGTGGCCGTCGTGCTCGCGAGAGTGGCGGTCCCGTTGCCGTTGTCCACGAACGTCACGCCCGTGGGTAGAGTCCCGGTCTCGCTCAGCGTCGGGGTCGGCACGCCGCTGGCCGTCACCGTGAAGCTGCCCGCGGTCCCCGTCGTGAAGGTGGTGCTGGTGGCGCTGGTGATGGCCGGCGCCTGGCTGACCGTGAGGGTGAAGGTCTGGGTGGCGTTGGGGGTCACGCCGTTGGCGGCGGTGATCGTCAGCGTGGTGGAGCCGGCGGGGGTGGCCGTCGTGCTCGCGAGAGTGGCGGTCCCGTTGCCGTTGTCCACGAACGTCACGCCCGTGGGTAGAGTCCCGGTCTCGCTCAGCGTCGGGGTCGGCACGCCGCTGGCCGTCACCGTGAAGCTGCCCGCCTTGCCCACCGTGAAGGTGGTGCTGGTGGCGCTGGTGATCGCCGGGGCCTGGCTGACCGTGAGGGTGAAGGTCTGTGTGGCGTTGGGGGTCACGCCGTTGGCGGCGGTGATCGTCAGCGTGGTGGAGCCGGCGGGGGTGGCCGTCGTGCTCGCGAGAGTGGCGGTCCCGTTGCCGTTGTCCACGAACGTCACGCCCGTGGGTAGAGTCCCGGTCTCGGTCAGCGCCGGGGTCGGGAAGCCGCTGGTCGTCACCGTGAAGCTGCCCGCGGTCCCCGTCGTGAAGGTGGTGCTGGTGGCGCTGGTGATCGCCGGCGCCTGGTTGACCGTGAGGGTAAAGTTCTGGGTGGCGGGGCTGCCGACGCCGTTGGAGGCGGTGAAGTGCAGGGAGTACGTGCCGCCGGTCCCCGCCGCCGGGGTGCCGCTGAGCACGCCGGTGGCCGCATTGAACGTCACGCCGCCGGGCAAGGTGCCCGTCTCGCTCAGGCTCGGGGTCGGCACGCCGGTGGCCGTCACCGTGAACGTGCCCAACGCGCCCCTCGTGAACGTCGTGGCGGCCGCGCTGGTGATGGCCGGCGCCTGTGGGGGGGTGATCGGTGTGGTCATGTCCGATTGGATCTGCGCCGCCGTCAACGCCCCATTGTAGACGCGGACCTCGTCGATCGTCCCTTTGAAGTACTGGCCGTAGATGCTGTCGCCGCCGATCTGCAGCGGGTTGGCCGAGGTCGCGATGTTCCCCGTCTGCGCCAGGCTCGACACCTGGACCCCGTTGACGTACAACCGCAGGGTCGCCCCGTCGTACGTCTCCGTCAGAAACGCCCAGGTGTTGGTCTTCAAGGCCGCCGTGCCGAGAGTATCCACATCCGACGAACCCAGCGTGGCCCCGGCAGCCGGCTTACTGCCACTGTTCGAGGTCGCCTCCAGCCAGTAGTTGTCATCACCTTTGTAGATTACATCCCGCCAGTTGCTGTTCACTGTCGAGGGGTTGACCCAGGCCTCCAGCGTCATGCCGGTCGTCAGGTGCAGAGACGCCGAGTCGTTGATATTCACCCGCGCATTGGTCCCGTTGAAGACCAGGGCATCGCCGTACTTGCCTGAGGTGGTCCAGGTGGCGTTGGCGATCGTTCCGTTGTTGCCGTTGCCGGAGGAGTCGGTGACCGTGGTCCCCGTTCCCTCGTTGAACGCATACGCGGCCACCAGAGTGGCTGGGGCCGTGCGATCTTCCAGGGTCTCCACTCGCGGCCTTTGACCTCTCAGGCTGCTGTTACGCCGAGACGGCCGTCGGGAACTTGGTCCGGAGAGCTTGCGAAGCCATTGAGCAGGCATGGTCGTACCCTTTCACGAGTGGATAGGAGGCCGTGTTGACTGGAAGCTCCTGACATGCAGCAGACGGCGAAGTCCGAATTCGCCATGAAAACCGCAGCGGTAGCAATCGATGACCGAAAATACAAGCTAGATAGAGTCGAGAAACTTGTGATCCAGACACTTTGTTCGTGCGTCCCCGATCATGATGTCGGAGGGGTCGAAACCGCGTTGCCCGCCGAGGCAGATGGGATAGTCCAAAGCGCTCTTCTCATCCGAGAACGGCCTTACGGCAGTAGAACGCCTCCGCGTGCCGCGTCGGCGAGTTGGCCTCCATCCCGCGGAGTCTCAGGATGGCCAAGAAGGTCTGCTCGTCGAACCACTGCTTCTGCCTCTGGGAGCGGAAGCTTTCGATGATAATTTGAATCTTCCTCGAACAGACCGACTCCTCCAGAGGAAAGAAGAAGTTCGGCTGGCCCAGATCGCCGTCGTACTTGGGGACCTCGTACTCCAGGATCAGGTGGTTTCGGAACGTGTTCCAGGTCAGGTCGGAGATCAAGCGGTGATCCTGATGCCGGTCGTCGCGGTAGTGAGTGAACACCAAATCGGGGTGGAACTCCCGCTTCAGTGCCTCGAATTCTTCCTTGATCTGACCGCCGAGGAAAGGGAAGAAGCCATCGCGGTGATCCTTCACCACGACCTGCTTCTCTTGCGCGCATGTGAGGAAGGCGTCGGCGCTGTCGCGGGCCTCGCGAGCTCGTTCCTCGGTGGAACTGAAGACGGCCCAATTTACGATCACTTGCTCGTATCGTTCAAGGAGAGCCAGGATCGTCCCACCGCAGCCGATCTCGATGTCGTCGCTGTGCGCTCCAAGGCAGAGCACCTGGAACACCGTGTCGGCCGGTTTGCATAGACTCAGGTTAAGCATTACTGTACGACACACATTGTGAAAAAACCATCGCTTCCGGGTGAACCGGCTGGTGATATTCGAAAAACCGCTTCAACCGCAGAAAGTGCTTTTCGTAGAGATGATAGCTGAGCCAGGCCACAACGAAGCTCGCCGCCGAGACCCAGATCACGGCGACCGGCTTGGCGATGAAAGCAGGAACACGCGACCAGGGCGACAAGAATTGCACCGTCGCGAGCAGGATCAGGGAATGAAAGACGTAAATCGCATAGCTATATTTCCCGATGGCCCGTAGTTCGGTGCGTTCTAGTAGTCGTCGCAGTCGGCTTCCCTCCGCGGCGTCCACCGCCAGCACGATCAGACCCGAGAAGAAGACAGCCAGCGTGGCAATCCCAACGGTCACCACAAGGCTCCCATCCACTGACGTCATGTGCCCCCGGTTCGGATCAGCATCGGGAAGGAAATGCCGCTGGCCAAGTGCGATGCCCAACAGCAGACAGCCTGTTCCCAAAACGAGTCGCCCTGCCCACAGCTTCAACAGTGTCCAGTCGGCTTCGTCTCTCCAAGCCAACGCCACCAATGAGCCAGCAAGCAATCCATCCACCCGGCAAGGGGTGATGAAGAAGGCGGTGAGGGGCCACACACCGCTCAGGACCACGATCACGCGGAGCAAGAGCGAGGCAACGGCGACCGCCAGACACAGCTGTATGAGAGCGCGGCGACGCAGCGCCCATATAGCGAGGGGCCAGAGTAGATAGAAGTGTTCCTCGACCCCTAACGACCAAAAGTGATGAAGACCGTAGAGGAAATGCTGGGTGAACCCGACGCGAAAATTGTAGATGTACAAGCCCAGCGACACGGCATCATCGCGAGAGATCCAGGGGCAGAACGAGCAGCCCAGCCGGGATAGCACCATGATGAAGAAAAGGAAACCGAAGTACAGCGGCATGATGCGGAGCGTTCGCCGCGCGTAGAAGTTGCGGAAGTAGCCGTCACAGCCTTTTGCATCATAAAGTATGCCAGTGATGAGGAAGCCCGACAAGACGAAGAACAGATCGACGCCCACCCATCCCCAGCCGAACACCGCTGCCAACGGCCCGTTGATGCGACCGGGTAGGAAAGGACCTCCGTAGGCGTGGTTGACGTGACACACGATCACGGCGATGATCGCGAGGCCGCGCAGCCCGTCGAGCACCGGAATATGCCGATTGATTGAGCGCTTTTCGTCCACGACGATTACCTCCTTCAACGGCGGGTCGGCCTGCAAAGACGCAGGTCAAACATTTCGGATCATGGCCTTCCTTTTCTTCGTGGCCTTCCGCTCCTCTTGCGACCCCTCCACCCGGTCGTTCTTGGCGGACTTCCACACCTCCCAGGGGGCGTTGCCTCGGTTGTACAAGTCGTCGAGCTGCTGCTTGTCCTTGAAAGTGTCCATGGACATCCAGAATCCGTCGTACCGGCGCGCGACCAGTTGTTCCACCTGGATCAGCCTCTGGAAGGGCTCAACCACTAATTCCTCCCCGTCCTTCATGTACTCGAAGATATCCGTCCGGAAGGCAAAGAAGCCTCCATTGATCCAGATATCGGCGCTGCTGAGGGGCTGTATCCCCTTGACGAGGTCCCCTTCGAAGGACGCGACGTGATAGCTCTGGGAGGGTTTGACGGCCAGGAAGCTGCCGACCCTGCCCCTGTGGAGGAAGTGATCGATGTACTCGGGAAGCGGTAGGTCCGTCAGCCCGTCGCTGTAGTTCGCCAGGAACATGGACTCCCCTTTCAGATAGGGTTCGACGGCCTTGAGCCTCTGCCCGATGTTCGATGAGATGCCCGTATCGACTAACGTGATGTTCCAGTCGTGAATGTCGCTGTTCATCAGCCGGAGCTTCTTCCCACCGTTGGACAGGACAAAGTTGTTGGAGACGCACTCGTCATAGTTCAGGAAGTAATTCTTGACCGCGTCCGCCTTGTATCCAAGGCAGAGGATGAAGTCCTTGTGCCCGTAGTGGGCATAGTACTTCATGACATGCCACAAGATCGGCCGGTAGCCAATCGTGATCATCGGCTTGGGGACCGGCTCGGGGTACTCGCGGATCCGTGTCCCCAACCCACCGCAGAAAAGTACGACTTTCATGAAAAGGCTCCTGCGAGTAACTCGTTGTGAAGAAGCGACTCAGTTATTCAGACTTGAGCATGGGACGGATCTTGATCTCGGTGACCTCAGCAGTCCGGGGGAGGCAAAGCGCATTGACGACAACGTCGGCGACGTCCTCGGGTTGCAGGAGGCGGTCCGGTTGATACGGGCGCCTCTCGAGGGCGTGGAGGCGTTCTTGCGTCGGGGTGGCGGTGCGCCCGGGGAAGACGCTGAGGACACGGACGCCGTCCCGGTTGACCTCGTCGCGGAGGCTGTCGGCGATGGCCTTGAGGGCGTGTTTGGTCGCGGCGTACTGCCCAACATTGGCCCGGGCCGTCAGGCCGGCGGATGAATTGATGAAGACAATCTGACCTTGGCGCAGTCGGATCAACGGCAGCAGGTCCTGGGTCAGCAGGTACGGGCCGCGGAGATTCGCCTGGTAGTGCAGGTCGAGGTCCTCGGCTGGTGCATCGGCGACGGTGCCCATCCGAATCATGGCGGCGCTGTGCACGAGGATGTCAACGCGGTTATACTCCCGCTTGAGCGTCGCGTTGAGGTCGTGGATCTGTTCATCGCAGGCGAGATCGGCGGGGCAGGCGCGGGCCGCCACACCGGCCGCCTGCGCCAGCGCGACGACCGACT
>Ga0310038_10000311_pt1 | contig 44294 bp, 40 predicted proteins | sample Sb_taG_6_FD_200461 | JGI IMG/M metagenome (GOLD analysis project Ga0310038, IMG submission 200461) | Peat soil microbial communities from Weissenstadt, Germany - Sb_50d_4_PS metaG (v2) (version 2) | ecosystem: Environmental > Terrestrial > Soil > Wetlands > Peat | place: Germany: Weissenstadt... | reverse complement strand
AGGTGGCGGCAGAGGGCGGCGGCGTCAAGGAGTTGGAGATTGGGGTCACTCGTGCCTTGCATCCCCAGATTGACTCACACTCGAGCAATCCTGAGGCGAATTGCTCAGCAGTCTCCTAGGCGCGAGCGTACGAGTGCAGCCCTGCGATCCAGAGGTTGACCGCGTACAGGGTGAAGAGAATCGCCGCAAACCCGAATGCCGTGATGATCGCCGCCCGCTTCTCCTTCCACCCGTAGGTCACGCGGGCGTGGAGGTAGATCGCGAAGATCACCCAGGTGATGAAGGCGAACGTCTCCTTTGGATCCCAGCCCCAGTAGCGACCCCAGGCATGCTCGCCCCAGATCGCCCCGCAGATGACGCCGAACGTCCAGATCGGGAAACCGATCATCACGAAGCGATAGCTCCAACTGTCCAGCATCCCCGCGCGGGGAAAGGCCCGCTGGATCCACGTGGCAACGGGGTGCCGGGCACCACCACCGGTGAATCCGCCGCCGCCTGACCCACCGCCGCCCATGGTCATGGTCGCCACCCCGCCGCTGCTGACGCTCGCCGGCACGGCCGCGGGTGCGACCGCGAGGAGCCGGTTGTCGGCCCACCGGCGCGCCAGGTACGCCATCCCGAAGAAGAACGAGAAGCTCAGGACTGCCGACGACGTCGCCATCGAGGTGACGTGGATGGTCAACCAATAGCTGTGCAGGGCGGGGACCAGCTGGCCCGGGGGCACGTAGAGCATGTAGGCCACGCCCATCAGGGCGACGGTCACGATCATCGCCGGCAGCCCGATCAGGCGCATGCGCGCCCGGACCATGAGGACCACGCAGACGGTCACGATCACGAATGCGATCCCCGTCGAGTACTCGTACATGTTGCCGAGGGGCCAGTGGCCGGCCTCCAGCGCACGGGTGAAGATTGAGGCGAAGTGGAGCGGCCACCCGATGAGCACGAGCGCCATCCCGATGTCGCCGAGCACCCGCTTCCGGAAGGCCAGGTGGAGCACGAAAGCCACGACGGCGAGCGTGTATGCGGCGACCGCTATCCCGAAGAGAACCAGGGACGCCGGGGTGCTCGACATGCCTGCGGGCGAGTATAGCCACCGGTCACACCCCGGGCGCCTCGGCTGCGCCCCGCGCCGACCGGACTCCGGGGTGTAAAGGAATGGACGCGAGACGCCCCTTTTTTCCGCGCCTCCTTACCATGGGGGCAATGTCCCGGCCGCGCGTTCTGCTCGCCGACGATGACCCGCGCGTCCTGTCCGTGGTCTCCCGCTACCTCGACCTCGAAGGGTACGAGATGTCGACCGTTTCGGACGGCGAGGCGGCGGTCCGTATCGCCGAAGCGGACCAACCCGACCTGATCATCCTCGACATCATGATGCCGGGCATCGACGGTATCGAGGCGTGCCGGCGGATCAGAGCGAACGCCGCAACCGCTCAGACACCGGTCCTCATGTTCAGCGCCCTGTCCGAGGAGGCCGAGGCCGCCCGTCTCGCCGGGGCCGACGGAATGCTTCCCAAGCCCTTCAACCTGCCGGCACTGGCCGAGGCGGTGAAGACCTTCTTCGCGACGCGGACCCCCTCGTAGGCGCTTCGACCGCCGGGCCTATACTGCAAACGCCTCGGCGTGACCTGGTCTCGGGGCGGTAGCTCAGCTGGGAGAGCGCTGCCCTCGCACGGCAGAGGTCAGGGGTTCGAATCCCCTCCGCTCCACCACCGGCCTTCCAGGGCCGTTTTTGAATTCAAATCTCCGCATGGGTTCACGCCGTCTCTCCGGGTTGCGCGTTGCCTTTTTGTGCAAAGGGCAGCGGTGACTCGGTACCATGACCACGATCTTGAAAAAAGACGGTTACTCGGAGCCACCCACCGGTTCCGGAACTGTGGCGGCGTATATGCGTCCGACCCCGTCGCGCCGTCACGGACCTGGCGCCCCGGCCGGCGGACGCGCCGACGCTGCGGCGTTGTTGCCCGGGCAACGGCCCACCGTCACCGACGCCGTCGAGGCGATGCTCCGGCGTCATGCCCTCGACTGGTCGCCGACCACGCTTCGCAACTGCCGGCACTACCTGATCAATCCTTCGTGCCGGTTCACGCTCTGGCGGGACGAGGTCGGCATCCGCGACCTGGAGGACCTCACGGTCGAACGCCTCGAGGGGTTCCTCACGGATCTCGCCAGCGTGCTGAGCGGAGCGTCGGTGGCCAAGTACCGGACCTACCTCCGCGCGCTGGCGCGGTTCTGCGCGGGCACACCCGGATACGAGGCGATCGGACTCACCGGCATCGAACGCATCCCGAGGCCACGCCAGGCGAAGTACAAGAGGCCGGAGGCGCTCGGGCCGGGGGACGTCCAGCGCGTGCTTGACGCCTGCGAGAGCACCCGCGACCGGCTCATCGTCGAGACCCTGCTCGCGACCGGCATCCGCGTCAGCGAGCTCGTGGCGCTCCGCGTCGATGACCTCCACGTCCGGGATCGACCGCCGTTCGTGGTGGTGCAGCGGACCGCCCACAGCCCCGACCTCACCAAGAACGGCCGTGACCGGACGGTGCCGCTGCTCTCGGCGCATGGCGGCGGCGCATCGGAGGCGACCAGCCTTGCCCGGCGGCTCGAGCGGTACATCGCGACCGAGCGCGACCCAAAGAGGACCAGCCCAGCTCGCGAGGTCTTTCTCAGCATCACTCAGAAGGTTGGACCTGGCGCGCTGCCGCTCACCGTCACGGGCGTGCAGCAACTCATGCAGCGTCTGAGCGAGCGCAGTGGCGTCTACGTCCACGCGCACAAGCTGCGTCACACCTTCGCGACCCGCGCCGTCGACATTGGCACGCCCATCTTTCACCTGCAGCAGTTTCTCGGCCACCAGAGCATCGAGATGGTTCGCCGCTACTACACGGCGGATCAACGTGCTGCGCTCCAGTCCTACGCGAGACTCGTCGCCTCCTCGCCGCTGTAGCGCACCACCGCGTGCTGGCATCGAATCACGAGGATTGGCGCGCGCTTACTGAGAGTCTCGAACACACGGATGGCCGCCCTGTCGCTCATTGGTCGACCACCGATCGCCCGATAGATACAGGCTCGACTGACACAGGCTGTACGGGCGAACTCTCGTACCGTCCAGCCGCGGGCCACCACGGCAGCGCGCAGCGCACATCCATCAAATCGTCCTGAGGCCGGATCCCAGAGAGACACCGTCGACTCAGCCGCAGACATGTTCCGAGCATGCCAGGTTTTTGCTCACAGACTGCTTACATTTTTCGCGGTCCGAGTGTGCCTCCCTCTCCGACGCCATTGGATCCGCCTAGTGCGTCGATCATGCCGCCATGCGTCCGTGCTGCCGACATGGATGCGCTCTCGCGAGTGTTGCGAGTCTCGCGTCTTTCGCAGGTCTTACCCTTGAAGCGGACGTCGCGAATCAGACGCATCACGCGCATGCCGCTTGGCTCGCGACGTTCGCGCAGTCAGCGAGCCACGCTGATCATGTGGATGACGCGCGTCTCGCTCTCCGCGCGGAAGACGCGCGTTCAGCGAAGTTCGCGTCATCCGCGAACCCCACGACGGGAAGGCTTGCCGCGCGCCGGAGGCTGCCCCGCGCCGATGGTCTGCGGGATCGGACGCTTCAGTAGCGCCGCGGTGCTCCTCGCCATCACCTCTCATTCCTCCACCGACCGACGACCACCTCTCACCTTCGACAGACGCACGCCTGCTTTCCGCGTCCGTCCTCACCGCTGCCATTGCCTCGCGCACACAGCATCGCCAACCCTGACACGCACACAGTTGCATCGCTGATTTCTTCCAGATCAAACGTTCCGAAAAAGTAAGCACTCTGTAGGCGTTTTCTCCCTACGCTGAAGCACGTGCAGGACGCGTTTCAGCGATGATCTCGATCGGCAAGCTCACCAGTGTCGAGCAGGCGGTACGGTATCTGCGCGAGGCGGTTGCGCAGCAGCAGATCGAGTACTACACCGCTCGCGGCGAGTCACCAGGACGATGGAGGGGACCTGGTGCGGAAGTGTTGGGGCTGCGCGGCGAGGTGACCGACACCGACTTCGCCGCGGTACTCGCCGGCACACATCCGCGTACGGGTGAGGAGCTCGGCAAACACTGGCGGAGACAGAGTGTCGTCGCCTTCGACGTGACCGTGTCCGCACCCAAGGACGTGAGCATCCTCTACGCGCTCGGAGACGAGCGCACCAGGTCCACCATCCTGCGCATCCACGGCCAGGGAGTCCAGGCTGCCGCTGAGTATCTCCAGGCCAACGCCGGCTGGGCGCGGCAGTACAACCCGGAGACCAAGACCACCGACGCCGTGCGCGCGAAGCTGGTTATGCCGGAGTTCGTGCATCGCACCGCCCGCCCGGTGACCGATCCGAGCACCGGCATCGTCACCGTCGACCCGCAGCTGCACACGCACATCACCGTCCCCACCTGGGTGCTGCGGCCCGACGGGACCTGGAGTCAGCTACACAGCGAACCCCTGTATCAGCACGCCGCCGCGGCTGGAGCCATCGCCCAGGCGGAGTGGCGCGACCGTCTGGTCCGCGAGCTCGGCATCTCCACCGCGGTCGACGGCAAGGGCTGCTTCTCCATCGTCGGCATCACCGGTGCCCAGCGACGTGAGTTCTCGCGCCGGTCACTCCAGATCGACGCCGCGGCGGCCGCGTATGACGTGACCACACGCGCCGGGCGCGAGGTGGCCACCCTCGACACCCGCGAGGGCAAGCACGAGGTCGCGGCCACCGAGGATCTCTTCGCCCGGTGGCATGAACGTGCCGCGAGTGTCGGGCTCGACGGCGAGACGGTGCAGGCGGTCCTCCATCGTGAGCCCGGTGCGCTGGAGCCGCGGTACCTCGACGTGCGGCGGTCGGTGGACATCCTCGGGGCGCACGGGCTCACCGCCCGGCAGGCGACCTTCACCCGCCGCGACCTCATCCGCTCCGTGGCTTCGCACGCGCCCCTCGGCATGAGCCGCCCACAGCTGGAGGCGACCGTCGACTGGATCCTCACCGACCGTGACTCGGTGCAACCGCTCCCACCCCGGCTCCGCGATGGCGAGACCGAGCCCGAGGCGATGCTGCGCTGGAGGGAGACCGGGCATGACCTCCGATACACCACGCCGGAGATGCTCGCCCTGGAACGGGGCATGGTGGCGACAGCCCAGGGTCGTGCCGGCGCGGGCGTCGGGGTGGCCCGCGCCGACACCGTTGCGGCAGCGATGGCTGCGCGTCGGACGCTGACTGCCGACCAGCGGGCGATGATCCAGGAGATCTGCCTCAGCCCGGCCGGCGTGCTGGTGATCGAAGGCGACGCCGGGGTCGGCAAGACCTACGCGCTGGAGGTCTGCCGCGAAGCCTTCGATGCCTCCGGGGTCGAGGTGGTCGGCTGCGCCCTAGCCGGACGTGCTGCCGAGCTCCTCGAGGAGGGATCGGAGATTGCCTCAACGACCGTTGCCGCGACGCTCCAGCAGCTCCAGGTCGAGCGCATGCCCTATGGCGGCGTCCTCGTGGTCGACGAGGCGGGCATGCTCGGTGACCGCCAGCTCGCCGAACTGGTCTCGCTGGCTGCACGGGACGAGGCCAAGCTGGTGGTGGTCGGCGATCCCTTCCAGCTCCAGCCCATCGAGGCGGGAGCACCGATGCGCACCCTGAGCGATCACATCGGCAGGGTTGAGCTGCACGAGAACATCCGCCAGCACTACGACTGGGAGCGGGCTACCCTGCAGCTGCTCCGCGACGGTGAGGCGCGCGCGGCATATCGCGAGTACGAGCGCTACGACCGCATCCACGGGGCCCACTCGGTGGCCGAGCGCCGGGTCCAGGTCATCGAGGATCACGCCCGGCTCGAGGCCGGCGGCCTCGACACGGTCATCCTCGCCCGGCGTCGTGGTGAGGTTGCGGAGCTCAACGAGCTGGCCCACGCCCGGTCGGTGGCCGAGGGAAGAGTCCACGGGCCGGCACTGACGGTCGGTGACAAGGACTATCAGGTGGGCGACCGGGTCATCTGTCTCGCCAACGAGCGCAGCGGTGCGGTCAGCAACGGCACCCGCGGGATCGTCACCGCGATCGATGTCGAGCGCCAGACGATGACCCTGGAGCGACCAGACAAGCGCCAGCTGACCCTCGACACCACCCACTACGACGCCATCGACCGGGGCTACGCGCTCACCGTGCACAAGGCGCAGGGGATGACCGCCGACATCGCTCTGGTGGTGGGATCCGAGGGTGCCACCCGGGAGTGGGCGTACACCGCGATGTCGCGCGCCACCCTGGCCACCCACTACTACGAGGTGTCCACCCCGCCCGAGCGAGACACCCTCGGCGTCGAGCACTGGAAAGAAACAAGCCGGTCGGCGGAGGAGCGGACCGTTCAGGCGTGGACCCGCAGCGAGTTGAAGGAGTCGGCGCTCGACTACCCGGAGCGCTACGAGACGACCGAGCGGATCACCCTCGAGGACGACCTCCGGGACCTGGCCACCGATCGACAGCGTGCCCTGGTCGAGATGCTCGGCGGATCTGAACTGGCCCAGGAGGCGACCTGGGTGGAGGCGCGGGAGGAGATCGACCGCCTGGTGGCGCAGCGTGCCTACGACCAGGTGGAGGGCTGGATGCGCGAGATGGGCATGTCCGAGGATGCGGCGCACGAACTGCTTGCCCGCGCGGTGGATCGCATCGACGCGGAGGATGCCAACGGCGGGCCGCGCGAGCACCTCGACGGCAGGGTCGTCGCCGGTTGGCTCACCCCCGAGATCGATGCGCAGCTGGAAGCGGCGCAGCTGGAGTTCGAGCGTGAGTACGAGATGTCACCTGGTCCACTGGGGTGGTAGCGAGTTGCGGCCACCGGTGAAGTCAGCGCCACGACCGAGAGTACGTTCTCGTCCTGGACGCGTGGTCCGTGCAGAGTAGCGGGCTGGTGGATGCCCTATACAGCGCCCATACTGCCGTCGTCAGCATGGCAAACGATGGCAGGGCGACGCCGTTCGAACCTTAAGCTTCCGCCGACCCAGCCGCACTCCACGACGCTGTCACCGGCCTGTCAGACATCACACGGCAGGTAACTTTGCGGGCCGGTACCTTCATCCGCACCGGGGTCCCCATCCGGCCATGTCCAACCGGCGGACCCTTGGCTTTGCCAAATGTCTGTGTAGGTAATTTTGCAGATGTAATTGGCTGTTGCGGTGATATTGGCCGTGTACGCTGAATAGTTAGGAGTGGTAACCACGTTAAGAAAGCTTCCGCCACCCGGCGCTTCAACCTGCAGAGTGTCGTAGACGGTCACAGAGAACACTCCCACATTGCAACCGAGCTTGGTGCTTCCATGAGCAACCCCTTTTGGGGCGCCAATTGCGGTCCACGTTGGTGCGTAGACGGCGAGGTCGCACGACCACACCAGCGGAGAAGCCGTTCGGCTGACCGCCCCGCTGTGCGAAACGTCATACTGGACACAGGGGGTCGATGGTTGGCTCTCTAATGGTATGGGGCATGGCGCCGTGCCGGATGCCGTCCTTTTGATGCCACTAGATTTGCTGCTGTGCCCGGCCGCTTGAGTATTCATAGCAGTTGAGCCGCTGATCACCACGAGTGCCGCAAAGACCATGAGACCCTTCACTGTGGTAACCTCCAAGATGGCGTGTAGCTGCTCACCCGGTGGGCAACAGGCAATTCGCCGGACGACACCATCGTAGCGCAGCTCGTCGCCAAATAGTAGACTAGCCTGAGTTTCTACACTGGTTCGGACTGCGATCGAGTTGAGAGATCCCGGAGACCTTGGCGATCTGCTGTCGGGCGGTCAACGTGCTTGGCTCACTCTGCACGCTTCGGGTCGAGAATGGCGCGACCCCGCCGTCGCTGCGGACGCCTTCCGTGAGGCTCATCGACCCCGACCCGGTATTACAGTATTCTCCTCGTCGAAGTCGGCGGAGGTGTCAGAGCCTGAGCGAGACGAGGAAGCTTGGTCACTTTGGATGGCTCCGGATGGTCGCCGGCGAGTTGACTTCGCGACCTGGTGGGAGGGCGAGCGTCTCACCGTTGTGTATCACGGTGACTCATGGCAGAGTTGGTCGCACTCAAGGGGCTTTTTGAGCAACGACGGCGGGGATGCCTACGGGCATGATGGAGGACCAGCGGATGCTCTCATCAACCCGTCCAGGGCGCACGAATCGCTCACACTCGAGACCATCGGCGAAGGTTCGCTGCTTGGCCGTGCGGTGGTTCATCTCCGCGGAGTATCGCGGCCGCAGGTTGACAGTGTGACGTTCAACGATACGCGGTGGCTTTCCGACGCGGGATACGGTGCTGATGAGTATTTACTTTCCATGGACGGTAGTAGCGGCATGTTTTTGCGTACCGAAGCCCGCCTCGCCGGCCGTCCGTTCCGCGTTATCGAGGTTACCGAGCTCGCACTGAATGAGGCGTTCGGATCGGACGTCTTTGACATAAGAAGCGGACCCCGCATCTAGATATCCGACTGCCCTGACTGACACATCTCGAACGGTCCCTGGTGTCCTGCTTGAATGATGGAGTGCCACCATCGAGCTCACATCGGCGCAGGCGTTCTCACCCGTGCTTCAGGGGATCGAACGTCGTGTCGCACGCACCCGGTTTCCGCGATCGACTATCGTTCCCTTTCCGTCCGCGCCCGTCTCGCCGCGTCCACCGTGGCGAGGGAACCAATCAAACTGACCTCCTCTGGCCACCCTGAATACGAATTTGTACCCGCGCCCTCGCACGGCAGAGGTCAGGGGTTCGAATCCCCTCCGCTCCACCAAATTCCATACACCGCGCGACCGCTACCTGCTGGCGAGAGTCAGCTCTGCCTATGTGGGCAGAGGTCCTGAGGGAACCTGCAGCCCGGCTGAGCCCGCACGTCGGATGCCGAAGCGCCCTGTTGCTGACTTTCTTACGCGAAGCGGCGTATGTGAACGCCATGACCGTCGTCAGGGGCTCCTCGCAACCGCCAGGCCACGCCTGATGTCTCCACCTTCCGGCGAAGACACGCTCACAGTTCGCCGCACCTACCTTCGGAGACGTCGCGGCCGCCGCCTGGCGTCTCGACGAACGGCTCTCTGGATCATCCTGGGAGCTGCCGGATGCGGCCTTTGCATCACGGGCATCGGCGGCCTGGTTATCGGATCGTGATCACGACTCTTCGGCCCGACACAACAACAAAAGGACCCATATGATCTTCCTTGGCGTCGTACTGATGATCATCGGCTTCATCGCAGCCATCCCGGTCTTCTGGACCATCGGGATCATTCTCGTGGTGATCGGCATCGTGCTCGAGCTCATGGGAATGGCAGGACATGCGGTGGCGGGACGCCGGCACTACTACTGAGGCAAGCCCGTCGGCGACCGGCTCTCCGGCCGTCAGCTCCCCAGAGCCCTGAGCGCGTCGCCCTCGGTCACGAAGGGCCGATCTGAGCGAGCAGCGGGACGATCCTGCCGAGCTCCTTTGCCATGGCCACCGGGTCGGGTGACGTGTTCCGGACACCGACCATGGCGATCCCGAGCTTGGCGTACTCCTCCATGTCGCGCAGGAACCCGTCCAGGTCCTTGGTCGGGTCCGCGGCGCCCTGGATGGTCTTCTTGATCGCGCCGATGTCGCGGCCCTCGTCCTCGCAGTGCTGGGCGAGGATGTCGAGCTTGCGCTTCACCTCCTGGGGTCCGAGCGCGAAGAGATTGCACGCATCGGCGTAGCGCGCCACGAGCTTCAGGGTCTTGCGCTCCCCACCACCGCCGATGAGGATCTTCGGGCGGGGTTGCTGGATCGGCTTCGGGTGGCAGATGGTTTCAGCGAGGTGGTAGTGCTTGCCGTCGTACGGCCCGTCGTTGCCGCTCCACATCTGGTTGCAGATCTGCAGCGTCTCCTCGAGGCGCTCGAAGCGCTCCGCGATCGGCGGGAACGGCACCCCCAGGGCGAGATGCTCGCGCTCGTACCACGCCGCCCCGAGGCCGAGCATGGCACGACCACCGGACACGACGTCCAGGGTGGTCACGATCTTGGCGAGCAGCCCCGGGTGCCGGTAGGTGACGCCCGTGACCATGAGCGAAAGGGTGATTCGCTCGGTCTTCCCGGCCACGAAGCCGAGTGACGTGTAGCCCTCGAGCATGGGGTCCTGGGCGGTCGCGAACCCTTCCATCTGGAACCAGTGATCCATCATCGTGAAGGTCGAGCAGCCAGCTTCCTCGGCAGCCTGGGCGGTTGCCGCCAGGGTGGGACCGAGGGCGGCGTTCCCACCTGGAAGGGTGAAGTTCATGAAGTGAAGGGCGAGTTCCATGGGTATGGCTCCTGGAAATGGGTACGGTTGCGGCCTGGCGCTGTGACCTCCCTGATGTGGAAGGCTAGCCGACCGAAGCAAAACGAGTTCCTGCGCGTTACGGCTGGCGTCCCGTAGGCTACCCGGGAGCCATGTGGGCGTCCAAAGAGGATCTACTGTGAATTATTTCGAGGGCCGGACCATTCTGCTCACCGGAGGCACCGGCTCCTTCGGCCAGCATTTCACCCGTACGGCGCTTGCGAAATGGAATCCGGCAGCCATTCGCATCTTCAGCCGCGACGAGCTCAAGCAGACCGAGATGGAGCGAAAGTTCGACGATCCGCGCCTTCGCTTCCTCATCGGCGACGTGCGCGACCGGCACCGGCTCCGGCGCGCCATCGAAGGCGCTGACGTGGTCATCCATGCGGCAGCCCTGAAGCACGTGCCGGTCTGCGAGTACAACCCCTTCGAGGCGATCAAGACCAACATCCTCGGCACCCAGAACGTCGCCGAGGTCTGCCTCGATGCCGGCGTGCCTCGGGCGATGGCGCTGAGCACCGACAAAGCGGTGAGCCCGGCAAACCTCTACGGAGCGACCAAGCTCTGCGCCGAGAAGCTGTTCGTGCAGGCGAACGTCTACGCGGGCAAGCACGCGACCCGCCTGTGCTGCGTCCGCTACGGCAACGTGGTCGGGTCGCGTGGCAGCGTCGTCCCGCTCTTCCGCGACCAGTCGAAGTCAGGCGAGCTGACTGTCACCGACGAGCGCATGACCCGCTTCTGGATCACGCTCGACCAGGCCGTTCAGTTCGTCGCCGACTGTTTCGTGGCCATGTCAGGTGGCGAGGTGTTCGTGCCCAAGATCCCGAGCACGCGCGTGCTCGACCTCGCCGAGGCGATAGCGCCCGGCCTGCCGGTTCGCTACACCGGCATCCGACCGGGGGAGAAGCTCCATGAGTCACTGATCACGTCAGAGGAGGCGCGCCACACGGTGGACCGGGGGTGGTGCTACGTGGTCGAGCCGGAACACGCCTTCTGGGACCTGCGGGAAACCGTCGACGCCACGCCCGTCGACGAGGATTTCGTGTACAGCAGCGACCGAAACACGCAGTGGCTCGACATCGCGGAACTGCGCAAGCTGCTCGCGACCGTGCCGCACACGACCACCGCGGCGCCGGCGCCGGTCGGATGAGCGTCACCAGTCCACCGGCTATCGCCGGGGGCACACCGATCCGCGCGCACCCACTCCCCTACGGCCGCCATCAGCTCGATGAGGCCGACATCGCCGCCGTGGTCGCGGCACTGCGCTCGGGCACCCTCACCGGCGGTGCCGGCATCACGGACTTCGAGCGTGCGCTCCGCGAGCGATGCAGGGTGGAGCACGCGGTTGCGGTTGCCAATGGCAGCGTCGCGCTCGACCTCGCCGTGCTCGCCCTCGGCATCGGAACCGGCGACGAGGTGGTCACGACCCCGCTGACGTTCGTCGCCACAGCAAATGCGGTGCTGCGAGCGGGCGCGACGCCGGTTTTCGCGGACATCGGCGATGATCGGTGCCTCGACCCCAAGTCGGTCGCGGACGCGGTCACGTCCCGCACCAAGGCGATCATCACGGTCGACTACTCGGGTCTGCCGTCGGACGTCGGCGCGTTGAAGGCGGCGCTGCCCCGCCCGCTGCCGGTCATCGCCGACAGCGCACACTCGCTCGGCGCGTCGCTGAACGGGCGCCCGGTGGGCTCACTCGCCGACATCACGACGCTGAGCTTTCATCCAGTGAAACAGATCACCACGGGTGAGGGCGGCGCGTGTCTCACCGACAACGGCGTACTTGCGGACCGCATCCGCAGGTTGCGCAATCACGGCATGACCAGCACCGCCGACGAGCGCACCGGGGCACTGTGGAAGTACGACGTCACCATGCTCGGTGACAACCACCGCATGACCGCCTTGCAGGCCGCACTCGGCACCTCACAGTTGCGCCACCTTGACGAGGTCGTCGCTGAACGAAGCGAGATCGCGGACCGCTACGACGCCGTCCTCGTCGGGATCCCCGGGGTCGGACTTCCGCCGCGTCCCGCGGGACGGCGCAGCGCGTGGCACCTCTATCCGATCGAGATCGATCCCAACGAATTCGGATGGGAACGTGACGAGGTGATCGACGCACTCCGAGCCGAGGGGATCGAGGCGACTCTGCACTACCCGGCCGTGCATCTGCTCGCCCTGTACCGCGCGCGAGGGGGTCTTCCGGGAACCGCGCCACGAGCTGAGCGCCTGTGCGAACGGCTGGTCACGCTGCCGCTATACCCCGCCATGACCGCATCCGACCAGGACGACGTCGTCCTTGCGCTGCAACGGATCCACGCGTGGGCGGCGCACGCGGTCACATCGTGAGCTTGCGGGCGCTGCTGGCCGCGGATTGCGGCAGCGACGTCGGACTCGGGCACCTCGAGCGGATGCTCGCCCTTGCCGACGCGCTGACGCCCGCCATCGAGCCGTGCATCCTCCTGCCGACCGGGGACGCGTCGCTCCACCGTCGTGTCGACGAGCGCGGGCATCGCGCCATCGACGCCCCCGGTGTCACCGCCGAGCGGGTCGAGGCAGCTGCGTCCGTTCCGCCGCGCTTCGATGTCATCGTCCTCGACGGCTACGGGTTCGACGTCGATGTGCAGCGCCGGCTTCGCGGCATCGCGCCGCTGACCGTGGTGGACGACCTGGGTCTCCCAACCGACTGCGACCTCGCGGTCAATCCGTCGCCGGGTGGAGAGATGCTGCGACCCGTGGGAGCGAGCGCTTTCTTTGGAGGCGCTGCGTACGCGTTGATGCGGGACCTGTTCCTGGAGGCGCGTGAGCGCGCGATCCACCGAGGTCGCGATCCGCGCACAGTCCTGGTGAGCACGGGCGCCACCGACCTCGGTGGCATCGGCGCGCGAGTCGCGGTCGAGTTGCTGGATCACGATCCGCAGGTCGAGGTCGTCCGGGTGGTGGGACCCGATATGCAGGTCGCACACCGTGACCCTCTGCCGCGCGAGCACCTGCTCGTCGCTCCGCCCGACCTGGCGGGCGCACTCGCGACCGCGACGGCGTATGTCGGTGCCGCGGGGACCACCGCGGTCCAGGCGGCGTGTGTCGGCACCCCCGCCGTGGTCATCGCCGCCGTCGCCAACCAGAGGGCGCAAGCGGCAGCGCTGGCGGCGGCAGGGTGCGCACTCGAGGCCGGCGATCCGCTCGGCCTCGCGGCTGCGTGCCTCTCACTCCTTGACGACCCGCAACTGCTCGCGGCGATGGCCGCAAGCGGCCGGGCGCTCGTTGACGGCCATGGCGCCGGCAGAGTCGCCGCCGCCATTCGCGACCTGGTCGCTGCGCGAGCCGCTTGATGACGACGGTCGCAGTGATCCAGGCTCGCACTGGATCGACGCGGTTCCCGGGCAAGGTGCTCGCCCCGCTCCTGGGCCGGCCGATGCTGGCTCACGTCGTCGAGCGCGTCGCGTTGGCCACCCTCGTCGACCGAGTCGTCGTAGCCACGACCGACAGAGCTGTTGACGATCCGGTTGCGTCACTCGCGCTGGCATCCGGCGCGCAGGTGACGCGAGGACCGGAGAATGACGTGCTCGCCCGGTATCTGCTGGCGGCTCGCGAACACGGCGCCGATGTGATCGTGCGCATCACCGCCGACTGCCCGCTGGTGGACCCGGCGATCGTCGACCTGGTGATTGGGGCGCGGGCCGGCGCCGATGCCGACTACGCGAGCAACGTCGCGCCGCCGACCTTTCCGGACGGCTACGACGTCGAAGCCCTGACCGCGGCGTGCCTGGACCGCGTCGACCGTGAGGCGATGCTTCCGTACGAGCGCGAGCACGTCACCGTCCGCGTGCGCGAGCACCTCGACGAGTACCGAACCGCGCAGGTCCGCAATGAACGCGATCTCTCGTGGATGCGACTCACCGTTGACCTGCCTGAGGATCTGGAGCGCATCGCGCGCCTGCTGACGCAACTGCCCGCTTCGCCTCCACCCGGCCTCGCTCAGGTGGTCGCGGCCTATGAAGACGACCCGCTGCTGCACAAGCCACTGCCCGAACGCGATGAGCGGTATCACTCCCAGCGTGACGCGGCACTCCAGGCGCCGCGAGCGGCGAAACCGCGGCCCGAATGAGCACCCCTGCGGCGCCCGTCGCGCACGGGCGTCGCGTGTTCCGCAACACGCTGATCACCGGAGCGGTCGGGGTGTTCTCGTTGCTCGCGAACTTCTTCGTCATCGGCGAGGCCGGGCGCCACCTAGGCAGGAACCCATACGGGATTCTCACGCTGGCATTGGCCTTCTCAGTATCGGCCGGGTACCTGAGCATCTCCGACCTGGGGCTTCAGGCGGGCGTGACGCGCTTCATCGCGGATGCCGACGGACGCGGACAGCGGGAACGGATCAGCGAGGTGGTGAGCTCCGCCCTCGCGGTGCTCGCCGCAACCGCGGTGGTCGCCGTGGCAATCTTGCTCGCGCTCTCGGTGGTCGGGGCTCGCATCCTCAACGTGCATGGGCTCGCGCTCCAGAACGACCTGCGCCTGCTGTTCGTGCTCTTTGCCGCCGAGGCAGTGTTCGGTCTGCCCGCTCTCGCCTTCCTCGGTGTGCTGCAGGGACTCCAGCGTTACGGATGGATCAAGGTCGTCGATCTCTCACGCCAGGTGCTCTACACGGTGCTCGCGCTGATCGTGCTGCTCACGGGTCACGGTGTCGTCGCCTTCGGCGCCACCATGATCACGGCGACGGCATTCGCCGCGGTGGGCTACGCAGTGGTGGCGCACCTGCTCTGTCCCGAGATGCGAGTCTCGCCGCGTCTGATCAACCGCGCCGCGCTGCGGCCGCTCGCGAGCTTCAGCGCCTGGGTGTTCATCTCAAGGATCAACGGCGTCATCTGGGCGCAGATGGACACGGTGATCCTCTCGGTGATCGTCGGCATCAACGTGCTCGCCGGCTACAACTTCGCGGCTCGCCTGCAATCGGCGGCGTCATACCCACAATCGCTGAGCGCGGCCGCGGTGGTGCCGGCATCCGCAAATCTCCTCGCGTTGGAGTCCCGGGTCCGGCTCCGAGCGCTCCTGGTTCGCGGCACCCGGTACTCGCTGGAACTCTCGTTACCGGTGACGATCGCGGCGATGATCCTCGCACGCCCGCTGCTCATCTACTGGGTGGGCGACCAGTACGCGGGCTATGCGGGTCCGACGCAGCTGTTTCTCACGTATCAGCTTGTGTCGTGCACGGCCGGGATCGCGAACACGATGCTGGTCGGCATGGGCAGAGTGCGCGCGGTAACCATCTACGTCACCATCGCCATGCTCGTCAACCTCGGACTGTCGATCGCGCTGGCGCGGCCGCTCGGCGTCTCTGGAGTCATCATCGGAACCCTGGTCGGCTATGGCATCACCGCCCCGCTGTACATTCGCCTGGTGCTCCGCGAACTGTCGATGGGTGTCGGCGAGTTTCTCGGCCAGGCAATCCTGCCGATCCTCCCGTGGGCAGCCACCTTCGCAGCTGTCGTCGCTCTCACGGCGCACTTCCTTACTCCCGCCAGCCTCATCGCGGTGGCGCTCTGCTGCATTCCCGGAACGGTCGTGTACATCGCGGGAATCGTGCGTTTCGCGATGACCCGCGAGGAGCGCAGCGCACTCTTCGGATTCCTGCTCCCGACACCCCGCGCAGGCTGATGGACCGCATTCGCGTCCTGGCAATGGACCATTTCTCCGACCAGGATCTCCGCTCCCTCGAGGCAGACCCGCGCCTCGACGTCCGGCGCTTCCCCTATCAGCGATTCCGCCAGCCCGCGATCAGGATCATGGGCCGTGCTGTGGCGCGGGGACTCCACGCGTACAACAGCCCGGATATCGCCGCCGCCCGTCGGCGCTACTCGCTCTGGCTGAAGCGCGAGGTTGAGCGTCTGTACCTGGAGCGTGCATTCGACGTCATCCTGCTGCCGTCCGACACGTTCTTCTACGTACGGAGCCTCCCGAGCGCAGCGCATGTGCTGGGGATTCCCGTGGTGGTCATGCAGAAGGAGACCACCATCTCGGTGCACACCATGGAGGAGCACAGTCAGGAGATGCGCATCGAGGCACCGTTCATCGCCGACTGGATGACCGTCTGCAGCGAACGGCATCGCGAGTTCTGGATGCGGTCCGGTGCGGACGGCAGCCTCGTCGAGGTGACCGGGCAGCCGAGGTTCGACATCTACGCCTCGCGACGGGTGCAGCAGCAGTCACAGCCACGGCGTGTCCTCTTCCTGACCAACGAGCTGGATGCGTACGTACCCGGGGTCGGCCAGGGCATGGGGCTTCGCACCTGGGAACCGCTCCGCGATGCGACCGAGACGGCGCTCTTCGACGCCGTGCGAGCCGGAGCGTGCGAGGTCTTGGTGAAGATCCATCCGCAGCAGAACCATCGGGTCGAGTCGACCCGGATCGCCCGGCGCGCCCGGGACGTCTGGCATCGCGGACTCGAAGTTGCCGCTCCGGATGCCGATACGCGCGAGCTCACTGTCCGCGCCGACGTCGTCGTCGGGTTCCAGTCAACCACCCTTTATGAGGCGGTTGCCGCCGCCCGTCCGGTCATCTACGCGGCGTGGGGCGAGGAGTACGAGCGATTCCGCACGGGTTTGATCCCGTTCGATCAGGCTTCACCGGCGTGCGTGCATCACGCCACCTCCGTGGCGGAACTCTCCGCGATGCTCTCGCAGGCGCTGCCTGCTCCCGGGAATCTGTGCGCGGCATGGTACGAGGAGGCGCTCGGTCCCGTGGACGGGCGCGCGACCGACCGGGTCACCCGCCGCCTGATGTCGATCGTGGACGCGTGGGCGCCGACACCGCATCGCGTGCAGCTGGAACGCCGGCGAACACGTTTCGCGGTCGCGCTGTTCGCCCGCGCGCTCGCGGAGCAAACCATCTGGACCGCCGCGATCCCGGTCGCGAACGCCGCGGGCGAATCACGCCGGGTCGGCGTGCGCCGCCGGCGCGCCAGTGAGAAACGACGGCTGGCCATGGCGACCCTCCGGCACCGGGGTCACTGATCCGGCCAACGACGCCTCGTCCAGAACGCCTCGTAATCGTCGCGGCCGAGCGCCCAGAGCGTGCGTCGGGCGACATCGCCGGCTCGCCCCGCACGCTGTGAGAGCGTGGGACGGGGTGCGGAGCTGGCGACATCGCGTATCAGCGCGATGGCCTCCGCTGGATCGATGATGCCCTCGCGGGCGGCGTGATCCACCAGCCAGAAGGCCAGGTCGTAGAAGCGGTACAGGCGCAGCACGCACACGCGTCGAATGAGCTCCGCCAGCGATTTCGCCGACGGCTCCAGCGCGGACTCGCGGAAATAGAGGGCGTCACCGGCGACCAGTTCGGCGCTGAGCGCGGCGGTTCCCGTGGCGGTGTTCAGATACTTCCGGAGATAGTGATGGGACTCGTCGTTGGCGTTGCGATACGACCGATGGGTGCGGAGATCGAGAAGCCGGAATCCATGCCCGGCCATGAAGGCGTGCACGTCACCGAAAGTCGGTTGGTCCTTGTACAGCTCCATGAACTCGACCTCGGTCTCGATGCAGAGGATGCCCTCGAACTGCGACGGACTCAGTGACGACAGGATCTCCAGCTCGGTTCCCTGCGTGTCCAGCTTGATCAGCTCGGGCACGGGGCGACCGTACTCCGCGAGGAAGTCGTTCAGCGACGTGCACGCAACCTCGACGACCCTGCGGACCCCGGCATAGGATCGGCCGCTGTATTCGAGGATGACCGGGTCATTGGGTGGATACAGCGATGAACCGGTTGCACGGTTGAGGACGTAGAACGGACGCCGCCCGCTCGTCCCGGCAAGCGCGACCGGGAACCAGTGCACGTTCGGCGGCGCGCCGCGCTGCCGGGCAGCGCACTCCTGCTGGTCCGGCTCGAAGCAATCCACCTCGAGCACGGAGAGATAGTCGCGCCATTGCGGAGCGACCCCACCGGCGGCACCGACGTCCATGGCGCGCAACGGCGCGTGTGCGAGCGTCATCGCGATGATGCCGTTGGGATCCAGCAGTGCATGCCGCTCGCGAGCCTGGTGGCGGGACCGCGCCACAGTGCGCGCGACTCGACGGATGGACCCGCCCCCCGGCACGCCGGTTACGCCCGCGCCTCAGTATCCCCACATGTGCTGGAGCGACACGCTGCCGCCCTTCGAGCACGTGAGGATCTGACAGTTGACATCGGCGTCGGCGGACGTCACCAGGATGGTTCCGTAGCCGCTCTCGCCGAGGAACTGCTCGAGTCCGTCGAAGAGCTCGTCCGCCCAGAGCACCCTGCCCGTAAACGGGGTGATCTGCGCTTCCGCCGTTCTCGACTCGCCCTTGGGAGCAAACAGCCTGACCTTCACAGTTGCCGTCGTCGAGTGGCTCAGGTTGCCCGCGCCGTTGACCGCCAGGATTCCGGTGCGCAGCGCGCGAGCGGTGCGCACCTGACCCACGATGTTGGTGCGTCCGACAACACCCTTGGACGGGTGCAGCCAGTGCGGGAAACCGTCGATGGTGGCGTTGAGGTTCCGCCAGCAGCTCTGGAACTCGGTGACGTCGCGGTCACCCGTGCGCTTGTTGCGAATCACCAGGTTGCCGCATGCGTTGATCCGCTGCGGATCGATGTTCATCGACTTCCAGTCGGGGCTCACCAGGACCAACGCAGGTCGCGATCCCTCCGGGGCCTTGAAGCCCGCGAGCAGCTCCGCGGCATAGTGGTATCCGGATTTCGGCAGCGCGATCGCGCGCCGGCCCAGGTTCTTGCCGTCACCGTCGAAGAACACCAGGATGAAGTCGGTGAGCTGCGGATTGGCCGCTTCGAACGAGAAGCCGAACTCTATGTCGGAGCTGTCGTCGAGCAGCGGAAGCCCGTGGGGCCAGAACAGGAATCCACGCTCCTCCATCGCCTCGAGGAACTCGCGCCGGTCCGAGGCGAGCGGCGGACGGTGCTCGACCTGCGCGACCGTGACCTCGTGGTTGCCCCGGATCGACGGCCGATCCTGACCCGATCCCTCGTCGAAGGCATACCAGTACGAGGTGCCGTGGCCCTGATACCGATACCCCCAGAATCCGGTCTGCTGCTCGGGTCGAGGCTCGCGCGGCACGTTGATCTGCTCGATGGTGCGCGACCCGTCGCGGGGAAACGTCCCCTTGGCGCTGCCGCGAGCCCAGTGCACCTCACTGTCCGAGTCGCTGAGCCGGTGGTCGTAGTTCGGCAGCGTGAGCACCAGGCTCGCCGACCGCAATTCGCTGAGCGGGATGCGGGACTCGCAGACGTGGTCGGGACCGTAGTCGTGCGCGCCGTGGAGGCTGGTCAGCGAGTCCTTCCAGAAGACATCGGCCCAGACGCGCCAGCGTGGATGTCGGTTTCCCGTCAAAGCCGGGTGCGTCGTCCGCACCTCGACGACCGCGGTGCCGGAACGATCAGGGAGCAGGTCGTCCAGTGTGAAGTGCACGGTCTCCTGAGGCCGCATCATGAGGAAGCGCTCGTGATGGCTCCGCGAATCGCTGCTGGTGACACGGACCAGGAGCGGGTCCTTGATCGGGAAGAAGTCGGCGAAATGGTGGAAGAGATAGATGTCCGCCGACTCCACCTCGGCAGGGATCGGAATCGTGGAACCGCAGAACTCGAAGTTCTGGCCGACCCAGAACACCGGCGTCACCGTGTCCCCACGCTCCACCCAGCGCAGAGCGTTCAAGTACGCCGTCTTGACGTCCGCGCCGCCCACGACCATCACGTCGTAGCGTGTGACGTCCTTGGTCGCGGGGAGCGCCGCCCCCGCGAGCACGTCGCTGTCGCGGTGCGAAACCCAGTCCCAGCTCACCTCCGGCGCGGCGGCGACCAGTGCGTCCCGGAACTCGGCATCTCCGTAGACGATGCCCGTCTTCGTCGATCGCTCGCGCACCTGGCCGACGACCGTGGCCAGATCCTGGTCGATCGAGGCCACCTTGGGCCGGGCCGGAGCGCCGGGCGCCGGTGCTGCCTCCTGCCGACGCTGCTGCCAGCGCTGGCGCAGCTTCATGCCGAGAAGCCCGGGGTCCGACCGAAGGGTCGCGACGGCTCGGGCCACCTCGCTGCGAAGGGGTCGGGTGGAGGACGGTCGGGTCTTCATGTGGCGCCCCCATGCTGGCGTGCGAATCGGCGGGTCAGTGCCTCGTGATTATGCCCTGGCGTCACCGTTCCGCCTCGAGGGACCGCTCCAGGACCAGGAAATCCCGGCGACGACGGCCCGTGTCACGGAAGCCGGCGCGCTCGAACGCGCGAAGCGAGGCGGCATTCTCCAGATGAACCACGGCGAGCAGGGTTCGCACCCCGGCGTCACCCTCCAGCGCAACCAGCAGGGCGCGCAGCATGCTCGTGCCGACGCCGCGCCCCCGGTGGGCGGGGGCGACGGCGATGGACACCGTGCCGATCTCCTGCTCCAGGTCGACACGAACCTGGCCGACCGGCTCTCCCGCCTCCTCCGCGATCCAGAGGCGGACGTTCGGCCGGGCGAGTCTCGCGACAAGCCATGCGTCGTGGTCGATGGCGAGCACGGGCCGGCCGGTCAGGCTGAAGCGCACCACGTCCGGGTCGTTGCGCCATTCGAGGAGGCGGGCCGCATCGTCGGGTGCCGCCGGGCGGAGCACGATCGAGGCACCCGACGATGCCCGCCCGGTCAGCGGACGAGGTCGTCCCACTCGAGCACCTGGTCACTGACCACGTCCCGAGCCACGTGGCGTCCAACCACCTGCTCGAGCGCGTCGACGGGGATGCCGTACCCAGGGCGCTTGATGGCCAGGTCGTCCCGAGTGAGCGCACCACCCGCAGGGACGTCGCGGGCCGCCACGATGCTGCGGCGGCCGAGGCGAAAGAGGTCGGCCTCGGCTTCGGTGACCCGCTTCACGCTCGATCCGAGCGCGTCCTCGGTCTCGCGGATCGCCACGACCATCGCGCCGAGCTCGTCCGGCTCGAGGGCGAAGGGATGGTCGGGTCCCACCTGGTCGCGGCTCAAGGTGAAGTGCTTCTCGACGGCGCACGCTCCGAGGGTCACGGCCACGACGTCAGCGGTGTGCCCCGGCGTGTGATCGGACCAGCCGACGGGGATCTGAAAAGCGCTGCGCATGGTGGTGATCGCCCGAAGGTTGAGGTCGCTGAAGCGCGGCGGATAGTTGACTGCGCAGTGCATCACCAGGAGGTCGCGAGCCCCGGCCGCGGCAGCGGCGTCGAGGGCTCGCTCGATGTCCCCGAGGGACGCCATTCCCGTCGAGATCAGCACCGGCTTGCCGGTACGCGCCACCCGCTCGATCAGCGGGTAGTGGTTCACCTCGTAGGACGCGATCTTGTAGGCGGGGACACCGACCTCCTCGAGGATGTCCACTGCGGCATCCTCGAACGGCGTCGAGAAGAAGGTGATGCCGCACGAGGCGGCATGGCGGGCGAGGTCGTGATGCCACTCCCACGGGATCTCCACGCGCTTGATCAGCTCCCACACCGATTCCTGGTTTGCGAGGAGCCCCTTCTCCTTGAGATAGCGCATGTCGGGGGTGCGCCGCGAGTAGAGACCCTCGGCGGTGTAGGTTTGGAACTTGACCGCGTCAGCGCCCGCCTCCGCAGCGACTTCGATGAGGCGCAGCGCCGTCGGCAGGTCGCGGTTGTGGTTTGCGCCGGCTTCCGCGACGACGTAGCAAGGATGTCCCTCACCCACCGCACGGTCGCCGATATTGAACTCACGATTGCCGTAGATGCGGGCGGTCACTCGGTCGACCTCGCGGTTGACGGGGTGATCACCGGTCCTTCACCTTCCAGGATGCAGTCCATGAGGCGGTCCACTGCCGGATGGAGCCCGGGTCGAAGGTCGGAGGCCGTGGATACGGTCACGCGAGGACGGCTCCGCCCCGCCTCGTGAACCACGTCGAGGTACTGGTGGAACCGAAAGAAGAACAGGTGCGCATATCGCCTCGCCAGGTCCTTGGACCGTGCCTGCTCGTCGGCGGGCGGCGGCGATACGAGCAGCCGTTCGACGGCGCTCCAGTAGTCGTGCTGGGTCTGCGGATCCACGGTGAACCCGTGATGGACGTAGTGACCGGCGCCGGCACAGACGACGGGAATGCCGCGTGCCGCCATCTCGAGCCCCACCGTCGAGGTGTACACCAGTCCCACGGCGGCCATCTCCATGAGCGAATACGAGCTGATCGAGCTGTCGGCGCCCACGACGTGCACGTTGGCGGGGAGCGTGTCGAAGTTCGTGTCGATGTGGTCACCCATGCGCTCGCGGGAAACGTGGTTGACAAGCCCCACCTCGGCGGGATGCAGCCGCGCAACCACGTCTACGTCGGGGTGGCGCTCCGCCCAGCGGATCACGTGCACCAGCCACTCACCCATCGAAGGAAACGCGACATCGCGTCCCTGGATGGAACTGTCCCACACGACGTTGAGAAACGCGGGAACCATCGGATGGCCGTCGCGGAGGCCGAGATCGCTACGGATCCGCGCGTTGTCAGCGATTCGATTCGCCCAGAAGTTGTCGAGCGTTCTTCCGCCACGCACGCGCTCCTCCAGATACGAGTCGAGCTCGCGCTCCTGATCGTCCGACAGCGGTCGCGTGAGCGCGTCATCCCAGGCCTTGTCGCCGAAGTCCAGGATGCTGGCGCCGGGGCGCCAGTGACCGGCGACCACGGTGTCGGTCAGGAAGCCTTTCTCATACCGGACAACGGGTATCGAGCGCGCGGTGGCCATCTCGGCAAGGATGCGCTCGGGGAAGAACGCGCCGTTCAGGATGAAGATGCGATCGGGACGAACCCGCTCGAGGAGCCGTTCGAACGCCCTGTGCAGGATGGTCCCGCTGACCAGGAACGATCGATACGCGTCAAGAGTCTCATCGTCGTCGAGCAGCGTCCCGCGCGAGAGGAACCAGGCGACGGAGATCCGCACGAAGCGACCGATGTCGAAACCGTCGACGGTGTATGCCTCGCAGCCGGCAACCGTTCGCAGCTGCTGGACCTGGGCCCGCGTTCGTGCAGCGGTTGCGCGCATGTCGACCAGGTCCCGCACGAGGATCGGGTCGAATCCGGCAGCCTGAATCGCGTCGGTCGCATACCCCGCACATGAGTGACACGGCATCGGCGGCGCCGCGTGCACCGGCGCCACATCGCAGAGCGGCAGCCTGCCGCCGCACGTCGCGAAGATCGGTTCCCATCCCCGGCTTCGCGCGGCGTGCGCGAGCGTGGTCTCGATCACAGTGTGCGTCGACCAGCCCCGAGTCGAAAGGATCAGCAGCCGCCCGACCGGGGGACTCGGGATGGGCAGCGCGGTGTCGCGGAGCCGGCGGAGATCATCCAGCTCGACCGGTTCGAACGGCGCCGGGAGATGCGCCAGACGCGCGGCCTCGCGGCTGAGGCCCCAGCTCTCGCGCAGCAGCATCTTGGCTCTGGGATGCGAGTAGGACCACTCACGAACGTGATCCACAGCCTGGCGTTGCATGCTCTGGAAGCGACGTTCCGATACTGGGGTCATCACCGGCAGTCTACGTATTCACGGCGCTCACGCGACCCCGCGATGCGGGCCTTCGTCGACCCAGCGCAGGTCGGCGACAACCAGGCCCGAATCGACAGCACCCGGAGCCGGCAGGTCGAATGCGCGGATCCGATCGGGATGCACACCGATCGCGGCGAGCGCCTGCGGATAGTCGTGCCTCCAGTCATACCAGGGGACGGTCAGCACTCCCGCGGGCCGCGTGCCACCGAAGGCGAGCGGTTCGGCAAGCACGATCCCCAGCCTCGCGATCCGGACGATGTCGGCAAGAACATCGGGCAGGTTCGCCGGCGGGACGTAGGCGAGCGAGTACGAGGACAGAACCACGTCGATCGACCCGGTCGCAGTCGCCGGCAGCACGTCGTAGTAGCTGCCCACGCAGAGCTCGACAGCGACACCGAGTTCCGCGAAATGTCTCACGGCGCCGTCGATCGCCTCGGTGTTGATATCGAACCCGACCAGGCGGCATTCGGGAAACTCGGCAGCGACGCGACGCAGAGTCGGACCGGCGTTGCAGCCGACATCGAGAACGCTTGCGGGGCGCACCGAAGTTCGTTCGCAGCGCATCGACGATGCAGTCGCGGCGCGGAGATCGGTCGTCATTCCAGTAGGTCTCGACCCAGGCTTCGCCGCTGCGTTTGCGCCAGACGCCCTCGGACACCTCCTTCCGGCCGGACCCCATGCGCAGACGCCGCGTGGCATTGCGGATACGGCGCGGCACCCGGCGCCAGTCCAGGCTCATCGCGCGTCGACGGCCGGCACCGGCTCCCAGCCGGCCTCGTCAGGCGGAGGCGACGCGCTTTGCTGCCGGTCTCGCCGTACAAGCCGGGCCGGCGCGCTGGACGGTAGCATCCGCACCCGTGTCAGCCCCATCTCCGATGAGCATCACCGGCCGTCGGGTGAGCCTGCGCCCGATATCGCTCGACGACTGCACCGACCGCTATGTCCAGTGGCTTCGCGATCCGGAGGTCAACCAGTATCTCGAGACCCGCTGGGTCGAGCAAACCCTCGAGACCGTTCGGGAGTTCGTGCTGGCGGTCGAAATGGATCCTTCGTCGCACCTCATGGCCATCACGGATGCCGGGACGGGTCGCCACATCGGCAACATCAAGCTCGGACCGGTTCGACGCCACCACAACTACGCCGACCTGAGCTACTTCATCGGCGATCGCCACTTCTGGGGACGCGGGTACGCCACGGAGGCGATCCAGCTGGCGACTAGGCTCGGGTTCGAGCGCCTCGGTCTCCACCGTCTCCAGGCCGGCATCTACGCCACCAACATCGGCGGTGCGCGAGCGCTCGAGAAGGCTGGATTCATCCGCGACGCGGTGCTCCATCAGCAGCTGCTGGGACCTTCCGGTTGGGACGATCACGTGTGGTATCGGTTGCTCGTCGAAGAGTGGCAGGGCGGCTGACGCCGGGCCGTCACGGACGCCTGAACACTTCTCCGGGAGGCTTGCCGCGCAGCAACTGTGCGACCTCGCCCCGGTGGTAGGCCTCACCGACGACCGCAAGGGCGCCGTCGAACGCGGCGATGGTCGTGTCGACTGCCTCAGCATCGTGGGCCGCCGAGATGAAGTTGGCGTTCCCCATGAGAATGCCGCGATCGAGACACTCCTGCCAGATTGCTCCCTTGAGGAGATTGGCGTCGATATCGATGTCCCCATCGAACTGCAACACGCGCCGCGGCGCCAGGCCGACCATGCGCACGGGCAACTCGTCGCGCGCCGCGAAGGTGTTGAAGGCGCGCTGCAGACGGCTGCCCTCGTGCCAGAGGTGCTCACACACTCCTCCACCCTGAATGCGCCGGAGAGTCGCCGATGCAGCCGCGAGCGAGATCGCGTCGCCGCCGAAGGTGCTGGAGATGAACGTTGTGGTCGCGATCTGTTCCATGATGTCCGCACGCCCGACCACCGCGGCGAGCGGATACCCGTTGGCGATTCCCTTGCCGAACGCTGCCAGGTCCGGGACCACACCGAAGTATTCCTGAGCGCCGCCGGGCGCCAGGCGGAACCCCGTGATGATCTCGTCGAAGATCAGAAATGCGCCGTGGCCGTGCGCCAGGTCACGCACCGATTCGAGGAAGCCGTCGACGGGATCCTCGACGCCGATCGGCTCCATGACCACCGCGGCAACCTCGCCGGGATGCTCGTCGAAAATGCGTGCCAGCGTGCCGATGTCGTTGTAAACCCACTGATGAGTCAGTGCCTGCGATGAAGCCGGGATTCCGGCGTTGCGTGGGCTGTGGCCGATGCACCAGTCGTGCCAGCCGTGGTATCCGCACTGGGCGACCCGGTCGCGCCCGGTGAATGCGCGCGCGAGTCGCACCGCCGCGGTTGTCGCCTCCGAGCCCGTCTTCAGGAAGCGCACTCCCTCCGCCGAGGGAATCATCGCCACCAGCAGTTCGGCAACCTCGACCTCGAGGGCGTTGCACAGCGAGAACACCGGCCCACGGTCAACCTGCGCGTGGACGGCGGCGTTGACCCCGGGATCGTTGTAGCCGAGGATGATGGGGCCGAGGGCGAGCGGATAGTCGATCCACTCGTGGCCCTCGCGGTCGCGCACCCTGCACCCGTCGCCGCTCTCGAGGAATATCGGGTACAGACCCTCGACGAACTGATCCGGGCCCTTGCTGTACGTCTGTGCCACCCCGGGAAGGACACGACGCGCGCGATCGAGGAGTGTTTGAGACTGGGTGCTCACCATGAAGCCACCAGCCAGCATCTCGGGGTCCTGGGCCTGTCCGTGTCGTCAGCCTGCAATTCTCTTTCTCCCATATGGAGATTATCGCCGACCGCCGGAGGAGCGCCGCCGGTACGTCACCGCTGCCCCGCCAAGCCGTCCGCTTCGCCTTGCTCGAGGACCCGCAACGCCACCTCGGTAGTTGCCGCCGCCCGGACGACATCGTTGGCGACACGGTCTCCGGTTGCGAGCGAATCGACGAAGTGCATCATCTCACGCCTGTACATCAGGTTCCAATCGCGGTCGAGCCCATCGATGATCAGAGGCTCGGCACCGATCTCGCATGAGATCTTGACGCTGCCCTGCGCGAAGTCCCAGACCAGAGTGCCATCGGAGCCCACCACCGTGCATCGTCGCGTGTATGTCCGGCGGAGGTAGTCGACGTGGATACGTGAGATACATCCGTTCGCGTGACGAAGCTGCATCTCTGCCGCGTCCTCGACATCGATGCCGAAGGTCTTGCTCGCCACCCAGAGTCCCGAAACCGAGTTGACCGGGCCGGCGAGGTCGAGGACGTAGTCGAGCTCATGGATCGCGGCGTCGAGAATCACGCCGCCGCCCATGTCGCGCCGGGCGCTGTATCCCTTGGAATAGTCGTCGAGTGGCCGCCATGCGGGGAGGTACCAACCGAAATCGGCGCTGATTGTCACGATGGTTCCGACCGCGGGAAGGTGCTCGCGCAGCACGCTGTATCCCTCCGAAAAGCGCAGGTTGCATGCCACCATCACGACTCGATCGCTTCTCGCCGTTGCCGAGCGCGCCAGCGCCAGGCCCGCTCGCGTCGCGGCGAGCGGCTTCTCAACAAATGCGGGATGGTCGTGCTCGAGCGACCACGCAAGGTCGGCCGGGTGCTGAATAGTCGGGGTCGCGACGATGACGAAGTCCACGGGTGACGCCTCACGATCGACGGTCACCTCGGCTCCGATCTCGGCTGCCAGTGCATGCGCACGTTGCTCAACGGAATCACTCAGCACCGTCTCGACGTTGAGCGCCGCGAGATTACGGGCATGGCGGGCCCCGATCGATCCGCAGCCGAGAATGAGAGCCCGCGTCACGGCGTCATTATGACCATCGCGTCGAGTCGCGCCCGCGCGTCCGCTCCCGGTGCTCTCGGAGCCTAACGAGCAAGGCGATCGTGAGGCAGCAGCTGGTCGGCGCCATCGCGGAGCAGCTCTCCGAGAGCCTGTCACAGGCGAAAGGCGTTACATTCCGTGGCGTGGAACGGCCTGGCGGCGCCCCGGCACGTGGCGACGGCCACGACCTGCCGCGATCCTCGCCATCCGAACTTTCGCCCGATGTTCAGGAAGGCGGCGGGGTCTGGCCGACAAGGGTACTGGGGCTCCGCATCGATCGTCTCGTGGAATACGCGATTGGCGGGATTCTTGCCGTGACCCTGCTCGCCTACATGCTGATCGGCAACTACACACGCTACGTTGCTGACGACTATGGGCTGGCCATCGCGGTCCGACTCCGCGGCTACTGGGCGCAACAGGTAGCAGACTACCAACTCACGGACGGCCACTTCATTGCCACGGCACTCACGACCGCGGCGACGCTCGTCAACCCAGTGTTTGTCCGTATTCTGCCTGGAATACTCATCCTTGGCTGGGTGGCGCTGCTCGCTCTCGGTCTACGGTTCCTCATCCCCTCAGCGGGACGGCTCGGACGGTTGTTGATAGCCGCGGGGATCGCGTACACCACCTTGCGCGTTACCCCGAATCCCTTTCTCGCGGTCTACTGGATGACGGCTTCACTCGAGTTCGTCGTGCCCCTGCTGCTCGCTTCGGTTTTCATCTGGCTCATCACGCGCCCGCGAGCACGAGGACGGCGACGGACCATGGTCCTCATCCTCATTGGCGCCGTCGCTTTTGTTGCTGCGGGCGAGGCCGAGATCTACACCGCCGGGCAGACCGTTGCATTGACACTCGCGGTGGCGGCATCGATCTCACGCCTGTCGCCGGAGTGGCGCCGGAAGCTGCCAGAACTCGGCGTCGCATGGATTGGATCACTCGCGGGTCTCACGGCGGAATTGATAGCGCCGGGCGCCGGCCTCCGAAGTGCGGTGATCGCGAAGATTGTTGTTGTTCCGCGTCCGTCATTGATTGGGCTCCCTGCATTTACGCTCGGTCAGATGGGGCACTTCCTGCAGCTCAATATCGTCCCGCACTGGCGCGGACTGCTCGGGCTTGCGGTCCTCGCCGCTCTGATCGCTTCCCGATCGGCCCCCGCACGTCAGCGTCTCGGGAAGGTCTCTGTCGTCGCACTTGCCATCGCGACCGCCGGAATTGTCCTTGTCGTGTTGGGCACGCTCGCTCCGGCGGCTCTCTACTTCGGAAGTCTGCCGCCTCTCTATGATCAGTTGATTCCCGTCTACGTCTGCACATGCGCGACGGCTTCCGCTGGCTGGCTGGCTGGGAGGTTCTTACGGGAGCGCTTCGATGTCGTCATGCAAAGAGCGGGATCAGCGATGCGGTTTCCGGGTGCGGTGTGGGCAGCGACGACGCTGGTCCTTGGGGCGATCGTCGTTGCCGGACCTATCGGAACGCTCGCGATGCTGCATGGTGACCTTCCCGCCCTCAGATCCTATGCAGCCGGCAAAGACACGCAAACGGCCTCAGCAGAGGCCGCTCGTGCTGCGGGCAGGTCATCGGTCGACGTGCCCGCGCTCGTGAATGTCGAAGACATCGGGATCTTCAGTCACACGCCCCTTGAGGAACTCTCGACGGACCCGAACTTCTGGATCAACGGTGACGAGGCCAACTACTACGGCCTCGTGTCCATGGCGATGTCGCAGCAGTCGACCCCCTGATTCGTCCGGGTGTCGGCATGGCGGGCGCTCACCGCCCGGCGCCGCGCCACCACGCAACCGTGCGTCGCAACCCTTCCTCGAGCGGCACGGTCGCACGCCAGTCGAGCTCGCGCACGGCGACGCTCACGTCCGGGCACCGGCGCTGCGGGTCGTCCACCGGCAAAGGACGTGTCTCGATGACCGACTCACTCGCGCAGATCGTGCGGACGATCTCGGCGAGCTCCCGCACGGTGACCTCGTGCGGATTGCCGAGATTCACCGGCAGCGAGTAGTCCGACCTGAGCAGTCGCATCAGGCCCTCGATGAGGTCGTCCACGTAGCAGAGGCTGCGAGTCTGCGAGCCGTCGCCGTACACCGTGATCGGCACACCGGCGAGCGCCTGGGTCACGAACTGCGGCACAGCGCGACCGTCCCGGTCGCGCATGCGCGGACCGTAGGTGTTGAAGATCCGCGCGATACGCACGTCGACACCGCGGGCATTCATGAACGCCATCGCGAAGGTCTCCGACACACGTTTGGACTCGTCGTAGACGCTGCGCGGTCCGATCGGATTGACGTTGCCCCAGTACGTCTCGGGCTGCGGGTGGATGAGCGGGTCGCCGTACACCTCGCTCGTCGAGGCGAGCAGGAAACGGGCCCCCTTGTCCTTCGCCATGCGCAGCGCGTTCATGGTGCCCAGCGTGCCGACCTCGAGCGTGGCAAGCGGGTGGTTCTGGTAATCGACCGGCGACGCCAGTGAGGCGAAATGGAGAATCGCATCGACCGCGCCGTCGATGCTCCACACGCCGGTGACGTCTTCGGTGCGCAGCGTGAAACGTGGATTGCCGTCAAGGTGCGCGACGTTTCGAGGGCTGCCGGTAACCATGTTGTCGATGCAGATGACCTCGGCTCCGTCGGCGAGCAGGCGATCCGCGAGATGCGACCCGAGAAACCCGGCGCCGCCGGTCACCACGACACGAGACGGGCCCCAGGTCATTTGACGGCGAGCAGGTCGCGGGCCCTCTTGCCGGCAGAAGGCTGTGCCTTCACGGGTTTCGGCTTGCGCGGCTGCCGCCCGACGCCGATGTAGGTGAAGCCGAGCTCGACGAGCGGGTCGGCGGCGAGGCAGTTGCGCCCGTCCACGACCAGGGGGCGGCGAACCAGGGTGGCGACTCGACCCCAGTCGAGGCCGACGTATTCCGGCCACTCGGTGACCACGACGACGGCGTCAGCTCCCCTGACACACTCGTACGGATCGTCGACGAGCTCGGTGTTGGGAAGCAGGGATCGAGCATTCGGTCGCGCCACCGGATCGGTCGCCACCACATAAGCGCCGAGGTCCTCGAGGTGGCGGATCACATCGATCGAAGCTGCCTGGCGGACGTCATCCGTCCCCGGCTTGAATGCCAGGCCGAGCACGGCGATCCGGCGCTTCGCCAGCTTGCCGTTCAACGCCCGCTGGATCTTGGCCACGAATCGGCTCCGCGCCTGCTGGTTGACCTCGACGGCCGCGCGGAGGAGCAGGAAGCTCTGCCCGTGATAGCTCGCCGCCTGGTCGAGCGCCCGCACGTCCTTGGGGAAGCACGATCCGCCGAAACCCAGCCCGGCGCCGAGGAAGGCGCGGCCGATGCGTGCGTCGGTGCCGATCCCATCGGCAACCGAGCTCACGTCGGCCCCGGTGAACTCACAGAGTTGCGCCATCTCGTTGATGAACGAGATCTTCAACGCAAGGAACGCGTTGACCCCGTACTTGATGAGCTCCGCGCTGGTCGAGTCGGTGATGCGGATCGATGCCTCCAGGTGACCGAAAAGGCGTGCGACGCGCTCGCACGCATCCCGGTCGTCGCCCCCGATCACCACCTGTGGCGGCTGGCGGAAGTCGCGGACGGCACTGCCTTCGGCAAGGAACTCGGGGCACACCGTCAGGGGGACGAGGCGTCCGTTCCGCCGGCAGAGTGATTGGAGCGACGCGGTGGTCCCAGGAGGGACGGTGCTCTTGATCGTGATGACCGCGTCCGGGCCGGCGTGGCGAACCGCCTGGGTGACCGCGGCGCGAACCGCGGTGAGATCGGCTCTGCCGTCGCCGAGGGGTGGCGTCCCAACCGCGATCATGATCACCGCCGCGCCCCCCATGGCCACCGCGGCGTCAGCGTGGAGCTCCAGCGAGCCATTCTCGAGCACCTTCGCGAGCAGATCATCGAGGAGCGGCTCGTGGATGGGCGCCCGGCCGCGGCGGAGCATCTCGAGCCGCGCCGTATCGATGTCGAGGAGGCGAACGTCCACGCCGGCATCGGCGAGACAGACGGCCGTGACGAGCCCGACGTACCCTGCACCGACCATGCAGAGCGGATTCGGACGGTCGATCATGCGAGCGCGAGCCGCGGGAGCCACAGGTCGAACAATACGGTTCCCGGCGCCCGGCTACGCCGTTTGCGGTCGAGACGGGAGTGGCGGTGGCGAACCGCCGCCGGTCTCGACGCCGCGCAGCGCCTCGACCACACCCGCCCAGAAGCCGGCTCCCCACGCGATGTGCATCACGACAAAGGTGATCGGGACCCGCCCGCGGACCTCGAGCGACTCGCAGCGTCCCGCCTGCTGGCCCGCGACGGCACAGGCGGCTGCGTAGGCGGCGGCGCCGGCGAGGGCCAGCCGCCGGCCCCGCCCCGTGACCGCCATCACGGCCATGATCGGGATCCCGGCGACGAGCGCCGGTGCGACCAGGTGATATGGGCGGATGACCCCCGGTCGGGCGCGGGCCACGCGGACCTTCCCGCGGCCGTACCGGTAGTACTGCCGCCCCAGTGCGCCGAGCCCGCTGCGGACGTGGTAGCGCGTGCGGATTCCGGGGCTGAAGACGATCCGGCCCCCGGTGGCGCGGATCCGCTCGTTGAGTTCGTAATCCTCGTGGGGAGGGTATGCCTCGTCGAACAGGCCGACCCGTTCGAACGCGCTGCGGCGGAAGGTGCCGAGGAAGACGGTCGGCATCTCCTCCTCGCGATCCGAGTAGCGGAATCGAGCGCCACCGACCCCGAATGGCGACCTCATGGCACATGCGATGGCGCGGCCGGACTCCCCATCGCCCACCGCTTCCTGGCGGCCACCGACGTTGTCGGCGCCGCTCGAGAGCAGCAGCTCCACCGACCGGCTGAGATGATCCGGCGCCCATTCGGCATGACCGTCCTGTCGCGCTATGACGTCGCCGGCGCTGGCCAGGATTGCGCGATTCAATCCGGCGGCCTGCATCCGCCCGGGGTTGTCGATGAGGCGCAGCCTCGGATCCTCCGCCGCGGTCGCCGCCACGATCTCCCGGGTTCGATCCGAAGACCCGCCGTCGGCGACGATCACCTCATACCGATCTCGCGGGTAGTCCTGCGCAAGGACAGAACGAAGGCATGCCTCGATGTGGCGTTCCTCGTTGAGCACGGGGAGGACCACGCTGACGAACGGGGTGCCGGCGGGGACGGGCGCGATGGTTCGGCTCATGGTGTCTCGGGCACCGTACCGCCTTCTGCGTCGGCGGCGACCTCGGGAGCACGTGAGCGACCTCACCCTGTTGGGGGATACTCCGGCGGTGCTGCGCCGGGGAATAGCACCCATCACGCTCGTGACCGCCGTGGCGCTGGAGATCTGGCTCTTCTCCGGGGTTGCCCTGAACGAGATCGCCCGGTTCGCCGGATACGAGCTAGGCTTCGTGGCCGTTCCGGGCATGACTCTGCTCTGGGCGCTGCGTGGCCGGCCGCGCGGCCTGCTGGAGTCGATCGGCCTGGGCGTCCCGCTCGGGCACGCACTCGAGATTCTCGCCTTCAGTGCCACGGCCGCCGCCGGCGCGCGCGGTCTCTTCCTCCTCTACCCGGTGGTAACGGTGACGGTCGGCGGCCTGGTGATCTGGAGACGGCGCACGCCGGACATACGGGTGCCGACCTCCAAGCCGATGCCGGGGCGGCTCATGTGGTCTGCCGCGCTGACCCTCTCTGCCGGGCTGATCTACCTGGCGTTGATGTTCATCCCCCAGTCGCCGCTGCCGTCCGGACGCATTTCGGTGGCGTACAGCCCCGATTTCGTCTACCAGATCAGCAAGACCGCAGAAGTCCTCTATCACTGGCCGCCGACGAACCCCGGGCTGTCGGGAGTCCCGCTGCCGTACGAATGGTTCGTCTTCTTTCACATGGCGGCCGTCAGCCAGGTGACCCGCCTCGGCATTCCAATCATCGCAATGCGTCTCGACTTCATCCCGCTCATCGCCGTAGTCGGATGTCAATTGCTGCTGCTTGGACGCGCGTTCGCCGGGACTGCGGCCACGGGCGTCATCGCCATGGCGGTGATATTCCTGCTCGGCCCCCTTGACCTCACCACGGACTCAGCGGGGTCCTCGCCGTTCTTCAGCCTCTTCAGCAGTCACCTCTGGTCGAGTTGGACTCTTCCGTTCGGCCTCATCTTCTTCATCGCGCTGCTGTATCTGATCGCCGAACGTCTGCGCGCCGCGACCTGGCGAAAGCGAGTGGATCTCGGTTCGTGGCTGACGATCGCGGTGCTGATGATCGGCGCGTCCGGCGCCAAGGCGACGATCCTCCCCGTGCTCCTGGTCGGCACGGGCGCGTACGCGGCGTGGGTATGGGTCCGCGATCGTCGCAAGCCTGTGCCTCAGCTCCTGCTCGCTCTCGCACTCGAGGCGGCGATCTTCGTCGCCACGTTCTTCATCGTCTACCGGGGCGGCGCGGCGTTCACCACCGTCGGCCCGCTTGCACCACTGAGTCGAACCCTCCCGGTTGTGGAGGCGAGCCAGAGCTGGCTTCCTGACTTCGCGCGAGTGATCGCCCTTCCGATCGCGTACGCGGCCGGCCTTGCCGGCATGCTGCTGCCCCTCGCCGGGTTGCTGTACATGCTCCGGGGTCGCCATCGGGAGCGTCTGCGCCTACATGCGCTCTGCCTGGGAATGCTAGGCGCGGGCGTGGTCATCGCCAACGTCTTCCACCAGATCGGTTTCAGCGAGCTGTATTTCCAGGACACCGGGTATGTCGCCGGGTGCGTGGTGGCTGCGGACGGTCTGCGACTCGCCTGGACGGACGCGGGGAGCGCACTGCCGATATCGCGACGTGCCGCTGTCATCGCCTTCGGAGCATGGATCGCGGCTCTGACAGCGCTCGTGCTTGCGACCTCTCCGACTGAGCACCAGTCGGTCATCGCCGCTGTTCGATACGCGGTGCTTATCGGCGGTTGCGGGCTGTTCATCGCCAGCTGGTTCGTGATCAGAAGGATGCGCGGACGACAGACATCCGGATTGTTGGGGCTCAGCCTCATTCCAGCCCTCGCCGCATCTGCGCTTGCCTCGCCGATCGAGATCGCGCCGACGGCTGGGCTGGTTCTCAGCAGGATTCCCATCGCGCACGCGCAGGCGAACCCGCCAACCGTCCGCGGCCTGACGCCCGATCTGCTGGCTGCTCTGCAATGGCTGCAGACTCACTCGTCGGTCGACGCCGTCGTCGCCGTGAGCAACCACTGGCTTGATGCGGCCGAGCAGGACGGTCGCTACTACTACTACTCGGCGTTCTCTGATCGGCAGGTCTTCATCGAGGGATATGACGCCTCGCGATACGAGATCAACACCGATCCCACAACACGGAGCGGCGCCGATTTCGAAACCCGCCAGATGCTGAACAACGAAGTCTTCGGCCATGCCGATACGGCTGCGCTCCGGGTGATGACTCACAACTATTCAGTCCGCTTTCTGTTGATCGACAGTCAGGATGACGATGCCGACGATGACAATCCGGCTGTCGTGCAACTTGGAACGGTGGTCTTCAGCAACCGGTCGGACACCATCGTCGAAGTCGGATAAGCGCGTGCAAGCCGGCGTCTCCGAGCGGCGCAATCGCATGATCAGCGTGTAGGCTAGCTTCGATGATCGCCCAGAAGGTTCCGGGCGCCTCGGTCGCGGCCGGCAGGCGCGGAATCCTCACCTCAGAGCGAAAGTTGCTGCTCGCGGCGGGCGACACCGTCCTCGTCGCCGCGTCGCTGATCATCGCGTTCAATCTCCGGTCGGGTCCCATTCAGCACGCGGCACTGACCATTCCATGGGCGGGCGTGGCCCTCGTGACCGGGATCTGGCTGGCCGTGGCGCTGGTCGTCGACGCCTACGACCTGCATGCCGCGGTGAGTACGAGAGGGATCTTCCGGATCGTCGCCACCACGGTGGCGCTTGAGACGATTGCTCTGCTTGCCGTCTTCTTCATCGTACCGTACGGGGTCACCCGCCCCACAATTCTCATCTGGGTTCCGGTCGCGGGCCTCCTGGTCCTCTGCTGGCGGCTGCTGTACCGGCGGGTCTTCGCCCAGGCGATCTTCGCGGGCAGAATCATGCTGGTGACGGACCCGGAGACCCTCGACAGGGTCTGGGCGGAGGTCGACCAGCACCTGGCCGGCCTCTATCGGGTGGTCGGCACCATCCACCCCGCCGATGTCGACGCCGGAAGCCGCCTCACCGCTGCCGCGACCGGGCGCGCTGCGGACCAGATCGTCCTCGGCGCGGAGGAGGACCTGCCGACCGACCTGTTTCAGAGCCTCGTGGACTGCTACGACCTTGGACTCGTGGTGCGATCGATCTCGGACATCTACGAGGAGTTGACCGGCCGTCTGCTTGTCGAGCGGCTGCGCCAGACCTGGCTGCTGTCGCTGCAGCAACGTGGCGAGACATCACGCGTCTATGCGGTCTTCAAGCGGCTGGTCGACATCGCCGCGGGCTTCATCGGCGTCGTCTTCCTGGCTGTCGTGCTGCCATTCGTCTGGGTCGCGATCAAGCTCGAGGACCGCGGCCCGGTTTTTCACAGGCAGGAGCGTGTGGGTCACTTCGGCCGCCCCTTCGAGATAATCAAGCTGCGCACCATGCGCGTGCATCCCGATCAGGTACTGCACTGGACCGCCGAGGGTGATGAGCGCATCACCCGGGTCGGGAAGGTTCTACGTCGCCTGCATCTCGATGAGCTACCGCAAGCCTGGAACATTCTCCGCGGCGACATGACCGTGGTGGGTCCGAGGCCCGAGCAGCTCCAGTATGTTGAGGAACTGCGCAGGAGCATTCCGTATTACAACACCCGACTCTCGGTCCGGCCCGGCCTCACCGGTTGGGCTCAGGTGAACTTCGGATACGGCAGCGGTGTCGAAGGATCCACCGTGAAGCTGTCCTACGACCTGTACTACATCAAGCATCAGTCGGTTGCGCTGGATCTGCTGATCATCGCGCGCACGCTGTTTGCAGTGGCCACGCTCAAAGGCCGCTGAGTCCGCCCGGCTTGCCACTGCACGACCTCGCGCAATCGCTCCCCGGGGTGGTGCTCGCCGCCCTTGTCCCCGGATTCGCGCTGGCGACGCTGCTCGCCCCGGGATGGCGGGCGTGGCAACGGCTGACCATGGCACCCGGCTTGTCCGCCGGAGTGATCGGCGTTTCCGGGCTGGGGATGCACGACCTGCACATTCCGTTCGAGCCGCTCACGATCTTCCCGGTTGTCGTGGTGCTGGGAGTCGGGGCCGTGGTCCGATGGCGGCGCGCCGACCCCCGTGTTCCCGACGCGGCACCGTGGTGGCTGCCGATTCCAGCGCTGTTCGCGGGGGCAGTGGGGGCGGCGATCTTCGTCGTGGCACTCCACGGCCAGCTCCTCCCGCCTGACTGGGACACCGCCACACACGGTGGCCTCGCCGCCGCGATCGCCCGATCACATGACGTGCTTCCGCTGATTCCAATCCCGCTCGAGGCATCCGACTTCGTGCGACCGCGGCCCGGTTTCGAAGCGATGAGCGCCGTCGTCTCTTGGCTCGGTGCTCCCTCACCGGCGGACGCGATGGGACCCGTCATCACCATGACCCTCGTGTTGATGCCGCTGTCGCTGGCATTCCTCGCCTTCGAGACGACGGGGTCGATCATGCTCACCGCGATCGTCCCCTTCTTCGCGCTGGGACTCGCGTTCCCCTCCGATCAGGCCATCATCGGCCGGTTCCCCGAGGTCGTCGACTCGACGCTGATCGTTCCGTTTATCGTCGCCGCACTCCGCGTTATCCGCGGAAGGAGCACGCTCGAGAACGCCGTCCTCATCGTCGGAATCGCAGCGTCGATCTGGGTGATCCACGGGTTGGAACTGGTCACCGCGATGGTGGTCGGATGTGGCCTCTTTGCCGTGGCTGTCTTCACCGTCCTGCGTACGTCCCCCCGTATCGGCATCACCCGCATCGGACTGGTCATCGGCGCGACCCTGGTCGGTGCCGCGCTGGTGACGATCCTCACGCGCCTCCCTCATGTGCCACCGCCGACGCAGGTGCAGCCGTCGCCGATCGTCGTCGCGACCACCGGCATGCCGGTGAAGTTCCACCACATCCTGCTGACGATCGCGGAAACCGACCTCACGAGCCCTGTGACACTCGTGCTCTACGGCATCGGCGCTATCGGTCTGCTGATCCGCCGCAAGATGCTGTGGGTCCTGGTTGCCCAGGCGTTGCTCGTGGCGATGATGGTCGATGATCTCTTCCTCCACAAGTTCAGCTTCTTCTGGCGCCTCGTCTACCCCTGGGGCGATACCGACCGCATCCTCGGCGTCCAGTACTGGCTCATTCCGCTGGTTCTCGGCTTCGGCCTCGTGGCCCTCGCGGACCTGCTGCGGCGGCTGTCGCGGAGCGGCCGGCTCTGGGTTGCGGCGTCAGGCGCGGCCGTGGTGGTGGCCGCGCTGGCGTTGATCGCGCACCATCCGCTCGGGCGCCTCTGGACCTATGTCGTCAGCACGGACACCGTCTTCCTCTATCCGCTCGGGGCTTTCAACCGCCTCTCCCAGCTGCGGCCCTGGATCCTCACGCTGGGGGTGACGGCGATCATCGTGGTCGCCGCGTGGGTCGCGTTCGCGCGCCACGCCGACCTCCCGCGTGCCGTCCGCGAGCGTGTGGCCGGAGTCGGACAGCATCTCGACGCGGGTGGCGCGATCCTCGGACTACTGGCCGTACTGTGTCTCGTGGTCGGTGCGGCGTCCGAGCTCGGCGTCTACAGAAACGAGATCAACACGCGATCGCTCGTCTCGCCTGCCGACCTGCGTGTGCTGCAGCGCATGGAACAGGTGCTCCCCAAGGGAGCGACCGTCATGAGTGATGGCGGCGATGACGCGGGGATGTGGATGGGGGCACTCACCACGCTGACACCGCTGGTCCCAAACGGCTTTGCCTGGGGCTCGCTGGACACGCCATTGGATGTCGCGCTGAGCAACGCCTGCACCGACCCGGCCGGCGCCGAGGCCGCAATCCGAAGCGCCAACGCAGATGCCGTGTTCGTCGGCTCGCTCGACATTGCGGTGCAGCTGTATCCATGGAACATCACGTGTCTCGCACAGCTCCCCAACCTTCGACCGATCGCGTCGGCGCCGTACTACGGCAAGACCGCAGAGGGCTTCGCCGTCATCAGGTAGCCACAGTGGGCTTCGGCGCGGGAGTCGGGGGCAGCAGAGGCGCCAGCCCGTCGAGCTGGAATCCCCAGTCGAAGAGCCGGCTCTCGAGGCGAGCCGGGTAGTTGGCGCTCAGGAGCACGGCGAGCAGATGGTGCCCGTCCCGGACCGCCATCCCGATGAGGCAGGCGCCCGCATTGCCGGTCCAGCCGGGCTTGATGCCCACCGCTGCGGGATAGTCCTCGAGCAGCGCGTCGAGGTTGTGCAGATGAAACACAGGGTGATCGACACTCGCGGGCAGTGTGATCGTCCGGCTGTCGACGATGTGGTCGAAGAGGGGGAACTGCTCGTACGTGTAGTCGGCGATGACCGCGAGATCGTGTGCGGACGAGTACAGCTCGGGGTCGTCGAGCCCGACCGTGGCTGAGAAGTGGGAATCCTGGAGCCCGAGGGCCGCCACCTGCGCGTTCATGGCCGCGACGAAGCGCTCCTCGCCCACCGTGTCCACCGCGATGGCGCTTGCGGCGTCGTCACCGCTCGGGAGGAGCATGCCCTCCAGCAGCTCCTGGACGGTGAGGGTCTGGCCGGCCTTCAGTCCCATGAGGGTGTCGGCCGCCGACTGGCCGAGCGCGTCGGGCGTGATGGTGACCAGCTGATCGGGGCTGAAGTTCTCGAGCGCGACCAGCGACGTCAGCACCTTGGTCAGGCTGGCCGGCGCTAGCTCGAGGTCGGGGTCCTTCTGCCAGAGGATCTCGCCGGTGTCCATGTCCACGAGGATGCCGGCGCGGCCCTTGATCGGCGGAGCCCCGATCGGCATCGTTGCCGGAGCCCAGAGATTGATGTCCGCGCCGCGCACGTTCATGTCGAACCACGGTGCGACCGCTGCCTGGACCGGAGGACGGGTGGCCGCCGCAACCCCGGATGGCGCGATCGGCAGGCGCGAGGCGCCGGCAAGGGCGCCCACCCCGACGGCGGCCACCAACGCGACCACGGCGATACGGGCGTATGGAGGCGGTCTGAACATGAAGGGGCGATGGGAATCGTATCGCCAGTCCGCCGCGTTTTCCCGGGGTTGGCGCCACGAGAGCGTTCGACGCGGCCGAGCGGCGGCAGCCCTGGGCCTGATGCGTCAGGGAACGAGGCGCCGCCGGAGCGGTTCGGGAAGCGCATCGCCCTCCGCCGCCAACTGCGGCTGCAGCGCTTTGTCCGTCGTCAGCGCTCGGAACATCAGCGCGATGGTCACGCCGTGCGCCGGGCGGTGCAGCACGGTGACGGGGATCCGCGGCGAGGTCACCTCGAGCACGCATTCGTCGCCGACCTGCCAGCGCTCCCCGACGAGCGCTCCGCTGACGTCGAGCCCGGCGGTGGTGAGGTTCTCGCCGAAGACGCCGTTGCTGAGCGGCCGTCCGAGCTCGGCCTGCCAGTGATCGAGATCCTCGCGCGCGTAGGCGTAGACGGCCTGGTCGGTGCCGCCATGGGATCGTGGGTCTCCGATCGCATCCCCGGACACCCCGCTGAGCCCTGTTCCCAAGCCCGGGTCATGGAGCTCGACGGGCGTTGCAGACGGGCGCTTGTCGATCCCGGTGACGCCCGTGTCGGTGTGCCGGCTCGCCACGGCACGCCCGATGTTGACGGAGAGGAGGGTTGCCATCAGGAGGCAAGGATAGCCGCGACCCTTCGAAGCAAGTCCCGCCGGACGCCACGGCGGCGGCGCGGTGATATGCTGTGAGCGTTGTGAATTCTGCTCTGAGCGTAACCGCCGGCGAGATCCGGCAGGAGCTGGGCGCGGTCCTTCGCGGGCACCGCGAGGGTCAGGGGCGCAGCCTCGGCGAGATCGCCGGCGAGGCCGGTTGCTCCCCCGCATACCTCTCCGAGGTCGAACGCGGGCTCAAGGATGTCTCCGCCGATTTGCTCATCGCGATCACCTACGCGCTCGCGGTTCCCATCGCCGCGGTGTACACCGACCTCGGGCGCCGGCTCGGTGCGTGGCACCAGGACGAGCCCGCGTGGCCCGCCGATCCCCGCCGCCAGCTCCGCGCTGTGACGTCGGGCCTCGACGCCGCATCGCTTCGGACCGTGGCGCAGTTCGGCGCCTTCCTCGCCATGAACCAGGCGGAGCCGGCCCGCCGTCGCATCGGATTCGTTCCACCCACAGCGGAGGGCTCGCGATGACCCTGGTCCCCACCGTCGTCGAGAGCACGACTCGCGGTGAGCGCTCGTATGACATCTACTCGCGGCTGCTGCGCGACCGGATCATCTTCGTCGGCGGGGTCATCGACGACGACCTCGCCAACCTGGTCACCGCGCAGCTCCTCTTCCTCGAAGGCGAGGATCCCGAACGCGACGTGCACCTGTACATCAACAGCCCGGGTGGCTCCATGACTGCCGCGCTGGCCATGTACGACGCCATGCAGTACGTGCGCCCACAGGTCGAGACCACGTGTCTCGGCATGGCCGCGAGTGGTGCGTCGCTGCTGCTGTCAGCCGGAGCTCCGGGGCGGAGGCTCGCGCTGCCCAACTCGCTTGTTGTCATTCATCAGCCCTGGACTCAGGGTATGCAGGGCCAGGCGACCGACCTCGACGTGCATGCTCGCGAGATCCTGCGCCAGCGCGCCTTGCTTATCGAGCTCTACCACCGACACACCGGACGGGACTCGGAGCAGATCGGACGGGACATCGAGCGCGATTACCACATGACGGCGGAGCAAGCGCTCGCCTACGGGATGATCGATCAGATCATCGAGAAACGGCCGCAGAGTCCCTCGTCCCGTGAGGCGGACCCGAGCAGAGTCCTGGCCTCCGCCGAGCCCGATGGAGTCAGTGGTTCGTAAGGGGCCGGCCGGCGAGGTCGGTCAACCTGCGTGGTGCGGGCGGGCTCCGGACCACGTCTTGTATCGGTCGGTCCACTCGAAGCCATCCCACCACCGGAGAACCCCCGATTCGGCGTCGGCGTACCAGTCGGCGGGCGGATCCTCCTCGTCGAACCATGCCTCCGCTTCGAGGACGTCGTCGCGCCTGAGAAAGAGCCAGAGCAAAGCCCCGATGACCGGCAGCAGGAGGACCGTGGCCATCCACACGAGCTTGTCCGAGCCGGCGGCATCGAACTGCACTGCAGGAATCCGTGCCACTTCGAAGATCGCGAAGATCGCATAGCCGCCCGCGACCATCGACGCGACCGTCATCGCCAGTGCTATCAACGGGTTCATCGGCATAGCGTAGACCTATTCCGTCGATCCCTTCAATGTCGACGGTTGCCCGGCGGGCGCCGATGTCGGCAGCGCCGCGGGGACTGTAACAGGTGAAACCGGTCTAGTTGTCTGTGACCGCCGTCACGACCGTCGGGTCGGTGCGCACCGTGAAGTTCACCGAGTTGGCGACGTAGCAGAGGTCGTGCGCGCGCTCGTGCAGCGCAATCGCGCGATCCAGCTTCTCCGGAGTCGTGATGGTCACGTGCGGGTGCAGCGACACCTCGTCGAAATGACCGCCGCCGTCCGGCGTCTCGACCAGGGTCCCGGATGCATGATCCACGTAGCGGGTGACCACGATGCCCTCTTTCGCGCAGAGGACGAGATACCACAGCATGTGGCACTCCGAGAGTGAAGCGACCAGCAGCTCCTCGGGATTCCAGCGGTCGCGCGCACCACGAAATGCCGGATCGGCGCTTCCCGCAATGGTGGGCTTGCCCTCGACGCTGACCTCGTGCGACCGCTCGAATGCCTGGTATCCGCTCGTTCCGGTGCCCGTGTTCCCAGTCCACGTCACGGTCAGCTCGTAGCTGTGAGTCCTCGGCATCGCAACAATCATCCTCCCCTATTCTCGCCCTGGCGCATCGGAGCGCCGCGACAACCTACTCGTCGGAATCGACGAAATAGGTTTCGCAGGCGAGTTCGAGCAACTCGGCGTTGAGCTCCACCGGCTTGCCCAGGTAGAGGGCGGAGTGGATCACGTGGTTGAGCAGATCGCGAGGATGCGTGCCGTGCAAAGGTCGGCCCTTCGCCTTGTAGTGGGTCTCGAGCAGCCTGTCGACGAGCCCCTCGTCCATGCGCAGGTTGTTGTCGACGCAGTTGCGTCGCCAGATCTCCTTGTATTCCTCGACCGTCGGGTCCGGAACGTGCACCTTGAAGCGCACGCGACGCAGGAATGCCTCGTCCATGAGGTTCTGCGGCCGAAGGTTGGTCGAGAGCATGAGCATGCAGGTGAACGGCACCGGGATGCTCGACCCGGCGCGCGGGATGTTGAGATAGTCGACCTTCTTCTCGAGCGGCACGATGAGCCGGTTGAGCAGGTCGCGCGGCGACATGTTCTGCTGGCGGCCGAAGTCGTCGATCAGGAAGAGGCCGCCGTTCGCCTTGAGCTGCATCGACGCCTCGTAGAAGCCGAGCGTGTGGTCGAACCCGAGCTCGAGCATCCGCGGGGTCAGCTCACCGCCGACCTTGACGGCCGGCCGCTTGGCGAGCTGCCAGCGACGGTCGTGGGGCGGCAGTTCGCGGTCGATGGGTTCGTGGTGGATCGGGTCGTAGAAGCGGATCACCTCGCCGTGGACGTACAGCGCGCGCGGGATGAACATGGGCGCCCCGAGCAGTGACGCGGCCGCCTCGGCGATGGTCGTCTTGCCGTTCCCGGGAGGGCCGTAGAGGAACACCGCCTGGCGAGCGCTGAGCGCCGGGCCGAGGTGATCCAGGACGACCTCGGAGAGCACGAGGTGGCTGAACGCGTCGTGCAGGCGGGCGCGGTTGACCTGCCCGTCGACATGGGACTGGCGCTCGGCCATGGCGGTGTAGTCGGCGATCGGCACCGGCGCGGGGCCGGCGTACTGGTTGATCTCGAGGAGCTCGCGGGCGCGCTGCCGGCCCGTGGTGGAGATCATGTGCTGCATCCCTGCGTTGATCGGCTCCCCCGGATCGAGGGTCGCCGTGTGCACGCCGGTCGATGAGCAGTAGCCCTCGTCCGCCAGGAATCGAGACGTGGTGTCGATGAACGAGAACGGGAGGCATAGGTGGTTCGCGATGTCGCGGCCCAACATGCTGCCGTTGAAATACAGCACCTTGAGGACCAGGTCGCATACAAAGCTGAAGGGCAGGCCCGTCTCCTCGGCGGTCCTCGGGGCGGGAGGGAGCGCGATCGGACTGGAAGCGGGCGCGGAAACAGGCGCAATCACTGCCATCGACGTCCGATTGTGTCATGGGCCGGTTTGGCGTTCCGGCACGCGTGGCGGATTGTCATACGACCGTTCCAGGGACCCTGCTGGTACGGTTGGAGGCAATGGCGGTACCGTTGGACGAAGGAGCTCCTGGCCGGCGCCGGGTGGGGCCCTTCTGGATCGAGGAAGGCCCGGGTGCGCTCCTTGCCGGTGCGGCCATCGTGCTGCTCTTCGCCGCCCTCTTCATCCTCGCCGTCGCCATGCGTCCGGCGTAACCCGGCCCGAATCATGGCGTTTCATCCAGGAACTCGACAGCACTGCCGCCACGCCACAGCGCGGCGGCGTGAGGAGACGACCTCGCCAATGTCTTTGACGGTTCCAGCGTGAGCCTCGAACAGAGCCCCGAAGCCCGGCGCCGCCGGGCGGGACTGCCGAACGGCTCGCGCACGC
>Ga0310038_10000305_pt1 | contig 45674 bp, 37 predicted proteins | sample Sb_taG_6_FD_200461 | JGI IMG/M metagenome (GOLD analysis project Ga0310038, IMG submission 200461) | Peat soil microbial communities from Weissenstadt, Germany - Sb_50d_4_PS metaG (v2) (version 2) | ecosystem: Environmental > Terrestrial > Soil > Wetlands > Peat | place: Germany: Weissenstadt... | reverse complement strand
CCGCGAGGACGGCATCGTCTTCCGGGGCAAGCCGTACAAGTCGTTGTCAGAGGTCGCTCACCGAATCACCGGCACCAAGTGGTCGGGGCCGCGCTTCTTCGGTCTGAAATCGAATCATCAGGAGCGACGCGATGGAACAGTCTAAGCCCAAAACCCGACGCTGCGCCGTCTACACGCGCAAGAGCTCTGAGGAAGGGCTCGAGCAGAACTTCAACTCTCTGCACGCCCAGCGCGAAGCGTGCGAGGCGTTCATCAAGAGCCAGGCAAGCGAGGGCTGGAAACTTGTAAAGACCTCTTACGACGATGGCGGGGTATCGGGTGGCACTATGGAGCGGCCGGCGCTCAAGCGCCTGCTCGCTGATATCGGTGAAGGCCTCGTTGATGTGGTCGTGGTCTACAAGGTGGATCGCCTGACCCGCTCGCTGGCCGACTTCGCCAAGATGGTCGAACTGTTCGATGCGCACGGAGGGTCGTTCGTCGCCGTCACGCAACAGTTTAACACCACAACTTCGATGGGCCGGCTGACGCTCAATGTCCTGCTTTCCTTCGCCCAGTTCGAACGCGAGGTTACGGGCGAGCGCATCCGAGACAAGATCGCTGCCTCCAAGCGTAAGGGCATGTGGATGGGAGGCGTGCCGCCGCTGGGATATGACGTTCGCGACCGGCGGCTGGTGATCAATCCGGCTGAAGCTGACACGGTCAGAAACATCTATGAGCGCTACCTGAAGCTGAGATGCGTCCGGCAGCTGAGCAAGGAGCTCGCCGCGCGAGGGATCGTGTCGAAAGTCCGGGTCTCGCGCAACGGCATCAAGTCGGGAGGGTGCCGGTTCTCGCGTGGTGCGCTGTACGAGCTGCTGGCCAACCCGATTTACATAGGTGAAATCCGGCACAAGCAGGAACGCCATCCGGGGCAGCACGAAGCGATTCTGTCGAAGGAGCTCTGGGAGAGAGTGCGACAGCGGCTCAATGAGAACGCCGCACGCGGTCGCGGTACATCAAACAGATCGATTACTAGTCCCCTTGCCGGAAAGTTCTTTGACGCCGATGGTCAGCCGCTGTACGTGCAGGGAGCGACCAAGGGCAGGCGGCGCTACCGCTACTACGTCTCCAAGTGCCTGGTTAATGGCTCGGCGAGAGACAAGGGAAAAGGGTGGCGACTCTCGGCGCCGGAGCTTGAGCGCGCGATAGCGATCGCCGCGCGACACATCCTGAGCGATCGGGCGGAACTGCTGGAGGCGCTTGAGAAGTCAGGCATCGATTCGCCCGATCTCAGAGCGACTCTCGAATCGGCGTCGAATCTCTCGCGGCGGCGGCGGGATGAATCCAATGCTACAGCGTCCCTCGTTGAGATCGTAAACAGGGTCGAACTGCGCGATGACGGCATAGCGTTGACCCTAGGAATCGAGGTCCCCTGCTCGCGGGCAGGCGTTCGGAGCAGCAGTATCCTGAGTCTTTCTCGCTTCGTACCACTGAGAATGAAACGGCGCGGCGTGGAGACCCGCATCATCATTGCTGCGGGAGACGATCTGCCGCGGAAGGTAGATCCGGCACTGCTCAAGGCGGTGGCGCGCTCGAGGGCGTGGTTTGAAGAGTTGGCCTCGGGCAGCGCGCGCTCGTTAGCGCAGATCGCGCGACGCGAGAGCATCGCTGTGCGTTACGTCGAGCGTCTCTCTCGCTTGGCATTCACAGCACCCAGCATCGTCGAAGCAATCTGCCGGGGACGTCAGCCCGCTGAGCTCAACGCCGAGACGCTGCTCAACCGGATCGATCTGCCGCTCGAATGGCCGGCGCAGTTAAAGGCGATCGGAATCGACTAGAGCCGCGACCGGCCCCATTTCAGAAAGGCGATGGATGAGCGAATTTTGCTCGAACCGTGAAGCGACCCGGCTTTTCTGCGCCTGGAGACAAACCCGGGAAATTCGCCGAATCGGGTGCAGGACTCGCGCTCTCCGGTTCGCATCAAGCGCACAAGCGCCGCGTCACGCGGGGATTTTCCGCTCACTCCAGATTGTAGGGAAGCACTATAGACTGTGTGGCGGATGACGCAGTCTGATGCGAACCGCTCTCCCGCGTCAACCGGTTGACGGTTGACAAGGCGGTTGACACTTGAGCGGCGGTTGACAAGTGGCGGTTGACGCATGGTGGTTGACACGCTCTGGCAAATCCCTAAAACGTTGTTATTTTTGGAAAGCAGGCCCGATGGACCATTCGCGTTCGCCCGGACCAGGTTTTGAGAACTTGACATGGGCCTTCGGCCCACCCGCGCACGATGAAAATCACATAGAACACTCCGGCATCTCGTTACATCGCCAAACCATAAATTACCGCCAAGATCTTCAGGACAGCGACAACTGCCGGCGCCTTCTTAGGCCAGGTAACCGAAGCGTTCCCGTGGGAGACGCCGCCCGGTATCTGCTGCGCGGCCGTGACGCATCGTATGGCTCGGACTTCCGCGGCCGGGTCGAAGCGATGGGCATCACGGAAGTCATCACGGCGCCACGGTCACGCTGGCAGAACGCTTACGTCGAGCGCGTGATTGGTTCGATCCGCCGCAAATTTCTCGACCACATCGTGATCTTCAACGAGCGCCATCTGTGCCGCGTCCTCTCCTCGTATGTCGACTATCACCAACACACCCAGACGCATCTTTCGCTCGATAAGGATTGCCCCGACCCGCGCACGATCCAGCCACGCGGGGTCGGAAGAGTCGTCGCCATCTCGCGGGTCGGCGGTCTGCATTATCGCTACGAACGCCTCGCGGCCTGATTCGCCTCAGATTCCGGCTGAACTATCGTTGCGTGGCGGCCCGCACCCCGTCGTCTGAGAATCTATGTATCGGAGGTTTGCTTGATCTCGATCAGGGGTGGCCGCTTGTGGAGATCGGGTTGCAAATAGTCTTACTATAGCGCATGAATTAAAGAGCCATTCTCGCAGTCCTTCGAATTCCGGTTCAGATTGAATTTTTAGTGGCGGCAGCCCGACGGCCCGTTGCCTTGGCTGCTCGTCTGACTGGTCTCCGACAACGAGCGCACCAGCTGCGGACTGTAGAACTGGCCGCCGCCGCTATAGTACAGCGGCCCCGGATCGGTAAACTCCTTCTCGCCGCCCTGGTACAGGAACGGCCAATCGTTCGCCGCCCCGCTCGGGCTCGGAGTCCCCGCCGGATCATAGGTGTAGGTCGTTGCCGGCGCCGACTGGGTCGAGGCCGCATTCACCAGCGCGATAGTCGAGCCCGACGCATCGACCAGCGGCACCCATGTAGTTGCGGTTCCGCCCGAGGTGAACGATCCGGCCACGGCCCCCCCACCCGGAATGTCCAGGAAGTCGTAGAACGCTCCCGTGAAGATGCTGGTCCAGCCAATCATCGTGGCGCCGTCGTAGTTGAATTCCAGCGTGGATCCTCCTCCCGTTCCCGTGGAGGTCTCACGCCGGCCCAGCCCATCGTATGACTCCGACAACTCTCCGGTGGCGGTAGCCATCTGGTTGCGCGCAGTCCAGGTCAACGCCAATCCGCTCGCCGGATCGTAAGTGATGTTGCTGGCCTTGTCGATCGTGGACGATACCCCGTTCCAGGTCAACACTTGATCGGTCGCGGAATAGGTGGCGGTTGCCGCCGCCGGCGGCGTCAGCGCGGTCGTTGTCCCTGCAGTCCCTGTATCAGATGGCTCCGGCGCGCCCGGCCTCATCATCATAACTTACACGCCGTCGTAGTCGGAGGAGATAACCGGATACAGGGGGTGCTGGTAGTGGAGCAACCTATCTTCGGCGCTTCCGTCTCACGGTCTTCCCTGTCTTTAAGGCGGAGTCCGAATCTCGTGCCGCCTGCTTGACCTGCATTGGATCTGACTCGGCTTCCGCAAAGAGGCGCCTCAAAATTGGGGCCCGGAATTTGCGCGCCTTTTGAGACTCGCGTTCGATCGCACGTTCAATCCGCTCCTCAAATCGCTGGCCAAGGTCGGTCGGAACCTGGCGAGGGATTCCGGTGCCCCAAAGATCTGATTCGCCAAGCCAGGCGAAGCGCCTCCCGCTTTCCTTAAGGTGCCACCGTACGCATTCCACAGCGAGCAGCAGTGCCGCTAACGAGTCGATTCCCCGAGCCGAATCCACCACGGTCGAGTCTTTTAGCCCTTCTATGGAGATCGGGCACTGCCACTCGTCGCGATCAACACGGCGTGGCATGCCGATTGATAGTTTGATTTCCCGATCAGTAGCGTTGGCGTCGGTGATCACTCGGCGAGCCACAACACGACCGTTCTTTTGGAAATCCGCCTTACTGGAGCGTGCCATTTCAGGTTTCTTCGAAGAGATCCGTACAAAAGTTGCGTTTCTCCACCATAGTGTCAAACTGATGCGACCAACACGCCGCCTGAAGCACGTTATTCGGCATATCGTTACACATATTTCCCCACAGCGCGGGATGCTCCGCAGCATCAAGGCAACGACTGTAGGTTACCGGCCGCGAGTTTTGTGGGGAGGGATAGTAGAAGGGTTCTTCATCAAGCGGTCCCGGCTCTTCGTAGGGAACGATATCTTGCACTCTCTCCACGCCTGCCGGACGGGTTCGCCCGCTCTTGGGCTGCAGGGTGGAAGGTTCCGGTTTCGCCGCGGAGCCTTCCGTCGGAATCACGCCGTCGGAAACACCCAAGATCCCCGTATACAGCGGGTGGCGGGCGTGGAGCAACTGGCGCGGAGTCGGAGCGCTGCCGCCGCCGAACAACCACTGGAAGAAGGAGACCCACTCCTCGATCCACTCAGCAATTAACCCAACTGGGATGACATACCCGCCGCTCTCGCTCGTAAACACCACGATATTCGGGAGATCCCCGGCGTTGAACTGGCCGGGCTCCATCGGCTTCAGCACATTGTCCACGTACCAGTGCCCGAAACTCCCGTTCCCGCCGCTGGCGGGCCCCGCGATGCTGCCACCAGACGGCCCGCTGCCTTGGCTGCTGGTCTGGCTGGTCTCCGACAACGAGCGCACCAACTGCGGACTGTAGAACTGCCCGCCGCCACTATAGTACAGCGGCCCCGGATCGGTAAACTCCTTCTCGCCACCCTGGTACAGGAACGGCCAATCGTTCGCCGCCCCGCTCGGGCTCGGAGTCCCCGCCGGATCATAGGTGTAGGTCGTCGCCGGCGGCGACCCGGTCGAGGCCGCATTCACCAGCGCTATGGTCGAGCCCGACGCATCGATCAGCGGCACCCATGTAGTTGCGGTTCCGCCCGAGGTGAACGATCCGGCCACGGCCCCCCCACCCGCAATGTCCAGGAAGTCGTAGAACGCTCCCGTGAAGATGCTGGTCCAGCCAATCATCGTGGCGCCGTCGTAGTTGAATTCCAGCGTGGATCCTCCTCCCGTTCCCGTGGAGGTCTCACGCCGGCCCAGCCCATCGTATGACTCCGACAACTCTCCGGTGGCGGTAGCCATCTGGTTGCGCGCAGTCCAGGTCAACGTCAATCCGCTCGCCGGATCGTAAGTGATGTTGCTGGCGTGGTCGGTGCCGGAGGATACCGTGTTCCAGATCGACACCTGATCGGTCGCGGAATAGCTGGCGGTTGCCGCCGCCGGCAGGTTGATTGCCGCCAGTGTCCCGCCCTTGTCGGTCACATGACCGTCGGCGTCGTAGGTGTAGGTCAGGGTGCCGTAAATGGGCGTGGGCGTAGCGCTGGGCGTAGCGCTGGGATAGCCTCCGAACGTCTGGCTCGTGACGCGTTCATCCGCATCGCGTGTCATTACGGTCTCCACTCCATCCACCAGCGTCCAAAGTGGATTGCCGTCGGCATCAAGGTTGAACGCGACTTGCGCCGAGTTGTTGATGTTGTTGTTGTAATTCACGAAGGTGGAAGGGCCGCAGTTCGGCGGGGTCCAGGTGCCGTTGTTGGAGATGCCGACCAGCTCGTCGGCGCAGTCATAGCCATAGCTAAAGGCCGCCTCCGACGCTGGCGCCATGCCGATGCGACGGCCGTTCGAATCATAAGTGTACGAGACGGAATTAGATGGATTCGCGCTATCGCTGGTGGACAGAATCGAGTCTAGGCTATCGTAGGCGAATGTATCAGTGTTGCCAAGAACTGAATCGAAAATCTGTCCCACCCGATCAAGCGGGTCGAAGTCGGACATTTCGACTTTTTCTTGCAAATACCCGGATTTGTTGTTCTCATTGAAAAACGCTTCGGTAACCCGCCCGAACTTGTCGTAGCTGTAAGTGGTCTCGACGCCACGCTTGTCGGTATAATCAGTCTTGCGCCCCTGCCCGTCGAGATCGGTCACTGTGGTGTAGCCAAGCGGGTCGGTCGTCGTCGTTTTAGCAAGGTTCGGGGTGCGCGCGACAGTTGTCGTGAATACGCTGCTGACGTTGGCACAGCTGCCGAAGACGCCCCTGGGCGGCGTGGTAGCCGCTAACTCGCCAATCAGATCGTAGCTGTTGCAGGTAATGTTGAGCATCGGGTCGATGACTTCAGTCACGTCGTCGATCGCGTCGTATGAGTATTGCGTTGTCTCCAGCTTAGGGGAAGTGACGCTGATTACGCGGCCATCGGCGTCGGTCACGTACTTTGTGGTGTTCAGGAGCGGGTCCGCGACCGAATAGAGGTCGCCGTTGCTGTAGTAATTTATCTTCGTCGGTGGATTTCCCATCGGATCTTGAACGCTGACCGGCTGCCCGTGTCCATTGTAGTCCACGACCGTAACGCGGTCGAGCGGATCGGTGACCGTCATGCTAGTCGCCGGCGTGCCGGTGTATGAGTAGGTTGTGCCCACGCCGTTGTAGGCGAGGGGTTCGACCGCGCTTTTGAGTAAGTTGTACGTCGTGTACGTGTAGTTCCAGGTCGCGGTCGGTGTATTAGCGAGGCAGGTTGGTGCAGTCTGCCCTGGGGCGGGGCAGAGGGTGACCCCCAGGACGTTGCCGGCGGTTGTATCGTAGTTGTACGTGGTCTGCCGGACCGGGTTACCGCTACCGGTCTGGTCGTCCTCCTGAACCTCTCCGACAAACTCGGCCGAGGTGCCGACCGTCTGCTGCCCGCGATGAAAGAAGGTATAGTCCGGATTCACGCCGCTCCTGCCGACGTTCCTTGCGTCCTCGGTCATGTAGCCGGCCGAATCGAAGTAGAAGTCTCTGACCGCGTTGTCCGGAAGTGTAACCGTGACGTGGCTGGCGGGATACCCGCTGGGGCCGTTGTAGTTGTAATTGTAGCCGTTGCCCGGCAACTGCGAACTGATGCTGCTAACCACGGTGCCGAGGTTGTTGTTATAATAGGTAATGTATGTGTAGACCTGATTCGGGCTGCCGCACCCACCGCTTGGGCAGGAATCGTTCACGATTATAGTCGTTATGTTGCCTTGTCCCGACGGCGAAGTCTGATTCCACTGATAAGTCGTGACCGCTTTGCTGTTGTAGTTCGCTTGAGTCACAGTTATTAGCTGGCCGACGCCGTCTGCGCCATATGTATAGGTGACCTTCTTGATGGGGCCACCACTGGCGTTGTCAGCGATGCCTGTGATGTCTGTTGGATTCTTCGGGTCGTCGTAGCAGAAATAGACCGCTCGACCATTCGACGACAATACCTCGCCGACATAGGCGGATGGCACGTACTGAAGGCCGCCTGAACCCGTATAGCATGCGGAGTTCTCTTCAATGGAACCGTTGCCACGCGTGATCGTGATGTAGTTGTTGGTGTAGCGATCCGTGATGCTCATCAGCAGCCCTGTGGTGGGATTAAAGCTGTATACTGTCCCGTCAGGGCGGGTCAGGTTGTCATTGGCGTCGATCACAGAACCGAACCACACTCCCGACGGTTGCGAGTTGCATATGTATGGGTTTCCAACGCCGTTCCAGGCGCAATTAAGAACTGAGCTGTCAGGCATCGACACGGATTTGGTGAGAATTCCGCTGGTGACAAACATGTCGTAAGTCAGTCGCGTTCCGATACCGAAGGCCCGATTGTTCCAGGTTGACGAGGTCTCATCTGTCGAGCGATAGACCCGGGTGACGTTGATAGGCATCGGGCCGGGGAGGCTCAAGTCGGTCTTCGAGTAGGTGAATATTCCGCTCGAAAGTTCCGTGAATTGCTCGCCGATCGCGGGCCCCGCCATGCTGGGGATGCCAGTAAGCGAGGGTTGTGATGTCAGCGGAAGCACAGCATCCTGCGCATGTGCCTTCGCGGCTCCGGCAAACGCGACGAGGAAGAGAATTACGATGACCCTTACGGCACGACCGAGATCGGACTTCATGGTCGTTCTCCCTTTCACTGAACTTCCGGTAACAAAGGTGTGGCGGTCGCGGTTGGCGTCGGGCAATTTCCACAACTGCAAGGAATTACGGATGTTATGTTCCCGTCGCCATCGTAACCGTATATCGCAGCCTGACCGGAACCGTTACAAACTTGGGTCAACCTGCCGTCGGGGTTGTACTTGTACGTCACGTCCGCGAGCACCAGTGAAATCGCTGCCAGCAGAAGAGTGACGGTGAATGCGGAGACCGCCAGCTTGAAGCGACCAACGTACGAAACTGAAGACATGATTCACCCCCGGCGAACCTACTGAGGCGGTACAACGGAGAGGGATGCGGGAATGTGCTACCCGCCAGTGTAGATGTCCCCATCGCTAGTCATCGAAGTATGTCAACTCGCTTTGAAGGTCAGTCCACTCGACCAAATCCATGAACTTGGAAATTGCGACGCAGGTTCTGTGCCAGTCAGAGACGCTCACACTTATGCATTAATTTCGCGGGCTTTGCTTTCGACAGGGCCTTTCCGTCCCGGCAGGATGTAGCCGACGGCGGCAGAGTGTGTGTGGCAGATGGTTACACTCTGTGTTTCCAGGCTTGACTGCCTGTGGACAAATGTTGCGGTGAGAGATTGACGATGCGTTGAACACACGGCTCTATCGGAGCGTTGGCGATGACGAAAGACAAAATTTGACGTTGTCGCGAATGGGCTGCACATGGACCGGATCAGGGGCCCGGTCAGCCGAAATGGTGGAGCTGGCCGTTTTAGTGAGCCAGCTTGCGGTAGCGCCAAGTGAAAAGCGGAAATCCGGGTTAATAGGGAATAAACCGGCATCGCCATTTAAGCGTTGATTGCCATTGTCGCTCCTCCTGCGCCCGCTTCCCGTCCTCGGGCAGGGCGTTAGTTCCGTTTGCTTTGTGTCCCAACGCCGAGCGTGAAATTTAAAGCGGCGGGCCATTTGGCCCGCCGCTTAATTGTGCGCGCTGTTAAGTGCGATCCGCTTTCTATTTGTTCGGCGCCTTGCCGGTCCCGGACAGCGGGATCTCCTGTGGTTCTCCCGCTTCGTTGTCGTTGATGATCAAGTCTCCGCTTTGTGGCTTGGTATTCGTCGGACTGAATGTCACCGAAACTTTACAGCTGTTTCCCGGCGCCAACGAGGTGGTGCATTGGCTGGTGACCGCGAATGGCGCGGCGGCCGACTCATTGATGATCGATACGCTAATCGCGGATTTCTTTGAGCTGCCGTTCTTGATCGTCACAGTCTTGGGTTTGCTGACCGAATTGACCACGGTCGATTTGCCGAAGTTCACAGACTTCGGTGAAATCTTCAGCTTGGCGTCGACAGGTGTCGGCGTCGCAGTAGGTGTGGGGGTTGACGTTGACGTTGCCGTCGGCGTCGAAGTAGCTGTTGGCGTTGGGGTTAGCGTGGGCGTCGGGGTTGGGGCCGAGGTCGAGTCTCCTAGCGGCTGGTTATAAACGACCACGCGGTTGTTGCCCGTATCAACTACATAAAGATTTCCCTGACTGTCGAAAGCCACTCCCGCGGGATCGCAAAGCCCGATTGCGCTCGCCCCTTGGGCGCACCCGCCGAAGACCAGGTCGGCAGTCACATTGGGCGGACTGGAGCCTAGAGGATTGTTGTATTCCAGCACCCGGTCGAATTGGTTGTCCGCCACGGAAAGGTTGCCACTCGCGTCGAGCGCCATCCCGACAGGAGAATCGAGGCCGGTCGCACTGAGCGTGGCACCGCCGCGCGAGGTGAAATTCTTGCCCGTCGAATCGATGCCGAAGACCAGATCGGCGGTTACGTTAGGCGGATTGCAGCCCAGCGGATTGTTTGCCCCTGTGCATAGGGGAAAGTTAACTTTCCCCGTTTACAGGCGGCCCCTCGGGCCGCAGAATCGCGGTCGAGATGGAGTATCGGCTGCGCACACTGTTTAGGCATTTTCGCAACGAGTGTGGGTTTCGTATGTCTGCGTTTACTCCGGTTAGGGGAAAATTAAATTCCCCGTTTACGTCTGGCCCTTCGGGCTGCAGAATCGCGGTCGAAATGGCGTATCGGCTGCACGCACTGTTTGGACAATTTCGCAAGGAGAAAAACCTCCGCGACGCGGGCCTGATCCGCCGCACGCCGCACCCGCCTAAACAGTTCCTTGCGGGTCAGCGTCACCGTGTCGCTCCCGCCGTCGGAAAAAAACAAGGAGAGAAAAAGATGAACGGCGAAATGTCTCGATCCGGCTCGACCGAAGAAGCGGCGCACACCACCACAAAAGTCTTCCGGGACCTCACCGTATACGGCGACCCCGAGGTCCTGGATGCCCTGATCCCGGGGATCGAAAGCCGGCTGGCCGACGGCTGGTATCGCGATCGGGAATCTGAGCAAGGGCTGCCAAGCGACGGTGGTCAATCGCAATTCTTCCTTTTCGCGCGCCGCGCAAGCGACGCGCGGCCGGCGGTTGCACTGGCAATGTGCGCCGAGGGGCGGCGGCTGAGCGTGACCAACGTAATGCCCGATGATGATGACAGGCTTTCTTGCGCGCAGTACAACGCGATCCTGCTCGAATTCTACTTGAAATTTCTGCATCCGGCGGCCTCCGAAGCCGGCCTGACAGTCGAACTGTCGTCGGACGAGCGGAGTTTCGAGAGAGAGTACGGCTGGCAAGGGGTGAGAGTTCTCAAACGGTTCTCGGTCATTGCAAACAAGTCGAGCACGCATCCAGCCGACCTTCGCCGCTGGATGGATTTCCTGATTTATCTGCACCACCGTCCCAATCGCGACTACGACTTCGGTCTGCTCGCGAAATGGCTGATCGAAGATGGCTGGTCAGCAGAGAAAGCGCACAGACTGATTTCTGAATGTGAGTTCGCCAGAGACCTTTTCCGCGCATACGACGAAAACATGTCCGAGATCAGTGCCGGCGACCGAGCCACCAACGATCAGGCCGGATAGAGCGGGTAGTAGGTCGTGAAAAGGAGAAGAAGCAGTGGAACACCCATCGACCGTAGACGCTAACGGTAAGACAGGTTCTGCAACCGCTTTCCCGGAGCAGGTCAAAATCCAAGACCGGATCAGGGAGTTGCGCAGGATCAGAGCCCGCGACTTGCTGCCCAACCCGAAGAACTGGCGGCGGCATCCGAAGGCGCAGAGCGCGGCGCTGCGCGCGTTGTTGGCGGAGATTGGGTACGCGGATGCGCTTTTGGCCAGGGAATTGCCTGATGGCCGATTGATGCTTATTGACGGGCACCTACGCGCAGAGACTACGCCCGACGCCGTCGTGCCGGTGTTGATTCTCGATGTTAGCGACGCTGAGGCCGACAAAATCCTGATGACGCTTGACCCGCTCGCGTCGCTGGCCGAACCGGACACCGACCGGATCAAAGCTCTTCTGCAGACAGTGCGGACGGACAGCCCGGCGGTGGAAGAGCTGCTCAGGCGCACCGCAGGTGATCAGGTTTGGCGGCTAATCCATCCGGAGGATTTCATCGAGCCTCCCGCGCAGATCGACAAGGCCGCCGAGCTGCAGAAGAAATGGGGAACGCAAAGCGGCCAGCTTTGGCGAATCGGCACACATCGGCTGCTGTGCGGCGACTCAACCAAGGCCGAGGACGTCGTCAGGTTGATGGCTGGCGAGCGGGCCGTTCTGTTCGCGACTGATCCGCCTTACGCGGTGGGTTACACGGGCTGTGCCCATCCTCAAAGCTGGAGCAACAAGGGCGCCGTGAACAGAAACAAGAATTGGACCGGGCAGTACCTCGAGGCGCCAAGCGCGGACGTAAAGGACAGCGAGGAGTCGGGCCTCGAGCTCTATCGCGGCTTCGTAAGAGTGGCGATCGAACACGCGATCACGCGCAACGCCGCCTGGTACTGCTGGCATGCGAGCAGGCGCCATTCGATGGTGGAGCGGGTTTGGGCCGAGTTCGGCGCCTTTGTGCATCAGCAGTTAATTTGGGTTAAGACGCGGGCGGTACTGACCTACTCGCTGTATCTGTGGCAGCACGAGCGGTGCCTGTTCGGTTGGATCAGGGGTGAGAAGCCGAAGACATTCCGAACGGAGGTCGGCGAGCGCGCGGGCGAGTTTCCGGCTACGGTCTGGGCGGTTCCGAGTTCCGAAGCCGAAACCGACGCGCATCCGACCTGCAAGCCATGCAAGCTCTTCGCGCTGCCGATGCAGATGCACACCGAGCCCGGCGAGATTTGTTATGAGCCGTTCTCCGGGAGCGGATCGCAGTTGGTGGCGGCGCAGCAAATGGGACGGCGCTGCTATGCGATCGAAAAGTCGGCGCCCTTCGTCGCGGTGGCGTTGGAACGGATGGCCGCCTTGGGCCTCAAGCCGGAGGTAATCGGCGAATGATGAAACGGCAGCCCGATGGAACGTTTCGCAACGCCAGGCAGGCGAGTGCCCTCTCCCCAGTTGTGCTCAGGGCGCGCTGGGTCGAAGCCGAGGTGGGGAGCCTCAAGCGAATGGGGCTCGCTTTCGACGCCATCGCGGAGCAGGTCTCACGAGTGGGGAAACATCTGGCGCACCCGATAACTCCGCTCCCGCCGGGAGTGACATTTCCTCCGGACTACACAATCAGCAAGCAGGCTTGCCACAAGTCTTTCCGCAGATTGATTGCGCGCGAGCCGGCGCTTGCCGCCGATGAGTTTCGCAAGCTCGACTCCGCCCGGTGCGAAGAGATGTTTCTGAATCTCCAACCCGGCATCCGCAAAGGCAACCCGCGCTCGGTCGAAGCGGGAGTCAAAGTGCTCCGCCACACCGCTCAAATCAATGGCTACGCAGCGCCGCAGAGACACGAGCTGACAGGAAAGGACGGGAAGCCACTGACCCTGGTGCAACTGCTGGAAGCCATAGGACCAATCAGCGAGGAGGAGTGAAATGCCTGACCTTACCGATGAACAGAAGAAATACGCGCGCAGGGTGATTCAGGACCCGGTGCTGTTTGCGAGCCACGTCCTGGGAATGGATCTCTGGGCGCGCGAGGTCGAGCTCCTGCGGACCATCAAGTCGCACCGGCGTACCGCGATAAAAGCCTGCCACGGAGTCGGCAAAACCTTCACGCTGGCGGTTGCCGCCCTATGGTGGCTGGCGCGGTACCCCGAAGGCATTGTGCTCACCACCTCGTCCACGCTGCGGCAGGTACGCACCCAGCTGTGGTTTGAGATCCACCGGCTGGTCGATCGCGCGAAGGTGCCGTTTCCGAAGCTCAAGACCACCGAGCTCAAGTTCCGCGACGACAACAATTTCGCGTTGGGCTTCTCGACCGATCAGGCCGAGAACTTTCAGGGGTTCCACGGTAAGCAGGTCCTGATCATCGCCGACGAAGCGCCGGGGATCGAGCCGGGAATCTTCGACGCGATTGCGGGCACCATGGCGGGCGGCCGGGTTCATACCGTCATGGCCGGCAATCCGACCATTCCGTCCGGTCCGTTCTTCGATGCATTCACTAAGGAACGAGGCCTTTGGAAGTGTCTTTCCATCGATGCGTTCGATTCGCCCAACCTGAAGGGCCTCAACCTCGAGCAGCTCCTCGCAATGGATCCCCGCGAGGGCGGTCCGCTCGACGACAACCCGTTCCCGCAGTTGGTGACCAGGCGCTGGGTCTTCGAGCAGTACCTCGCTTGGTGGCACGGCAATGAGGGCAGCTCGCCGAACTGGCTGTCGCGGGTGCTCGCACGCTTTCCGGATCAGGCCGAGAACGCCCTCTTCAGGATGAGATGGCTGGAGCGGGCCCGGCAGCGCGCACTGCAGAATCCCATCACCGACGCCGGCTCAGGCCCGTTGGTCGCGGGTGTCGACGTGGGTGGGGGAGAGGCGGAGACGGTTGTGTACGTCTGCGAGTCCAATGGCGACTGCTGGAAGATTGTCCGGATGGGAGCTTGGCGGGGTGAAGATACGCGCGGGCAGGTGGTCAGCTTCCTCAATGAATTCCGGCCCCGCATTTCCATAGTGCGAGTTGATTCGGTCGGGATCGGCCACAACTTCGGGTTGCACCTCCGCGATTGCCGTTTTCCGGTCGAACTGGTCAACGTTGGCATGCCATGCCAGAGCATACCGCATATGGGAGAGAACGACCCCGCTCACCGTTTCGTGAATCTGAAGGCATGCTTCTATAAGGCTCTGGCCGATGCATTCGAGCGCGACCAGGTCCAAGGCTTGATCGACGAGGAGACCATCGGACAGCTGGCCGGGCTTTTGTATGAGCTGGATTCGCAGGGCCGCATCAGGATGGAAGCGAAGGAAAAAGCCCGCGCACGAGGAGTTCCCTCGCCCGACTGCGCCGATGCGCTGATGCTGGCGATCGCAGCGGCGGATCCGTGCAAGTACCCCGAGCCGAACATCTTCTTCTTCGGCGACGATGACGACGATGAGGGGGATGACTGGGTCAAGTTGTGTCGAAAGTATTGACGCCGCTCTTACCGCTCATGCTCGCTTGGCTGAATCAATGTTTGCGGGGATCGGTGGGGTGGAGATGAGGAGACGATGAGGAATACCCGATCACAGATACCTCAAAACCCAAGTGCCGCCGACATTAAGACCGACCGGGCTCGCCCAGAGTCTCGCCCCGGCTCGCCTTTTCGGCAACTGCGAGCGTTGCTGAATCGATACCCCGGAATTCGAAAGAGGTGGGCAAGCGAACAGGTTCGGCTTGAGGCGGCGGGAAAATATGACGGTCAAAATAGATGCCTTTGAAAAGGCTGAATATAATGACGGCGGTACCAAAGAGAGCGAAGAAAGTGCCAGGCATGGCCTGCTTGAGGAGCAAGTGCCTATCGCCCCAGGCGAGTTTGAGTTCGCCGGCTTTCTCGTACACCCCTAGTCTAAAGAGCTTATATCCGCAGTAGACGATCGCGAATCCGACAACTATGGTGCCGAGGCGATAACATGATGTTATGAGAAGGATTGAATTGATTTGCACAAGACCCCCGCGACGCTTGAGACTAGCGAGGAACACACTTCGAAAAGCGACAACTCAATGCTCGCACAAACATATTATCCGGCATTTCCATTTTCAAATCGTGAGTCGCGCTAGCGCCACCCCCAGGCGATCTGCAAACGGACGATTCAACTTCGCTTACTCGAATACCATCTGCTCCAAGTGGATCGGCACGGCATTCCAGGCTGTCGCACAGAGGTAAGGCCGGTCGAGTGCCGGATATCTGTAGTCGAAGACGATTCCGCGGCGCGAATTCAAGCCGACGATTTCGGTAAAGAGGTCAGGACCGGCCAGGCTGTAATCGATCAAATAGTTCCCGGGGCGATCTTCGTACACGCTGGAACAGTAGGGGCTATAAATGCTCTCGTCCATCGGGTAATTCCACACCTCTTTGGCTGTCATCTCCTTGTCCCGGATCAGGTACTTGCGGGGCGTGCTGTAAGTGCGGTTGACTCCCGGGGGGGACTGATTCAGGCTGGCGGCGCCGTCGTCAAAGAGGAGCAGCTCGTTGTCCTTGGTGATGGACACGGCATGTTGACCGATCGGTGGATGCGTGTTCTTGTTAAAGTAGAGCGCGAACTTTCTGAGCGATGGATATTGGTACCACGACTTCGTTGGATCTCCAAGAATCCACTTGATCGCACCGGTGTTGTAATCCAGAGAGATCACAAAGTTCTCGCGGCTGGAGACGATCAGGGAGTCGTCGGATTTTCGATAGGTGCTGGAATTGCAATGGAACCAGTCGTCCAGCGGTCGAACGAAGGCGCTGGGATCGTCACCACCTGCGATCATGGCCGCGCTGATAATGTCCGCCAGGTTCCAAGTATTCAATATGTTGCCGGAACCGTCGACTTCGATGATTTCGGATTCAAGCGTGGTCTCCGTATCCACCTCGTCGAGAATCCCGGTTTTGCCGTAATCGAAATTATGGGCGCCCGTCGAAGTGATGCCGTTGGTGGCGTAGTCGGCCACGACACCGAACGTGCCATCGAATTCCATGCGCGTGATGGATGTGCCGGAGGAGACGTAGATGCCGTTGTTGTCGAAGCGGATGGCCGGTTCGCTTTTTAGACCAGCCGTTCCAATCCAGCGAACCTCCCCATCCGTATCAATAATAATGGGCGAGATCGGGGCCGCATAGCCTTTCAGCATGACGTAATCATAACTCAGGTTGGCGCCCGTCGATCGGGCGTGCAAAACCGTCGGGTTGGTGTACACACCAGTCGGATCATCGAAAGCCGCCGTGGACACCGTGACGATGTCCTGGTGGGCAGGGTGGTTGTGGAAAATACACGTCAACGCGACTGTGTTGCTGTAACCGGCGTACAGACCAAATACCGGCAACGTGATTTGCCCGCTCTCCAAATTGAGATAACCCCGCCGCTGCAGGTAACCGCTGGAGTAGCTGGCCGACACCGCTCGGGCGACGGATGACGGCTTCGGATAAACCGTGAATTTGATGCTCTCAAGGGCGCTGGCCTGGCTCACCGTCATCTCGACCAGGCAGATGAACGGAGTCGGTCCCGGAGTTTGTCCGTTGATTGTAACCGTGACTTCGGCCGCGTAAGAATGACTGGCCAAGGCCAGCAAGATGACCGCGACGATGGCAACAATATGCCTCTTCATTCTATCCGGAATTTCCATTTTGACTTTGCAACCACGAGAGTCTTAGCCGGATAGCCGCTCCAGCGTCAACTCGGCGCCAGTCTAAAGGTTGTGGCCCCTCGCGGTGCGTCGGACCGCAGGCCAACCATCTCGCCGCTAGTCTCCCACAATTCAGCCGCCTGGCTCTCGTCATAGGACTGCTTCGAAGACGGAAGCTCCTTCCGGCCGACAAAGTACTTGCCAGTGACCGCTTCGAGCGCAGGATCGAGGACCAGCCGCGCCAGGTCTCGGCCGGACCTGCTCGTACTATTCACTCCCGGAATGAAGCGAAGCGCGGGGAGCGCATAATTCCACATGAATTTCTGCGCGCGACTGTAGTCTCGCGCGAGTCCTGTCCCGGGCATCAGGCCCGGGTCGAAAGCGTTAACGGTGATCGTCTCGCGACCCTGCGCTCTCAGGCGTCGCGAGAGTTCATAGGCAAACATCACGTTGCACAACTTCGATGTGGTATACGCCCGGCGGCCCGCTGTAGCGCCGTCGGCTTCCGGTTGCGGCTTTGCCGCGGACTTGGCGCTGGAATAGATGGGCTTCGGCATGCCGGTGAACTGGTCAGGATTGTGAGTTCCGCTGCTCACGATCACGATGCGCGCCGGCGGAACGAACTGGCCTAGCAAAAGGTTCACGAGCAGAAAGTGGCCGAGGTGGTTTACCGCAAAGGTCGTTTCAAAGCCGTCCCTGTTGAAGGTGAGTCCGCTAATGATCTGAACTCCAGCGTTGCAGACGATCGCTTTTAGCGGGGGCATCGCATCCGAGGCGAAGTCGGCCGCGAATCTGCGCACGGAGGCAAGCGAGCCGAGATCTAGGTCCATCGCGACGACATACTGATTCTCGGTCTCGGCGGCCAGCGAACGCGCCGCCTCATTCGACTTGGCGTGGTCCCGGCTGGCAATGACTACCTGCCATTGCGATGAGGCCGCCGCGATCGCACGCGCGCATTCATAACCCAATCCGCTGTTGCCGCCAGTAACTATCGCAGTCTGCATATTGTCTCCTCGGATCTCTCGATGTGGTCCATCAGCTAATCTGGGTCCTAAGGTGCCGGATACTAGAGCCTTAATTTCAATTTCTATTTTTCTTGAGGAGATCCTTGATCAATTCACGCCGATATTCGTCCTGTTCGTCCTTGATAGCCTTCTCGGCCAGTTTTCGTCGCTCACCGACCGGGAGGGCCAAACACTCACGACAGACTCCGTGACTAGCTAAGGCAGCATCACGATTGATGCCGAATTGCTTTTGTAGCATCTTTCGCGCTTCGGGACTGAGCGGAAACAGATCAATCTTAACCTCAATGGATGTCCTGCCGCATAGAACGCATTTCATAGAGATTCTCCTGTCAGGAAGCGTCGATCCGACCGTAGCCGATCCGTCTCGCTGGCGGCCATCACCGAGGGGTTCTTCCCGTTACCATGCTGAGCGTAGTTCCGACGGACGATAGACGCTCACCCGGCACTTTGGTAGAAGGGGGGCGCTGGCTGGTGTCGGGCCCCCTTTCACCAGTCGGCTTCGGGCTGGCGGCGGACTCAACGCTGGCCCGTACTTTTTCAGTACCGGATTCTAGCCGCTGTCGCCGAGTTGAAAATTCGGTCAAGCGACTGTTCAAATTTCTTCAAATCAGCGTTGGCAAGACCATCGAACTCTTTTCTTGGGCGCTCGTCTTCGGCTCGCTGTTCGGCGCTTGGAAGGTATTTTTTGTGCCGCGTGCGGCCCGTGCGCTTTTTGGAAGCCAACCCGAGACAGTAGCGCTTGCACGTTCGTGCGGCTACGTAGCGGGGCTTCATGCGGGGTTTCCTCCGCTTGGGATGAATTTCCGGTAGCGCGCGATCAGAGTCGCGCTAGGTGATCGTTTTCCATGTTCCAAATAAGCGACATGCCCAGCAGTAATCTTGAGTCGCGCGGCTATCTGGCGCTGCGTCAACCCGGCAGCCAGCCGCCACTGTTTGAGTTCTTTCGGGGTGGGAACGATTCTGGCGCCGCAATTCGGACAGTGTGTTAGGCTCATAGCGTGACGTGGCTTCATTCTACTTCCCCAAGAGCTGAGGATCGTCGGTTGCGATACAAGGGTTGTGCTCTAATTTGAAGTGGCGTGCGAATCAGACCCTGCCACAGCCGCAATCAGGAGTAGCAGACTTCAATTTCCATCCAGAAGGTTCCACCGAAGACGATCCGTGCTTCCTGTGAGACGCCCCACAGGCTCTGCATTCTCCCTCAAAATGGAAAATGCCGTCCCGTTCGCGGGGCACCTGGTGGCGGCGAAGATTGATGAGTTCCAAGTCGTGCATAGCTCCGACAGTTTGGCAGCGCATCGTTCACCTGCCTTCCGCCCTTTCAATAAGATTACCAATCGACCATAGCCGATCCGTCACGCCAGCGGCCATCGTGGGCGCCGAGAATCATTTTGGGCAGTCCCCTGTCAGGCACGCGAAAATGCTGCACTGCCAAATCGTCATCGAGCGCGAGCGCTCTCGCCGACTTGAGATTTGCGACCGACGTGGCGAGTATCGCTGAAAGCAGACACGGCGTGCCGCTGTCGAACTAGAAGGAACGAAACGCCGCCAGCCGAGCTACTGCTTAGAGACCACCGGAGGCCCGCTGACTCGCTTCGCCTTGAGGGCGAATGTAAACCTCAATTTCGGGTTTGAGTCCGACTGAGGCGCAGTAGTTGCCGAGAGCATCATCGGCGGTGACCTGAATCATTTCAGATCGGGAGCCGCGGCTACCCAGCACCAGCGAGGTCCTCAGAGGCTGCCAGCTAATAGACGCTCGCGCGGCAATTTAGCTGAAAGACCGACTGGACGCTCGCGCGGCAATTTGATAAGCGGGGGAAAGCTGGCTGGTTCTGTGCGCGCCCCTGATCCCGAGCAATTGGGAGTGGGAAAATGAGCTCTCGAAATTTGCGCATGACGAGCTATCGATTGATGCTGGCTGCCGCCGTGCTGGCATGGGATTTTGCAAGGCCGCCTCCGGCTGTCGCAATCGTCAAGACCGACAAACCTGTGCAAGAAGGGGAGATCGTCGGGAATATTCCGTCGCTCAACGTGCAGGGAACCACGTTTCCGGCGAAGCAATTCAAAATAGATCCTACGACTATCCACGAAGGATCCTTTACAAACGGCCTCGATCTGCTGGGCCCTTGGTGGCTCATCCCCAATCAGACGGACGCCACCAGTGGTTGCGGCGCTGGTGCGCAATCATTCCCTATAGATGGCACTATCAATGAAATCCCCTTCTTGCAGCACGTGTGCAGCACCTCTCACACGTGCTTCACCACGCGCGGGTCGGCCACACCAGCGCTCTCAGCGGACCTCAAGAACGCGATCGACGACGCAAATGCAGAGCTGACGAACCTCAACGCAGATATCCTCGTCGGCCCAAACGGCGCGCTGACGCTGCTCCAGGACCTCGGCGCGCTGACCGAGTCCACCAAGCGCGAGCCGCGGTTTGTGGTGTTCTCTAATAACGATCCGGGTGGCAACGCCAACTTCCTCCCGGAGTTTGGTCGCTGGCTGCGCGCCTTTTCACCTTTTGGCGGAGTGGTCCCTATTTTTGGAGGTGGGACCACCACATTTGCCGATCCGATCGTGATGGCCAACCTGCGCGAGCGAGGGGCGCGGCTCTATTGCGCCGCCCGCGAAGCGCAGAAGATGCAGACCCCGAGCACCAAGTCGATGGGCAAGCTGGTACCGTTCTCGATCAACCTTTTCGGCCAGGAAATTGACTTCCTGACGATCGAGCCGACGCTAGTGATCGACGGGCCACAGCCTTACCTCGATCCGAACTTTCCGCGCTGCCCGGTCGATGGCCAGAACTGTGCCACCGCTTCTCTCCAGAACGACGGTGCGCAAGCTTTCATGGTGCCGTTCCTGGTCGGCACGCAGATCACACCGATCAGTCTCCTGCCGTCGTTGCCTGAGATCCGCGTGCCGGTCGTGATGGTTACTGGTGACAGTGAGGTCCTGACATTGGCGAAATTCCCCGGACCGCCGGGGGGGCCGGGCGTTGGCCAAAGAACCTACCAAACGGTGACGCACGCCGACGCCATTTTGAGCGCTGAACTCACTGGCGGCGCTTCGGACTCGATCCCGCTCTTCTCGATTGGACCCCTGATGTTCTTGGTGAATATCGGCGTAGGTTTCGGGGTGGGCCAGCTGTTCAGCGACGAACAAATCGGCTACCCGTCCCCCTTGGATACCGAGCCGCCGCCTGCACCGTGCATGTGCCCGCTTCAGCAAGGGGACATACCGCCGGATACTCCTCAGCTGGCAGATCAATGCCCGCCTACGAATGATCGGGTGCTCGCCGCAATCGTGTCGTCGCTGTGGCCTTCTCCCATCAGGGACGGTGACCTCCAGAATTTTCCGCAGGCTGGGGTCTGGGATGAGGGCGCTTGGGCGCCGGCGTTGGACACGGCCAACACAAGTTTGTCAAACACTGTAGAGATATTGCCCTTTGCTTCCTTCGAGTCTTTCAACCTGCAGCCCTTTGATCCGATGCTCATCCGCGGGCTCGAGGACGACGATCGTAAGGTTTGGGTCAGCACCACACTCGGGCTTTCCGCCCAGCTCGTTGGCAAGTTGCCACCGGTGAACGTCTCACTCCCTCTTGGTGGTGCGATCCACCTTAGATTCGCCGCTCAGGGCGGGCTCACTGGCGACGTCGCGATGCGCCACGCGCTGCGCGACGCCGCGCTCGGCGTCGACCAGCCGAACGTCGTTAATCCCATCTCTGCAGTCTCAATAGAGCCCAGTGTGAACGCCAAAGCGAACGCCGACGTGGAAGTGGATCTGGTTATAACGATCGATACGGGGCTCTTAGGCTTCGGGACGCTAACGATTATAGACGCCACTCCCCCAAATAATCCCCTGATTAACTTCAATCAGACGCTTGCGCACTACGATTCAGGTCCGTTCGACGAGTCTCATCGGTTCCGCCTTGGCACCGGGGCAGGTCTTTCTTTCGGTGATCCCTTGAAAGCGCCGCAGGTTCAGTCGCACTTTCCTTTCGATACCAAGAACAGCAAAACGGCGTTATTTGAGTCGTTTCCGCCCGGTAACGATGTGGACAGTTGCCTGGCAAGCTCCGCCCCTAACCCATCGGCGCCGCCGCCGTGCCCAGAACGACCACCACTCGTTGCCAACCCGCCCGGCGGCCAGCTCTGCCTCTATGCAGGCCCTCCTGCAGGGTCAGACCTGCCGCTCCTGCCGGGCGACGTCTGCGCCAACGTGGTTGGCTATGTGCAGCTCGTGCTCGCAACCGCGACGGCCGCTCAGCAGCAGTGCGTGATCGACAAATTCGACTTCCTCTGCCAGCCGACGTCACGCGAGCAGTCTTTTCACCCGACCAACGTGGTCGCGCACATTCTTGATCCGACGGATACGAATGCACTAATCACGATTGGAAACATTACCGACGAGTGCTTGAACGCGTACGTGCCGGGTTTCAACCCCCAGCAGGTAGCCGGGGGACTATTCGGTGTTGCGCTTTGCGACAATCAAGCCGACTTGCTCGACCAGGATCAGGTTATCAGCTCGGGGACACTCCTTCCGACGCAGGCGCCGCCTGTGCAAGCCGGTAGCTGTATGTGACGTTCGGCTAGAAAAAGCTCCTATCGTTGGCCGCGTCTTGCGGCGCTAGACAACAGAAAGACGCGCGAGGGGGAACGCCGAATGAAAGGGAATCCTATTACATCCATTCTGATCGCGCTCGCGCTTCTGGTCACACCGGCGCCGCAACGCGCGCTAACCTCAACAACCCGCGAAATCAGACACCACTAGTAGCGATGTCCTAAGCTCTCAAAGGAAGTTCAATGTGCACCATTTTAGTTCGGCGAAGCTCTGAGCGCAGCGGACCGGTGCTAGCGACATTAGTCGTTCTCGGATTGGCGGTCTGCCTCGGCTTCGCCCCGGGCGCGCATGGCGCCACGGTCACCGTCGGATTCCACAATACCGGGAACTGCTATCCGTTTCTCTGCAATGACAGCGGCATATCGAGCGGTCAATCCATCGAATATCAGCAGGTTTACGCTTAAACCGCCTTTAGCACGCCGATTAGCATCACCGCACTGACTTTCTTCTTTGCCAGCGAGTTTGGCGGGTCGAGCCTTGTCCTCAACGGCAACTACCAGGTGTCTCTTTCGACCACGGCCGCACCAATAAACGGTCTGAGTTCCATCGCGGCCAACAACATCGGACCGGATAATGTGACGTTCGCCAACTTCAACGTTTTCTCCAACGACGTGGACTCAAACCCCTCATTTACCATCACCGGCGGTCCGTTCTTATACGACCCGTGCAGAGGTAACTTGTTGATCGACCTCGTCATCACAAACCAGGACAATGTACCCAATGGGTCGGGTAACGGCTTTATCCAGGCCGACAGCAGCGGCACTCAGACCAGCCGCCTTTTCGCCTTCGACAGCAGCGGTGTCGGGACGACCGACTCGGTCGGTCTAGTGACGGAAATCACCTTCACGCCCGGAGCAACCACGTGCAAAGATGTCCAGAGGGACAGCTATTTCAGCAACGCGAACACAACCGGCGGCCAGGCATTCGTCAACATCACGGACCCACTGGAAGCCAATTCAGGCCTGTGGCTACTGAAAATTCGGAAAGCGGTGAAAAGTGTAGAGTTTTGGCATTGGCCGCCCTAGTCTCGCCGACATGGATAAGCTCAAGCGATCGATCGTTTCACGGCTTGTATGCCGATTCCGTAGTCGGGCGGTTGTGGAGCTGGAGAACCTCGCCCTCCGTCATCAGCTGCACGTTCTTCGCCGCCAGCGGCCGGGTCGGCTCCGGCTGCTCGCGATCGACCGCTTGCTCTGGGTCTGGCTTTACAGATTGTGGCCGCGTTGTCTGGAGGCGATGGTGTTGGTCAAGCCGACAACGGTGATCAAGTGGCACCGTCAGGGCTTCCGCCTGTTTTGGCGTTGGCGCTCCAGGTCCGGGCGGCCTTCAGTGGAGCGCGAGATCCGCGATCTGATTCGGCAAATGAGCAGCGCCAACCCGCTCTGGGGTGCGCCCCGGATCCACGGCGAGCTGCTCAAGCTCGGCATCGAGGTGAGCCAAGCTACCGTCGCGAAGTACATGGCGCGAAGACGCGGAACACCTTCTCAGAACTGGCGGACCTTCTTGCGCAATCACGCCGAAGGCATCGCCGCCGTCGACATGTTCGTTGTGGCTTCCGCGTCGTTTCGGCTGCTTTACGTGATGATCATTCTGGCCCACGATCGAAGGACGATCATGCGCACAGCGGTCACCGAGCATCCGACCGCAGCGTGGCTGTCGCGCCAGGTAACCGAAGCGTTCCCTTGGGACACGGCTCCGCGCTACCTGCTGCGCGATCGCGACGCGTCGTATGGCTCGTACTTCTGCAACCGAGTGGAAGCGATGGGCATCACGGAAGTCGTTACGGCACCACGCTCACCTTGGCAGAACGCTTACGTCGAGCGCGTGATCGGTTCGATTCGCCGCGAGTGCTTGGATCACATCCTGATCTTCAATGAGCGCCATCTGCGCCGAGTTCTCCACTCGTACGTCGACTATTACCAACGCACCCGCACGCATCTTTCGCTTGACAAGGATTGTCCGGACCCGCGCCCGATCCAGCCACGCGGGGTAGGAAGAGCCGTCGCGCTCTCGCAGGTCGGCGGCCTGCATCATCGCTACGAACGCCTCGCCGCCTGATTCGTCCCGGATTCCTGCTCACCAATGGCTGCGCGGCGGCCCGCACACCGTCGTCTGAGAATCTATGTATCGGAGGTTTCTCGATCTCGATCAGGGTCGGCCGCTTGGAGATCGGGTTGCAAATAGTCTCACTATAGCGCATCAATTCGAGAGCCATTCTCGCTGTCCCTCGATTTCCGGTTCAGATGGAATTTTTAGTAGCGACAGGGGCGCAGTGTCATCGATTTCAAAAGTCCGAGCAGTATCCGTGCGCTCGCAGGTACTTGACTCCGGCGTCGGAGACGGCAGGCCCTCGGGCGACACCCGCATATGTGACGGATTGAAACTGGGTATTGATCCCGCAGTGGATTGTGAGTGCGGGTTCTCCATTCGGCATCGCGATCGGCACAACCATGTCGCTCGTGATAGGCGAGTTCTGCTCGACCATTCTCTGGTCTGCCTGCAGGCCGGTACTCGCCATATCGACAGGCCGGTTCCTTATCGCTCCGCATATACGCATCGCGTCAAGTTTGCAGCCTTTGTCCGCCAGGCTCTTTGCCGTTTCGTTGGCGCCGACGCCGGCGCATCCTGAAACTGTAGTCAACAAACTTAGAATTAGTACCAAGGTCCGTCCAGGCGAAAGGTTCTCGCGCCGTTGAGCGTGCCAACTTCCCCTGGTCGCCATGGCTGCCTGATAACCCGGAATCTCGATCCAGGTCAAATGGGCACCGGCTCCGTTCTCGACAGAGAGAATCGAGCTCAAATTGGCTGCTGACAGCAGAATCTCAGCTTCTCCGGTCTCCTCAAGTATATAACTTCACCGACCCAAAACGCGAAAGTCACTTCAGTAATCCGGGATTTCCGTTTTTGAATCTCCGATTGCAACTTCCCGTATAAGCGGGACGGTCCCCCACCGCAAGGTAGCACGTCAATCTGATGCGAGCGCGTCGAACGGCCGTCAGGGCTCGATGATCGCAGCCATGTCCTATGGCCGCGCCACAGGTTGGTTCAGCTTGGGCGTGATGGGGGTCCAGGTAGCACCGCCATTCGTCGTCGATAGCAACTCGCCGCGCCATATTATCCAACCGATTGCCGACGTGGCAAAGTCGAGACGCAACAAGCCTCGGTCCATCAACGGCCAGAAAACGCGGTCGCCGTCGCCGCTGGTGTCACCCCCGGTACCAGTGTCCAAGGTGGTGAATGATGGAGGGATGGCCTCTGAATGATTGGCTACGATCCAAGCCGAACCAGCCACCGCGGACACCACAGTACATGGATTGCACCCTAAGACAAATGGAACCGGGTTTCTGACCAATATCCGATCCGGCTTCCACGTCCGGCCGCTGTCGGCGGTAGCGAACAGCACCGCGTGATAGTGTTGCTCGCTACAGGCCACGCCGTTTCTTTGCATCCACACCGCGAGGTTTGTTCCCACCCATTTGGTATCCGAGGTCGCCAAATACGTCACTGGCAAAAAGCCGTGCTCGCTGTCTGTGAAAGTCGGCAGATCGTAGATAGCAGTCGGCGGATGATAGGTTACATCAGTCATCGTATAGCCCGTAACCTTACCGCAGTTGGAGATCGGCGGAGGATGCCTGGCGAGATCCTCCGAATACACTTCTTCAGGAGGCGCTAACGACACCTTTTGCCAGCTCTTTGCTCCATCGCGAGTAACGTAGAGTTCCTTACCGGCCTCATCGCGAAGCAATTGGTCTGGCGCCATCGGCAAGCGTCCGCCCATCGACCAGCCGAACATGCCGGGAAGGGTTCTCCTCATCCTCATCATGCGTCTGGCGAGGATTGGGTTTGTTACCAACGGACCCCCGAGACCGCGGGCCGATGGCGGCAATTCCGCGTGACCGGAAGGTGATGGACTGACCGCCGCAGCCGGCTTTGACGGATCGCCAAGCATCCAGCCTTCCAAGGGCGTAAGGAAACGAACTGCGGTCGGCTTTATCGGAGTGCTCGGCGCCTGATTCCAGGTTTTGCCTCCATCCGCAGTGATCAACCCCTTTTCCCAGTGAGAATTCGGATTGCTCGCAACGGAAACAGTCAGGTCCACCCAACCATGGAGGGAATCGGCGAAGGAGACTTGCGCCTTAGGCAGAATAGTATCCCTCAGCGAGGCCAGTTCGGGGTTGTCAATACGCGTTCGTGACCAGGTGGCGCCCGCGTCGGTAGTGGATACGAGTTCGAATGTGGGTTCGAGCTCCGGCTTCGCCGGCCTTCCGGCACGCCACCAGCGCCGGAACCAGCTCGACGGCGCCACAGGCCCCCAGTGCCACAGCACTATCCAGCCATGCGTGGCATCGAGGAAAAAGAAGTTCGAAACAATTTTATCGGAGTAGGTCAGGCGCGGCGAAATCTCCTTCCACTGAGCGCCACCGGTTTCAGTGCGAAAAAGGTGGAGCGCCGTTGGCTCTCCGACAGTGCTGTTCCCCAAAGTGGCCACGCCCACCTCGGGGCCGAGCAGTTGCATCGATACCACCGACCACAGGCGCGGCGCCGGTTGCCGGGCGATTACTCGCCAGTTCTGCGCAACCATGAGATCAGCCCAGGTCGCCCCTCCGTCTGTGGTTGATAGCGCCCGACCATGATTCAGCGACACCCATCCACGTGTTGGAGTGACAAAGCTGAGTTGAACAGCCCCGTAGTAACCCGGAGAAGCATCGGAACCGGCGTTAACTGTAGCGCCACTGGTTATCGTCGTGACGGTGGGACGGGAGTCGTCCGACTGGTTCTGGGTGATCCAGACAGGCTCCACCAATGTCGCGGTGAGCCAGGCAGGCCCAACCACTGCCGATGCCACGCGGTTGCCAACCGGCATTCCGTTCAGGTTTGCCAGTATCCTGTTGGGCTTCCAGGTCTGGCCGCCGTCCTCGGTTGCGAACAGCACCGCAGCCGCTTTCACGCCCAAGCCGCCTGAATAGGTCACTGGAATGAAGCCGTGCTTGCTATCCTGGAATGTCGGCAGATCATAGGTGGGTTCTGTCGCCGGATATACTTCCTTGGGGGGCGGCAACGACACTTTTTGCCAGCTCTTTGCTCCGTCGCGAGTAACGTAAAGTTCATCGCTGGGAGGTACAAGCTTCCAGCCTTCCGTTAGTGTAAGGAAACGAATATAACCCGCGGATCCTACATCGCTTGGCGCCCGGTCCCACGTTCGGCCTCCATCTGAAGTTACCAACAGTCCCGGCTCAGAGTCCTTCGCCTTGTTCTCAGCAGCGACGCTGATCCAGCCATGGAGAGAATCGGCGAAGTAGATCTTGCCATTGAGGAGGACAACGTACGGTTGCAGCTGCAGGCCCGGAATGTTAACCCAGGTTGTTGACCAGTCCCCTCCTGCGTTGGTGGTCGAGAAAACTAGCAACCTGTTGCCGTCGCGGGATAGTGCCCAGCCCCGCTCAGTATCGAGAAAAAAAGCAGAAGAGATTCCCGCGCCGTTCCGGTTGGGGCCGGGGGGCGAAATATCTTTCCAGTCAGTGCCTCCGCTTTCAGTCCAGTAAAGCTTTCCATACACCAACGTCCAGCCGATGTCCGAAGAGAGCAGTTGCATCGAGTCCACGTCCACCCGAGAGCGCACCCGCTTAAAGGCGGCGGAGTTCGGCACTTCGGATTCCGGCATGAACGTGTGCGTGGTCCAGGTGGCGCCACCGTCCGTGGTTGACGACAGCCCATAGGGGATTTGCATCCACCCCTGCTTCGGAGTCGCAAAACTGAGCGGCAAGTTTGTGTTCGCGGGATAGTCTTGATGACGCCGGACGAGGTTCTTAGGGCGGGTATAAGTCGATATGTCAATGTCGGTTCTGCCATTCGGTCCATCTTTGGATAGCATTGTGTGGTTCTGATCGCTTGAAGCGGTGACGGCGATCAAAGTGGAATCAGTGACAGCCACACTGTATGACTGCGGCATGCGTGGTGTAGAGAGGTTCGTGAGAGCCCGAACTGGCTTCCAGGATCGTCCGCCATCCAGGGTTTCGAACAGGACTATCGCTGACTCTGAGTCTGCGTTCTCCGCCATAGAGCTCGAGTCCGCGTTTTCAGCCATATAAGTCACCGGCAAAAGGCCGTGCTTGCTGTCTTCGAATGTCGGCAGATCATTGTAGAAAGCGGTCGGTGGCGACTGGCTGACATCAGCCGCCGACAATATCTGCTTAGGGAATGGCACCGACACTTGCTGCCAGCTTCTTGCGCCGTCGCGGGTAACGTAAAGTTCCGCCTTGTCAGTTCCTTCCCACTGGTTTGGGATGGTGACACTCCAGCCTAGCGTGGGTGTCACCAAGGAAAAGGAGGCCTCCCCGTCGGGCAGGTCGTGAGGCGCTGCGCGCCAGGTCCGACCCCCGTCTGAGTTAATCAGCAAAGGACCCCCACAAGAATGCGTTTCGCACGAATATAGGTGCATCCAGCCATAGAGAGAATTCGCGAATGCAATTTCGCCGCCGTTATTGTCCACTGCTTCAACATGCACGTCGTCAGGGATGGCGACATGGGCCATCGACCAGCTAGCTCCCGTGTCCGTGGTCATGGCCAAATTGTATTCTGGCGATTTCTCATCCGGATGTTTGGCAGTGTCGGGGTAGTTGCAGCAGAACAGTACCCACCCCTTGTGAGTGTCGAGAAAAAACACGTCAGAGATGGACTCGCGCTCGTCGCCGGATCCCGTCTCAAACCTATCCAGCTTTAGGGTTTCACTGTTACTGAACCGGTCGGGCGAAATATTTTTCCAATGAACGCCCCCATCCGTTGTCCAGAAGAGAGATATCCCAAACCTTTGCGGCTCTGCCCAACCGACGTTGGGAGCGATCAGCTTCATCGACCCCCATTGGGCCCACGCGCCGGAGGACGTCCCCAACATCAAAACTGCAATGAACAGGATCCGATTGATTTGCATGGCGATTGTCTTAACAAGTTGTTTCCCTGGCTGGAAGTGGGAAAATCCCGGCGGGCTGCGTCAGGCTGATACGAGCGTGCCGGACGGAACCGGGGATGGAAGTTGCGAAGAGAAGTTGAACCGCCGGAGCGATTAATTGAGCTGAGCCGGCGCGTTCAGGAGAGATTCGGCCTCGCGGGGAGGTGTCCAGCAAGTGTCCGAGACCAGCCAACCTGACTTAGACCCGAGGTAACCTCGTTAGCGACATAAGCGCGATTCTGTAAGCACGATAACCGGAGAGGTACCTCAGCTTAATTGTCACGCGGGCTTCCTAATCCTGGCGCCGATATCGGGCCGATTTGAGGGTACTCTTGCGCTGTTGACTGCGTGTACATCGGCTGGCGGCAGCGTGCGGCTGAAGTGGGCGATTTTGGCGCTGGGTTCAGGCCAAGTCAGGCCAAGATTAGCCGCGTCGTATCGGAATAAATGGCATCAGGGGATTTGTAATCCTCTGCGTGGCGGAAACGCGGCGCGATTCGGCGACGATGGCGCGCGAGAAGGCGGCGGCGGTGAAAGCCGGTCGCTACAGCCGAGCGTCTGTCTGCCGTTCTATTTCTTCGTCTTGGGTACCTGTCCAGTTCCCGACAGCCCCACGGACTGGGGCGAGCCGATCGCGTTGTCGTTGATAGTCAACTCTCCGCTTTGCTCCGACGTGCCCGTTGGCGTGAACATCACCGAAACTTTGCAACTCTGGCCGGGCGCGAGCGTTTCTTTGCACTCCGATGTCACCGCGAACACCGGCGGCGACGCGGTCTCGCTCTCGATACTCACCGCCAGACCTGTTTTCTTCTTACCCGCATTCTTGATCGTGACCGTCTTGGGCTTGCTGGTAGTTCCGACTGTCACCGTTTTTCCGAATGACAGCGAAGTCAAGCGGAAATCCGAATCCGCCTGCGATTTCGGGCGAGACGAAGCCATGCACGGCGCTGCGCACCGCGCGGAGAGCGTGAAGGCCCTCGCGGCGATCCAATCCGTAGCCGCTCAGGACAGACAGGCAGGTCGCGACGACCTCGTCGCCGGCTGCTTCGAAGGCGGATGTCAAGGCCGGACAGAAAGAGTCGTTTCAAACTCTTTAACTTTGAAGCCAACATATCCGGAGACAGCGTGACTGTTCGTCTGACTCCTTCACGCTACTTCTTAACCCCCGATTTTCCATCGACCCAAGACTGTAAACGCTGCAACTCCGTGATGTGCCCGTCAAGTGCAGCGCATTCGCCTGTGTACAAACACTGGTGGCCCGGTAATGGTAACATATGCCTACAGAAACTCTCAACTTCTTCACGTTCGTGAGCTTCATGCATGCCTCGGACCTTGGGAGATTCACGTGCAGATTCAGCGAGATCCTTACAGAAATTAAAAATCTCTACGGTACAGCGAGGATGCTTGCCGTCGTGCGTGTCTGTTATTTCGATTACAGCCTGCTCAACGTATGTTTCACAAGGACGAACAGTAGGCGGGTTTAGAGATATTTCAGGGCTTTCGAGACGAGTGGTAGTGACCGTAGTTGAGCTAGCTTTCTCTTGTGCAGCACCCAGTGTTGCTAATAGACACAAAAAGAATGGCACGAATGGAGTAGCTTTCATGTTTGACCGCCTTGGCGAATATCGACAGCATCTGCTTCGAGGTAATATCCAGCCACAGTATGACCATTCAACCGTACCCGCGACTTCCTTTCGGAGTTGTAGCAATTACGATTGTTTGTCACGCCGATTCTCACCAATCGCCTTCGGGCGTGGCGAAGAATTACCAGGCCATAGAGCAGCTTGAATGAGATCGTACGAACCACAAAGAGATCGACCGAAGCAATCCCGGCGGCGTGGTTGCGCAGAAATGTCTTCCAGCCCTGCGAGGGTGGCCCCTGCCTCCTGGCCATGTACCTTGCCACGGTTGATTGGGCGATTTCGATGCCGAGCATCAGCAGTTCACTGTGTATCCGCGGCGCTCCCCATATTGGGTTCTCCCTGCTCATCCTTCCGATGAGGTCGCGGATCTCGCGGTCGATTCTGGGGCGGCCACCACGCCGGCGGGATTTCCAGGACCAGTAGTCCCGAAAGCCACGCCGATGCCAGTGGATCACGGTTTCTGGCTTAACGACAGTGACCGCATTCAGAATCCAGGGGAACAATTGGTACATCCACACGAAGATCAGCCGATCGGTGTTCCTCAGCCACACTCGAGACCGGGACTTGCGGCTCAGGACGATCACCTGCTGCCGCAGCACGAGAATTTCAGTCTCGAGTCTCGTCCGTGACTTCAGTCGGGATCGTACGACGAGCAGGAACTTGACCAGAAAATCGACCGTCGGGCGTTCGATTATCACAGTGCGACCCGCCCGTCACCCTGAATCAGGTTTTCGGTACCGACAGCCGCGAGCGTTTCTAAGGGCGGATTTCGGCCCGAGCTTGGCGCACTATTCGGCCCGAAGAAAACATCTGTGCTCGAGAGAATCTGGTCGCCGGAAATTCGGCTCTGTTTCGTCTCTCTCCGGTACTCCTCGTTCGCCAAGCCGATCACCGCTTTAAATTCGCCTGCGGGGAGAAACGCGATCTCCGATCCTTGTGGCCTTTACTATGATGAGCCCTTTCTGCCGGGCCAGCCGGCGCCTCTAAAGCACACCCAATGGAAACGTTCCCGACGAAGGTGGCCGTTTGGTCGCCCCAGCCGTCTTCGTATTCGCCGAACAAAAGACGGACCGTCTGTCCGGCAAATGCCGACAGGTCAAACGATCCCTGCTGCCAGGAACTCTGCGAAGGTAGGGCGGCGGTCGAACCCGAAACATACTGAGGACACAAAACGGCGGATGAAGGCGGATTCTCCATGGGGCTATCCTCCGTGCGGCTATCCTCCATGGGGCTATGCTTCATGCGGCTATCCTGCATGGGGCTGCAGAACCCCGTCAGGCTGGTCGGTGGCAGAACAATTGCCAGAATGGTTGGGTGGTCCGGAGTTGAACTCGGATCCTCTATCAACACGTAAAAATAGTCCGACGCCCCATCATAGTTCTCCGACTCCATGTCCCAGGAATAATTAAGCGTAAACGACGTCGGGCCGGATGGACCACCGCTTCCCAATTGAACATCCTGATAAATGTAGTCATCGCCTGCCGGTTCCACGTCCGGGTAATCCTCGTACGGACACCAATCTTGCGGGTCAAGACATACAAAGGGCGTTCCCCAAGCTCCGATCCGCGCGGAGTAAGGGTGGGACACCTTACGCGGCGGAGTAGGCGGTGGCACAGGGTTTTCTTTCGTGACTTGGGAATAGGGACCGTCAGCAGCAGGCACGCAGGGCACGTCGGGGGAGCCGTCGACCTCGCGTTCAGATTCGTACTCTGGAAACGGCCCCCCGCCGCTGTTCTCGGTCGCCACGGTCGTGAAGCCGACCGTCCATCCGGTAAAATCGCCAGTATCAAAATTGCCATTGACGACGCCGCCTTCCAGTACCAGATTCGGGTCGCTGCCGGCGGCCAATTGCAGAGGCGGGCTAGACTGGTAGGCTTGCTGAAGAGCTTGCTGAACCGTTCGTTGGTCTGGAGATCTTGTCAGATCAGTCAGCGTCTCGTAGAACGAGGCATCAGCTAAGTATTCATAGGATAACGATACGGAATTGTTGTATCCAAGATATGCTTGCTCGCCGCTGCTGAAGCCGAAGAAGGCATCTGAAAATGTCGTGTCCAAGTAGCTATCACAGGTGCTGGCTAGAACAATCCGATTCTGGGGTCCCTTCCCGTAATACTGCACAAACGTCGGCGTGATTGCCCACCATTGATGATATTGTTCGATGCGGGGCGGCTGTGAATTCACATCGCTGGCGTATGCTGTCTTCGTCGCGTCGGTTACCTCGTCGTAAGCTAAAATCGTTAATTGCCCCGTATCATCAATAAATCCATGCGACACTATTGTGATTGCACCATAGGAGGGAGATCCAATGTTCCAGAATGCAGGAATGTTCGCAAAACCAGAAGCAAACACGTCCGGCGGGCCGCTGCACATCCCGGAAAGGTCTTGCTGGATGATGGCGGTGGGATCTGGGGCGCCAGGGTTAAAACCCGCCAATGGATCCAAGATAAGCCCCTTGGAATTTTGTGTTAGGTCCACCGTCTGCGCGATGGCTGCAACGGGGAGAGCTGCAACCACGGCCAGCATTACAGCAAGAGCCAGATTCGATTTTGGTGCGATCATGGGTTTCCCCCGGTAGATCTCTGAGAGGGCTCACTACCAACTTCCGGATGGTTGCTGGCTGGTGACTGGGCTTGAGGAACCTGGGGCGATACCGGCGCTTCGGCCAGCGGCTGGTCTTTCCCAGCCGGGGCGGCCTCATGACTGGGAGGTTTAACCCCCTCTGCGTGCGCGGGCGCGGGCTGCGCGGCCTTGGATTTGTCTGCAACGGATTTCTTGTTGTTTGAGAGACCCGAGCCTCCCATGTCCGGCGAGATGTCACCCACACCAACTTTAAGACCATCGTTGTAGTACCACCAGACAGACTGGCCATCCGGAGCGAGAACTACGCGTACCACAAGGCCTGGGTTAACCGTCCCGTTGGGGCCGTAATTAGTCAGTACGAAATTGATCAAATCCTCCTTCGCCTGCGCGGGATTGCCCTCATCCTGGCCCCCAGGCGCGAGTAATCCGTCATAATATGCGTTCGCTGCGCTTTCCACTGCGTCCTCTGCCTGCATTTGGGCTGGCGTGGTGCGCGGCCCGGAAGCCACGATTGGCCAGTCGTTGTTATTCGATTGTCTGCATCCAGGAGAACCCGAATAGCTAGCCCGCACCGCAAGGTAAATTGGCCCCGCTGATGCGGGATTGAAAGTAACTTGCGTGGTGTACTGACCGTCGTTCGCATGCGCGTCGCCATGCGTGCCGTCGTCGTACATCGGTCCCAGGTTCGCGGTCTGGTTCCCAGCGGCATCGACCTGGAACAGCGTCACGCTGCCACTAATCAGGCTGGGGTCAAAGGGCACCTGCGTGGTGACCGTGACGACGGTCTCTTCATTCGCAAAGAACCCCCTGGGGTTGGCCCTTGGCGGACTTGGCCCCCACGACTCTCCAACCGGGCAGCCGGTGGTGCTGCCCGCGAGATTCACCGTGTCCGATCCTGCGGCCGTGTTGTCCGCGATCGTCAGCGTCCCGTTGATCGTGCCGGTGGATTGCGGCGCGAAGTCGAAGGCGATCGCGCAATTCGAGCCCGGCGCAAGACTGTTCGGCGCACGCGGACATCCGTTGGTGGCGATCCCGAAATCGGCCGCATCTGAAAGAGTCAGATTCGAAATGTATAGTGGAATGTCTCCGCGGTTGGTTACGGTCAGGTCTTGTTGCGTCGAAAAGCCCACCGCGGTCGGGCCGAAACTGAGCGGATTGGGTGCGAGCGTATCGATGGCGTTGGGCGACGGCGCCGTCCCGCTCCCCGACAGGTTGACCACCTGCGGACTGGTGGCCGCATCGTCCACAAGCGCCAGCGTTGCGTTAGAGACATCCACGGACTGGGCGGTGAAGGAAGCCACGAGCGTGCAACTCGAGTTTGCAGCGATGGCTGCCGAGCCGCCAAGCCCCAAGCCACAGGTTGAAGAGGCGATTCCGAACCCGAGCGCGCCAGCCAATGTCAGGTTGTAAATATTCATCGTGACCCCCTGATTATTCGTGATCGTGATGCTCTGATTGGGCGCCGCGGTTCCCTCCATCACGGAACCGAAGTTGATCGCCGTCGGGTACAGCGACACCGGCAGGCTCGCCGGTGCGTTCCCGTTTCCTGTAAGGTTCACGGTCTGCGGGTCGGCGTTGCCGGTAATCGTCAGGGTCCCGGTTATTGTTCCAACGGACTGCGGTGCGAAATTGAGCGCTATTGTGCATGACCCGCCCGGGCCGATCGCCGACGGTGCCTGGCATCCATTGCTCATTATGCCGAAATCCGCGCCGTCCGACAGGGCGGCCCCGGAAATGAAGAGCGGGGACGCGCCGCTGTTCGTGATAGTGACGTTCGCCGTGACCGAACCTCCTTTCGCCACCGAGCCGAAATTTACCGAACTTGGCGTGACCGAATCCGTCGTACCGTTGGGCGCCGTCGCTGTTCCCGTCAGATTGACAATTTGCGGGCTCGTGTCCGCATTGTCGCCGATCGTGAGCGTCCCGCTGATAACGCCAATCGACTGCGGCGCGAAGGCGATCGTGACTGTGCAGGTTGTGCCACTGGCAGCGCCGGCGGCGCAACTGTTGCCTGCGACAGCGAAGTCAACCGGGTCGGAGAAGGTCAGGGTGGAAACGAACAGCGGAAAAACGCCGGCGACCGTGAACGTCACGTTTCCGGTGGCTGTCGCACCTTGTTGCACCGAGCCGAAGTTAAGCGAAGTCGGGGAGAGCGAGGCGCTGGTTATGCTCGGCGCCGGCGTTGGCGCGGCACTTGGAGTGGGCACGGAGGTGCCGGATCCAAAGGCATAGAGGTTGTTGTCTTCGGAGCCGATATAGACCGTGCCGTCGGCGCCAATCACCGCCGAGGCATCGATCTCGCTGTTGGTGGTGAAACTCCACTTCAGCGTCGCCGACGTGCCGCCATCGGTCAGCGCATACAGGTTGCCGTCCTCGGAACCGATGTAGATAGTGCCGTCGGCGCCGATCGCGGGCGATGAATCTACAACGGCCCCCGTTGGGAAGGTCCACTTCACCGAACGCGAACTGCCAGAATCGGTTACCGCGTACACGTCATTGTTGGCATCCTCAGAGCCCACATAAATCGTTCCATCAGGCCCTATCGCCGGTGAAGAGTTCGAACCCCAGCCCAAGCTGAGCTGCCAGTTCTGGGTCACTTTGCTTTGTCCTCCGTCGGTTAGCGCGTAGAGGAGGTTGCCCGATGAGATGAAATAGATAGTGCCGCTGGGGCCGATCGCCGGGGAGGACGAGGACGTCCACGCCCCCCCTGGGAACGTCCACTTATTCGAACCATCGGAGACATTTATCGCGTAGAGATTGCCGTCCAAGGAAGAAGCCAAATAAACCGTGCTGCCATCGACGCTGACCGCAGGCGAGGATACCACCGCACTTTTCGTTGGGAATGCCCACTTCTGCGTGACCGTACCCGGGCCGCCGTCGGTCAACGCGTACAGGTTGTCGTCATCAGAGCCGAAGTAAATTGTGCCGTCCGGTCCGATCACAGGCGGGGAGCTCACGGAACCGCCGGTTTTGAAAGACCATTTTAACGAGCCATTGGCAGTGTATATCGCAGACAGATTGCCATCCGAGCCCCCGGCGTAAATCGTCGTGCCATCGGCGCTGATCGCCGCAGACGTCAGCGAAAGTTGGGGGGTTGCATAGGCCCACTTCAACCAGCCTCTGTTAACGGCATAAAAATTTCCGTCGTCTGAATAGAAGTAAAGCGTGCCATCGGGTCCGATTGCCGCTGACGACTCCACCGCATTGTTGGTTGCGTAATACCACTTTAGAGCGCCGGTGTTCGCACTCGTGTTAGCTTGGCTCAGACCTGAATGCTGTGGATCATGCAGAAACATCGGCCAAACGACCGACGCCGTCGCTGCCGGAGTCGCCGTCGGTGTCAGCGTTGGCGTGTCCGTGGCCGTTACGGTCACTGTCGCTGTGGGGGTGTTTGTTGCCGTCGCCGTCTCAGTTGCGCTAGCTGTCGCAGTTGTCGGAGTGGCCGTTGCAGTGACAGTCGGGGTTGCCATGGCTGTCGGCGTAGGCGTCGGAACCACACCGCCGTACTCGAACGCGCCGCTGTCGCAGTCGGTGTATGTGGGCGCGGGGCGCAGTGCGCCGCGCTGGTCGAATCCCGGACAATTTGGACTCCCACTCGGGATCATATCGATAGCCGGACTCGTGGCCCCAAGCGCGATCGTATACGTAGGCCCGCCGTTATCCGCCAACACGCCGGTAGCGAAGTTCGGATTGGTACTATTGGTGCTCCCCGCAGCCGTAAAACCACACGTGGTGTCATCGGAGATGTTGTAGCCGGCGTCGGTGACACCGGACCCTCCGCAGTTTCCGTCCGTGTCCGTAGCCAGGATGGAGTTAGTTACGGTGGCGGTGCCAGCATCGTTGTAGATGCCGCCGCCGTCGTCGAGAATGGCGCTGTTGCCCGAGAAGGTGCTGTTGGTTACGGTCAGCGTGGCACCCTCGTTGAAGATGCCGCCGCCATAGTACCCCGCGCTGTTTCCCGAGAAGGTACTGTTGGTTACGGTCAGCGGGCCGTAACTGTAGATGCCGCCGCCCTCGATAGTCGCGCTGTTGCTCGAGAAGGTGCTGTTGGTGACGGTCAGCGTGCCGTAGCTGATGATGCCGCCACCTCCGCCGGGCGCGTTGTTGCCGGAGAAGGTGCTGTTGTTGATCGTCAGCGTGCCGCTGTTGTATACGCCACCGCCGCCTTCGTCTCCTGAACTGCCGTTGGCAATCGTCAGGTCATTCAGGGTGAGCGTAGCACCCGAATTCACGTAGAGTATCTGGTACGAGTTGGCGCCGTTGACAGTAATGGCCTGCCCGGTCCCATCTATCGTCAGACTGCCGGGCGAGCTGTTCGCGATCGCCGGGAGCCCGCTGCTTAGCGTGATGGTACCGGTGACGCTGAAAGTGATGTCGTTGGTGGTGCCGGTGACTAATACGCAGTCCCCGCCGGTGGTATCCGTTCCCGGGTTGTTGGCGTTGTTGATCGCTTTGCGCAAGCTGCACAAGCCATCGCTGGAGCCGCTGTCATCCACGAGCGTATTGACGGTTGAGCTAGGTGTTGCAGTTGCAGTCGGCGTGGTCGTCAAAATCGCGGTTGCAGTTGCCGTCAAAGTCGGCGTCGCCGTTGCAGCTGTAGTTGGCGTGGCTGTCGCCGACGCAGTGGCCGTGGGCGTAGGCGTTGCGGTTGGAGTCTCAGTTGGAGTGTCCGTCGCCGTGGCGGTTGACGTTGCCGTCGCAGTCTCAGTTGCGCTAGCTGTCGCAGTTGTCGTCGCGGTGACGGTCGGCGTCGCAGTGGCTGTAGCCGTCGCAGTTGGCGTAGCTGTCGCGGTTGGGATCGCCGTGGCGGTCGCCGTTGCGGTTGCGGTTGCGGTCGCGGTGGCAGTAGCCGTAGCGGTTGATGTTGGCGTTGCGGTAGCGGTCGCCGTCGGCGTGGCCGTAGCAGTTGCGGTCACCGTCTGAGTTGGTGTTGCGGTGGCAGTCCCCGTTGCAGTCGCCGTAGCAGTTGCGGTCACCGTCTGAGTTGGTGTTGCGGTGGCAGTCCCCGTTGCAGTCGCGGTCGGCGTCGCCGTTGCAGTGGAAGTTGCCGTCACAGTCGCGGTCGCGGTCCGAGTGGCCGTCGCGGTTGCAGTCGCTGTTGCGGTCCGAGTGGCCGTCGCAGTTGCCGTTGCCGTCGCAGTCGCGGTCGCTGTCGGCGTTGGCGCCGGACAATATGTGATGACGATAAGACCGCCCGCGCCCGCACTCCCAATACCTCCCTCACCAAGACCGGCTCCTCCTCCCCCGCCTCCATAAGCTCCGCCCGGACCCGCTGGAGAATAATCGGCACCCACGCCGCCGCCACCTCCGCCTCCGCCACTGCCATAGGCAGGTGATGATTGATACTCAGAGCCATTTCCACCAGCCGCTCCAGCGTAGCTAGAGCTACCGCCAGTTCCACCAACGCCACCCGCAAAGTTATCTCCCGCTCCACCATTACCACCAGAACTACAATAACCATCGCTGCCATTCGCGCCAGGACCATTCGGTCCTGCTGCGCCACCACCGCCTCCTCCATACTCTAGTGCTGCCGTATTTCCACCGTTTCCGCCCGCATACAGTGTGTTGCCGACGCTATGAGCCGTGCTCCCGCCAGCACCGCCCGTAACTGTTGTGGGAGTAGTCCCGCCCGCCGCTCCGACGCTCGAACCTGACAGGCTCGTGCCATTAAAGTAGGTCGCACCGGTCGTAGTTGTGGACCCGCCTGCGGCACCAATTTGATAGGTGACTGAATTGCCCGAAGTGAGGCTAAGACCGGTGATCTTTGCGTAGGCCCCGCCGCCGCCTCCGGCTCCGCCATAGCCGGTCTCAACTGTATTGCCTCCGTTTCCGCCAGCTCCGATGCACTCGATAGTATTGTTCGAGCTATTCCAAGCGTTCGGAACGGTCCAACTGGTGCCAGTCGTGAGGAACGTGACAGTTGGAGTGCCGCTGCCGCACACAATCGGGGTTGCCGTAGGGGTCGGCATTGAGGGCGTCGGAGTCGCGGTCGCTGTCGGATTGCAGCCCAATCCGGCGCCTCCCGCGTGTACCTCGCTGACAAATCCGGGCGATCCACACAACCAGGCGAACGCGGCTATAGCGACAATCAGGATTTGAAGGCGCTCTGACAAGCGGCGCGCGCATGCGGTACGATAATCTCCGCCTATGGGGAGGTGCTCCTGCCGCGTCGGTGTGCTTGGCATTATGTCCCCCGGGTGTTCCCCGGATACCCCCCAGCCACCGCGGCGGGAATCGAAGTTCCGGCCAGCGTGGACAGAATCAGCGCCCCGATCGTGACAAACAAAATCAGGGAGCGTCGGAGGGATTTGCCGGACGGGAATGATTTATCCGGTTTGGTGCCTTGCCCGAAGCGCTTTTTGGCAACTTGCGCAATGCTGTCGATCATCGACGACCCCCAGTTCGAGATCTCGCATCGATCGTATCGGTACGCTGAACCTCACCTGCTAGAGTCGCGAGACGCCAGTTATGTCAACACTCAGACTGCCGATAATCGACAGTTCGTCATCTATGGGCGATCGCGTCGGCAGCGGCGGAAGCCGCCCATCGTCTCATCGAACTTGCGGGCGACGCAGGTTCTGTGCCAGCCAGAGGTGCGCAAACTTATGCCCCAATTTTGAGAGCTTTTCTCTCCACACGGCCTTTCCGTTTCTCGGTTGAACGTAGCCGACGGCAACAGGGTGTGTGCCAAAGGGTTACACGCCGAGTTTAAAGGCTTGACCGCCTGTTGACAAATGCTGTGGTGAGAGATTGACGGTGCGTGGGCAAATTCGTATAAGTGCGCGACTACGGGCTTCGGCGCCACAACCACCGCCGATTCCGCCGTCCCCGGCTTGCGCCTCGCTGACAAATCCCGGCGATCCACACAACCAGGCAAGCGCGGCTATACCGACAATCAGGATTTGAAGGCGCTCCAATAAGCGGCGCACGCATGCGATACGATAATCTCTGCGTATGGGGAAGTGCTTCTCCCACGTCGGTGTGATTGACGGACACGCCGCGCTAACACGAAGGTTGTCAACAATCTGCTAGCAGTATATTAACTTCTAAATGAGTACCGAGTGCCGGAGCCGGTTTGGGAGTCGCGACTCTGCTCGCCTCGCGCTGAGCGCCTGCAGCGGACTAATTCTCGCGCTCGCTTTCCCGAAATTCGAGCTCCCCGGGGTCATCTGGTTTGCCCTCGTGCCGTTGTTATTCGCGATCGAGCGAAACCCGCTGCAGAGGGTTTTTGCATATTCGTGGCTACAAGGATTCGTCTTTTTTCTTGCGATACTCTACTGGATCCCGGTCGCCCTGATTACTTACGCTCACGCATCGCTGGCAGCCGCGCTCGCCAAGCTGCGTTTCCTCGCAGCAGTCGAGGCGTTGTCGGTTGCCGCAGCATTCACCCTGGGAGAGCTCATCAGCCGTCGGCTCGGGGTGCCTGGAACCATCACGCTACCGACTACATGGGTCGCCTTCGAGTTATTGCGCACCTACCTTCCGCTGGGATTTCCATGGGCGCTACTCGGTTATGCGGCGTATCGTGACGTGACTCTGATCCAGTTCGCGGAGTTCACCGGAATCTACGGAGTCTCGGCGTTGATAGTACTGGTCAATGTCGCGGCCTACCGGATGCTCACGCGCTCTCCGACCATCACGGCGAAATTAGTAGAGGCCGCCACGGCGTTCGGCGCGGTTGGTATTGCGCTGCTTTTCGGCACGGCGCGCATTAGCCAACTCCACGCGACTCCCGCCGTAGGCAGCCTCCGGGTCGCACTCGTCCAAGCCAACATTCCTCAGAGCCTCAAGTGGGAGCAGTCGAGCGTGGAACCAACGTTTCAGATCTATGCACAAGAGACGTTGTCAGCTTCGCAACAGCATCCGGACCTGGTGATCTGGCCGGAGACCGCGGCGCCATTTGTTTTCATTGCGCAAGCCGATTACGCACCCGGCCCGCTTCAGTTTCACCGGGCCTATCACGACCGGCTGCTGAAGCTGGTGCGTGACACCCGCCAACCACTCCTACTGGGCGCACCCGCGCTAGACTTCAGTGATAGGATTTCCACGCGCAACCGTGCTGACCTCATTTCGGCCGACGGCAACGTTGTCGGCTACTATGACAAGATGATGTTGGTACCGTTTGACGAATATGTTCCGATGGCGCGTATCTTCGGTCGGTTCATCGATAAGCCTGTCGAAAGCATTGGTCCCATCACGGCGGGGACTCGGCAGACGGTCCTGCCGATAAAGGATGCGAAGCTTGGAGTGCTCATCTGCTACGAGTCTATCTTTCCATCGCTCGCCCGCAACTCTGTCCGGGCCGGAGCCAATGTGCTGGTAAACCTGAGCAATGACGCTTGGTTCGGCACCACCTCGGCGCCCTATCAGCTGCTAGCTATGGCGGCGATGCGGGCGCTCGAGAACCATACTGCGATGGTGCGAGTCGCGAATACTGGGATCAGTGCGGTGGTCAGTCCCACCGGGGAAATAGTTGCCGCAAGCAAACTCTCTACCCGGATCACCGAAACGGAAACTGTCTTATGGACCGGCAACCGCACCTTTTATACCGAGCACGGCGATCTCTTTGCCGAGTTCTGCGCGGCGGCGGCGACGATTGGCGCACTGGTCGCTTTCGCTTTTCGACCGCAGGGATAAAGGCAATCTGAGCGCGTTGAACACGACGTGATTTAATAGTTCGACCTGGAGGGGTGATATGAACCGCAATGCACCAGCGATTTCGATCGGCGCATTAGTCCTGAGCTTGGTTCTCGAAGTCTGGATTCCACCCATCGCTTACGGGTACGACAACACTTCCGTGAATGGACGAATCACCTGCACTTCCGGCGTTCTGGCTGGCCCCACGGCTTTGGCAACCGGGACAATAAAGGTGGTTGCAGACGGCCAAGGTCACTTGACCAGCGGGAACGCTAGATACCAGGGTGGTCCTGGCGCTTCAGGTATATCCTGCACCTACGCGCTGACCAGTGGAACGTACACAGTGCAATCCGACGGGAGCGGGCAGGCGAACACCAATTGGTCATTGATCTCGCAGAATTCGTCTCCGAATTGCGCCGCGACGGTCTCGCAGGGCTCAATCTCGTTTTCGCTAACGAAAGCGACTTTCTCTGCAGCCACAAGTCGTAGCCGATCGGAAAGCGGCAATTGCTCGTTGGCCGCCGCGCCGTGAGCAGGTCGTTTCGATCGGGAATTCTCATTGGACTCTCAATTCTCCATTCTGTGTCTGCCAATCTAGCGACCAAAGAAAACGCTTTGGCGGCGCCTAAGCATGGAGGTCGGTTGGTGATGCTCTAGCAGGGTGTTGAAAAATACAAACTGGCGGATTTAGTTACGTACTTACTGATCTCCAATGATCTCAAGACGCTCCTATGCTTCGCGATCGGAGACGACTTTTCCCAATTCACCCTTTAATCAACACCCTGCTAGGCAATTGCCTCGACGATTTCTGGACCGTCGGTCTATCTGTTCCCCGTCAGCACAAGTTGGACAGTATGTAGCGATTGAGGAAGAAAGGGTTTTTGCCTCATCTTAACCGCAATAGGAGGGAGATTAGATCGAAAGCGGATACGCATTCGGATGAAGCGGAAAAGGTGGTGCGGGACATCCGCCGGGCGACCCGGCGGCGGTACTCACCGGGGCTCTCTGATTTCATCGAGGGATTCTGATTAAGATACCTTGGGCCTCAGATTCCACGACCCCGGCTCCAGCCCACCCCGTACTCGTGCTGCGAATGCGACGTGTCAGCAATCATGTAAAACTCCCCCCTATGGCACAGAGGAGAAGGGAGCGATGGAAGAGGCATTGAAACCCTAAACGGAAAAGGGCCGAGCACTTTCGAGCCCGGCCCCTCCTCCGACGTCGTGCTCAAGCTACTTCTTGGCCTTCGCCTTCCTCGCCCGTGCCGCCGACCCATAGCGTTTACTGAAACACTTGCGGCAAAGGCGATCCCGCCGCTTGATGAAACTCGGAGCCAGGTCGTCACTCCCGCAATAGCGGCAAACCAGTTTGTCTGATTTCGACTTCCTGCCCATCTCCTTCCGGAGCGGTCGTGCAGGCTTGGCCTTTCTCCGGGCAACCTTCTTCCGGACCGCCTTCTTACCTGCCGAGCGCGCCGTGGCTTTCTGATCCTGCTCGGCCGGGGATGGGGAGTGTCCGATCGGTAATTCATGCCCGCTTTCGTTAGCCAATTTCGCGTGCTCCATTCGCTCTAAACCTCCTAAGCCGTAAGGGCTCGCTGGTATGTTCGCTCTGTTCAGTGCGTGAAGCGAGTGATTTCCGCCATTTCCCAGCGTCATTCGCGCAGAAGGGCAGAGGCTGGCTATTGGCGCGCATCGACGCGCTCAGGGCGATTGGAAGGCGAATGGAACTGCCGAAATCGCAGCAGAAAAGACGAGTCCTAGTGAAAGCGGATATTGCCCGAAATCTCCAGCCGCGCAGGACTGGCTTGGTGCCGGGAATCGAGCAATGTGTGTGTCATTGGGAGAGCAAATGGCGCGCCTCAAGGAGGACCGCATATGAGCTTGGATGCCGAGCTGAAGGTCGCGAAATGTCGAGAGAAACGATCATGAAGCGGCGGGCGGCCGCTCTGGATGGTGGTGCGCTCAGCGCGGAGGTCGCAGGTCTATCGAAGGCCAGTATCCAGGACCTTCGCGAGCGCTGGAAGACCTTGTATGGCAATGAGCCGTCAGGCCATATCGGCCGGTCCCTTCTGATTGGGGCGATCGCCTACCGCCTCCAGGAAGAGGCTTTCGGTGGTCTCAAGCCATCCATGCAACGGATCCTTGACCGTGTTTGCGATGGCCGCGTAGAGGTCGCTCAGCAGCACATTCCGAAGCGGCGGGCCAGTGCAGGGACCGTGCTGATCCGGGAGTGGCGAGGAGTCAGGCACCGGGTCGTCGTACTCGATAATGACGTCACCTACCGCGGTCGGCGTTACAAATCGCTTTCGGAAGTAGCGCGAGCGATTACCGGCACCCGCTGGTCGGGACCGCTGTTCTTCGGCCTGAAGGGCCGGGCCAAGGAGGTGGCACGTGGCTAATACCTCGATCAGGCGTTGCGCGATCTACACCCGCAAATCCTCGGAAGAGGGACTGGAGCAAGACTACAACTCGCTGCACGCACAGCGCGAAGCGTGCGAGGCGTTCATCAGGAGCCAGGCCGGCGAGGGCTGGAAGTTGATCAAGACGGCCTACGACGACGGGGGCTTCTCGGGCGCTACGATGGAACGGCCGGCGCTGCAGCAGCTCATGTCGCACATCCGCGAGGGCTCGATCGATGTCGTGGTAGTATACAAGGTCGATCGCCTGACTCGGTCGCTGGCCGACTTCGCCAGAATGGTCGAGCTGTTCGACGCCCATAACGTGTCGTTCGTGGCGGTCACCCAGCAGTTCAATACCACCACCTCGATGGGCCGACTCACCCTGAACGTGCTGCTGTCGTTCGCACAGTTCGAGCGCGAAGTTATCGGCGAACGCATCCGCGACAAGGTCGCCGCCTCCAAGCGTAAAGGGATCTGGATGGGAGGTTCAGTTCCGAATGGATACGACGTCCGTGAGCGCAAGTTGGTGGTCAACGAAAGCGAAGCCAAGAACGTACGCCATATTTTTGAGCGGTACCTCAAACTCGGCAGCGTCCGGCTCTTGAAGAAGGATCTTGACAGCAGTGGAATTGTGTCGGCCACCAGGGCGTCAAGGAAGGGCAACACACGGGGGGGCAAGTCATTCTCGCGCGGAGCGCTCTACAACTTGCTTTCCAACCCGATCTACGTGGGCGAGATCCGACACAGGAATGAACGCCATCCGGGACAGCACGAGGCCATCGTTAGCCGCGAGCTGTGGGAGCGGGTCCGACAGCAATTGGGCAGCCGGGCGGTCCGGCAGGGTGAAGGCCGCAAGACCGAGGCAACGCGAAGTCCGCTGGCGGGCAAGCTATTCGACGAGAGCGGCGAGCCGCTGTACGTACAGGGCGCAGCAAAAGGCCAACGCCGCTACCGCTATTACGTTTCTCGAAGACTGGTCAGAGGCGAGTCGAAAGACCCAGAACATGCGTGGCGGATAT
>Ga0310038_10000294_pt1 | contig 46860 bp, 29 predicted proteins | sample Sb_taG_6_FD_200461 | JGI IMG/M metagenome (GOLD analysis project Ga0310038, IMG submission 200461) | Peat soil microbial communities from Weissenstadt, Germany - Sb_50d_4_PS metaG (v2) (version 2) | ecosystem: Environmental > Terrestrial > Soil > Wetlands > Peat | place: Germany: Weissenstadt... | reverse complement strand
CTGCTCCAAAAAACTGCTATGCTTCTTCACGGGTCGACCTCCATCCTTCGGGATTGCACCTCTGAGTGCGTTGATCACCGATAGCTTAATGCTGCCGGGATCGGGGTCGACCTTCTCATCCCATCTATGCGGAAACTACGTTTCTCGGGCTGCGAGGGTCGGGAAAATGCGACCGCAGATCCCTCCACTTCCACACCGCTGCGTTCCGGATTATCGGGATGACAATTGCGTTTCCGCCGGGCCTGAAGGCCCAGTGGATGATGGGCTGGTTTCATGGGCCTGAAGGCCCATGCTCCCTCCGAACGCAGAACGGCCACCCCGAAGGGTGGCCGTTGAGACGAACCGTCAAAGCTATGTTTTTGGGATCCCACCCGTTCGCAAAAAGCGCGAAAGGATGGGGCAACCGCGTTATGAGGCGAGTTTCGGCACGAGTAAACTCGCGCCCTGATACAAGCCCCCGACCTGCCTAGCGCTCGTTCTTCCAGTTCACCAGGTCGCCGAGCGTGGTGGTGGAACTGGAGACGGGGTGCTTGCGCGTATCCGCCTTGTAGCTCTCCACTGCGGTGCGGCTTGCTTCCTGGCCGCTGACTGCGCGCAGGCTCAGGCCGACCTTCTTCTCCTCGACGTTGATCTTGATGATCTTGAAGTCGTGCTCCAGACCGGTTTCGAGCTTGGAGTGGCCATCGACGGGATCGCCTGCTTCGGAGATGTGGCACAGTCCCTCGACACCCTCTGCGATTTCGACAAAGGCACCGAACTGCGCGGTGCGCAGAATCTTGCCGTGCACAACATCGCCCACGCGGTGAGTGGCAAAGAAGCTTTCCCACACATCGGGCTGCAATTGCTTGATGCCCAGGCTCAACCGGCGGTTTTGCGGTTCCACGCCGAGAACGACGGCTTTCACCTTTTCGCCCTTCTTCACGATCTCAGAGGGATGCTTGACGCGCTTGGTCCAGCTCAGGTTGGAGACGTGAACCAGGCCGTCGATGCCATCCTCGATTTCAATGAAGGCGCCGAAGTCGGTGAGGTTGCGCACGCGGCCTTCGACGATCGCGCCCACAGGATACTTGTCGCTCAGGTTCTCCCACGGGTTTTCCATGAGCTGCTTCATGCCCAGGGAGATGCGGCGGTCGGCAGGATTCACGCTCAGGACCAAGGTATCCACTTCTTCGCCCGGCTTCACGAGCTTGGAGGGATGCTTGAGGCGCTTCGACCAGGTCATTTCTGACAGGTGGACCAGCCCCTCGATTCCCTGCTCCAGCTCAACGAACGCGCCGTAGTCGGTGACCGAAAGAACACGGCCATGAACCTTGGCGCCCACGGGGTAACGCTCAGATGCGTCGAGCCATGGATCCGGGGTTAACTGCTTGAAGCCCAGTGATACGCGCTGTTTTTCTTTGTCAAACTTCAGCACCTTCACCTGGATCTCGTCGGCGACGTTGACCAGGTCGCGCGGATGCGTCAGGCGGCCCCAGCTCATATCCGTGATATGGAGCAGGCCGTCAATGCCGCCGAGATCAACAAACGCACCGTAGTCGGTCAGGTTCTTTACTGTGCCGGTCAGAATCGCGCCCTCAGCAAGATGCTCCATGGTCGCCGAGCGCTTGGTATTCAGGTCCTCTTCCAGAAGCTCTTTTCGGCTGACTACAACGTTGCCGCGCTTCTTGTTCAACTTGATGACGCGGACTTCGATCTGCTGGCCGAGATAGGCGTCGAGGTTGCGCACCGGACGGATTTCAAGTTGCGAGCCGGGCAAGAATGCCTTTATGCCGATATCGACCGTGAGCCCGCCCTTCACGCGGCTTACCACAGTGCCCATGATGGGCGTCTTTTCGTTCGCGGCTTTCTCAATGGTGTCCCAAACGCGGAGACGCTGGGCGCGCTCGAAGCTCACGAGGTAGCCGCCCTCCGGCTCCTCGCGCTCGATCACCACATCGATCACATCGCCGGGCTGGAACCTGACCGCGCCTGTGTGGTCGGTTACTTGCTCGAGCGGCACAAGCCCCTCGGACTTCAGGCCCACATCAATCACCAGGTACTTTTCCGTCTGCTTCTCCACCTTGCCGGAAACGACCTTGTCTCCGTAGGCCTCAACGGCGGCCGCTTCGGCGGCCTGCTCGCGCTCAAAGGCAGCAAGGGCAGAGGAGAAATCTTCGGCAGACTCGCCTGGCGCAGGAGCATGTGGCGCGGTAACGTGGACCACTGGCGCAGCTTCTTGAGCTGAGGGAGCCGGCGGCGACGGTGCGACGGCCTCGGCCGGAGTGGCAACCGGGGTTTCTTCAGGGGTTGGCTGCGAAGGGGTTGCGGCCTGCGCGGCAGGCTCGGTTAAGGCATCGGCGTCCAGTGTGGATACTTCCACTACTGCGGAGGTCTCTGGGTTGGACGTGGATTCGGGCGACGGCTGATCAACTTCCGCCGCAGGTTCGAGGGTTGGGGTTTCCAATTCGGTGTTCAGGGTTATGCTCTCGGTTTCAGGATTGAGGACGTTTGCCATTACAGCCAGCTCCGGGACTCCGTGCTCCAGCGGTGGATTGCGCCACTGCGGGGTGCCTCGCGCGCCGACATCGTTCGTGTTCCGGTCGCCAACGGGTCCGTAAAATGCCCTCGCACCACGGTACGAGCCGGTAACGTCTTCCGCAGGAAAAAAGCCGTCCCCTTCCTGTTGCTCTGGGGTAGTCCGCTAATGCGGAGCGGCTGGTTTCCTTGGGAAACGCCGGCAGGCAACGGCTTGCTGGGAGGGCGGCCGCAACTCACTGCTGGAATCCGCGCAGGAAGCTACGTCCTTGAGTGTAGCAATCTCTGCAATCCAGCGTCAATTGAGTCCGTCACACGGGATTGTTCGCTGGAATTTCCCTCGTAAATCGGCTTGCGCGTACCTGCGAAGTCGGCTTGAATCCCGACAGTGCAAGCGTGAACCTGCTGCTTCGCCATTGGCAGATTGCCCGGTGTTTAACCGGGCCTGTCGCCACTTTCGGTCCGGCCCGAAAAGTGCTCAACCCGCCAAAAACCATGCTGCCCAAGCCTTCTATACTGGATCGAACGGCATTTGATCCGATGGACCATCTTTGGACTCCCTGGCGGTTTGCCTACGTCTCGACGGCGGAGGGCGCGGTGCGCGCAGGCATCCCTGAGGCGCTGGCGGCCTGGCCGGGCGACCTGGGCTGTATTTTCTGCAACCTGATCGCTTCCATTGACCACGCCATTGCCAACGGCATGGATCGCGACAAAGCGGAAGCCGCAGGCGGATTGGTTCTGCGCGCAAAGCATTGCTTCGTCTGCCTCAACGCCTTTCCTTACACCTCAGGCCACGTGATGGTGATGCCCTACGCGCATCTCGACCGGCTGGCTACGCTGCCCGCAGAGACCGCTCATGAATTGATGGACCTCGCGCAACTCACCGAACGCGCTCTGGATCGCGTCTACAGACCGCACGGCTTTAACTTCGGGATGAACATCGGCCAGGCAGCCGGCGCGGGTGTTGCCGGGCACCTGCATCTGCATGCCATGCCGCGGTGGGTGGGCGACACCAACTTCATGACGACCGTGAGCGAGACGCGCGTGCTGCCTGAGGATCTGGACACAACCTGGCGCAAGCTGCGCGAGGCGTTTGCGGAGCTGCGGACCGAAAAGTAAGCAGTTGGCCGGAAGTGTGACTGCTACGCGCGCGTTTTTATCCCAGAGTAAGCGACGAATCAGCGGAAAGCTCTGTAGGGGCGAAGTCGGCTGCGAGCAGGCGCGGCCATGCAGCGGCGGCGATCATCGCAGCATTGTCAGTGGAGAGCGCGAGCGTGGGAAAGGCAATGTGCAGGCCTCGCCGCGCCGCCTCGGCCGTGAAGCGTTCGCGAAGCTCGCGGTTCGCGGCGACTCCGCCTGTGACGAAGATGCGCGCGGCGTGGAGTGACGCGGCCGCGGCGAATGTTTTCTTCATCAGGTCGCCGACGACTGCGTGCTGAAAGCTTGCGATGAGGTCGAGCGTAGCCTGAGGGCAAAGTGCGAGAGCCTGCTCGCGGGTTTGCGGGAGATGGAAGTTCTCGAGCACGAGGCTGACTCGCTCCCTGGCTTCCGCGCGGAGGCCGTGCAACTCCACGTAGCGCAATACTGCGGTTTTGATTCCAGAAAACGAGAACAACAAGTGCGGATCGAGGCGCGCAATGGGCGCGGTTTTGGCGGCTTTTGTGCGCGGAGCCTTGCCGCCGAGATGCGCCTTGGTCTTGATCTGCGCGAAGGAGAACGGGACGGCTTGCGGGTTGCCGAATCCAGCGAGCGCGTCGATCCATGGACCACCGGGATAGCCGAGGCCGAGCAGCTTGGCAACCTTGTCAAAGGCTTCGCCGGCGGCGTCATCCACGGTGCGCCCGATGAGCTTGTAGGTCCAGGCGCCGTTGGTGGGGCGGGCGAGATAAAGGTGCGTATGGCCGCCCGAGACGACGAGGGCGAGGGCTGGATTCGCGTCTCGCTCAGGGGCTAAAGCCCGCTCTCCTTTTGTTGCGTGTTCGGCACGACTCAAGCCACCCCAGCGACGAAGACCTGTCGCCGGGGGCCCCGGCAAGTCGTGCCCTGACACGTTTCCCACCCTCTCTGAATTCGCTGACGCGGATTCAGAGAAGGATGGGGCAACCACGAGTTTCGATGGGACACCCCCTGGTTTCAATGGGGCAACCGCTGGTTTCGATGGGGCAACCTCGTGTTTTTTTAACTCGCGCTCGTTCAGCAGCACCGCGTGGATATGACCTTCGAGGTGATTCACCGCGATGAGCGGCAGATGGTTTGCGAACGCGAGGGCCTTGGCGTAGGTGATGCCGACCAGCAGCGCTCCGGCGAGGCCAGGACCGGAGGTGACAGCGATGGCGTCGAGGTCGGCGAAAGTGAGGTTAGCCTCGGCAAGCGTAGCGCGGACCACCGGAACGATGGCGCGCAGATGCTCGCGGCTTGCCAGTTCGGGCACCACTCCGCCATAGCGCGCGTGCGTGGCGATCTGCGAGGCGACCACGGAGGAGACGGTTCGCTCGCCACGCTCGACGATGGCCGCGGCGGTCTCGTCGCAGGAAGTTTCGATGCCGAGGATGAGGCCGGAACCGGGCATACTGTCAGTTTAGTCGGCGGCCAAAGCGAAGTTAGCGGAGCTGGCGGGGCTAGCGGAGTTTGACAACTCGCCCTAGCGAGTGGATGGGGAGAGAATAGATACGGTGGCGATGGCGGAAGCGAACCAATTCGAAGCAGCTTTGCAGATCGTCGAAACGCTGCACTCCAAAGGCTACGAGGCGTATTTTGCTGGTGGATGCGTGCGCGATTTGCTGCTTGGCCGCGAGCCCGCCGATTACGACGTGGCCACCAACGCGACACCTGAAGTTGTCCTGGATCTCTTTCCGCGGACGTTTGCCGTGGGCGCGCACTTTGGCGTTGTGTTGGTTGCTCCCGAGGCGGAGGATGCGGGGTTCGTGACGGAGGTGGCGACGTTTCGGTCGGATCTGGCGTATTCCGATGGGCGGCATCCTGACGGCGTTCGATATACAAAGACTCCCAAAGAAGATGTGAAGCGGCGGGATTTTACGATCAATGGGCTGTTGCTTGACCCGCAAAAGGCTTTCCCTCAGGGGCTAAAGGCCGGCCTTTTTGCGGGGGCCGATTTACGGGCTGAGGCTTCTACCCTTCAAAGGGAAATCCGTAAGAACGGAACAACCGCAGATCTTGCGACTGCACAAGCTGCGAAAGGCGCAGCTAGCTTCGCTCAGGATGACAAGGCAGTGGGTGGAAGGACGGATATTCGCGCGGCTGTGCTCGATTATGTGGGTGGGCTCGCGGATCTTGATGCGGGCGTGGTGCGGGCCATTGGGCGGGCGGAGACGCGGTTTGAGGAAGACCACCTGCGCATGCTGCGCGGCGTGCGCTTCGCCGCACGCTTCGGTTTCGAACTGGAAGCGGAGACAAAGCGCGCGATGCGCTCTCTGGCTTCGCGAATCGATGCCGTGAGTCGTGAGCGTGTGCGCGACGAGCTGACCAGGATGCTTACCGAAGGACACGCGCGGCGGGCCTTTGAACTACTCGACGAGACGGGCCTGTTGAACGAAGTGCTGCCCGATGTAGCGCGAATGAAAGGCGTCGAGCAGCCGCCGCAGTTTCATCCCGAAGGCGACGTGTGGGTGCACACTCTCATGCTTCTGGAGCAACTGGAACCCGGATGCTCGATGACGCTCGCCTGGGGAGCTCTTCTGCATGATGTGGGCAAGCCGCCAACGTTCCGCCGCGCACCAGACCGCATCCGCTTCGACAACCACGTGGACGTGGGCGTCGTCATGGGCGCAGAGATCTGCTGGAAGTTCCGCTTTTCCAACGAGGAAACGCGGCAAGTGGTGGCGCTGATCGAGAATCACATGCGATTTATGAATGCGCAGCGCATGAAGGCATCCACGCTGAAACGCTTCTTCCGACTCGACCACTTTGAAGAGCATCTTGCCCTGCATCGCATGGATTGCCTGGCTGGGAGCGGCTACCTGGAGCATTGGGAGTTTGTGCGCCAGCGATGGAGGTCGATGCCGGAAGAAGCAGTGAAGCCTCGTCCGCTGATCACCGGTCGCGAGCTGATTGCAGCCGGGTACACACCGGGAGCGCGCTTTCGCGAAATACTTGATACCGCCGAAGATGCGCAGTTGGAAGGGATAATTGCGACTGCGGAAGACGCTTTGAAGCTGGTGCGCGAGCGGTTTCCGCTTTGATTTTGGGCGAGGGCCGCGCTCGTACGGGAGAATGCAGCCACGCGCCCGCAGGCATCAAACTGACTTCGGTTCGTTTGGACTGCATCCGAGGTCCGATGTGCTCAAATCACCGCACGGGTTGCGTGATAGTTTTCCAGGAACAGGTGTTCGACTCCGGTGCCGAGAAAAGTCACAATGGCCTCCTCCGGCGTGTTGACCATGGGTTGCCCTTCGACGTTGAAGCTGGAATTCACTACCATCTGCCGGCCGGTCACACGACCCACGGCAACCAGCAGCGCGTGAAAGTCGGGATTGTCTCTGACACTCACGGTTTGCAGGCGGGCCGAACCATTGACGGAGGTCACGGCCGGCAGTTGATCGCGCACTTCGGGCCGCACGTTGACCATGCTGTTCATGTAGGGAAATTCGGCGCCGGGAGTGACCTCGAACCAGCGATGCGCCTCCTCCGCGGTGCAGGCGGGCGCCAAGGGGCGAAAGGTTTCGCGGCTTTTCACCATGGAATTGATCCGGTCGCGAATTTCGGGGCGGCCCGGGTTTGCGAGAATGCAGCGATTGCCGAGCGCGTGCGGGCCAAACACCATGCGTCCGCGGCACCAGCCAATCACGCGCCCCTCGTCGATTAGCTTCGCCGCCGCGGCGCAGGTTTCCGCAAGCGAAGCATAGCGCTTCCATGCGATTCTGCCGTTGCAACTGTGCAGAGCGGCCTCGATTTCACCGGTCTTGTACCGCGGGCCAAAGAAGGGCGCGGGAAGACGCTCGTTGGGAACCTTTTGCACAAGCGAAGTCCGATAAAGCGCGGCGCCGAGTGCGGATCCTGCGTTGCTGGCCACGGGTTGCACATACACCTCGTCGAAACGAGGTGACCGCCTTAGCTTGCTGTTAGCCGCGGAATTAAGCCCAACGCCTCCTGCCAGCGCCAGCCTGCGCAGGCCGGTCTGTTTGCCGTAGTGTTCGCAGACGTGCAGGACCGCGCGTTCAATGCACTCCTGCAAAGCCGCGGCTACATCCTGATGCTTGCAGTTGAAGGCCTGGCTGGGAGCCCGGCGCACAATGAGGTGCTGGTCGAGAAACGCGCGCGTAACCTTGTAGTTCTCCCGCTCTTCCGGCGTGCGGTTGAGCTTGAGCATGGGAATGAAGATGGAACCGTCAGGTGAAAGCTGCACGGCTTGCTCAAAGAAGCTGCGGTGACGCGCCGGGTCGCCGTACGGCGCCAGGCTCATCACCTTGTACTCGTCTGAATTGAAATCGAAGCCAAGATGAAGGGTGACGAGCGAGTAGAGAATGCCGATGGAATCGCCCGCCCCTACGGTGCCGATTCTTTCGAGCGTTCCGTCGCGGAAGGCGTAGACGCTGATCGCCTCAACCTCGCCTGCAGCATCGTTGACCACGACCAGGCATTCGTCCCATCCGGAAGTGTAGGCAGCGCTTGCGGCGTGCGCCAGGTGGTTGCCGACCTGGTGGACGTTTTGGAGCGGGAATGATGGCAATTCGCGGCGCATCTGTGCCAGCAGCGCCTCGCGCGACAAGACCTTATTGTAGTGGTCGGCTGACATTTCATCGCCGTCATAATGGCTGCGATAGGGAGTGAAGTCGAAGCCGTGCGCGATCTCGTCAATCTCGTGGATGGAAACGCCAGCCTCAGCGAGGCAGAACTGAAGGGCGTCGATGGGAAATGCGCCAGTGTGTCTTTTGCCGTTGAAGCGTTCCTGCTCGGCGGCGGCGGCGAGCTTGCCGTTAATCACGAGCGCGGCGGCGGAGTCCATGCCCTGGGCGATCCGGTACTCGCGCTCGTCGAGGCCAGGCCAACGCGCTTTCTTGTACGGAACCGAATTCTCAAGCCCGCTGATGCCAATGACCTTCATGGCTGGTCCTTCGCAACGCACGCGCGGACAAACTCCTGGTATGGCGCAATGCGCCATGCTGAGGCCGCTGGCAGATCGGGGCAAAAAGTGTTTCTAAAGGTATTTCGAGAGATTGTACTCCCAATTCGCAGCGCCCTGTTTAGCGCGTCCCATTGCGATCGGTCGTCTTGCACATTTGTGCGCATGCTGCATCCGAAACATTGCTGAGACTTCACGAACAACGCCGTCTCAGCGCATCCGGGCCCTTCGTTGCCGGGGAAAAATGACACATTCAGCACGTTCCACAGTCCCGAGGGTAACTTTCATCAAGATCGGCGGAAATCCCACCTATGTGGGTCGCCACTGATTCGGTAACCTGTCCAAGGTGACTTTTCGGGGGCAACGGCCTGCACATTCCCCGAGCCGGCGCCGACGTTCGTGGCAGGAGTATCCTTCTCATTCGGGAAACATTGGAGACTGCAGATGAGACGAATTGGTTGGGTTCTTCTGGCGGGAGCATTGTTGAGCGCTCGCGCTGCCAGCGCGGGCAGCGTGCCGATCCGCGTGGCGATCATCGACGGTGCGAGCGGAGGCACATATCACAACTGGAGACTGACGACTCCAGTGCTCAAAAAGGAGCTTGAAGAAACCGGGATGTTCGACGTGACGGTCATTAGCGCTCCGCCCTCTGATGGCGACTTCTCGAGCTTCCATCCGGACCTGAGCCGATACCAGGCGATCGTGATGAACTATGACGGCCCGGATTGGCCGGCAGAGTTGCGCGCGCAGTTCGAAAGGTACGTCTCCGATGGCGGAGGGCTGGTGGTGGTGCACGCGGCCGACAATGCCTTTCCTGATTGGCCCGACTACAACCTGATGACCGGCATCGGCGGCTGGCGGAAGCGCGACGAGCGCGCGGGACCGTACTGGTATTGGAAGGATGGCAAGCTGGCTTCCGATTCCTCACCGGGACCGGCGGGAGCACACGGAGCGCGGCTGCCGTTCCAGGTGACCACGCGCGACCCCGAACACCCGATCATGAAGGGATTGCCGCCCGTGTGGATGCACGTGAACGACGAGCTCTATGGCACGTTGCGAGGCCCGGGCAAAAACATGAAGGTGCTGGCCACCGCGCACTCGGATCCGAGAAACAAGGGGACCGGCCTCGACGAGCCCATGCTGATGGTCGTGCGCTACGGAAAAGGCAGAGTCTTTCATACCACGTTGGGCCACGATGTGTTTGCACTGAGCTGCGTCGGCTTTATCACCACCTTCCAGCGCGGAACGGAATGGGTGGCAACCGGGCGCGTCACGCAAAAGGTCCCGCGAACGTTCCCAACCGCGAATACAGTGAGCTATCGCGTCGACATCGCGGAGATGGACCCCGGCTTTCTGAATGGAGCGACACCGATCCAGTGATTCGGTGGGAGATTCGGCGGGTGATCCGGCGGGCTCGACGGTCAGGCGACGGCTGATTTTTGTGCCCCCAGTCACAGGACGTTCACACTCTCGCTGTGATAGCATCCGGTTTTTGGCGAGGTGCCTGGCGGAATTTCGACTCTAAGCTTTCGCCACAAGCACTTTGAGACGCTGCCAATGGATGAGGAAGACGCCAGACCGGGAGCTCGAGCCCGGCAATCCGGACAACTAAGCGCCTACCGGGGCGCTGTCCCACAATCCTCGTTCGCGCACTCCGAATCCGGCTCATATGCACACCTGATTCGAAGACCACGGATTTCCAATCACCAAAATTCGATTTCCGCGCCTTTTCCTGGCGCGGACCTGCCGAAGGCGTCCGCCCCACGGCAGGCGGAGGAGTAGCTCATGAAAACGTACCTAGGAAGTGAGATCCGCAACGTCGCTGTAGTGGGGCATGCACACAGCGGCAAAACCACTCTAATTGCCGCTCTGCTGCATGCCGCCAAAATGACGCCCACCCAGGGCAGAGTTGAAGACGGCTCGGCCGTGACCGCCTACGACGAAGAAGAAGTCGCCCGCGGTATCACCATGCAGAACGCGGTCGCCTTTGCCGAATGGCAGGGCGTCAAGATCAATCTGATCGACAGCCCCGGCTTCCACATGTTCTCCCACGAGGGCCGCGCCGCTCTTTTTCCCGCCGAATCCGCCATTGTCGTTGTTAATGCTCAATCCGGCGTGGAGCCCGTCACCGAGCGCGTGTGGCGCTTTGCCGAAGAAGCGAATGTTCCCCGCATCGTACTGGTCAATCAAATGGACCACCCCAAAGCCGGCGCTGGGGGCGGCCTGAGCGCGCTTGTCGACGATCTGCACGAGCGCTGGGGCCGCAGTTGTGTTCCCGTCCAGTTGCCGATCTCAGACGCCAACGGCTTTCACGGCGTCGTCGATCTCGTCACTATGGAGGCCTACACCTACACTCCCGGTGGCGACGGCCGCGGCAAAGTCTCCGCTGAAATTCCCGCCGCGCACGCTGCCGACGCCAAGGCCCGCCACGAAGCACTTGTCGAACTTGTCGCCGAAGGCAAAGACGAGTTGATGGAAGAATATTTTGACAAGGGCACGCTGACCCCCGAACATCTCATCACCGCGCTCCATGAAGCGATCCGCGAAGACCGTATCTTTCCCGTGCTCTTCTCGAGCGGCCTCTCCAACATGGCACTCGATCATCTTCTCGACTTCCTCAAGGTCTACACGCCGGCGGCCTCTGAGCGCGCGCCCATCGCCGGCAAAGCACCCGGCGCTGCCGCCGACGATCCTGTCACATTCCGCAAGATCGCCGACGGCGAACCAACTGCAGCCCTCGTCTTCAAGACCATGTCCGATCCATTCGCGGGAAGAATCAGCTTCTTCAAGGTCATCAGCGGCATCATCAAGAATGACGCTACGCTCGAGAACTACACGCGCCGCGGCCAGGAAAAGCTCGCTCACCTGAGCATCATGCAGGGCCGCAAGGCCGTTGAGGTTCCCGAACTCCACGCGGGCGACATCGGCGCTGTGGCCAAGCTGCGCGACACGCTGACCGGCGACACTCTCGGCCAGAAGGGCGCCGAAATTCAAATCACATTGCCCGCTTTGCCCGAGCCGGCCATGACCTACGCCATCGAGCCGAAGTCGCGCGCCGATGAGGACAAGCTCGCTCCCGCGATTCACAAGTTGATGGAAGAAGATTTGCTCATTCGTTTCTTCCGCGATCCGCAAACCAACGAGTTTCTCATTGCCGGAGGCGGACAGCCGCACATTGAAGCCATCGTGAGCCGGCTCAAAAAGCGGTACCACGCAGAAGTCACGCTCAAAGCGCCCAAAGTTCCCTATCGCGAAACCATTCGCGGCAAAGCTGATGCGCAGGGCCGGCACAAAAAGCAGACCGGCGGGCACGGACAATTCGGCGACTGCAAAATCAAGATGGAGCCACTGCCGCGCGGCACGGGCTTTGAATTCGTCAATGACATTTTTGGCGGAGCTATTCCGCGCCAGTTCGTACCCGCCGTTGAAAAGGGCATCGTGGAGTCGGCCGCGCGGGGCTATCTCGCTGGTTATCCTGTGGTTGACTTCAGGGTGATTGTTTACGACGGGAGCTATCACGAAGTGGATTCGAACGAAATGTCGTTCAAGATGGCGGGGCGCATTGCGTTTAGAAAGTGCATGGAGCAGGCCAAGCCCTGCCTGCTCGAGCCCGTTATGAAGGTAGAAATCGAAGCTCCTGACGACTTTGCGGGAACGCTGATGGGCGACCTGAACTCGCGGCGCGGACGCGTGCAGGGCATGGAAACCAAGGGGCGCACCACCGTTATCAACGCTGAAGTGCCTATGGCCGAGATGCTCTCTTACGGCACGTTGCTCACCTCGATGACGCAGGGTAAAGGCAGTTATCACATGGAAGTGGACCACTACGACATCGTGCCGCAACTGGTCGCCGACAAGATTCTGGCGAATGCCAAGCGGCCTGTTGAGGAAGAGGAAGAGTAGCCGACGACGGGAGCACTGCGCACTACCTTTTGTGCAGGTTTTCGGCGCAGGGGCTGTAACCTGCCTCGAATCATGCGGAATGTTCGCTCAAGTGGTGCGTTGACCCCCTCAAATGTTCGCTTAAGTGGTTACATTTGGGGCCAAAATGTAACCACCAGAGGTTGCATTTTTACGACGCAATAACCTTCCAGGTTCCCGTCTTATTGGATTTGTAACCACTTCAGGTTACGAATTAGAGCAAAGCGCACCCAACAATTTCGCGAAAGATGGCTTAAATGCATTTTTTTGGCATTTAAAACGCGGTTTTGAGCCACTTTTTGACGCGTTTTTGCGCGATTTTGCGTTGTGAATTGAGCTTTCAGCCGTCAGCTCTCAGCTTTCAGCGCCGAAGCCGAGCGGTATGCCTGAGAGGTTTGTGCTGCGGCGATCATTCTTACGCCCGCTGAAGCGGGCTGGCGGGCGGGTGACGCCAATTCTCTCCCCAGTCTTGCGACTGGGGTTAACCTATGCCGCCCGCGTTGCGGGCTAAGAAACGAACGCGTGGGAATACCGCAAAGCCTACCTCAGCGCTCCTGATTGAAATGTTGAGCAATATCTCGTTCTGAGGCGTCGTGTATCTTGCCGCACCAGTTGAGCAAGCAACCTGCACTTCTCGGTTCACCATCCAAGCAAGCGATGTGAGGGCGTGCAATGACCGCCCAACACTCCCAAGGTGAAGACTGCCAGTTGTTCAAGATCGCAGATCCTACGATGCACTTGCTCGCGGCGCCGGGCCGGGATTGTCCAGCGCGTGTTCTATTGCCGCAGTCCGTTCACTTCGCTTACTTAGATCGATAACTAAAGGACAGAGTTAGTCTGGGCTTCCGTGCTTCATGGTAGTTAAGACTGCAGGTGGGGTGTCTCTACTGTTTGCTCCTCGGTTCGGCTGTGAAACTAACTAAATCGCCGATTCCGAGTTAGAAGTTCGAAGTAGTCTCGACGACATCCACTGGGTTCTCGTCATCTGCAATTCCATTCCCGGAGCCGCGCCGCTTCAGCAGCGGAGGGGAAGCTTGTGTTCACTTACATGCGTCTTACTGAGTCACCGCGTGCGCGCGATCCGCGAGAGCATTTCTGGAGGATTATTCGATGAAGGTCCATGCATCTCCTATTTCCCTTTCGGCGCTGACACTTACCGTACTGCTTGCTGGATGCAGTTCAACTTTGATGACGGAAAATGCCACCGATCCCGCTTCGGGCGCTGTGCCTACGGTGAGTGCGGTGGCCGAGCAGGTAAACGGCGTTGCGCCCAACCGGAAGCAGGAAGTGCAGTTCAGCGAAGCCATGGACGCCTCGACGATCAACGCAAAGACCTTTACCGTGACTGACTCATCGGGCAATGCGGTGAGTGGGGCGGTGACTTACGATGCCAGTTACGACATCGCCAGCTTTCAGCCGAATCCTGCGCTGCAGACCGGGGCAACGTACACCGTGACCGTGACAACGGGAGTGGCCAGCACGGGAGGCGAGCACCTGGCCGCGGCGTACAGCTATACATTCACGACCCGCGCTACGACGGACACATCTCCGCTGGCGATTAACAGTGTGGACCCAGCCGCGGGCGCCACATGCGTGAGCGCAACTGCGCCGATCATCATTACCTTTAACGAAGCGCCCGACGCCAGCACTGTGAACTCGACGAACATCGTGGTGACGGGTCCGGGCGCGACGGTGATTCCGGTGACGATGAGCATCAACGTGACGACTACACAGGTGGTGTTGACGCCGAATTCGGCGCTGTCCTCGGGGACGATCACGGTCACGGTGCAGAACGTAGGCGACCTGGCGGACGTGATGATGACTGCTGCTTACACGTGGACCTTCTCAACAGAATGCGGAGGGGGAGGCGGGAGCGGCAGCGGGAATGAATACCTCTACTTCGGCGCCGGCGTTGAGGCGGGGACTCCGGAGTTCTATGGATACGCCATCGACTCTGCGACGGGAGTTCTTACTCCTGTGCCGGGCGGCCCGTTCCAGGTCAGCGTGGGCGCGACACCCAGCCCGTGCGGCGGAGGCTGCAACCTGGATCCGCTCGCCGACCCGCTGGGGCGTTTCCTCTTTTATAACTTCGTTCAGACTCCGAACCAGCACGGCGTCGGTACGATGAAGGTTGATCCGACGACCGGCGCGCTGACGAACGATAACGTCCTGACGTATGTCCCTGACGGCACCAGCGTTTCGGACATCTACTATGTTTCGGCTGACCCAAAAGGGCGGTATATCTACGGCACTGGCGTTCTGTACTCACCGGGTCCAAGCGGGAGCGACTTGCTCATGTCAATCACGGTTGGCGCTGACGGGACATTGTCGTTTACGCCGGGCCAACCGTATCAACTGCCGGAAGGAAACAACTCAGTCCCGCCCCAGGCGCCCGCCGCGACTGACCAGTACGTCTTCGTCTCCGACCCAGCTTTGGACCTGGAGGGGGCCCAGCAGCCATCGGACATCTTTACCTACACGCTTGATCAGTCGAGCGGCGCGCTAACAGCAACGAGCACAGCCTACCAGGTGGGAGTGGGAGCGGGTGAGGAGGCGATTACGCCGTCGGGCAAATTCCTGTATATCGAAACCAACCAGCTTCTCAGCAGCGGCTTCCCGGGTCCCGCGGAGCTCCGAGGCTACCAGGTGAATGCCGACGGAACTCTGACGCCAATTGCGCAGGCGCCGATCCAGAGCCCGCAGCAGCCGGCGATCATTACGATGTCGCCGAACGGCAACTTCCTTTACATCTCCGGGGTGATCTACCCGAGCACGCCCGGAGGGCCGAGCACAATCGACAACAGCGCCTATGCGATCGACCCGAACACCGGCGCGCTTACGCTGACGGCCGATTACACCAATATTCCGAGCACCCTGCTGACGATCGATCCGGCGGTGAAGTATGTGTATATTCCTGAATCGACCAATACTACGCCCATTGTTTATACGATGGCGGGGTTCAGCGTGAACCCGACAAATGGAGCGTTGACGCCGCTGCCCGGGCCGGCGACTGTGCTGCCGACGAATCCGGGTATTTATATGCCGATCGTGCGCCCGCAGTAACAGGAGCGGCGCAAGAGGCCGGAGCGAATATAGGCAGCCGGTGGAGCAAGCAGCTTCTGTTCCGGCGCGCGAATGAGGTATTGTTGCTGAGGAAGAGACTTCAATGCGCGCTGCGGAACTAACTGCTCCACACACATTCCGGCTGGCGGAGATGGCGATTGACGATCCCGGACCGGGTGAAGTGCAGGTCCGCGTGGAAGCGGTGGGCGTGTGCGGGTCAGATCTGCATGCTTACTGCGAGGGCGCGGTGGGCGGCACTCCCAACGTCTATCCGATGGTGATCGGCCACGAACCGGCGGGATCGATTGTAAAAACCGGCGCAGGCGTTACGGGCCTTGCAGCGGGCGACCGGGGTGCGCTGGAGCCCGCGTTGTATTGCTATCACTGCGAGTTCTGCCTGAGCGGGCGCCACAATGTGTGCGCGAACCTGCGTTTTCTGAGCACTCCGCGACATCCCGGTTTTTTCCGCGAATTCGTCAACTTGCCGGCCGCCAATTTTCAGCCCATCCCGGCCACCATGCCTTATGCCAATGCGGCGCTGGCCGAGCCTCTTGCGGTGGCGATGCATTCCCTGCACCAGGCGTCGATCGGTCCGGGCGAAACCGTGGCGGTGATCGGCACGGGGCCGATCGGGCTTTTGACGATTGCGGCACTGCGAGCCGCGAGGGCAGGACGGATCTGGGCAGTGGAACCGCTTGCGCATCGTCGCGAGCTGGCGCGGCAGATTGGCGCCGACGCAGTGATTGAGCCGGAGGAAGCCGCAAAAGAGATCCTCGACGGAACGGGACAGCGAGGCGTGGACTGCGCAATTGACTGCGCCGCGAAAGAACACACGACGATCCAGGCGATGGAAATCACGCGCAATGCGGGCCGGATCGCGCTGACGGGCATTCACTCCACGGCGCTGGTCTCGATGGATGGGTCAACGATGAGGCGCAAGGAGCTGACCATTTTCAACGTGCGCCGATCGAACCATGAGACCGAAGAGGCCCTGGAGCTCCTCAAGGAACATGGCGAGTGGTTTGCGCCGATGCTCACTCACACCAGGCAGATGGAACAGATCGATGAGGCCTTCGAGATCGCCAGCCAGTACAGCGACGGTGTGGGCAAGATGATTGTGAAACCATGACTGCATGGGGTGGGCAACCTGCCGACTCGAAGATGCATCGAATCTCCTCTCTATCAGAACGAGAAAAAAAGACTTGCAGGTTATCCAAATTTTCCGCGGCGCGGAAATCCGCAGCCGGAGAGCGGATTGGCGGGGGAGTATAATTCGAGCGATGCATCGGTTCCTCAAGATCGCAATCGCAGTCGTCCTCCTGATTGTTGTGGCAGCTGTGTTGATTTCGCCGGCAGTGGATCTTGAACCGGCAGCTCTTCGCGCGGCGCTCTGGGTTGCCGCGCTCTTCGCTTCGTTCGGCATAGTGAGAATTGAACTTTGCGGAACACGGAACGTGCGGTTCAGCGCTCGAGCTCGAATGAAACGCCGAGCGATCCTGAGTCACACCTCACTACCTCTTTTCGATCTTTACGGCGCACGGCTTTGCTAGATTTCCTCTGCCGCCGACCGCGGCATCCTTCACGCGAAAGACCCCTAACTTTGGCGCGACTCAGGATCCCCAATCCTGAGCAACCGGATCTTGAAGAGGGATTTGATGAAGACGTTTGGTGTGCATGGCGCTTCGCCCGCCATGGACAAGAAGGTATCGGATTTTTGGCAGGGCATTTCACGCGCAGAAAGGCGCGTACTGATTCTGGACTACGACGGAACGCTTGCGCCGTTTTCAATGGATCGCGAGTGTGCGGCGCCGTATGCGAGGTTGCTTCCGCTACTGCAACATCTGAAGCAGGCCACCGGAACACGGCTGGTGATTGTCACCGGTCGGCCGGCGTTAAGCGCTGCGCGGTTGCTTCACTTGCAGGATGTCGAGATCTGGGGGTGCCACGGACTGGAACGCCTTCAGGCTGACGGCTCACTGAATAAACCGGAAGTGGCCGCGGAATCGTTGCAGGCCATTGCCGACGTGACAGAGCTTTTGCTCAATGATGGCCTCGGGCAATTCGCCGAGCGGAAGTTCGCTTCCATCGCGGTCCATTGGCGCGGCAGCGAGGAGCTTGCCGGGCAACTGACACGCCGGATTCTCCACGCATGGTCAATGGTCCAACGCCGCAAGGGCATGCGCCTCATGCCGTTTGATGGCGGAATCGAGATCACAGCCGGCGCCAGGAACAGAGGCGACGCGGTGCAGGCCGTGTTATCGGAAAGCGGGCCCGCAGCGGCCGTCGCTTACCTCGGAGGCGAGACTCCTGATGAGGACGCTTTTGGAGCGTTGCACGGCCGCGGCCTCAACGTCCTGGTTCGCGAAGAGTACCGAAGAACGATTGCCGATATCTGGATCCGCCCACCAAATGAAGTTGCGGCATTTTTGAAGGCCTGGGCTTCAGCGTGCGAGGAGCAGGGTTGAACGCGACTGAAGCAGGAGATGCGGCATCCGCGGCGTATCGCATCAGGGAGTCACCCTGACCTCGCTTGCGACTGGACCATCCGAGCTGCTCATCTCTCGATCTACGCCCCCCAGTAGTACACTGGCGAAAATCGATTTGCTGCAAGGAGTTTATGTCGCGACTGAATCCGTACGTGGTTCTGCTGACCCTTATCGCCACATTGGGCGGATTGCTTTTTGGATATGACACGGCCGTCATTAACGGCGCAGTGAGCAGCCTGAAGGCTTATTTCATTGATCCGCGATTCGCAGATCTGGCGAATCCGGCGCAGGCTAATGCCGCAAACTCGCTGCTGGGCTTTGTGGTTTCGAGCGCGCTGATCGGCTGCATCATCGGCGGGTTGATTGGCGGCTGGGTGAGCACCAACGTGGGCCGCAAGCGGGGATTGATCATTGCCGCGGTGCTGTTCCTGATTTCTGCCCTGGGCGCGTCGGCGCCGGAGTTTCCATTTGCTCCAATCGGCCACGGCGGGCCAGGGTACATGGCGAATTTCGTGTTCTATCGCATTCTTGGCGGCATCGGCGTGGGATTGGCGTCGATGTTGTCGCCGATGTATATCGCGGAGATCGCGCCGCCGAAGGTGCGGGGAAACCTGGTGGCGTGGAACCAGTTCGCCATTATCTTCGGCATGCTGATCATTTACTTTGTCAACTTCGGAATTTCCAAATCGGGCAGCGGCGATGCGTGGCTGAATTCGATTGGCTGGCGCTACATGTTTCTTTCCGGCGCCATTCCTGCAGGCCTGTTTTTGATTCTCCTGTTCCTGGTGCCTGAGACGCCGCGTTTCCTGATGCTGAAGGGGAACGAGAGCGGCGCGCGCGCGGTGCTGGCCAAACTGGTAACGCCGGAGGAAGGCGCAAGAGAGATTTCTGAAATCCGCGCGTCGCTGAGCGGGCATCACTCCGGCAAGTTATTTTCTTTTGGGGTGCTGCTGGTGTTCATCGGCGTGATGCTGTCGGTGTTCCAGCAGTTCGTGGGCATCAATGTGGTGCTCTACTACGCGACGGATATTTTCAAGGGGATGGGGCTGACCACGAACGTTTCGCTGTTCCAGACCATCATTGTAGGTGCGGTTAACCTGCTGTTTACCATCGTTGCGATTTTGACCGTGGATCATTTTGGACGCAGGCCGCTGCAGATTATCGGAGCGCTGGTGATGGCCGTAAGCATGATCGCGCTGGGCATGGACTTCTGGATCGGCGGCAAAGGCATGGTCGCTCTGGTCTGCATGCTGGCTTACACGGCGGGCTTCGCGGTTTCCTGGGGGCCGGTGACGTGGGTGCTTTTAAGCGAGATATTTCCCAACCAGATTCGCGGCAAGGCCATGGCCGTAGCCGTCGCGGCGCAATGGATCGCCAACTACCTGGTCAGTTGGACGTTCCCGATTCTCGACAACAATCCTTACCTGGTGGATCACTTCAAGCATGGATTCGCGTATTGGATTTACGGAGTGATGGGGGTTCTGGCGGCTTTGTTCATGTGGAGAGTGGTGCCCGAAACCAAAGGGCGCACGCTGGAGCAGATGGAAGCGATTTGGCAGGGGGAAGGAAAGTAAACGCAGGAGAAGCATCAACCACGGTGCGCAAGGATTCGGGATTCGATGCTGTTGTGGTCCTGACTTAGCGCGAGCTATTGTGGTTCCCAAGTCCCAAAATCGGGACCTGGGGCACCCCTGAGATGGTTGGTTCGCTTCTCAAAACGTCTGGGCCCCGCGCTTCCGGGTCAGACCCGTAATGCTACCTTGCAGCCGGCGCCTTCCCGCGCGGTTGCAGGGCTTGGGTTCGCCCGCCTAAATTAATTGATCCCCGCACCTAGCCAGACGTCCATGAAATGCGCCGCGCGGAGGAAAGCACACAACAATCCCCTCCTCCGCCCGGTTTGGGTCCGTTCTCTTCTCTACGTGTTGCTTTATGCTTTCTGGTCGTTCTTTATCTAAGGCCGGCCGCGCAAGGAGCGAGCGTGTCGCTCACCCCTTTGCGGGTTCGATGCTTTCAACGTAGATGACGTTGGCTTGCCCGTCGAACTCTCCGGTCACCTTGACCGGTTTGCCTTCATAGGGTTTGGCGCGCTCGGAATCATCGAGTTTATAGATGGTTCCGGATGCGTCGCTAAGAGCGTATTGGTGACCATCTTTGATAATGGTTCCAGTGAAGATACCTGCCTTCTGGTTTTGATCCGGTTGCTGCTGCGACTGTTGCGTCTGCGGTTGCTGCTGTTGATCCTGGGCATAGGGTGAACTTGTGAAGGGACCGCCCCAAGCCATCACCAGCATCAGCGTTAATCCGCAGATAACGATGCCGATTGCGAGATCGCGCTTGAGAGCTTGCATGAGGAAAAACCCTCCCCAGTTTGAATTCGCCGGGGGCCCGACGACACTCAGGCCCTGTTCAGGTATTAGATGCATGCGGCATTCCAAACCGGAATCGATTGAGGACACAGGCAATCCCTCCCGCCCAGCGGCTGGTGCGAGTAAAAAATGCTCGATTAGGTGACTAAGATTTGCTCTATCAGGAAGAAAGGAGTCGTGGGGACCCGTGGCCGCCTGGACCGGGCAGTTGCATGAACGACATTCTTAATGATCATTTCGCCGTTTGCGCCGCCCCTACGGGGCTGACGGCTATTTGTTGGCCCATTTCCCCACGCTGAAGCGCGGGGCTAACCACCGTTGCGCCTCCGGCGCGAAGGAAAGCCTTGTCTGACCCGATTTTCACTCGCAACGACGCACACCCCTATATGTCGATACAACCTAGGAAATCGTGTGAGGTTTTCGTGTGAGTGCAAAGTCGTCGCTCCCTGGGGTCGCGCCGACTTTGGTGCCGTGGCCTTCCCCTACAGCATTTCCTAAAACCGCTTTGGCCAGCGCCCACTTCAGCTCTTCAATTCCCTCGCCCGTGACCGCCGAGATGGCGTGGAACTCGAGCTTGCGGCGCTTGGCGTGCGCGGCGAGCTTTTTTAACTTCGCCGGGTTCGCCACATCGATTTTGGTCGCGACGACGATCATCGGCTTATTCGCCAGGGGATGATCTTCTGCGCCATCGCGCAAAGAGCTGAAGCTTGCCAGTTCGTTGTTGATCACGCGGAAATCTTCAACCGGGTCCGGCCTTCCCGAATCGTCAGACACATCGACCAGGTGCGCGAGCACGCGCGTGCGCTCAATGTGGCGCAGGAACTGCGCTCCCAGGCCCGAGCCCAGGTGAGCGCCCTCGATGAGGCCCGGCACATCGGCGACCACGAACGATTGCTGGTCCGGCTCCTCGCCTACCGTGACGACGCCGAGGTTCGGCTCGAGGGTGGTAAATGGATAGTCCGCGATCTTGGGCCGGGCCGCGGAGATGCGCGAGATCAACGTTGATTTGCCGGCATTGGGAAAACCGACGAGCCCCACGTCGGCCAGCAACTTCAGCTCGAGCCGGTAGGCGCGCTCCTCGCCCGGGCGGCCCAATTCGTGCTCGCGCGGAGCCTGGTGCGTGCTGGTGGCGAAGTGCTGGTTGCCGCGCCCGCCGCGGCCGCCTTTGGCGATGACGATGCGCTCGTCGGGTTCGCGAAAATCGTGGACCAGCTCGCCGGTCTCCGCGTCGTAGAGGGACGTTCCGACGGGGACCTGCAACGTGGTGGATTTTCCGTCCAGCCCGGTGCAGTTGGAGCCCATGCCGTGCTCGCCACGCTGGCCCTTGTGTTCCGGGTTGTAGCGGAAATGGATCAGCGTGTTGTGCCGCTGGCTCGACTCCATGATGACGTCGCCGCCGCGGCCGCCGTCGCCGCCCGAGGGGCCGCCGCGGGGCACGAATTTTTCGCGGCGGAAGGCCATGCAGCCGTTGCCGCCGTCGCCGGCTTTTACGCGGATTTTGGCTTCGTCAATGAACATGGGATTCAGGGGTCAGGGATCAGCCAGCCCAGCGTGGATCAAAAGGCAGATTCGCCGTGAAACGTCAGCGACTCCGTGTTTTCAGTGTATCGGACCGTTCTGCGGGTCGATGGCCTGCAAGCCGATGGTGCGCGGGATTTGTGCCGACTGCTGCAAAAGCGCGGCGGCAGGGCTCGATGCCTGGAATTCCAAGAAAGAACATGCTCTTGTGATGCACGTTACTTTGAGGTTGCGCCCGGGAAGCATAGAATCGCTCCCAATCTTCTTTCAGCCACTCATCGGACAGCGAAAGGCGCGTCTTTTCGGGTCCTTGGCCGGATTCGCCGCCAGAGCGGAACGGCAACGAAACTCATTTCTACTCCCAGGATCTGCCTCGAGCAGTGCGGGCCATGGCAGAGGCACGGCAGAACTGGCGTTTCATATTGGCGGCGTTGGCGCTGGGCGTTTGCGCAGCCGCGGCCCAGTCTGGCGCGAACGATGTTCGCCGAGCGCGTTCGATCCAGGTTTCCTCCACGCGCATGGGTTCCGTAGCCGGCCGGCTTACCGATCTGCATTCGGCGCCGCTTGGCGGCGTGGCCGTGATTTTGCGCAACCCCTCAACTGGCGCCGAGGTTCGCGCGATCACGGCGAGGAACGGCGCATTTCATTTTGATTCGCTCGAGGCCGGCACATACACGCTGGAGGCGGATGCTGCGCAGCTTGGTCACGGTCGGCTGGAGGGGATCTTGGTTAGCGGCGGAGCGGAAGCACGGTTGCAACTGGCGATTCAGCTTGAGCCGGCCGCGGCGGCGGTGATCGAGGCCGCTGGGTCGAGGGCGATGTCTGCATTCGCGCCTGCAATGGCCGCAGTGTCGGCAACGGCGGCGATGGCGCCTTCTGCTCAGGCCACTGAATTGCCGGTTGCGGCTGTGGCGAGGAACGTCACACCTGTCGCGGCGCACGCTTCAGAAACTCTGGATCATTTGAGGCTGGCCTCGCAGAATCCGCCGGTCGTCGTCGAACGTCCGGAGATCGCGGAATCGAATCCGCCGCTTACGGCGTTGATCAGCGCCGAATCGCCACGGATGATGATTTTGGCACCCGCACGCTCAGCGGACGTGACTCGCACGCCGGCGGAGCCGACTTCTCCTGCGCAGACTTCATTGCGGCCTGAAGTAGGATTTCCCTCGAGGCCAGTGCCGCGTGCTTTTGGTCCGCGCGAACAAGCGGCGCTGGAAACTCAATCTGTGCTGGTGCAGCCTGCGTTGGCGCTCACTTTACCGCGCACGCTTCCGCTAGCGGCGCGCATCGCACCGGACCTCGCGCCCGTTGCGGCTGCGGCAGAGCAGCCTGATCCTGTTACGCCGGCGGTGGCTACCACGGTAACAGCCGCGCAACTGGGGCAGTTGCCAGCAAGCGGACGCCGCTGGCAAGATTTCTTGCTCGATGCGCCGGCTTCGAGCAGTGCAACTGACTCGTCGCAGCTCTCATTCCGCAGCGCGCAAAGCTCCGCAGAGATCAACATCGACGGTGCGAATACGCGGCTGGCTTTTGCCTCAGCGGGTGTGAGCTCGCACGCCTCAAACCAGCAAGACGAGAATGGCGGCGGACAAAGCCCGATGGGGCAGGCCTGGAGCGCCAGGCGTGGCCTGGGCGTAAGCGAGTCGGCCGTGCGTGCAGTGACAACCGCTGCCGGGAATGTGGAGGCCGAAGGCATGCGTTCAGCAGGCGGGCGCACCACCGTTGAAACGCAGAGCGGCGCAAACGCATGGCACGGCCAGGGCTCTCTCTTCGACAGGCAGAACACGTGGGGCGCGCGCAACCCCTTTACGCAGTGGGTGGGGAACACGGGAACTGCCGCAGCGCCGAAGTTCGCTGCCGCGCCGTATACTCCGCCCGATCATGAAACCGTGATGAGCCTCGGCATGGGCAGCCGCATCCGACGCGACAAGCTTTTCTGGTTCGGCGCGATTGACAGCTCGCACCGTAACGATCCGGGAGTGGCAACGGTGAAGGATCCGACGGAGTTTTTCAATCTGCCGGAACCGACCAGCGCGCCGGTTACGTTGCTGAGCGCACAACTTGGCGAGAGCCAAAACCAGGCATTTAACGATTACCTTGGCGTGGCGAGCGCCGGCTATGCGCCGGCGGGCCTTGAACAATTGGCGGCACTGCTTGGGCCCGCGCCACGCACCACCGCGCAGTGGGTGGGTTTTGCGCGCATCGATTGGCAGGCGACCGAGCGGCAGCGCTTCACGCTGGAAGGCACCGGCGCTGAATCGAACTCGAACGGCGGAGGGATTTCGCGCGTTTCAGCGACTTACGGCAACCACAGTTTTGGCTCAGGCAAAGCACAGGAGGAATGGCTGCTGGCGCGATGGGAAGCTTATCTTACGCCGAATTTGCTCGCCGTGACGCAGGGCTCGGCGGGGCGCGCGGTGATGAGCGACCGGCCAGGTACGCCTTCGAGTTTTGAGCAGTCATTTTTGAGCGGGAATTCCTGGGGGCAGTTGCCGCAGATTGTTGTGGACTCGCGCTACGGATTCACCATCGGCAATCCTTCGCGCTTTGGCCAGGGCAGCTATCCTGACGAGCGGGACTATCACGGCGAGCAGATGGTAAATTGGGCGCACAGCCATCTGCTGGTGAAGGCCGGCGTCGAGCTCGATCACGATGCAGACGCGACCAGCCTGCTGCGCAACCAGACTGGCACGTATCACTACGCGAACGTGGCCAGCTTCATTTCGGATGCGCTGGCATTTCAGAGATTCGGCCTGGCCGACGCGCTTGACCCGCGCAGCCCGCACAACTGCGGCACCACAGACACAAAATTCGGCTCGCAGCCGTGCTATTCGTATTATTCGCAAACCATGGGCCCGACGAATTGGCAATTGAGCACCAACGACTGGGCCGGCTACATCACGACGCAGTGGCAGCCGGGCAAGCTCGCCGTGTTCTCCGCAGGGCTTCGGTGGGAGCGCGAGCAGATGCCTCCGCCGATGGCTGCGCTTGCTAATTCCGAACTGCAGCTGACGGAAAGTCTGCCATCGCCCGGCAACAATTGGGGTCCGCGCGCAAGCCTCGCCATTGGCGCGGCAAAGAGCCGCTGGCCGGTGCTTCGCCTTGGCTACGGGATGTATTACGAGCGCACGCAGAACGCAACCGCTGAAACTGCGCTTACACAAACGGGGTCGCTCCGCGGCGATCTCAGCTTTTTCATGCGGCCCTCGGACGACTGCCAGTTCTGCTCGGGAGGTTCGCCGCCATTCCCGTATGTGTTCGCCGGTCAGCCTGCAAGCGTGGTGAAGCCTGGAGCAGTCGAGTTCGCGCGCAACTTTCGCAATCCTGAAGTGCACCAGGCTGTGGCAGCAGTTGAACAACGACTGCCGGCCCACGTTGAAGTGACGGCGAGCGCGATGCTGAGCCTGGGACGCCGGCTGCCAGTCGCTATCGATACCAACTTTGAGCCAGGGGTCAATCCCGGAACGATTACCTACAATGTGAAGGATCCCACCGGCAAAGGGCCGATCAAGAAGACGCAAATCACGGTTCCTTTCTACGCTACGTGGCCGTCTGCTTCGTCGCCCAACGGCACGGCCGGCCGGCTCAATCCGGATTACCAGCAGATTTCTGAAATTATGAGCCGTGCCAACTCCACCTACGAGGCGGCGATGGTGAGGATCAGTCGCGACAGCCGTCGCGGCTTGAGCGTGCGCGCGCACTACACCTACGCGCATGCGATGGACTGGAATCCCAACGAGACGATGCTGGTGGCCGGCAGCGATGTGCTCGACCCCGCCAACTTCAGCCAGGAATACGGTACGAGCAATCTCGATGTGCGGCGCTCCGCCGCAGTGACGGCCATTTTGAGCGCGCCGTGGAAACTGCGCGGATTTGCGGGCCAAGCCGGCAACGGCTGGATGCTTTCTGGCATCGGGCAGTTTCGCAGCGGGCTGCCGTACACGATGCGCACTTCGGGTTCGTTGGCCGAGGAGTTCACGGCAACCGGCGCCGCGATCGCCGGCCTCGGGCCGGGCATGAACGGATCCGGCGGCGACAACCGCGTGTATGGCATGGGCCGCAACACCTTCCGCTATCCGAACATGTGGAAGGCCGATCTTCGTCTGGCGAAACGCTTCAACCTGGGCGAAATGCGGGAGCTGGAAGTGCTGGCCGAGAGCTTCAATCTCTTCAATCACCAGAACGTGACGGAGCTCGAAACCAACGGCTACTCGATTGAGAACAGCGGGGCATCAGGGACGCCGCCGACGCTTTGCTACCTGACCATCAATACGATTGGGTACGCCAGTTGCGGGACGACGACGACAAGCGGCACGGGAACGCCGCTGCCGGCGTTCGGGCAGCCACTGAATATCAACGGATCCGACTTCTATCGCGAACGGCAGATTGAGCTGGGCGTGCAGATGAGGTTCTGAGGTGGCGCAGGCCTCCCGGCCCGGTCGCAGCAGCGAATGCGAGCCTCTCGGCCCGCACAGAGCCTCACAAATGACCACCACCGCTGCGCCGTCCTACAATCATCCGGGACATATCTTTTAATCATATGGAGACTCTGATGAAGCCCCGCACACACTGCTCGATGCAGTTTCGGTTTCATGGTCACATCGCTCTGGCTTTAGCCAGCCCGCTAATTCTGCTTTCGTCACTCTCCACAGCGAACGCGCAGGAGAGGAAGGCTCCGGTTGCCACTCCGGGTGATACGCTTTCGACGCCGGGCCCGCTTGCGCACCTTTCACCGAAGCTCACGCGGCGCGACCTGGCCAAGGCAATGAGGCTCGTGGCTGACTGGCAACTGGGCCGCATGCCTGCCGAACCGCAAACCGACTGGACGTGGGCCGCGCTCTACGACGGTTTCATGGCCGTTCCCGACAAGGTAGCCGGCGACAAATACAAGCAGGCGATGCTGGGGATTGCGGAACAGCTCAAATGGCAGCCGGGACCGCGGGTGATGCATGCGGACGACCAGGCCGTGGGCCAAATGTATATGGAGCAATATTTCCTGCACAATGATCCAAAAATGATGGAGGCGATGCGTGCGCGGCTCGACACCGAGATGGCTACGCCCGATCCTACGGATCCCAAGCGTCCGCTCTGGTGGTGGTGCGATGCGCTTTTCATGGCTCCGCCTGTTTACGCCGACATGGCGAGGGCTACCGGCGAGCAAAAATATCTCACCTACATGGACCACGAATGGGACATTGCGACGAATCTGCTCTACGACAACTCAAAGCATCTTTACTTCCGCGATGCGACTTTCCTCGATAAACACGAAAAGAACGGCGAGCCGCTGTTCTGGTCGCGGGGCAACGGCTGGGTGATGGGCGGGATCGTGCGTGTGCTTATGGAGCTGCCTGCCGATTCTCCGCTGCGGCCGAAATTTGTTGCGCTGCTCAAAGAGATGTCGGCGGAGATGCTTTCAATTCAAGGTAAGGATGGACTGTGGCGGCCCGGACTGCTCGATGCCGATTCGTATCCGCTGCCGGAGAACTCCGGGAGCGGCTTCATTGCGTATGCGATGGCATGGGGCGCGAATGAAGGGATTCTCGACCGGGCCACTTATTGGCCCGCGGTGGAAAAGGCATGGGCCGGGATGCTCACACACGTTTATGCAGACGGGCGTCTGGGCTCGATTCAACCGGTGGGCGCGGCGCCCGGGGCCTACAGCGAAACTTCGAGCTATGTTTATGGGGTTGGCGCGTATTTGCTGGCAGGGTCAGAGATTTACCGCGGTGTGAAGTAGGGCGCTCGAATTCATTCAGGCCGTTCTTAAGGCTCCTACAATACATGGCGTTTTCGGTGTGAAATCCATGCTGTCCGGTTCAGGGCTCTTCCATGTATTATGGGTTGCACCGTGCAAACGGCAGAGAGGTATGCATGAAGAAACTCCTTTATCTATGCGCTGTATTGGCCATGACGTTCGCTGCGGCAAACGCGCGTGCCGCCGATGTGACGGGCACCTGGTCGGCCGAGATGAAAACGCCTGACGGCAACAGTTTTCCACTCACCTTCACCTTCAAGCAGGATGGCGACAAGCTGACGGGCACGGTGCAGGGTCCGCAGGGCGATCCGATCGACATCAGCAACGGCAAGGTGGACGGCGACAAGCTGACGTTCGACGTCACGTTCAACGGGATGACCATTCACCACGACTGCACGGTGGATGGCGACGAGATCAAGATGACGACGAAATCGGATTCGGGAGATTTCCCCGGCATGCAGTTGACGTTAAAGCGCGCGCAGGCAGGAGCGCCCGCCGCACCTGCCGCTCCGGCTGCTCCGGCAGCGCCCGCACCACCGGCGCCACCGGCACCACCGGCACCACCGGCGCAGACGCCGCAGTAGGTCTGGCAGAAAGTCCGAGCCTTTCCTCAGTAATTTCGTGATCTAGCGTCGACGGGTGCAGGCGGGGAGGACCACACGACAGCCGGTCAGGAGACCGGCGCTACGGCTCGGTTTGCCCATTGTCGTCTGCGCTTGCGGCGAGGGCCAAGCTGGGCTCTTCGACTGCTGCTGAGTCCAGCAGGTTTTGCGGCAATGATTTGCCTGTTCTGATTCCCAACTCTTTAAGCATCTCTACCTGGCGCACAAGATTTCCGCGCCCTTCGCTCAGTTTCTTCATCGCAGAGCTATAGTTTTGATCGGCAGCTCGCAGGCTCTTGCCCACTGCCTCCAGATCCGCGACAAAGTTCACAAATTTGTCGTAGAGCTCGGCTCCGCGATCCATCACGTCTCTGACGCTTCGCGCCTGCAGTTCCTGTTGCCAAAGCACGTTGACGATACGAATGATGTAAAGCAGGGTTGTGGGCCCGACAAGCAGAATTCCCTGTTGATAGGCGTCGGACCAGAGCGCAGCGTCATTCTGAAGGGCGAGTAGGAACGCCGGCTCAATCGGCACAAACAACACCACGAAATCGGGAGTTTCAAGACCGGGAAGGCGATGATAGCCGGCCTTGGCCAGGCCTGCCACGTGACCCCGCACGCTGGCCAGATGGAGCTTGAGCGCAGCGCTGCGATCGGCGTCTGCTGGAGCATTTACATAATCGGTGTAGGCCGTCAGAGAGACTTTTGAATCGATCACCAGATTGCGCCCGCCCGGCAGGTAGACGATGACGTCTGTGCGCGCCGATTTCGCCCGCGCTCCGTCTTCGTTTTCGAGGCCGGTAAATGTCTGCTGAAAGCTATATTGATCTCCTTCACGCAGCCCGGCCTTTTCAAGCAGATCGCGGAGGATGAATTCGCCCCAATCGCCTTGCGCTTTAGCCGAGCCGCGCAGCGCCGTGCTTAGGGTCTTTGCTTCTTCGGCGAGCTGCTGGTTGAGGCTACCGAGGTTGCCGATCAAGCCCTCCATTTTAGCGACACTTGTCTTCGAATCGACTTGCGCCTCCTCAACCTTCTTGCGGAAATCTTCAATCTGCTGTCGAAGCGGCGTCAAAAGATTTCCCAGGTCCTTCTGGCTGCCCTCTGAAAAGGTCTTCGAATTCTCTTTGAGAATCTCGTTCGCCAGCAGCTTGAATTGTTGCGTCAGTCGTTCACCATTTCCTTTTTCATTGGCGAGGTCCGACTCCAGTTTGCTATTCTGCCGCGTTAAGTCGAGAATCTGACCGTCTCGCTGCATCAACTGATTGCTGGTCGCGTTCAGCGTGTCCGTCAATTCGCGATTCCGTCCGTCCAGTAGTGCCCTTTCGGAGCCTGCCAACAAATTCCGGAGCAAATATCCCACCAGGATTCCGACCGCTGCCGCAACTACACCGGCAATCCACGCCTGCATCATTTTTCGCCTCGCCCTCTTCGCCAAATATACGCCTTCGGGTTGTGCATTTCGCGGAGCCGGAACTGTTCCCTGCCGCTTGCCCCCAATTCCCTGTTTCTTCAATCGTTTCCCCCGGATGCACAGCTTTACACCCCGGGGTCCTGCCGTTAGACTTGAAGTTTCGGGGCCATGCGCATTTTTTGGGCGCGGTGGTTGTCCTTCCCAGCCGCGGGCCGGTATGGTAGGCTCGCGGGGCGGAACGGTGGTTCCAGTCCCCGGAGCGTTTTTCTTGAGTTCCCAATCATAAAGAGGAGAAGCACGCATGGCCGTTGAAGAAAAGGTAAAGCAGATCATCGTCGAGCAATTGCAGGTGGACGAAGCGGAAGTGACACCCGGCGCAAGCTTTCAGGAAGATCTGGGCGCCGACTCGCTCGACGTGGTCGAACTGGTGATGCAGTTCGAGGAAGCGTTTGACATGGAGATTCCCGACGAGGATGCGGAGAAGATCAAGACCGTGAAGGACGCCATCGACTACATCGAGAAAAACGCGAAAGGCGGCAAGTAAGCATTGACCCAGGCACCATCGCGAAGAGTCGTAGTCACCGGCCTGGGGCTTCTATGCGGCGTGGGGAACACCGCAACCGAGGTGTGGCGGCAGCTATTGGCCGGAGCCAGCGGAATGGCTCCCATCCAGAGTTTTGACGCCACCGGTTTCCCGGTCACGTTTGCCGCCGAGGTTAAGAACTTCGACCCTCTCCAATTTGTCGAGAAGAAGGAAGCGCGCAAGATGGGGCGCTTCATCCACTACGCCTTTGCCGCGGTGCAAGAGGCGATGGCCCAGTCTGGTCTCAAAATCACGGAAGACATCGCCGACCGTACCGGTGTGTTTATCGGCTCGGGGATTGGCGGATTCGAGATCATCGAGCGCGAGCACTCGAATCTGCTGAATGGCGGGCCGCGCAAGCTCTCGCCCTTTTTCATTCCCTCCACGATTGTGAATATGGCCGCCGGGCAGATCAGCATCCGTTACGGCGCGCGCGGACCGATCTCCGCCACGGCCACGGCGTGCGCCACCAGCGCCAACTCCATCGGCGACTCGGTGCGCATGATTCTGCACGGCGACGCGGATGTGATGATCGCGGGCGGCGCGGAGGCCGCGGTGACGGCTCTCTCCGTAGGCGGATTCGCGGCGATGAAAGCGCTGTCGACGCGCAACGACGATCCCACGCATGCCAGCCGACCTTTCGACAGGGACCGCGATGGCTTTGTGATCGGCGAGGGCGCGGGGATTCTGATTCTGGAAGAGTTGGAGTTTGCGCGGGCGCGCGGCGCAAAGATCCTGGCGGAAGTGATTGGCTACGGCATGAGCGCCGACGCCTACCACATGACGGGAATCGCACCGGCGGGCGCCGGCGCGCAGCGCAGCATAAGGGCGGCGTTGAAAGACGCGGGGATCCGCCCCGAAGAAGTGGGATACATCAACGCGCACGCGACGTCCACGCCGGCCGGGGACGGGAACGAGTCGCACGCCATTGAGGCGGTGTTCGGCGAGCACGCGCTTAGCCACCGGCTCAAGATCAGCGGAACGAAGTCGATGACCGGGCATCTGCTGGGCGGCGCGGGAGGACTGGAGGCGGGCATCACGGTGCTGGCGCTCGTGAACCAGGAGATTCCGCCAACAATGAATCTTGAGAACGTGGACCCGGAGTGTCGGTTAGATTATGTGCCCAACCGGGCGATCAAGCATCAATTTGAGATCGCGGCTTCAAACTCGTTTGGATTTGGCGGCATCAACGCCACGCTCGTGATGCGAAGGTGGAGCGAGTAGAACGGGTTGCATCAATCCGCTCCGGCGGCTTGAGAACGTGGCTCAGGGGCTAAAGTTCTCTGATTTTCTGCACTATTTCGGCACAACTAAACTCGTGCCTTTTCAAACAGCATTCATACAAGGAGTCTGAGTGTTGCTGTCGCTCATCAAGCGGATTGGCGACTCCGTACGAAGCTGCGTGGAATCGTGGTAGACTCGTTTTTGCTTTGGAGGGATCTGCATGAAAATGGGCTTCGGGATCGCGGGTCTATTTGCGTGTTTGGCATTGTCGGCGACTGCGTATGGCGCGGACGCGACGGGCACCTGGAAGGGGGCGTTCGATTTTCAGGGCAGCAGCATGCCGCTCACATTCCATTTGGCGGTTGCTGACGGCGCGGTGACGGGAACTGTGGAAGGGCTGCCGACCAATCCGGCCGAGATTCATGACGGCAAATTGACTGGCGACACGATCACATTCTGGGTGAACACGGACTACCAGGGGCAAACCTACAAGATCGTTTACACGGGTAAGCTTGCCACTGCCGGCGACGAGATTGCATTCACCTTCGGGACCGATGACGGAAGCTGGAGCGCGCAACTAACGGTAGCAAGGAGCGCCGACACGGCGCCTGCGGCGGCGCTTGCTCCCGTGGATTTGAACGGCACGTGGAAGGGATCGTTTGACTTTAATGGCGCGAGCATGCCGTTGACGATCCATTTGACCAATGCGGCGGGAGCGGTGACGGGGACCGTTGAGGGATTGCCGACGACGCCGGCTGAGATTCATGACGGCAAGGTGGATGGCGATAGGGTGACGTTCTGGCTGAACACCGATTACCAGGGACAGACGTACAAGCTGGTGTACACGGGAAAGATATCCGCCGGGCAGATCGTGTTTACGTTTGGGACCGATGACGGAAGCTGGAGCACGCAGTTGACGGCGACGAAAAACAGTGGTCAGTGATCAGTGGTCAGTGATCAGTCGCCACAAATCATGAGGCGTCACGAGCTGATGCGCGGTGCAGGTATTTTCTAAAGCGCCATCCGTAGATGGCGAGGTTAATGGCGCAGACGGCGACGCCGACTACCGTGACGACCCACGGAGACGTATTGGGATAGAGGATGGCGTCGAGTGTGTGGAGCAGAAAGCTTCCCTGATACGCGGCCATGCCGGCTTTCACTTCAAAGTATTGTTCTGCGAGGGTGAGCGGGCAGGGCCACGGGCCGGCTTCGGTAATGACTCCCCAGATGAGGGAGAGGACGTGCAGAACGCTCCACAATGGACGGCCGCGTGTGAACAGCGCGCCAAAGATCACCAGCACAATCCAGATGAGATGCGCGAGAAGGATCAGGATGGCAGCTGTGGTCATCATGGGCGACCTGCGCTGATCGTAGTGTAGATTGGAAGCGGATTCTTCGCGAAAGGCTATGGCATGATGTTTCGGAACTACATGTTTTGTGTTTTGGGCGCAGTTGCGCTTTTGTTCGTTGCCTGCATGGCGAATGCGCAGAGCACGGGCGCCAAACCGGCGCAAACTCGCGCAGGATTCGCGATGCCTGCGCCGCACGTGAATGCGCCCCTTGGCGAGATCGAGCGCTTTCCTGGAGATGGCGACGGCGCGCACAAGACGCATCATTATCGCGATCTTTTTGCGGAGCAGGGACACTCGCCGGCCGAGACACGCGCCAAGATCGAGAAGGCCTTTCAGCAGCTTTTTCACGGCGACGGCCAGGAAGAGCGCATCTACTTTGAGACGGGCGCGAATGAGAACGGAACGCTGGCTTATGTGACGGACTGGGCGAACAATGATGCGCGCACGGAAGGGATGAGCTACGGCATGATGATCTGCGTGGAGCTCAACAAGAAGCGCGAGTTCGATGCGATCTGGAACTGGGCGCACACCTACATGCTGATCACCGATCCGAAGAATCCGTCGGTGGGGTATTTCGCGTGGTCAATGAATACCGACGGGACGCCGCGCTCGACGGGCGCAGCGCCGGATGGGGAAGAGTACTTCACCATGGCGCTGTATTTTGCGGCGCACCGCTGGGGCGATGGCAAGGGGATCTATAACTACCAGGCCGAGGCGGACAAGATTCTGCGCGGCATTCGGCATCATCCGGTGCTGACGGGAACGAGCCCGTTCCGGATTCATCCCGGCGACCCGCTGTTCATACAGCCGGATCATCCGTGGCCGAGCCTCAACAATCGCAGGCAGGAGGAGGAAGCGAAGGCGAGCGGGAGGCCATGGCCGGCGTATCGATTTCCGCGCGGACCGCGCGAGGAGACCATCGGGCCGATGGTGGACGAGAGCCATTTCATGATCAAGTTTGTCCCCGATCTGCCGGATGGCGTGACCGACGCGTCGTATCATCTGCCAGCGTTTTATGAGCTGTGGTCGCGATGGGGCCCCGTGGAGGATCGCACGTTCTGGGCGAAAGCGGCGGATGTGAGCCGGGACTTCTTCAATCGCGTGACCGGGCCAGAAACGGGACTAACGCCGGACCGGAGCAACTACGACGGCACTGCTGTGATGGGCTTCGATGGAAAACCGACGGCGTTCATGGCGGACTCGTGGAGAAGCGTGAGCAACTGGAGCGTGGATTACTCGTGGTGGCACAAGGATGCGCGCGAGACGGCGCTGAGCGACCGCATTCAGAAATTTCTGTACGGCCAGGGTATCGACAAGTTTGTGAATCGGTACACGCTGGACGGCAATCCGCTCTCGACCACGCACTCGCCGGGGATGGTGGCGACGACAGCGGCGGGAAGCCTGGCCGCGACCGACGGGCCGGTGGCGAAGGCGTTTGTCGACGCTTTGTGGAACATGCCCGTGCCCAGCGGCGATCAGCGCTACTACGACGGTCTGCTTTACCTGATGAACATGATGCACGCGAGCGGGGAGTTCAGGATTATTGAAAAACCAGCTACCAGCCACTGAGCCTCAAGCCCGTCATTGATTTTGCGGCTTTGCGGCATGAGCCAGGCTTTCGACTCGTGCCGCAATTCAGAAATCACATTGGGATTACCTTGGTACGATCCTGACGATTGAGATTTTGTCGGTGACTGTGAGCGAAGTTGAATTGCCGTGCATGGGCTGATTGAAGGGTGTGGCATTGCCGTTTGAATCGAATTGATAGTCGGTGGTGGCCTGGTACAAGCTGCTCAGGTTGATGCTGATGTTCGCGGGAGCAACCGGGATCGACGTCGCGGTGTTTTGATCCCAACTGCTTTCTTCAAGCCACAGGACGAGCCAGGATGAGCCATCGTGCTTTTGCAACAGCAGATAATTCAATGCAGGGACGGCGCCTGAGATGGAGTACTGCAGCGATCCGGGGATGAAGGATCCGCCACCCGAGTCATTGAGAAGAGCGAGCAGATTCTGGAGCGCGGTGAAAGCGGGTTTTGGAGTCAGGTCGCCGTGGAGCAGACCATAGCCGGGCGAGGAGACCTCATCCAGCAGTTCGTAAAAATAGGTCTTTTTGAGTCCGTAGGTGTAGGCGAGAAGAAGCGTGCGCGGAATGTAGGAAGCCTCGACGCTCTCTGGAAGTGTGTAGGGAGTGGTGGTTGAAGGGTAGGCCATATAGCCGGTTTCAGTGATCACGGAAGGAAGACCGGGCGCATCGATGGCGGCCTGGTCGAGCCACCAGGGGATGCTTCCGTATCCATTTCCCTCCGCGTCAACGCCAACGCCCCAGCCCTCATTGCCCGGATTGAGTCCCCCGAAATAGATGTGCAGGTTGTTGACGCTCAACTCCGAAGAGAGATTGCCGACCGTGGCGAAGGAGGATTGTTGCGTTAACGAAGGCCCCAGCAGAGGAAGATTCAAATCCGATGCAGCGGCGCGGACTGTGGGCAGCAACGACAGCATGTTCTGAATGCCGCCGGCGCCGGTGGCGCCGCCGCAGTTGCCGGCGAGGTCACATTCATTGGGCAATTCGAGCGATTCCATGTCTCCCACTTCAGGCGCGAAGCTCTCAATGGACTGAGGAGTAGTTGCGGTGTTGTAGGGAACGACGTAATCGCACTTGATGCCTGCGGCAGCCAGTTGGTTGTGGGCCTGGACGATGGGAGAAGAAGACGGCCAGGGGTAGTAGCCGTCGCGGATGTGATGGATGCCCAGCGCTTCGAGCGCGCTGAGCACGGCGGGGAAATGAGTGTAATAGGGCGTGTCAGTGTAGCTGAGGTGAGTGACGACTCCGGCTGAGTCGACAAAATTGGCCGCAGAGGCGGCGAGCTCCGAAGACAAACTGGAATCGTCGGACGAAGAAGGCTGTGGCGATGAGGCGCTGGATTGAACGAGTCCAGTTGAGCAGCCTGCCAGACATGCGACTGCGATGAATGAAGAGATAAAGACAAGAGGGCGCGCGCATGAAGGTTTGTCGCCGATTATTGAGATCGATATCGGTGAATTGGGGACCTGGCTCAGCCAAGCATAGAATGGCGCAGCCGCATGAAGCAGCTTTGGAAGGCGCATTTTATCCATCCTTGGGGCGTGAGCACCGATGACCGAAGACAGAGCTCTCCGGTAAACAGGGGAATTCTACAACCCTAATTTAATAGCCCAAGAACTTTCACGAGGGATTTGAAACGACTCTAGAAGAGGAATGATGAATTGGCAAGAGAAAAATGAACGATTCTTGTCGCGCGGAACAAGTGCGCGCGAAGGGATTTACAGCCATTGGCGAACGTGTGATAGAGTCAGCTTACCGGTTCCCCTTCATTCCCCGCTCTTCTCGCATGATCTTGTAGCAATGTGAGGTCAACGCCGATGTCCGATAGTCGCGATGGCTCTGCCGTGCTTTCCACGATTGAGAACCCGGCCGCGGCTGCGATTGGCGTGTCGGCGCAGCGCAAGGCTGCGCTGCGACTGCTTCCTGTGATTGGTGTGGGCTATGGACTCGCCTTCATGGATCGCATCAACATCAGCTTTGCTTCGCTTGAGATGAATAAGGATCTGCACTTCAGCGCGTCGGTCTACGGATTTGGCGCGGGACTGTTCTTTATCGGGTATGCGCTGTGCGAAGTGCCCTCGAACCTGCTGCTGCTGAGATTCGGCGCCAGGCGCTGGATGGCGCGGATCATGTTCACCTGGGGACTGCTTGCGGCGGCGATGATGTTCGTGCGCACTCCTCTCGAGCTCAATGTAATGCGGTTGCTGCTGGGCGTGGCTGAGGCCGGGTTCTATCCCGGCGTGATTTATTACCTTACGCTGTGGTTCCCTTTGCGGATGAGAGCGCGGGCGGTGAGCCGGTTTTACGTGTCGCTGCCGCTGGCCTCGGTGGTGATGGGGTCGCTGGCTGGATGGCTCATGGGACTGGGCGGAAAGCTGGGACTCGCAGGCTGGCAATGGCTGTTCCTGGTGGAAGGCTTGCCGACGGCATTGTTCAGCCTGGTGATTTTGAAGATGCTGCCGGACAGTCCGGCGAAGGCGACGTGGCTGACCGCGGAAGAAAAAGCGTGGCTCGCGAACCAGCTCAAGGCTGACGGCGAAAAAGCGCACCTGGGACACAGTGCCGGAGTGGCGCAGGCGCTGCTTTCACCGAAGGTGTGGATGATCGGGGTATTCTTCTTTTTTGCGCTTTTCACCAATTACGCTTTCGGTTTTTCGGCGCCCGCGATTTTGCAGGGGTTGACCGGCTGGAGCGTTACGAATGTCGGCTTCCTGGTGTCGTGCTTTGGCTTGGCGGGCGCGGCGGGAATGCTGCTGAACAGCGCCCACTCCGACCGGCGCGGGGAGCGAGCGCTGCATTCCATTGTTCCCTGCCTGGTGATGGCGGCCGGCTATTTGACGGCGGGTTGTGCGAAGGAGCCGTGGCTGGTGGTGGCGGGGCTGGCGGCGGGCTTCATCGCATTCATGTCATTGCTTGGGCCGGCAAACGCGGTCCCGATGCAGTTCTTGGCCGGACGCGCGGCGGCGGCGGGAATCGCAGCAATGAATACGATCACCATGTTCGCCGGATTTCTGGGTCCGTACTGGATGGGCGTGATGAAGGACTACACGGGGAATTATGAAGCGGGATTGAGGGGGCTGGTGTTGCCTTGCCTTCTGGCGGCGGGAACCATGTATGCGTTGACGCGCAGCCTGGCGCGGGGGAAGATGACGCCGCGTGTCGCGGCGCTGGCCGATGAGACGGCGTGAAATCAGGGGCTGAGGCTCGCTCTCGTTTATTTCGACACGACTGAAGTCGTGTCCTGAAAACAAGCGCGTCGTCCCTACGGGACTCAAGCTTGTAGAACGCTGACCTGTTCCCCACGCTGAAGCGCGGGGCTAATGAACACTGCGCCTACGGCGCGCGAAGACCATACGCTGAATCGGCTCCCCGAAAAAACCGGAAGCGGGAAATCGAGGTGTACGAAGGCTCATGGCGCGGGAAGATCGGGTTAGATGGCCGCGGCCGCTGGAAGAATCTCTTCCACATCGACCCACTGCGTGGGGTAGTTGCCTGTGTAGCAGGCGGTGCAGTAGCCGGTTTTTTTCTCGTCGCGAACGGAGGCCAGCAGTCCTTCAAGAGAGAGATACGCGAGCGAGTCGGCCTCGATGAAGTGGCGAATCCCTTCGATGGAGTTGTTGGCGGCGATCAATTCCCTCTTGCTGGGCGTGTCGACGCCGTAGAAGCAAGGCGAAATGGTGGGTGGGCAACTGATGCGGAGATGGACTTCGGTCGCGCCGGCGCCACGCACCATGCGGACAATCTTCCGGCTCGTGGTGCCGCGGATGATGGAGTCGTCAATCAGGACGACGCGCTTGCCAGCGAGGAGATTGTGGACGGGGTTGAGCTTGAGACGCACGCCGAAATCGCGGACGCGCTGCTCGGGCTCAATAAAGGTGCGGCCCACGTAGTGATTGCGGATGAGGCCGAAGCGAAAAGGCAGGCCAGCCTCTTCAGCGTAGCCCAATGCGGCGGTCACGCCGGAGTCGGGAACGGGAACCACGAGATCAGCGGGCACTCCGGATTCGCGCGCGAGCTGGCGGCCCATCTGGTCGCGGCTCTCCTGCACCCAGCGCCCGAAGATGCGCGAGTCAGGACGTGCAAAGTAAACATGCTCGAAGATGCAGCTCGCCTGTGGGAGTCCACTAGCGAACTGGCGGCTGGTGACGCCATCTTCAGACACCATGACGAGCTCACCGGGCAGAACATCGCGGAGAAACTCGGCGCGAAGCAGATCGAAAGCGCAGGACTCGCTGGCGAAGACGACGGAGTCGTGGCCGTCAGGGTTTTTCATGCGGCCCATGGAAAGCGGGCGAAAGCCACGCGGATCGCGGGCGGCGAAGATGCGGTCGCGCGTCATCATCACGATGGAAAACGCGCCCTCAACCTGCGAGAGCGAGTCGGCGATGGCGTCGACCAGGGTGCCGGCGCCCGAATGCGCAATGAGCTGAACGATGATTTCGGAGTCGGACGTGGTCTGAAAGTATGCGCCCTCGAGCTCGAGCTTGGAGCGGAGAGCGCCGAGATTCACCAGATTGCCGTTGTGCGCGATGGCGATCAACCCCTTGGTGGAGTCGACGCGGATGGGCTGGGCGTTGAGCAGCGCTGAGTCGCCGGTGGTGGAGTAGCGCGTGTGACCGATGGCCATGCGGCCGGGAAGCTTGGCGAGCACTTCGTCAGTGAAGATTTCGGAGACGAGTCCCATGCCTTTGATATTGGCGAGATGGTGGCCGTCGGCGGTGGCGATGCCGGCCGACTCCTGCCCACGATGCTGCAGAGCATAGAGGCCGAGATAGGCTTCGCGCGCGGCGTGAGGATGGTTGTGGATGGCGACGACGCCGCATTCTTCATGCAATTCGTCGCCATGGGCGGCGAAATGCAGGGACTGAGGGACGTAGGGGTCAGGGACTAGAGGAAAAGCAAAAGCAGGTCCTTCGGCTCGGTCGCCACGACGACCTCGCTCAGAATGACGATGTTTTGAGGTTGTTCGCAAAGATGCGGAAAGGTCGGCGACGCCGGGGACACCCTGAAAGAGGCGGTGCATCACATGGAAACCTCGTTATGCAGATTCGCTTCCAGGGCCGTGGCCCAGATTGTGCGCAGATCAGCGAGCGGCGCGGAGACGAAAAGCTCGCGCTCGATCCTGATGTCGAGACGGCTGCCGCCGGTTGTGCCGATGCGGGCAGAGAGGAAGTTGAATTCCGTGGCAAGTTTCTCGATTTCAGGAACGATTCCTGGATTCGCGGTGACGATCACGGTTGATGCCGGTTCAGCGAAAAGACCAAACAGCGGGTGGGCAAGGAGCGACGGGTCCTGGTCGATGGTGGCGCCGATGTTTTTGGAGAACGCGGCTTGCGCGAGGGCCACGGCGATGCCGCCGTCTGAAATGTCGCGCGCCGAATGAATGAACTTGCGCCAAGCGAGCTCAGAGAGAAGTTTGTGCAGGCTGGCCTCAGCGTCGAGGTCGAGTGCGGGCGGGCGGCCCCAGAGACCGCCGAAAACGACCTTGGCGAACTCAGAAGAGCCGAAGGCGATGAGATTCGCAGCAACCTCCGCGTCGGTCGCGTCCGCTTGTGCGCGCCCTCTTGGTTCGCGTTCGAGCACGGGCAGCGGATATTGGCTGATGGGCGGAGGATTGAGCGGAACCTTGAGATTGGGATTGGGTTCTTCGCCGCGCGGAATGGGCCACACCAAAATGATTGCGTCTTTCTCGCGCTGGAAGTGGGCGGGAACGGCCCTGGTGACATCTTCAAGGATGCCGACGATGCCGAGTACCGGCGTGGGATAGATGCCTTCGCCGCGCGTCTCGTTATACAAGGAGACGTTGCCGCCGGTGATGGGCGTGCCCAGCGCGGTGCAGGCTTCAGCAATGCCGTCGATGGCGGCCGAAAGCTGAGCCATAATCTCGGGCTTCTCCGGGTTGCCGAAGTTGAGGCAGTTGGTGGCGGCAACGGGCGTAGCGCCGGCGCAGGCCACCTTGCGCGCGGACTCAGCCACCGCATGCATGGCGCCGAGCCTGGGATCGAGATAACACCAGCGGCCGTTGCCGTCGAGCGCCATGGCGAGGCCGCGTTCCTTCTTCCCTTCCCCACTCGGCCCTTTGGTTCCGGTTCCCTTGATGCGCATCACTCCGGCTTCGCCGCCGGGGCCGATTACCGTGTTGGTCTGCACCATGGAATCGTATTGCTCGTGCACCCAGCGCTTAGAGCAGACGTTCGCGCTGGCCAGCATTCGTTTCAGGTCAGCGGTGTAGTCGCGATCGGCAGTGAGTTCGGCGAGCACTTCGTCGGGAGGGTCGAGCGGGACACGAGGCTTCCACGTGCCGATGGGACGGTGATAAAGAGGAGCGTCGTCAGTGAGCGAGCGGTTGGGAATGTCGGCGACAAGCTCGCCGTGATGGCGGATGCGCAGACGGGGCTCAGGTTGCACGGTGCCGACGATGACTGCATCAAGTCCCCACTTGGCGAAGACGCGCAGCACTTCATCTTCGCGGCCCTTCTCGGCGACGAGGAGCATACGCTCCTGGCTCTCGGAGAGCATGATCTCGTAAGCGCTCATGCCGGTTTCGCGTTGAGGCACGCGATCGAGTTCGACGTCGAGGCCAACGCCGCCACGCGCACCCATCTCGCAGGTGGAGCAGGTGAGTCCCGCAGCGCCCATGTCCTGAATGCCAACGATGGCGCCGGTCTGCATGGCTTCAAGGCAGGCTTCAAGCAGGAGTTTCTCCATGAAGGGATCGCCCACCTGCACGTTGGGTCTTTTTTGCTCTGACCCTTCTTTGAATTCCTCACTAGCCATGGTGGCGCCGTGGATGCCATCGCGACCGGTCTTGGCTCCTACATATATGACGGGGTTGCCTGTGCCGCTGGCCTTGGCATAGAAAATCTCGTTCTTGCGCACGAGGCCGAGAGCAAATGCGTTCACGAGGGGGTTGCCACTGTAGCAGAGATCGAACTTGGTCTCGCCGCCAAGGTTGGGTACGCCGAAGCAGTTGCCGTAACCGGCGATGCCGCTGACGACGCCTTCGAGGATAGAGTGATTCTTGTGGACGATTTCGCGCTCGGCTTCACCGGGTTCGATGGGCCCGAAGCGAAGCGAATCCATAACCGCGAGTGGGCGGGCGCCCATAGTAAAGATGTCGCGCAGGATTCCGCCTACTCCAGTGGCAGCGCCCTGGTAGGGTTCGATGTAGCTGGGGTGGTTGTGCGATTCGATTTTGAAGGCGCAAGCCCAGCCATCGCCCACATCGATGATGCCGGCATTTTCGCCGGGCCCCTGGACGACCCGTTCGCTTTTGGTAGGCAAGCGCTTGAGGTGCACGCGGCTGGACTTGTAGGAGCAGTGTTCGCTCCACATGACGCTGTAGATGCCGAGCTCAGTGAGGGAAGGCGTGCGGCCCAGCGCCGCAACAATACGCTCGTATTCCTCCGCAGTGATGCTATGCTGCGCGAGCAACTGGGGGGTTACGGTGACTGGCTCCGGAACAACGGCGGAGGAGGCTGTGGTCATCGCGCTTGCCTCCATTCTCGCACAGCCGTTAGCGCCGAGCGATGGATGGCGAATGTGGAAAGCCGGGTACAGAGAAGCAGGAAACGTGCGTGAGAAAGGAGCCGCGCCGGGCGGTGGCAGATAACCTAATGGCTATGCGATACTTTGGGAGCGGACTCGCCCAAAGCCGGGATGGCGGAACTGGCAGACGCAGCAGACTCAAAATCTGCCGACCCTTGCGGTCATGGGGGTTCGACCCCCCCTCCCGGCACCAGCTTCAAGCATTCGTTGAATCAGTAATTTAGAAAATCGCGAGATCGTTTGTGCCAAATTTGTGCCAAGAATGTGCCAGGACTGTGCCAAGGTTTCCCCTTACCGGCATCGCCAAAGAGTAAACAGAGTTGAAATTTGGAAAATAACCGCCGAGTTATGGAGCAGTAGGTCAGCCCCAGCGCAAGATTTAGGCTTGTCCCTCGCCAAAACTCGGTCCGGCTGGAGTATGAGGATGCGACTTGATTGTTGAGGGCATTCTATACGGCGGATTTTGTGTCTTAATAGACTGCGGGTGCGATCGCTGATAACGAACTCGCCAAGGGGTCTGCCACATATGGGCGAACAAGCGCACGGCTCCTGTCGATCACCGTCCATTGCGGGAGAGGGCTGAGCCAACTGCTCGCTCAGGCGGCGAGCTGATAGCGATGATGCAGTACAGTTTGAACCCTGCACGATGCCAGCGAACGACCGTATCCGGTTGCACCAGGATCAACGCCTTTCGCCACCCGGACCAGAGACGACGCAGCGTAATCCAGAGAAATCGGTCGCCATTCGAGAATCTTGGCTGCGGACGGCGTCGGGCTAGGACCGCGAGTTGTTGCCGCAACGCCAGATTCTCCAAAAGTAGATCGCGGCAAGCATGAAAAGAGCGAAAGAACAAACCAAATATGAACTTAACAAGACGCACCATGGCTGCCCTATATCATAGAAAACACAATAGGGTTAGTCCGGACGGGGTTTTGGCGAGGGACAACGGTCCTTACCGGAATTTCCTTTTTGAACGCAGCCTTCGCGCTTGCGGGCGCAGAGGCTGCAATCGACGACGTTGGATTTATTTCTTTTCCGCGTAAGGTCCGACTTCGGGCTTGCCTTGCGTGTCTTTGAGTGGCCCGAGTTCGTCAGCGACGCCGCGCGTGATGGCCGAGAGTTCGCTGCCAGCCTGGAAGCAGGTGAAATCAGGCCGGTTGACCCAGCTGATGGGCCCGCAGAGTCGTTTGTGCCCAGAGATCGCCGCATCGTGCACGATATTGATCAGCCGCTCGAAATCCGGCGAGCCGGCCCGGTAGCCGGAGCGATTGGCCAGATCACCGGCGGCGGCAAAGATGGCCGTCACGCCGGGAATGGCGGCAATTTGTTTGGCCTGCATCAAGGCGGGCAGGGTTTCAATCATCTCGATCAACACCAGGTTCTGGTTGATGGTGGCGCGATATCCACCCGGGACGTTGCCCCAAAAAGCCGGAGTAAAAGCTTGGCCCCCGCCCAGGCTGCGGTCACCGAGGGGCGGGAAAAAGGCCCAGTCCCTGGCCTGGATGCCCTGCTGCGCCGAGCGAACGGTCGGCACGATCACCACCAGCGCGCCGATATCCAAGGCGTGCTGGATTTCGCGTTCGTCGGCGTCGGCAACGCGCACTCCGGGCACGGCTTTGGCGTGGGGACATGCGGCAAACATGCGGGCCACTTGTTCCCAGCCACGCGGATCGTGCTGCATCTCGACCCAGATGAAGTCGTAGCCGGCATTGGCCATGGCGCAATAGGTTTCAGGACTATCGCTGCTGAAGAGGGTCCCGCCGGTCACCTTCTCGCCATTCATCATCTTGATCATGACCGGATTCCAAATCTTGGCGTTGGGCGGGGGGGCATCGGCGGGGCCGCGTTGCCATGTTTCTGCATTTAGTGGGCCCTGGTTGACGGCGCCGGGGAGCGCCTTGTCGATGGCGTCAGAGTTTTGGCCGCCGGGCGCCGCGAGGGGGAAGTCGGTGCTGTAATGGACCGCTGTTCCACTGCCGGACGTTTTTCCGCCTGAATTATCCTCAGTGGCTTGGTTTGATTGTGCTCGCGCCTGGACGATCCTAAATCCGAATACAACCGCGAGCGCCACAGCCAGCGCCAGCCCGAGGCGTACGACTGTAAACCGTCGATGATTCATCGTGAACTCCTTCCGGTCATTCCGGTAGATTGCAGGCGGCCGTAATCGTGCGCCAAAAAAAGAAAGCGCTTCACACCTTTTCGACGGCGGCGTTCCGGCCGGCGATGAGGCCGCCGACGATGCAACGGGCCAAGCCGTGCTCGCTGAATCCACCGGCGGACTCGCCCGCGCAGTAGAGCCTCGGTATGACTTTTCCGTTGAGGTCCAGCACCTGGTTGCGAGCGTTGATGCGCAAGCCAGCGCGGGAATCATGAAGGACGGGCGTGGCCCAGGCTGCGTGGAACGGAGGCGTCTGGATTTTGTACTGGGGAGCGGGCTTGTCGAAATCCGCGTCCTTGCCCGCGTCCACAAAAGAATTGTATCGGGCAACCGTATCCTGGAGCGCCTGGGCAGGCATCGGGTTCTTCTGATATTTGTTCTTTGAGATGTTGGCCGCCAACTCGGCAACGGTTTTGCCGGAAAAGAAGAAGCCGGCCTCCCTATCCACATAGGGTGGCTCCACGGTCCATTTCTCGCGCTTCACCGCCTCAGCGTCGAAAATGGCCCAAATCGGTCCGCCTCCGTTGCCGGTACCGCCATTCAGGCTCATGGCGGCGGGAAGGTAGTTGGGGGGATTCCACCGTATATTGGCCGCGTTGCGCCAATTGCCCGGCACGTAATTCTGGCTGGCGTCCCCGCGGGCGTTGGGGTCGCCGAACTGGCCCTTCGTCTCGTCATAGAATCTCAAGCCGGCCTGATTCACCTGGATCGCATTCTGATAATCCTTGACGTGCAGGCCCGTGGCGCGAACCAGGTGGAAATATTCGCTGGTCGGTTGCCACGAAGGAAACATGGAAGGGTACCCGTACTGGCACCCGATGTACCCCGCCTTGGCGATTGCAGCGCCGAATTCTCCAGTCTGGTTGACCGTGCCCCAAAGCGATGCCCCCACTGCCATGCCGGCGATTTCTCCGCTGGCATCCTGGGGCGTATAGGGCTCGCCAGCCACGCCGCAGTATTCCTCAGTAAGTCGGGGATCAAATATGCGACGAAAATTCACATTACTGGAGTTGCCGCCCGTGCAGAGGATGACGCCTTTCCGGGCGCGGATATTGAGTTTGGCGCCCTCGGTCTCCACCGTGATTCCGACCACGCGGCCCGTGTTGTTGTTCTCCCGGATCACACTGGTCATCCTGTGTTGAAGAAGAATTTGCACGCCCGCTTTCCGCGCGGCTGCCTCCAGCGGGCGCACAATGCCGATGCCCCCGGTAGTGGTTGTCTGGACGTCGGGGACCGCCGATCTGCCGGTCTGAATTAGCGGGTACGCCATGACGGCCGCGTGCATAGCCCTCGGCGCCGACCTGCCAGCGTTGGTCATGCCGCCATAGTCGGGCACCGGCTTCGTAAAAACAAGTCCATGCGACACGAGAAAGTCGTAGGCGAAAACGTTGTTGTCGGCGAAAGCGCGAACGATGTCGCGGTCGTTGAACCGGTAAGGGGCGGCGCCGTTGGGCTCCACTGCGGACCAGTCGGTGAGGTCCTTGAAGAGAATATCGGGCGAATCCACAATTCCGGCCTCTTTCTGGGCCCTGGTGCCGCCGCCCAACGGGATGTTGCCGGTGGAGACGGCGGCGTGGCCGCCGATGTCGCTGTTGGCCTCGACCAGGATTACCGATGCGCCGTTCTCTTTGGCAATAATGGAGGCGGGCAGCCCTGCAGCGCCGGATCCAATCACCACTACGTCCGCTTCCTTATCCCACTTGTGCGCAGCCGGGGCGGCATGCGCGGCGGGTGCCAGAGCGGCCAGGGCCGCGCCCTTCAGAAATGTTCTACGATCAAGGTCCTTCTTCGGCATTGGTTTTCCTATGACGTTTTGTCTACTCCGAGGTTCGATTCGACCTCATCCTCATCCTCATCATTTTCGTAATCTGACGTACCGGGGACCGGTCGGTATGTCTTCGGAAGAGCATGAAGCTGGAATCTCCTTATTCAGCCCAAAATCCCCGAAATTATATCGCTCGTTGGGTAGATTGCAAGGCCAAAAGAACGCTTGCGTCGAAAATGCCGGCGTTTGCGGAGGCGGGGCCCGGTGGAGACCGAGCCGCCGAGGAAAACCTAATTGATGAGGACCGGGAACAGGATTGAGCCCGCAAATCTGTGGGCGGCTTCGGGTTTGGACAAAAATGAAAGCGCTCTGCTCACCCAAAGAATAGACCGCGTTTAAATGCAGCTTAATAGACTTCTCCAGGCAAAGGTCTAAATGCGGATTTTCACTGTGCCCTTTCCTCGAGGACGAAATCTCATCTACGCAGTGATCAAACCTTTGTTGATCTCCACACCCAAACCCGGACCCTGTGGCAAGTTAAGATAGCCTTCCTTGTCCACTTGTGGGGGGTTCTCCATAATCGCGAAACCATTGGTATACGCGGCGACGGGCGGATCGTGGAGGATCTCAATCCATGGCGAGTTCGGCCAGGAGGCGATGGCGTGGAGCTGGGCGATGGTGCCGAGATTGCCTCCGCCGTGATGGGGAATCAATCTCTTGTGGTGTGCCTGAGCCAGAGCCCCGATCTCGCGAAAGCCCGTGACGCCATCGGCCACCAGAATATCGGGCTGCACGATGCTGAAGACATTCTGCTCCAGAATCCAACGGAACTCGTGCACGCCACGATTGTTCTCTCCCCCGGCGATGGGAATGTCCACCAGGTTGCTCAATCTGGCCAGTTCATCGAAAGAGTAGCGTAGCCGCGGTTCTTCC
>Ga0310038_10000290_pt1 | contig 47302 bp, 43 predicted proteins | sample Sb_taG_6_FD_200461 | JGI IMG/M metagenome (GOLD analysis project Ga0310038, IMG submission 200461) | Peat soil microbial communities from Weissenstadt, Germany - Sb_50d_4_PS metaG (v2) (version 2) | ecosystem: Environmental > Terrestrial > Soil > Wetlands > Peat | place: Germany: Weissenstadt... | reverse complement strand
TTCCCCGCAACGTGCTGGAAGTTCTGCGCCAGCCGCTCGAAGACGGTACCGTCTCGATCGCCCGCGCCTCCATGTCGCTTACGTTTCCCGCGCGCTTTATGCTGGCCGCGGCCATGAATCCCTGCCCGTGCGGGTAACTTCATGGCTGAAAATAAGGGGATTCAGTCCTAACGACTCAACTTCATAGTTTGCTACGCGAATATCGGGCACCAAAGCCGCTAGGAGATTTCGCTTTTGATCCCGGCTCCAATAGTGCCACTCAGCCAGCGGCGAGAGGGCTTCGGTCAGAAGCCGAACGTCTAGGTGTACTGGCGGTCTCTCCTGCATTAGCATCTCTTGAGCGATCTGCATGTCCCGCTTGATCACGCGCAACCTGTCGTCTCGCTCTTCCCGAGAGAGTACTCCATCAACGAAGCTATCAAGAATTCGATCACGCTTTCGTTGCAAATTCGTAATTTCAGAGGTCAGACGTTCGACGCGTACATGTGAGTCATCCGTTTCAGAGCGGCGAACCAACTCGGCGATGCATCCCTCCAAGAAGGATGCTTTTGTCAGGCTTACGGAAAAGAGGTCATCGAGGATGAACTCTAGCTTTTCCCTTGCCATGTACTTCGTGTCGCAGGTATGGGCAGCACGGCGTCCCTTACAAAGGTAATAATCCCTCCGCGCTTTCGCAGTTTGGATCGGCTCCTCACAACGCGAACAGGTCATGCAGCCGTTGTATGTAAACCGATGTTCGTAGTCGGGTCGGCTTCGCCAATGCTTCTTCTCTTTTAAGTCCATGATGCGTTGAATGGCGAGGAACTCGGCTTCGGAAATCAGCGGCTCCTGAATTACGCGAACCCGGATCACCTCATCAGGGAGTCGGGCAATCTTCCTGCGATCAGCTTGACGACCATTTTTCGTAGGGTACCTTCCCTTTTCGGACGTGTCCCGTTTCTTGTCGATGACGCGGAATCCCATCCAGATCGGGTTCCGCATAATGATGTGCATGCCGCGAGGAGTGACGCCAACGAGTTTTGCCAGTCTGGCGTAGTTGTGGTTACCTGCACGGAACTGCCGAAAGGCTTCGCGCACGCGCTCAGATTCAGGCTTATAGAAAAAACCATTCGACTTGTCGTATCCGATTCCCCACGGCAGAACTATTTCACTTTGCGCCAGTTCTCCTCGGCGACGTTTTTCTTCCTTTGCTGCCCGAATCCTCTCAAGAGATTCTGTTCTTTCAACCCCCGCCATCGCGGCTCGTAACGTCCCGAGAAGGCGACCCGTTTTGCTTGCGAGGTCGATGGCACCGTCAGGAAGATAGAGAATCGTTTTCGAATCGACAAAGGCTTGCAGAAGGGCATAATCGGCAAAGTTTTCTGGTCTCATCAACCGGGAGAACTCACGCGTCACGACGCCATGAATGTCCGGCGACTGCATCAGGTCGATAAGTTCGCGAATCTCAGGGGCTTTAAGAACCGAAGCGCCAGAAACATCCGAAATCTCAATAGACTTCACGATGTCTAACTGATACTGGGAAGCTGTTCGCCTGTTAATGGCGCGTTGGGCTGGAATTGATGCGCGGTCGTCAGCCGCTTGTCCCTCTGTCGAGACCCTGATTAGTTCGATCACTCTATTCATAGGGAAGTCCACACAAGCGCCTAGCTAAATTCAGCGCTTCTTCATCGTTGCCCGCCTCCAATGCAATCCGTAACTGGGCGAGCAAAGCCTTGCGCTGACGTCCGACTTCAAGGATAGCGTCCACAACGCCGGATAGTGAATGGCCGTGATACGCCGAGTCAACCGGAGAAAGAGAGATCGCACTCTCCTTGGTGGAGTTCGAGCGGAGGGAATCCGGAAGCCCCGTTGCCGGAGACTGAGGAGCAGACTCGCTTTGCGTCGTGAACGAGTCCGACTCGCGTACGTGTTGTGCTTTGCTTTTCACGTTGTTCCGTGTTTCGTCTCCTTTGTCCGAAACGTTTCGTATCCAAAAACAAAAAAAGCTCCGCAACCCTTTCGGGTCACGGAGCTTGGTCAGAAAACTTGACTTGGGTCAGCTTGTTCTCGCCGGACTGATCGAGCTTACCTTTGTTAAGGGTATTGCCCTCACTGCTCAGTACGACGGTGGCGCACTCGCCACCGGGATAAGCGCCCTTCACTCGGCAGGGTCTTCCACCCCACGACGGTTAGATGCAGCGTTCGGACAAAAAGCCGCTGTTAGCTGGTGGTGGCGAACGGACAGTGATCCGCAACCGCCGCTCAGATCGGCGGCGGGCGCGGGTCGGGCGTAATTGCATGTTGATCGAAGTCAAATTAGACGCGTATGACAAAATTTGTCGGCAGGTCGTGGAACGGAGGATCGAAACTCCTCAAGTTACGCGAACGCTGATTTGGCTGGGCTGTGCCAGCGCAAGTCGTACGGAAGCCTCGCGTCAAATCCCTCGACCCCGGCATCTTATTAGTTGAATCGGGAAGCTGCCTGACGCACGAAGAAGGCGATTCTCCCGAGAGAACATCAGCAGTACACCTTCAGCACCAAGCCCCTAAGACGGGCACAGCTAAGACGCGGACTACAGCCGCAGGCTGAGAACCTTGAAGGAGCCGGAGCCTGATGACCCGAAACGGGTCGTCAGGCTTTTTTATTTTCGACTGAGCAAAAGGAGATGAATGAAATGCGAAGCGCTAAAGATCGGAAGAATGCGAAGGTAGCGGTTCAGCAGTACACAACCACCGCTGCGCACGTAGACCAACTCGGAGAGCAGGCGCGGAAGCTGCGCCAAGAGATGGCGGATACCACCGACGCCGTCGCCGATACTCGCGAGGAACTCAAAGGATACAACGAGCGACGCCGCGAGCAGACGGCGGAACTGAAAGAAATCCTGACACCAATCGTCCGGCACCTTCAAGCTGGCGGAACCGCCAACGGGGTGACTGGTCTGCACAACTGGGCTGCGTGGTACAACCCGACCGCCAAGGACGGCAAGAACGCCGCCCGCCAGATCATGCGGATCGTCAACTCGCTGGAGCCGGGAGAAGAGCAGGGTGACATCAAGTCACCCATTCACCTGAACTTCGACAAGATCAAAAAGGCGATGGATGAAGGTCACAAATTGTTTGTCACCATCGGCGACCACAAGTACTCGGCACCGAAGTTCGCGCTGGGTGAGAAAGGCACCGTCATTCACATCTCCGTCGCGGACATTATTAAGGAAGCGAAGAAGTCCGCCAAGAAACCAGTCCGGCTGCGCCATGTTCCCAACCCACGGTTCACAGGGAACTCTCTCTGCACAAACGCTGACGGTGACCCCACTTCACTACGGGACAGCAACCGGGCTACCAAACGTTACCCGGCGACTTGTGAGAAGTGCATCGAGCTTGCCGCTCAACTTCTGCCGCCGAAGCCCAAGGTAAAGAAGATCAGCGCCACCGACACACAACGCGCCCTCAATGCTTTCAAGTTGCGGCTCATGTCCAGACGCGCCGAAGAGATGACCGAAGACGAACGCACGAGACCCGCGTGGTTGCTCGAAGCCCTCGACGCGGAAATCGCTCAACACCCGGAGTGGACGGTCGCCCGAGTCAACAAGGCACGGAGGGAAATGAAGGCTCACGTTCAGGTGCTAGAAGAGCAGAGCGATCCGAAGGTCAAGATCAAATTGTCCAGCGCACAGGCGCGTGAGGTTCGTGTAGTCGGCACGCCGGACGGTGCGTATCTTGGCAGTCAAATGCTCCTGATCCGATCCTCAATCTTCGACGAGACCGCGAAGGCTCTGGTGCTTTCACTGGAGCAGCGCATCGAGAGCCTCACGGAACAGAAGCATTCTTGGATCGAAGAGAACCACGACCTCTACTACGAATCCGACATGGGTGCCAGTCAGGCAGCCCGTGACGTAAAGAACGAGGTTAAGAAACTCGAAGGGGCTATCACGGCGTGCAACGGTGCGATCCGTACCGTCGCGTTCGGCTCACTCGACGACGAGTACAACATTCTTGAATGGCAAGAGGCACGAGAGCAGGAACGTGAAGAGAAGGAGCGTGCCGCTTGGGAAGCCGAGAGCGAGAAGCATGCGGCAAAGTTCGATGCCCGTAGAGAGAAAGCCATCGTCGGCTGGGAACAGGATTCGAACTCGACGTGGAAGAACGTGGACGGTCGCTCCATCAAGAAGCACCGGGCGAGTTTTAAGATCGGTGCTGAACTCGACGCCCGGTACGTCGTGTCCGATGTGGAGGGCGTGATTGGGGTCGTCGCTGTCGGCGACGGAGCTTGGGACGGTCTGATGAAGGCACTGGAGACCAAGCGCGAGCCAATGCACCCGGCAGCCGAAGCGCTGGCGGCGGTCGTCGGCAGCCCCGACTGCCCGTCCGAGACTGAGGAGGTTGTATGAGCCGCACGTACAACTTCCGCCGCAACATCACCCTGTACCACGGGACGCTCACGGCGCTCTTGCCCGGAATAATGGAGAAGGGTCTGCGTCCCCGTGGTAAGGCGAGAAGCCACGACGAGTATTTGCAGATGGCGTCGATGCCGCAGTTCGTTTACCTGACGTCGAGCTACGACCTTGCGGTGCAGCACGCGGTACGCATCAGCGAGCGGACGGCGAACGGCGCAGACATCACCGTGGTCGGTGTTGAGCTTAACTCGCTCGACCGCGACCTTCTCTACCCGGACGAGGATTATTTGTCAGAAGAATGGAACTCGGACTTGAGAGATTGGACTGTGAGAGTCCGACTCAATTACATGAAGCGCCATCAGCATGAGTGGAAGGAGTCGCTCGCCACGATGAAGACCGTTGCACACCGGAGCATGATCCCTGTCACGGCGCTGACCGAGTACCCGGTACCTTTGTGGATGGAAAAAGCCGCACGTTTCTCCCTCAGGTCGCAGACCATGAGGCTGAAGATGATCGCGGCAAGCAGGCTCGCTGCGAAGGCGGCAACCTTATGAGCAACCGCACAGTACACCACACGCCCAGCGGTTTCACCTTTACGTCTGAGCCAATAGCGTCGGACTTTAAACCGAAGACCAAAGTGACGAGGCAACGGGTCAGCATCACGACCCTCGACCGCAGGCTCCAAGTGATTCGCAAGTGGCAGAGTGAGGGTCTCATCACGGCGGCGAAAGCAAAGGCACTGACCGACGAAGTGTTGGAGGCTCTGTGACCCGACACTACCGCCAGCACATGATCGGCGAAAACGTCTGCGGCAAGCCCGCCGTTAGTCTTCCTCCACGGCTGCGACGTCTCGCTTCAAGTCGATCAATTTGGATATGTAATCCGGCACCGGGCGAGCGTCCTCGGCGTGATGGTCGCAAAGATACCGGATCATGCGCCCTGACGACAGTTCCCAGATCAGCACCAACGTCGCGTCGTGCCTCAAAGTTCCTTTTTGCTGACATCTCGGTAGCTTCATGGGGCTGCTCCAGAGCAGATCGGCGCGAATGCGTTCCTGATGAAGGATTCCAAATTCAGTTCACGCCCAAAACTTCGTATTAAAGAGTGTGCCGTAGCTGGCGCGGGAATTTGGCAGCTACCAGATTCCTTATTGGTGGGTGTCGTAAAGACATCGGGGGCGGTTCTAGCGTCCCGCCCCCAAATTTCCACCTGACGCTGGCGGTTCACCAACCGTGACTATAGGAGATCAATTCTATGACCGCTAGATTCCACAACTCGACAACTTTTCTGGCGACCGATGTAGGTCGCTATGGGTTTTAAGCTCCAAGATCAAATCCAGAAGATGCGTGGCATTCCCGGCAAGTACAAGCGGGTACTGACCGCCATCGCCAACCGTGCCCGGAACGACGGCACCAACTTCTTCGAAGCCAAAGAGACCATCGGCGCGAAATCCGGGGTAGATCGCAGCACAGCCTTCCGCAACATGGACGACCTGACCAAAATGGGCATTCTCCCGAAGGCTGAGAGCCACGAGTGCGGAATCGACTATTGCGCTAAGGGTACGAAGCACTTCAACAAGCCCGGAAACCATTGGACTCAGGTGTATTACATCGACCTAGTGGCGTTGCAAAAATACGATGAGTTGCGTTGCAAAATGCTACGCGAGAAAAAGAAGAGTGGTGTCGCAAAACGCACACGAGTGGCGTTGCAAAATGCGACTGAAGTGGCGTTGCATTTTGAGATGCAAACCGGGGATACAAGAGAAGCACGTTTCACTGGGAGTGTTGAACCTTCCGTCCTAACGGACGGTAGTAAGAAAGAAAGCAAGCCAGTCTCGCTCGCGACTGCGTCGCTCGCTCCGGCGAGCCTCGCTGCGCTCGAAAATCAAAGTCAAAACCTACTTGGGTACGGAAACCTTTCAAGCGAAGAACAAAACCAATAGCAACCCCAACACCAGTTCCCCCAGAGCCGCGAGGAGATGTACGACGCTCCTATGAGCGACGCTTCTGAACTGCTGCACATCATCACCCCCAACGTGACAGACGCCATGGTCAGGGAACAGCTACCGCTGTGCGCCCGCATCTTGGAGTTCTTCCCCCGCGCCGATGAATACGCGGTGAAAGCCGCCGAGTCGGTTCTCAAGTTCAACCGCGCTCACCGTTCCGGCAAGTACGCGACCAAGGACGACAAGAAGCTCTACATCCGCACCGCCGCCCAGTACCTCAAGGCTCTGGAGTCGCCCAATGCCTCGCTGTTGAACGACTACGACTGCCACGACTTCAAGAACTGCGAGACATGCCGCGAAGCCGGGGTGTTCGGCTGGAAGGAGTTCGTGCGGCAGGTACGCGCCGATGAGAAGCGCGAGAAAGAACGCAAAGAGTCGGAGCGTCAGGCTGCCGCTCTCCGCGCCAAGCGCAAGGCGGAAGAGGAACTGAAGGCACGCCTATGCCCCCAATGCAACAAGGCTGATCGTGGCAACCACACCATGTCCTCTATCGGCGGCTGGGTCAAGGTATGCGACGGCTGCTATGACCAGCAGTACGAAATAGAACAGGGTCTCATCGCTACAGGCGGGAAGTATGAGGTACGCTATCCGCTGAAGCCCCGCCCGGAGTATCTCGCCGCGAAGGGAGCCGAAGCCAAGGCTGCTATGGCTAAGGCGATGGAAGACGCCGAGGAGGATGTGCCGATCTGCCCGCAGTGTCACCGTGCAGGGAAGAACGGCGCTGGCTACCAGAAGCATTGGGACAACTGCCCGGTATACCGGGAGGGGTTGAAGCAGGCTTTCGCTCAACCCTTGCAGAAGGAAGCCGCCAAGGCGGCAGGAGAACAGCTATGAGGAAGATGGGAAACAGATTCATGAACGCTCGCCGCTGACGGCGCTGCCGCGCATCTGTCAGACAGCCGCTCTTCACTCCCGCCTTGCCGTCGCCTCCATCATGTGCTCCTCACCATCCATCCCAGTGACACGCACGGACACGGTGCCGCCGCTTGAAAGATGCTCGAAGAGATCGGCAACGACCTGTTTCGCCGCCTGTTCCGGGGTCGCGTTGAACGCATGGCAGCCCCACAAAACCTGCACGGTTAGCATCGTGCTTTTTTGCTCGATAGCTTCGGACTTGGCGCGTTCCCTCTTTGCTGGCTCCGTCATAGTCATCTCCTGATTTGCGAACTACTAAGGAAATTGACAGCGAGAATTTCAGAACAACATTGGAAGAATTCACCCCGCCGCTGGGTGTACTTACAAAGCTCGCACTGTGCCCGACGCGCTTGATAATTGAGGCCCCAAGACGTAGAACTGGGTACTAGCTAGTTCAGATAAACCATTGCACAAGGGTAGGTCACTTGGGTAACGCGAGCGTTTTCGGTGTGGATGAAGCAAAGCTCTGGAGCATGGCGGATGCGCTCCGCAACAACATGGACGCGGCGGAGTACAAGCACGTCGTCCTTGGTCTCATTTTCCTGAAGTACATCTCCGACGCCTTCGAAGCCAAGCACGCGGAACTCGAAGGGCAGCGCAAGCAGGGTGCTGATCCTGAAGACCCAGACGAGTATCGAGCGGCAAGCATCTTCTGGGTGCCCAAAGAAGCTCGATGGTCTCACCTGAAAGACAACGCCCCGCAGCCCAAGATCGGAACCATCGTTGACGAAGCGATGACCGCCATCGAGCGAGACAACCCTTCGCTCAAGGGTGTGCTCCCAAGAGACTATTCGCGTCCGGGTCTCGACAAGCAGCGTCTCGGTCAACTCATTAACCTCGTCAGCGATATCGGTCTCGGCAGTCCTGCAGACCGAGCCAAGGACGTTCTCGGTCGCGTGTACGAGTACTTTCTCGCGCAGTTTGCCAGCGCTGAGGGGAAGAAGGGTGGACAGTTCTACACACCCTCGCACGTCGTCCGCATTCTCGTTGAGATGCTGGCACCGTACAAAGGTCGCGTCTATGACCCCTGCTGCGGTTCGGGAGGCATGTTCGTCAGCAGCGAGAAGTTCATCGAGGCGCACAGCGGAAAGCTGGGCGACATCTCGATCTACGGGCAGGAATCAAACTACACGACGTGGCGACTGGCGAAGATGAACTTGGCGATCCGGGGCATCGACGCCCAGATCGCGCACGGCGACACATTCCACAACGACAAACACCCCGACCTGAAAGCCGACTGGGTTCTGGCGAATCCGCCGTTCAACGACAGCGATTGGCGCGGCGAGTTGCTGAAGGACGACAAACGCTGGGTCTACGGCGTGCCGCCTGCTGGTAACGCCAACTTTGCATGGGTGCAGCACTTCATCTATCACCTCGCGCCGACTGGTCTAGCTGGATTCGTCCTAGCGAACGGTTCCATGTCATCGAACACATCGGGTGAGGGCGATATTCGGGAAGCCATCATTGAAGCCGACCTCGTGGACTGCATGGTTGCCCTGCCGGGGCAACTCTTCTATTCGACACCAATTCCAGTCGGCCTCTGGTTTGTCGCTCGCAGCAAGAGGAACGGACGATTCCGCGACCGGAGGGGCGAGACACTGTTCATTGATGCTCGGAAGATGGGGACGCTAATTGACCGGGTACACCGTGAACTAAGCGAAGAGGAGGTATTGAAGATCGCCGGAACTTACCACGCATGGCGCGGTGACAAGAACGGAGGTACTTACACGGACGTTCCCGGCTTCTGCAAAGGGGCGAAGCTCGACGACATCCGCAAGCACGGGCACGTGCTCACGCCGGGGCGTTATGTGGGTGCCGAGGATGTCGAGGACGACGGTGAACCGTTCGAAGACAAGATGAAGCGGCTATCCGCGACTCTGCGGGAGCAGACCGCTGAAGCCACAAAACTCGATGCAGCCATTGCTACCAACCTAAGGGAGCTTGGGTATGGCGAGTGAGTGGCGGAGGATCACACTTGATCAGCTTGGTCGGATTGTCACCGGGAAGACCCCCTCATCAAGCCGCCCTGATTATTTCGGTGGGAATATCCCGTTCATCACTCCCTCCGACTTTGACGGGCGTCGTTTGATTGGGAGCACCGCTAGGTATCTTACCCTTGCGGGTGCGGACTCCATAGGAAGCTCACGTATCCCGCCCGATTCCGTGATGGTTTCCTGCATCGGGTCGGACATGGGTAAGGCTGCGGTGGCTGCTCTCCAATCAGTAACGAACCAACAGATAAACAGCATCGTAGTCGATTCCGACAACAGCGCTCTGTTCGTTTATTACAACCTCAGCAGGCGCAAAGCGGAAATCCGAAACATTGCAAGCGGCTCGGCACAACCAATCCTTAACAAGACGTCATTTGGGCAGCTTGAAATCCTGTTACCGCCTCGCCTTGAACAAGACGCAATCGTACGCGTACTCGGCACGCTGGATGACAAGATCGAACTTAATCGCCAGATGAATGAAACGCTGGAAGGTATGGCGCGGGCGTTGTTCAAGTCGTGGTTCGTCGACTTCGATCCAGTCCGCGCTAAATCCGAACGCCGGGAGTCCAAGCTCTCCAAACAAATCGCTGACCTGTTCCCGGCTGCAATGTTCGAATCCACCCGTGGACCCATGCCACGGGGATGGGATTTGACCACGTGGGGAACCCTTGTCAGCCTCGAATACGGCAAGGCTTTAAGCGGCTATGACAACGACGAAAGTGCGTATCCGGTCTACGGGACTAATGGGCGAATTGGAACGCATTCGAAGCCGTTGTGCCCGCACCCCGGAGTAATCATCGGACGAAAGGGGGCATATCGTGGCGTCCATTACAGTGCATCGCCGTTCTTTGTCATCGACACTGCTTTTTACATCAAGCCCAAGAAACGGCTTGAGCTTCGTTGGGTCTATTACGAACTTCTGAGGCGAGACATAAACAGCATGGATAGTGGGTCGGCAATTCCATCGACAAGCCGCGAAGACTTCTATGGTTTGGAAGTTATCTTGCCGCCCGTTGAGGTGCAAGAACAGTACGTGAGGCTGCTAGACCCAATGTGGCGTAAACAAGAGCAGAATTTTCGTATTACACGTACCCTCTCGGCTCTGCGCGATTCACTGCTTCCCAAGCTCACTTCTGGCGAGCTTCGGATAGCTGACGCCGAACGCATCGTCGGGGTGCATGTGTAGCGGCATGAGCAACTTCACAGAATCCGTTGTTGAAGAAGCAGCCCTAGAGTGGCTCGAACGGCTTGGGTATACGGTTCTGCACGGGCCGGAGATCGCCGCTGGGGAACCCGCCGCCGAACGTACCGATCCCGGCTACCACGATGTCATCCTTACGCGCCGTCTGAAGCAGGCACTCCAACGACTCAACCCGTTGCTGCCGCCCGAGGCTATTGAGGACGCCTATCGACGCTTAATTCGGGCTGGCGAGCCGTCGCTGGAGACGCGCAACCACGGGCTTCATCAAAAGCTAGTGGAGGGTGTCACGGTCGAGTACACGCGACTGGACGGCTCCATCGGAGGAGCACTCGTTCACGTCATCGACTTCGATCACCCCGACAACAATGACTGGGTGGCGGTGAACCAGTTCACGGTCGTTGAGGGGCAGAACAACAGGCGACCCGACGTTCTCGTCTTCATCAACGGACTGCCTATCGGGCTGATGGAGTTGAAGAACCCGGCTGACGAAAACGCCACGATCTGGTCTGCGTTCCAGCAGATTCAGACCTACAAAGCCCAGATCACGTCGCTGTTCACCTACAACGAACTGCTTATCATTTCCGATGGCATGGAAGCGCGAGTTGGGTCGCTGACGGCAGACACCGAGCGGTTCATGCCGTGGCGAACCATCGAGGGAGAGGAACTCGCTCCATCGTCCTTGCCCCAACTTCAGGTCGTGATCGAGGGTCTGCTAGACAAGCGGCGGCTGCTGGACTTCATCCGCTACTTCGTCGTCTTCGAAGATGAGGGCGGCGGCGTTCTCGTAAAGAAGGTCGCGGGATACCACCAGTATCACGCGGTCAACCGCGCCTTGAAGGAGACCATCTCTGCATCTGCGGAGAGCGGCGACCGGAGAGTGGGAGTCGTCTGGCACACGCAGGGCAGTGGCAAGAGTCTGACGATGGCTTTCTATGCTGGGCGGCTGGTGCTCGAACCAGCCCTGCAAAATCCCACTGTCATCGTCATCACTGATCGGAATGACTTGGATGACCAGCTTTTCGGAACGTTCTCTCGATGCCGAGAACTGTTGCGACAGGAGCCGGAGCAGGCAATCGACCGCGAAGACTTGAGGGCACGGCTGGCGGTCGCGTCCGGGCACGTCGTCTTCACCACGATCCAGAAGTTCATGTCGCCTGCGAACGGGACGGACGCCAAGCTCTCGGATCGGCGCAACATCATCGTGATCGCTGACGAGGCGCACCGCAGCCAATACGACTTTGTCGACGGCTTCGCTCGCCACATGCGGGATGCGCTTCCTCACGCTTCGTTCATCGGGTTCACCGGAACGCCGATTGAGAAGGCTGACGCCAACACCCGTTCCGTCTTCGGCGATTACATCAGCATCTACGACATCCAGCGTGCGGTCGAGGACAAGGCTACCGTACCGATCTACTACGAGAGCCGACTGGCAAAGCTGGAATTGCCGGAAGCAGAAAAGCCCAAGGTGGACTATGACTTCGAGGAAGCGACGGAAGGCGAAGAAATAGAGCGGCGGGAGCGGCTGCGCACGAAATGGGCTGCGATGGAAGCCATCGTAGGTACGGAGAAGCGCCTACACACCGTGGCGAAAGACCTCGTACACCACTTTGAGGAACGGCTCGAAGCGATGGATGGCAAGGCGATGATCGTTTGTATGAGCCGCCGAATCTGCGTTGACCTCTACAACGAGATCGTGAAGCTCCGTCCCTCGTGGCATAGCGAGAACGATGACGCCGGAGTGCTGAAGATCGTCATGACAGGCTCAGCCACGGACGGCCCGGACTGGCAGCAGCACATCAGGGACAAGCGACGGCGCGAAGCTCTGGGCAAGAAGTTCAAGAACGCCAAAGACCCATTCAAGATTGTGATCGTCCGCGACATGTGGCTGACGGGGTTCGACGTGCCGTCACTCCACACCATGTACGTGGACAAGCCGATGCGAGGGCATGGGCTGATGCAAGCCATAGCCCGCGTGAACCGCGTTTTCAAAGACAAGCCGGGTGGTCTGGTGGTTGATTATCTCGGGATCGCTCATGAACTGAAGCTGGCGCTGGCTACGTACACCGAAAGCGGCGGCAAGGGGCAAACGGCTCTGCCGCAGGAGGAAGCTGTTGCTGTCATGCTGGAGAAGTACGAAATCTGCCGTGGGCTGTTCCACGGGTTCGATTGGTCGCTGTGGCTGGCGGGAACCCCGGCACAAAAGCTCACGGTGCTGCCCAACGCTCAGGAGCACATCCTGAAGCAGGACGACGGCAAGAACCGCCTGCTAAAGGCGGTCACCGAACTTTCCAAGGCGTTCGCGCTCGCGGTGCCACACGAGGAAGCGCTGCGTATCCGGGACGACGTAGGATTTTTTCAAGCGGTACGGAGCGTGCTCGCAAAGACCGCGACGCAGCAACATCGTCCCGAGCAAGAACTGGACAATGCCATCCGCCAGATTGTGTCACGGGCGGTCTCCTCCGGCGAGGTCGTAGACATCTTCGCCGCTGCTGGTTTGAAGAAACCTGACATCTCCATCCTATCCGAAGAATTCCTGAGGGAGGTCAGCAACATCCCGCAAAAGAACCTAGCCGTCGAACTTTTGCGAAAACTGCTGAACGATGAGATCAAGACGCGTTCTCGCAGGAACGTCGTGAAGTCTCGCTTGTTCTCGGCATTGTTGGAGGATTCGATTCGCAAGTACCAGAACAGGGCAATTCAAGCTGCACAGGTCATCGAAGAACTCATCGGGCTTGCTAAGCAGATACGCGAGGAGTCAGCGAAGGGAGAGCAACTGGGTCTCAGCGAAGATGAAGTAGCGTTCTACGACGCGCTGGAAGTCAACGACAGTGCCGTCAAAGTGCTCGGTGAGCCTACGTTAAAAACCATAGCTCGCGAGTTGGTGGACACGGTGCGAAGGAACACCACCATCGACTGGACGGTGCGCGAGAACATCCGGGCGAACCTGCGGGTGCTTGTCAAACGAATCCTCCGCAAGTACGGCTATCCACCCGATAAGCAAGAGAAGGCGACCCTGACCGTGCTTGAGCAAGCGGAAGTACTGTCCGCCAACTGGGCGACGGTTTAAGTCGGAGATCACTATGGATTCAGATTCATGGTCTGCTTTGCGGCTTGCTGCCGATGCGTTGTGCAACTTCCGAACAAAGTTCGGCGTCGATTTGAGCTATTCCAATCTCTGCGAAATATACGTCGCACTACAGCTTGGGCTGCCGATGCCCAGCAGGGGGAATACAAGGGGATTCGATCTCCGAGGCGCGGATGGAACCCGTTACCAAGTGAAAGGGCGTGACGCGACCGTTCTGAACGTGGACATCAACAACTTTGACTTCGACTACGTCGTGTTGGTTAATCTCACGGACGATTACCGTCCGCTCGGGATGTGGAAGCTGAGCGTTGCTCTAGCGAGGCAGTTAGCAGTAGATCGTGGAAAGTTCAACAAGTTCCAGCTTACTCAGAGAGCTTTCAAACGAGCTGCTGTCCCGATGGAGATTAGCTCTCTCCGAACATCGTTGGCGAGTGAGGAAGCTAGGGCTTGATCCACAGTGGCTAGGCTCCTGCACGATCAAGGTATTCCAGCAGCGCTTGCTGAAGGATTTCTTGGCTCTTCTTCCGCTCCTTTGCGCGAAACGTGCTCAGGCGTTCGAACAGTTTTTGGTCAACCTTGAGAGTGAGTGCCACTCGCTCGTCCTTTGCGCTACCATCTCTCCGCTTTGCACCCCGGCGCACGCCCCCGCCTCGGCTTACGGTTCTGCTTCCCATTAGCTCACCTCGTGGAAATCGCAGTATACCTCGCTGCGTAGGTACGTAGTGACGCGCAACGGTGAACGTCTCGGAGTCTGGGTTCCTTCCAGCCGGGGCTGCTTGAGGTCGTCCCATAAACGGTGTCCAAGACCGTTTCCCGGCACCCACGAAGAATCAATCACTTAGCGGGACGCCCATCCTCATCCCAAAAACGACCGTTATAGGTACGATAGTGCTATTTACGTATCTCCGCAAATACGTACAATGAAACCATGAAGGTCGCCCTTTACTCGCGGGTTAGCACGAAGGACAAAGGACAAGACGTTGAAAATCAACAACGCCAGCTAAAGGACTTTGCAGCGAAGCAGGACGGTTGGACAATCGTTCGTGAATTCAGCGAGAACATCAGCGGCAAAACCAGCGACCGAGAGCAGTTCAGGAAGATGTTCATCGCTGCCTCAAAACGCGAGTTTGATCTCTTACTATTCTGGTCACTATCGCGACTTTCCCGCGAGGGTGCGCTTGAAACTCTCCAACACCTGCAACGGCTCACGTCCTATGGGGTCGCCTACCGCTCCCTTACCGAGCCGTATCTCGATAGCCTTGGGCCTTTTCGTGACGGAGTTATCTCGATCCTCGCATGTCTGGCGCGACAGGAGCGTGAGAGGCTGAGCCTGACGACGATTGCCGGACTCGAACGCGCTCGCGCACAGGGGCGCATCGGAGGTCGTCCGCGACTGGCATGTGACACCGACAAAGTCCTCAAACTGCACCTAGCCGGGAAGAGCCTCGCGGCGATCTCCAAACAACTTGGGATTAGCAAGACATCAGTACATCGGATCGTAGAGCGATCCGCAAAGGAAACCCGATGAAGTGGTTTTTGATGGCTCTGCTGCAACGCGTACTGATCTTGTTCGTTCTGGTTTTCCTATCGTTCAGTTTGCCTGTGGCGACCTTCTGGTTGGTTCGCGACCCCCTCGGGGCGCAGTTTGTATTTTGGGTTTCGCCTTGGGTGGTCGCCTTCTGGAGCGTTATCGCTTATATCTTGGTTGGCAGCCGCTTCTGGCGTGGGAAGCCCTCCGTGGAGGATTGGAAGTTCCGGCACGGCTCCTACCTGTGGCGAGCCGCCAAAAACACGGTCTGGATGTTCACTGCGCTCGCGTTTTCCTACGCCGCCGAGCTTGCCGTCGTCTTTCTTATGCCACCGTCCGCGACCGCAATGCGCATCTTCCCGCTCGCGGCGTACTCGCCATTGGCGTTCACGATCCTGTGGAGCGCAACCCGTGGGTAAGCTGATCAAGTTCCGCAAGCCCCGCAGGCTCACGCCTGAGATCGTGGGCGAACTTCTTCGCATCCACAGTTCGTGCGTCCACGACCAAGAGGGTCGCTGTGGGTTGCAGGTGTCCGTGGCTTCTTTTTGCTGGGAATTAAATCGAGCGGCGAACATAGGAGATGAAACCGACAACGCTTTCAAGCGCCACGATCCAATGTGCGCAGCCCGCCCGCTGTCGGATCACGACATTGAACGAGCCTTAGAAGGACGGCGTCTCGCCGACTCGATGATGGAGGAGCCTGAGGAATGAAGACCGAAGCTGAATTGGATACGAATATCGCGAAACTGTTCGACGAAGATACGACCACGAAGGTCGATCAGGTCAACGGCAAGCCCTACGTCACGGACGAGCAGACGCTCCGCGAGATGCAATTCGCCGAGGCATGCGAAGAACTAGTGGCAGCCGAGGGGGAGTTCGCCGAGTGGGATTCTAAGGCTACGCAGAAGTGGGCGCACCCAGATGCCGACCCGGCGAACCTGTGCCACTGGTACGACAGCCTTGAGCGACGGTACAAAGCTGACCGGAATCTGTGGCTGCTCTTCACCGGAGGCGACCGCTCCATGCGTAGCAATTCCCTTTACAATTCGTTCCGCCGTCACCTGCTGCGAAGCGACGGCACGAAGCTACGGGCAAACGCGTGAGAAGTCTGCGGCGGCAGCCCTGAACGTGTAGCGGTCTTGCATGCTCGCCGCATCCCGCAACTGCAGGCTAGTTCGCCGAACCTACGGCTTTCACGTAGATCGTTTCTTTTGCTCCTTCTGGCAGTTGCCCTTGATACGAATGCGGAATCGTGACCAAAAATCCATGACTACGAGGCATCACAGCCATTTTGTACTTGGCGTCAATAATTCTGAAAAGACCCTCGCAGTAGCTTGAGACATGATCGCAGTATGATTGAAACTTCTTATTGAGTTCCCGTTCTTCCATGCCCTTTCGTATCTCCTGATCATTGATCGCAGCCTGCTGCGCAGGTGCTTGCGCATCCAACGGCGGCAAGACATGTGCGATAAACGCATCAGTTGTACCATCGTGGAGCGTCACGACGACCCCGGCAAACTGGTGCGACAAGTTTCGGTAATCTCGAATCTCTTTGAGCAATGGGTCGTCGTCTAGTGCTTTGACAAGCTCATCGTACCGATCCTTCGTTACGATGCCCTCTTGATAGCAGCGTCTATACGCCAGCCGAACGAGTTCATCAGCAAGGTGGTGAAGCTGCCAAAGGACGCCTGCAAAGTGCGCACGAAATACAAGCACATCTTCCTGAAGAAAGTCGCGGTCAGCCTGTGACATCTGCTGCAAGATTGTTTCACGCCGCCTGCTACCCGCTAACCGCATCGCGGTCGAGTCGGCGTAAGTCCGAACATACGCCGCGTGGTAAAGGCAGATGTCCAACCCCGACCAGATTTCGCAGACCATGCCCTCGAAGTCCTGCTTCGGGAACGAGCTTGTCCGATCCATGCTGGTGTCACCTCCGCCGACCGTGAATGCCTAGAAGTTTGGACGGGTCTATGTTTCTACAACGAGCCGCGTTACGATTAGGGGCTAATGTACATGAAGCTATTAGGGTGCGCATCTATAATGCTGGTGCTCGGAGCACTTGCGAGTGCCCAGACACCAGTTCGGGAGCTTGACATCGACTCCGGCTGGGGCGGACTGGGCACCCCGCAATCAGCGCACCTCGTCATAAAGAAGCTGAACGGGGATTACCGTCTGAACGGAAAACGTGTAGACGCCTCCCTAATTGATCAGCTTGTTTCCGTTTTGCGACAGCCAACTATCGAAAAACCCGACCCCACCAATCTAGGTATTACCCCGGAATGGTGCAAGGAACACGCGTCTGAAGTTGGCACAAGAATGGGTTCGCAGTTCGAGAGCGCGGCTGCTAATCGGAAAGAACTCTTCATAAAATCATTCAATGACCCCGCCGTCGTAGCTCAGGTCATCAAGGACTTGTTCGGCTTCACCAGATTCGACGACTATCCGGGGGCAAGGCTGAAGGTAATCTTCGAGGATGAGACTGTCATCGAGGCAAAAACTCACTCGTACTACGCCTTCATGCTGCCGTGGCAAATAACTGGGAACAATTCCCCAACATTCAATGCCCAGATTTCGCGTGCCCTCGCAGCGTTAATGCCCAAGAACACAGTTAACAAAGAAAGGCTTGCTGGCGATGGATTTGACAAGGAATTCGGTCAAGCAGTCATGCAGCACATCGAGAGGGACTGGAAACTACTCGATGCCCGTAACAAGGCTGGCGATGCACTGCGGGCGATAGAGACCAAGTATCAGGTCTTGAGTGCGGAGATCAACCCCTACCACAATGTCAACTATGGTGTTGAATGGGACAGCGGCAAGCCCCACGAAACCAATCTTCATGTCACCGTCCGCAAACCGAGTTTTCCCGGCAACCTCACTGATGAAGTCATTCTACGCATGAACGGCAGCGAGGCTGAGGGAGTGGATCGGTTCTTGCAGAGCGGATCGAAATACGAAGACCTTGTGCTATCCAGTCCATTGTTCGGGGAGTACATCCGCCAGCATCCGCGTACTCCAGTCTGGATTTCCTATGTGCATGACGCCTCTTTCGGTGACAAAGCTATGCGTGTCTTCGCTGCCGACATGCACGCCATTGGAAAGGATGATGTCGTCCCGCCAGTTCGTGCCCAGCAATCCGAAATCGCTCTCGTGATGGTGGGTGGGGCTTATTGGATATTGTTCCCTGACAAACATCTGCTGCTTTGGCGCTTTGACGGTCAGAACGGGTTGCTCAACTGGAAACCAGAAACCTTCGCATTCCGGCGTTGCAGCGAGTACCACCCCGTCTGGGGAGGCTGCGTTGGCGCTGAAGTTTCTGCTGAAGGCAAACAGGTGCAGGACTATGCCTCCAGCGATCCATGCGCCGTCCCGACCTCGTCCGCGAGAAGCCAATCCTACGAACCCCTGTTTCCAGTCCATAAAGCTGGCAAGGGCGGCTTCATAAACAAAAGCGGCGAGATCGTCATACCTTTGCATTTCGATACGGTTGGCGAATTTTCTGATGGTTTTGCGCGAGCCGAATGTGCGGGCAAATGGGGCTTTATCAATTCTAGTGGTGAGTGGGTCGTGCGCCCTCGATTCGCGTGGGCACAAGACTTTTCCGAGGGTCTCGCAAGAGTTCAAGTAGATGGCGAAGCCCTGACCTACAACTCGCATTGGGCGTTTATCGACAAGTCTGGCAACGTTGTCATACAGCCGTTCGTTGAGGAGCTACCTTCCTCAGTGAGCGAGGGTGACGATTTCCACGACGGGCTGGCTGTGGTTGAAGTCAAATCCATGAAAGGCTACATGGACAAGACAGGCAAGGTCGTCATCCCGCCAAAGTACTCCTATGTCTACCCATTCTCGGAAGGTCTGGCAGCCGTCGCTGTGGACAAGCGAGGTGATCAGTGGGGTTTCATCGACAAATCAGGAACTCTGGTGATCTCAGCGACCTTCAACTGGGCGAGTTCATTCAGGGATGGGCTTGCGCCAGTGAACCGAACCTCTCCATGCGGTTTCGTTGACCGCTCCGGTGCGTTCGTTCTCAAGCCTCCAGTTGCAGATGGCGAGAAGGACTGCGCAACGGTGTGGGGCGACTTCGACGACGGTCTCGCACGCTGGAAGTTTGGGAGCAAGTACGGGTTCATCGACCGATCAGGCAAGACAGTGATACCGCCGAAGTTTGACCTCACATTCGGGTTCTCGGAAGGACTAGCGGCGGTGTCGATCAATGGCAAATGGGGTTATATCGACAGAACGGGTGAGATGGCAATCGAGCCACGCGAGTACAACCACGTCGAGAGCTTTAAGAACGGATTAGCCTACGTCGTGACCAAGGATGGGAAGCACGGTTACATCGACCGGACTGGAAAGTATGTGTGGCAACCTGCGTTGCAGGGTACTGATTGACAGCCTGCGACTCATGTTGGATACGAAACCCTACGCAGTGTCATGCAGAAACTATGACATCCACGTGCTGTGCTGGTCGAGAACGCGCCAGACGCCATTCACCTTTCGCATCAAGATGTAACCTCCACCGCCACACAACCCGCAGAAATGGTCAACGTACAAGATCGCTTCAGTCTTATTGAAATTGAAACCGGGTTGAGAAACGGCAATGTATCCTAAGTTGTTTGGGTAACGTTGTTGAAAGTCGCTCGATTGGCTCTGTTCCAATTCCCTGCGGCTCAGAACGACTAAATCCACTCCTCTCGGCAGGTGCAGTTCCGCCCGAATATCTGACGCAAGTGCATTGTTCACGACGAAGTTAGTTCGGGTTACGAATGACGCTTGGGGGAATCGTACTCGTCGATCAAACAGCAGAGTCCATCGCCATCTCCACGTACCCGGCTGCTGTGCCTCGTGCTGCAAGATGATCTGAATGCCGCGTCCCGAACCCCAGTCGTGGGCATTGTGCAGCACCTCGTCGGAGAGGTAAGCGGAGAGAACCGCGCCGACTTCTGCGTGCGTTCGCCGCTGGTCAACGAAGAAAAGCGCGGAAATACACGCCAGCAGGACGATGACAACCGTAGTCGAACGAAAGGCGATCTTCGTGTAGGAATTGCGCGGCATATCTAATTAGACCAGAGTGACGGAGGAATAGTTCCTTGACGCCTGATGGGCTTCTGGAGATGGTTTGATCTGTGTAGACATTTCAACGGCTAGGTCAGTGTTTCAAGACCAGAGTGGAGTGTTGCCACGGCATTGTCGTTCCTTGTTCTTGGCTAAAGTCCGCCCAATCCATGGTGTCAACACCCTTGCCGAAAGCGACCAAGTAGGACTTCGCACCACAACTGGCGTGAACGCCAGTCATCATCACCTGCTTAAAGCACCCAATTAGCCGCTGGCTTATGCTCGAACGGAGATTACGACGTGGGAACTGCACGCGACCACTTGAATCCGTTAGGCGATCCTCCTCGTGTCCCTCATTCTCAAGGCTGTATTGTTGCCACACTTCCCGAACCGTGATGTTTGCAAGTGGATGCCGATCCGCGCCCAGAGCGTAGATCGTCCACTCGGGTGCGATGGTTTGCTTAAACGGAAACAGCAGAATAGACGCCACGACCGCGATTATTGCGAGTGCCAAGCGAGAAGTTGTCATCCTACGGCCGTCTTCCTGCCACTGGAATAGCGTCGGCGTAAGGACTATGTCGTCCAGCTTCGTTCCCCGCTTCGCAAGCTGATTCACGGCGTCGAACTCGGCGCTGCGGGCGGCAACTACCAGCAATGATTCCCGGCTCACCCCACTTCGTTTTTCTGCCCACGCGAAAGAGAGGGTCGCTGCCCAGAGAGGGTCAGAATCTAACGGTCGCTCTGCCGAGAGTTGTCCATCAGCCAGTTTTCTTTGAAAACGCTCACAGAACTTGACCCCTGAGTCGGCGAGGACGACGCGACAATATGCCATTGGCAAGAACTCGACCAAACGCGATGCGGTTGAGCGGTCAACTCCAGCCTTCAGAAGTTTACCTAGGATGTCCTCGTCCGAGGCGTTTGGAAACTCGCGGAAGACCGCAACTGCTCCAGAAATAACGGCGCTCATGCAGCCAAAGAGTACCACTATCGCGGCGGCTCGACACTAAGGGCGGACGCGGCTGAGTCAGCCCTGTGCGGTTATTTTTAAGTGATCGCGCTGCTTGGATTGGTCACAAACGCGGTCTGGCACATCAGGTGGACTGATCCTGCTGCGGCACTGATCATCGTCCCTCTGATCCTTCGCGAAGGCTGGGAGGCAATGCAAGGCAGACCTTGCGCGTGCGATTGAACGCCCTAAGCTAATCAGACAACCTGTTCACGTTGCCGAGGGCTTGGGAGCACTGGATCGTCTAGGATTCAGTTCTCTTTTGCACCTGCGGGAGATGGGCTACTCCCGAAGTATCGGTAAATAAACGAGTTGTCTTTCAGCCATGAAGTTACCCGCAGCCCTGCGGCTTCCACAACGACCGCAACCGCGACTGCCAGTGCACTCCGCCGATGATCCAACGGTACATTTCGAAAATCTCCGGGCCGCTCATGGACCGCATCGACATTCATATTGACGTCCCGGCGGTGAATTACAAAGAAATGCGCTCCACCAACGAACCGGAAGGGTCGGCGAAGATTCGGGAACGAGTTCTGCGCACGCGTCAGAAGCAACTCGAGCGCTTCGCGGCCTCGCACCTCCGCGAAAAGCTCTATTGCAACGCCCAGATGCACTCCCGCCACATCCGCATGTTCTGCGAGCTGTCACCCGACTGCGAGCGCCTGCTGGAGCGCGCCATGACTCAGCAGGGTTTGAGCGCACGCGCCCATGACCGGATTCTCAAAGTCGCCCGCACGATTGCCGACCTGGAAGACGCAGCCAACCTGGAACCTAAGCACATCGCAGAGGCAATCCAGTACCGTAGTTTGGGCAGGACTTATTGGGCGTGATGAAGCTCGTGACATTGATCCTCGAAGATCGGCGAACAGGAGCCGCGAAGCGGCGCCAGAATAAAGCCCACGGCGTAAGCCGTGGGAGAGGAAGCGGTTTCGGATTAATCAGCCCCGAAGGGGCGTAAGAGCATGGCCCATACAGCAACGAACGCGTTAATTCACTTCATCTTCAGCACTCGTCAGAGGGCGCCGCTGATTGCTGCGTAGATCGAGGCGGATCTCCATGCCTATCTTGGCGGCATCATTCGCGAAATAGGCGGAGCCGGACTCTCGATCAACGGCACCGCCGATCATGTTCACCTACTCATTCGAATGCCCACGACACACTCCGTTGCGGACGTCACCCGCCTGATTAAAACCAATTCATCGCGCTGGGTTCATGAGCGGTGGCCCAATTTAAAAACTTTGCATGGCAGCCAGGCTACGGCGCTTTTAGCGTAAGCGAGTCCGGTATAGACTCGGTTCGGGGGTACATCCTGCACCAGCAACAACATCACACGAGGAGATCATTCCAGGAAGAGTTTGCCGTGTTTCTAAAGAAGAATCACATTTTGGTTGACGAGAAATATCTCTGGACCTGAATCTTCTTACGCCCCTGCGGGGCTGTTTAATCACAACCGACCTATTCCCACGGCTCGCGCCGTGGGCTTTATTCTTGCGCCACTTCGTGGCTCTCGTAAAATCGCAAGAGTCAGCCACTACCGGAGGGTGCACGACGGAAGTCGTGCCCTTCCCGTTCGTGCTCGACCCTTTAGGGCCCGGACGTGCTCGCCTTTTAGTGACGGACACAACCAAGGATCAATTGAGATCTGGGGGATGGCAGCGATGGCGGCCCGTCCTAGTTCTCTTCCCGCGGCCGCATGTTCCCGCTGCGCAGGTAGCGGTTGTGCCAGCCCAGCGATTCCGTCATCAGGTGGGGCGTGTGTTTGCCGTACGATAACCGCTCGGCCCGCGACAGATAATCGAGCAGCAGAGATTTGTACTCCGGGTTGGCACACTTCTCGATAATCAGGTGCGCCCGCTGGCGCGGCGAGAGCCCGCGCAGGTCGGCCAATCCCTGTTCGGTCACGATGACTTGCACGTCGTGCTCGGTATGATCCACGTGCGACGCCATGGGCACGATCGTAGAGATGGTCCCCTTCTGTGCGATCGAAGGAGCCATGAAGATCGACAGGTACCCGTTGCGCGCAAAGTCGCCGGAGCCGCCAATGCCGTTCTGGATGCGCGAACCCATCACGTGCGTGGAGTTGACGTTGCCGTAAATGTCGGCCTCGATCATGCCATTCATGGCGATCACACCCAGCCGCCGGATGATTTCCGGGTGATTCGAGATCTCCTGCGGACGCAGCACAATCCGCTCCCGATAGCTGGCCATGTCGGCATTCACTTCGTTCAGCATGTCGGGGCTGAGCGAGAAGGCCGTGGCCGAGGCTGACGTCAGCTTGCCCGACTTCAGCAGGCGAATCATTCCATCCTGAATGACTTCTGTGTAAGAAGTGAGTCCCTCAAACGGGCCTTCTTCCAACCCAAACAGCACCGCATTCGCAATGTTGCCCACGCCGGATTGCAGGGGCAGCAGATTCGCCGGCATGCGGCCCTTCTGCACTTCCCAACTCAAAAATTCCAGGATGTGACCTGCAATCCGCTTGGAACCCTCATCCGGCACCTTAAACGGGCTGTTGCGGTCGGGAGCATCGGTCAGCACGATGGCGACGACCTTCTCCAGAGCGACTTGCAGATAAGGAGTACCGATGCGCTGGCCGGGCCGCACCAGGGGAATCGGGCCGCGATTGGGCGGAGGCTGCAGACCATAGTAGATGTCATGCATTCCTTCGAGCGCCGCCGGCTGCCATGAGTTCACCTCCAGGATGATGCGCTCGGCCTGATCGACCCAGGTCTTGTTGTTGCCGATCGAAGAACTGGGTACGACCCGGCCATCTTCCAGCACGGCCGTCACCTCGATCAGCGCTACGTCGAGCTTGCCCAGGAATCCGTATTCGACGAACTGGGCGACATGGCTCAAGTGGATGTCCATGTACTCCATTTCGCCGGCGTTGATGCGCTTGCGGGTCTCGGGATCCGATTGATAAGGCAGGCGAAGATGAATGCCTCCTGCCATGGCCAGGGCGCCGTCGAGCTCCGGTCCGGTGGAGGCGCCGGTGAAGACGCTGACCTGAAACTTCTGCCCGCGGAACGTGGCTTCCGCAATGCGGTGGGCGAGCTCCATGGGCACGGCCTTGGGATAGCCTGAGCCGGTGAATCCGCTCATCCCGACCTGATCGCCCGAACGGATCAGGGCCGCGGCTTCGGCGGCGCTCATGATTCTTCGCTCAAGACTGGGATTGAGAACGCGCGTAGAAGCTTGGGGAGCAATCGGCATTTCGACCTCGTGGAAGCAACGAATTCACGGTAAAGGGGGCTGAAGACGCCGGTCTGTGACCTGGATCACCAAGACCGAATACAGGCAGCAATTCAGAACCACTTCGACCAAGGACAGGGTGCTGGTAATTAGCTTATTATCAGTGATTTACCTGATTCCTACCCGATTTCGAAGCAAACCCCTGCAGCCGAGCACGGAAGGGCCCAAATAAATACTTGACCGCCGCCCAGCATACCGCTACATTAGCCAGTTCCAGGAACAGCCGGAGGCTCCCGCCTGTATTTGTTCTGAACTCTGCACCCGGGAGGGCCGGCCGGAAAATCGAGCATCTTCCGTATCCTGGCGTGCATCTATTCAAGTGAGTTTTACGCTAACTCCTTTACAACCTAATCGGAATCAGTGACTTAGGGCGGATCTGGGGTTCTGGTCACCCTTCCCGTGGCGAAGGAAAAGGACGAAGGCGGAAGGCCACAATCATAAAGCGAGGAGAGATAAAACACATGCGATCTGATCGTGTGTTTGATGCTTTACAGACTCTGCGGAACCGTTATATGCTGTGTCAGCTTGCCTCCAAGGCCACGCGGAAGTTCCACCGGCCCAGCACCAGAATCCAGGAAACGATGAACGGCGTGTTGGATCGGATCGCAGGCTCACCGCGGCAGGAAGTTTTGTCGGAACCAGAGAATTTTGCTGAGGCGCAACGGCGGGCTGCTTAACCAGTCCCGCCTTCCTGCCTCGTAGTACTTGCGTCTTTCCTGAGTCCCCTCCTTTTGAAAATCTCCCGTTGACACTACCGAATATCGCTCTAGTGCACGGGTTCAGGTGAATCATGACCATTGCTGAATTGAAAGAAAAGAACATCACCGAGCTGACCAAGATCGCAAGGACCTTGGATCTGCCCGGCGCCAGCGGTCTGCGCAAGCAGGACCTCATTTTCAAGATTCTGCAGGCGCAGAGCGAAAAGGAAGGCCACATTTTCGCCGAAGGCGTGCTGGAGATTCTGCCCGACGGCTACGGATTTTTGCGGTCGCCCGACTACAACTATCTGCCCGGACCGGACGACATCTACGTTTCGCCATCGCAAATCCGAAAGTTCGATTTGAAGACCGGCGACACCATCAGCGGCCAGGTGCGCCCGCCGCACGAAGGCGAGAAATACTTCGCGCTGGTCAAGATCGAGGCGGTCAACTTCGAGTCGCCCGATGAAGCCCGCAACAAGATTCTGTTCGATAACCTGACGCCGCTGTATCCCCAGGAGCGCATTAAGCTGGAGACCGTCCGCGAGAACGTCAGCGCCCGCGTCATGGATCTGCTTACGCCGCTGGGGAAGGGACAGCGCGGACTGATCGTCTCCCCGCCGCGAGCCGGCAAGACCATGCTGCTGCAGAACGTGGCCAACTCGATTACCGCGAACCATCCCGAAGTGGTGCTGATGGTCCTGCTGATCGACGAGCGGCCGGAAGAAGTCACCGACATGCAGCGCTCGGTGAAGGGCGAGGTAATTTCGTCGACTTTCGATGAACCCGCCGCCCGTCACGTGCAGGTCGCGGAGATGGTGATCGAAAAGGCCAAGCGCCTGGTCGAGCACAAGCGCGACGTGGTCATCCTGCTCGACTCTATTACGCGTCTGGCGCGCGCCTACAACACGATTGTTCCGCCCAGCGGTAAAGTGCTCTCCGGCGGCGTGGATTCGAACGCCCTGCAGCGGCCGAAGCGCTTCTTCGGCGCGGCCCGCAATATTGAAGAGGGCGGCTCGCTGACGATCATCGCGACGGCGCTGATCGATACCGGTTCGCGCATGGACGACGTGATCTTTGAAGAATTCAAAGGCACGGGCAACTCGGAAATCATTCTCGACCGCAAGCTGGTCGATAAGCGCACCTTCCCGGCCATCGACATCCAGCGCTCGGGCACGCGTAAGGAAGAGTTGCTGATTCCGAAAGAAGACCTGCAGCGCATCTGGGTGCTGCGCCGGGTATTGAATCCGCTCTCGCCAGTGGAGGCCATGGAACTACTCATCGACAAGCTGAACAAAGCAAAGTCGAACGGCGAGTTCCTGGCCAACATGAGCGCGCTGTAGAACGCCAGCACAAAAGTCAGAAGTCAGAACGCAAAAGGAACGACTCAGAACAAAAACTCTGTCGTTGTGCTTGCTTCTCATTTCTTACCCTCTGCATTCTTACTTCTGACTTCTGCATTACCTCGTTCGGCCACTTCCCGCATCCTGTCCCGCCGTCAGTTTGCCCCGCCTTCTCGGATTTTCCCGACGTATAATTTTTATATGCAGAGTGCGGGCTGACTCTCAGCGAGGTTTCCGTGCGCTCCAGACTTCGCATTTTGTTCTTGTTATTGATCTGCGCCCTGGCGCTTCCCGCCATGGCTCAACAGAATCCCGGTGGTCCGCCGCCACCTCCTCAGCGAAGAGGGGATTTCAACCCGCCCGTCACCGATGCGGACGAAGCCCAGACCCGCATGGCCAACGAAGCGGCCAAGAAGGCCGCCAAGGAGCGTATCGCGGCCCTGAAGACCGACACCGACAAGCTGCTCAAATTGTCGGTCGAGCTGAAGCAGTACGTGGACAAGTCCGACGAAAACGTACTTTCCCTCGACGTGGTGAAGAAGGCCGACGAAATCGAGAAGCTGGCCAAGAGCGTGAAGGAGAAGATGAAAGGGCAGAACTAGGGTCAGCTTTTGTCTTTTAGCTCTTAACTCTTTGCTTAATGCAAATTCTTTGCGATCTTCGTGGCAGTTTCTTCGCGAACTTTGCGGTAAAAGCTTTTGATCGCGAAGACCGCTGAGATTCCGCAAAGAACGCAAAGAAAAACGCCATCCGGAATTGTTCGGATGGCGTCGATGTTCCCCCCCGTGTCTCCTACTCTGCGCCCCGCTTGATACGCATGCCGTAGAAGGAGCGGTGCACGAAGCCCAGCGAAATCAGGAAGAAGACGAGGGCCAGGATTCGAGTCATCGTCGAACCCTGATCCAGCGCCAGCTTCACCGCCAATTCCACTGCGAGCAGGCCGAACAGCGTGGTGAACTTGATGACCGGATTCAGCGCCACCGAAGACGTGTCCTTGAACGGGTCTCCTACCGTGTCGCCGATCACCGTTGCGTCGTGCAGCGGCGTGCCCTTCTGCTTCAACTCGACTTCGACAATCTTCTTGGCGTTGTCCCAGGCCGCCCCGGCGTTGGCCATGAAAATTGCCTGGTAGAGGCCGAAAATGGCGATCGAGATCAGATAGCCGACGAAGAAGAACGGATCCACGAAGGCAAACGCCAGCGTCCCAAAGAACACCGCAATAAAGATGTTCAACATTCCCTTCTGCGCGTACTTCGTGCAGATCTCGACCACCTTCTTGCTGTCGGCGATCGAAGCCTTCTCCACGCCTTCGAGTTTGATGTTGGCTTTGATGAACTCGACCGCGCGATAAGCGCCTGTGGTCACGGCCTGTGTGGAAGCGCCGGTGAACCAGTAAATCATGGCTCCGCCCGTGATCAGTCCGAGGAAGAAGGGGGCGTAGAGCAGGGAGAGTTTGGCCACGTCCTCGGTCGCGGTCAGACCGTTGGTCAATGCCATGATGATGGAAAAAATCATGGTCGTGGCGCCCACAACCGCCGTGCCGATCAGCACCGGCTTTGCCGTGGCCTTGAACGTGTTGCCCGCGCCGTCGTTGGCTTCGAGCAGGTGCTTGGACCGATCAAAATTAACGGTCAGGTTGAAGTCCTTCTTGATTTCGGCTTCGACGTTCGGCACCTGCTCGATCAACGAAAGCTCGTACACGGACTGTGCGTTGTCGGTAACCGGGCCGTAGGAATCGACGGCGATCGTGACCGGTCCCATGCCCAGGAACCCGAATGCAACCAGTCCGAAGGCAAATACCGCCGGCGCCAGCATTCCGGCGGCAAGCGCCAAGCCCATCGTGCTCATGTAATAGCCGATGGCCATCAGCGCCATCATCGAGAGACCGAGGTAGTACCCGGAAAAGTTACCCGCCACGAAGCCGGACAGAATGCCGAGCGACGCTCCGCCCTCTTCCGCCGAGGTGACGACTTCTTTCACGTGTTTCGACTCGGTCGAGGTAAAGACTTTCACCAGTTCCGGAATCAAGGCTCCCGCCAGTGTGCCGCAGGAAATAATGGTCGAGAGCTTCCACCACTGCGTAGGGTCGCCGCCGAGATCGGGAATGACGAAGTATGAAATCAGGTACGTCAGCCCGATCGAGACAATCGAGGTGATCCAGACCAGCGAAGTCAGGGGCGCTTCGAAATTCATTTCGTTGGCCGATCCGTACTTCGCTTTGGCAATCGCGCCGTTCAGGAAGTAGGACGCCGAGCTCGAAACCAACATCATCACGCGCATTACGAAAATCCAGACGAGCAACTGCACTTGCACGCTGGGGCTTTTCACGCCCAGAAGAATGAAGGTGATGAGCGCGACGCCGGTCACGCCGTAAGTTTCAAAGCCGTCGGCCGAAGGCCCAACCGAATCGCCGGCGTTGTCGCCGGTGCAGTCGGCGATCACTCCGGGGTTGCGGGCGTCGTCTTCCTTGATCTTGAAGACGATCTTCATCAGGTCCGAGCCGATGTCGGCGATCTTGGTGAAGATGCCTCCGGCAATACGCAACGCGGCCGCGCCCAGCGATTCGCCAATGGCGAAGCCGATGAAGCAGGGGCCGGCGTAATCGCCGGGAACGAAGAGAAGAATGAACAGCATGATGAGCAGTTCCACCGAGATCAGCATCATGCCGATGCTCATTCCGGCCTCGAGTGGAATCTGATAGACGGGATACGGTTTGCCGGGCAGGGAAGCAAAGGCGGTTCGCGAATTGGCGAATGTATTTACGCGAATGCCGAACCAGGCGACCCCGTAGCTGCCGGCGATGCCCACCAGGCTGAATCCGAGAATGATGGGCAGCGTCAGGCCAACCGGCTTGCCCGGCACAGGTGAGAGCCAGCCGAAGTATGCCGCGATGATGACGGCAATGAACGCCCACAGCAGCAGGATGAACTTGCCCTGGGTAATCAGGTAGGTTTTGCAGGTTTCGTAGATCAGCTCGGAAATCTCGCGCATGGAGCGGTGCACCGGCAGATTCTTGAGGCGCACATAGATGGTCATGCCGAATCCGAGGCCGAACAGGCAGAACAGGATGCCAATTAGCAGCAGTTTGTGGCCGTCGATTCCCCAAGGTAAGAAGCTAACCTGCGAGAGATCCGGCAGCTTCAGGGCAGCTTCTCCGCCTCCGGCCTCCGCAGGCTGGGCAAGGGCGGCAGCGGCGCCGACGGTAAGCAGCGCCGCTACAGCGAAGATTCTGGTGGCCATGCGACGTGCGAACGCAGCAGTGGCGAGCCAAGTACGCATAAGAATTCCTCCGAATGATGTCGCTTTAGGAAATTTGCTAACGTGTTTAGGCACTGCCTTCCGCATCCTGGCCTCTCGCCCGCGGGTCACGGCAAGCCGTGAGCACGCCCAACCGGGCGGAAGTTCCCGTCTGCAGAATTCCGAACACGCTTCCACCGCAAGACCTGAAAGGAGGGTTGGAGCTTGGCCGCGTCGGAGTTTGCGCCGGGCCAACGTTCACCGAGAAAATGGACCGGAGAAATACAACCCTGGTCCCGGCGACCCTGCGCAAAACGGGCATTTATAACACGTTGGGTAGCATGGGTCAAACCCACAAAAGAGGGATCAGGGAGGGGCAATTTTCAGGTAGAGACATAATGGGCGTTCACTTGCCGCTGCCGCAGCGGCTGAAGCCGGACATGAGTTGGGTTCGGGTGTGGCATGCCTGAAGGCATGCCCTGATACGAACCTTGCCCTGATACGAATTCTTGCCCTGCTACGAACCTTGCCCTGATACGAACCTTGCCCTGATACGAACCCTTGCCCTGATACGAATTCTTGCTCTGATACGAATCGTTATTCCAAATTTGCGGCACTGCCCGGGAGACTGAACCCCCGGCGCCAGGTCGATCCAGAGAGCGAGGACTACTTCAGCTCCACATGCATGTCGAGACTATGGGCGAGAAAAGCCCACATGTCCGCGGTCTCGTCAATCTGCTTCGAGATCGGCTTGCCTGCGCCGTGACCAGCCTTGGTCTCGACCCGGATCAGCACCGGAGCGGGCCCCGCCTGATCCGCCTGAATCGTGGCGGCGAACTTGAAGCTGTGTCCGGGGACGACGCGATCGTCGTGGTCTGAAGTCATAATCAGCGTCGGAGGGTACTTGGTTCCCGGCTTCAGGTTATGTAGCGGAGAGTAGGCATAGAGCGCCTTGAAATCCTCAGGGTTGTCGGAGGAGCCGTAGTCCGAGGTCCAGGCCCAGCCGATGGTGAACTTCTGAAAGCGCAGCATGTCCATCACACCGACTTCGGGCAGAGCAGCCCCGAAGAGATCGGGGCGTTGAGTGATGCAAGCGCCGACCAGCAGGCCGCCGTTGCTGCCGCCGTGGATCGCGAGTTTCGGAGTGGACGTGTACTTGTTGGCGATCAGCCACTCCGCGGCTGCAATGAAATCGTCGAAGACGTTCTGCTTTTTCGCGTGCGTGCCCGCCAGGTGCCAGTCTTCCCCATACTCACCGCCGCCACGCAGGTTAGGCTGCGCGTAGATGCCTCCCATCTCCAGCCACACCGCGTTGGATACCGAGAATCCTGGCGTTAAAGAAATATCGAATCCGCCGTAGCCATAGAGCAGGGTGGGATTCTGCCCGTCCAGCTTCAATCCCTTTTTATAGGTCAGGAACATGGGCACGCGGGTGCCGTCTTTGCTGCGATAGAAAACCTGCCTGGTCTCGTACTGCGAAGAGTCGAAGTCGACTTTGGGTTGGCGGAAAACCGTGCTCTTTCCGGCTTGCGGATCGTAGCGATAAACCGCGCCCGGCGTTGTGAAGCTGGTGAAGCCGTAAAAGGTCTCCTTGTCCGTGCGCTTTCCGCCAAAGCCGCCAGCGGTGCCAATGCCCGGCAGGTCGACATTGCGCAGGAACTTTCCCTGCAGGTCGTAAACGCGAACCTCGGTGCGCGCGTCTTTCAAATAGCCCAGCAGAAAAAGATTGTCGACGACATTCGAGAACTGGAGTGTGTCGGTGCTCTCGGGCACGATCGTTTTCCAGTTGGCCCGCTCAGGATGACGCGTGTCGATGGCGATCAGGCGGCTGCGCGAAGCGTCCAGATCGGTCTGCAGCCAGAAAACCGGGCCGTCATTGTCAATGAAGTTGTATTGCGCGTCGAAGTCGTCGAGCAGCTTGACGACCTGCGAGTCGGGCTGCGTGAGGTCTTTGTAGTACAGACGATTTTTTGGTGATGTCCCCTGCCAGACGGTGATGACGAGGTAGCGGCCGTCGTCGGTGACAGCGCCATTGAAGCCGAGTTCCTTGTTGTCGGGCCGCTCATAGATGAGCTTGTCGTCCGACTGCGGCGTGCCCAGTTTGTGGTAGTACAGCTTCTGGAAATAGTTAGTGTCGCGCAGTTCTGCGCCCTTGGGCTCGTCATAGCGGCTGTAGAAGAAGCCCTGGCCGTCCTTGGTCCACGAAGCCCCGGAAAACTTGACCCACTTGATCACGTCGGAAAGATCCTTGCCCGTGTCCACGTCGCGCACGTGCCACTCCATCCAGTCGGACCCTGAGGTCGCGAGGCCGTAAGCCATCCGCTTGCCGTCGTCGGTAATGGCCCAGCCCGCCAGAGCGACGGTGCCGTCAGAGGAAAGCGTGTTGGGATCGAGCAGCAACCGAGGCTCAGCGTTCAGCGACTCGGCGACCAGCACGACGTTCTGATTCTGCAGGCCGTTGTTGTGCTGGTAGAAGTAACGTCCACCGCGCTGCTGCGGCGGGGTGAAGCGTTCGAAATTCCAGAGTTTCGTCAGACGATCGCGGATCGCGCCGCGATAGGGAACCTGATCGAGGTAACCGAAGGTCACCTTGTTCTCGGCCTCAACCCAGGCCGCGGTGTCGGGTGAATCGGTATCTTCCAGCCAGCGGTAGGGATCGGCCACCTTAACTCCGTGGTAGTCGTCGACCTGGTTCACGGTTTTGGCCTTCGGATAGACCAGCGGCGCCCCGTTGGTCTGGGCAGCGAGCATCGTGAAAGAAAAGATTGCGAACAAGAGACAGAAAAGCTGGGCGGAACGTAGCAGAGTCATCAAGAGGGCTCCTTGAGCGATCGGACGAGGCCAATGTGTAGACGGCTATTCTGCCTGACCGTGAGCCCAGAGTTCAAATGCTGGGGCTCAGCGAGGCGGGGAAGCGGTGGGCGTTCGGGCCAAGGAGAATCGCGAGTGTTCCTGCAGGAACACTGTGCAAAGTGGTGGCCGCCCACTTGAGAAAAGGTAAGGCCATGTATTTGATATTTACGTTATGTAAATACACCTTAGGCGCTATAGTTGGATGAAAGGAAGAACCGCCGCAACCTCGATTGAAGACAAATGGATCAAAGACGAAGCGCTCCGTCCCCAAGCGCGTCACCGGCACAGATTGGGTCAAGCTGCGCCGCATGAGTCCTGGTCGCATTGGCAAGGGGATTGCGGCCGACACCGATGCTCATGCCACGGATGAAGAATTCTGGAAGAGCGCCAAGGTCGTCATGCCGACGCCGAAAGAAGTTGTTACCATGAGACTGGATGCTGACTTGCTCCGCTGGTTCCGCCAACAGCGCGGCTACCAGACCCGCATTAATGCCATCCTGCGCGCCTACATGCAGGCATACGAATCGCGTTGAAGGGAGGTAGCCCACCCTTCGAAAACCGCGAAGGGTGGGGCAGCCTGATCATGGAGTGAAACCCGCTATTGGCAGGTGATACCGAGCGACGGACTCCTACTTACCTATATAGGTCTGCGGGCTAGCGTCGAACTGCTGTTTGTGCTGCTCGTTCATGAAGTAGTAAGTCTTGCCGTTGTAAACCGACTTGGGGGCCGTCGTCGGATCGACCTCCATGCCGCATATGGGACAAACCGGATGTTCCTCGACTTGGGCATAGGGTTGGGCGTAAATCGAGTTTGAGTCTGGGTTCATCCATCCCTCGCCCTGATATTCCATGGCAAAAGCGGTCTGACGGGCAGCTTCGTGCCCGAAGTAGCGCTCTACCACGCGTAAGGCGAGGTCGATGCCCGAGGACAGTCCGCCTGCGCTGGCCAGGTTGCCGGCCTCGACAAAACGCGCTCCGCGCTTGACCTGGATGTCCGGGTACTGGTCCGCCAAGGCGGTATAGGCCGAGTGATGCGTGGTGGCGGCCTTGCCAGAGAGCAAGCCAGTGCTGGCCAGCGCGAACGCACCCGTGCAGACCGACATGGTGACGTCGGCGTTCTTGGCTACCTTGCGGATCCATTCCTTGGTTGCCGGACCAAGGTTGCTCTGCGCGGGAATCACAAGCACTTTCGGCATGGGCGCAGTGGCGATGCTGTAGTCGGGAATAATCTTCATCCCGCCGCTGGCGTGGATCGGCTTCAGGGTCGGGGCCACGGTGTAGAGCCGAAATGGCATGTCCCCCTTGGGCAAATGGACGTCCTGGAATACTTCCCAAGGTCCCGTGAAGTCGATCACTACCGCACCTTCTGAAATGAGAAACGCGACAGGGATCTGGCCATGCGCAGGAGGGGTCAGGGGATTGGAGACCGCCGCGTTGTTGTTTTCGGACGCCCTCGGCGCCGCACTGGCGCTTGCAGGGCTTGAACTCGATTGAATCAGCGAGAGGGTGAGCATCCCCGCACTGAGCAGTACGACCAGCAACCACACTGTTCTTTTCATGGTTTCATCTCCGTCACAGATTTATCGCGGCCACCTTCGATTTCAGTGATTTCGAGATCTCTCCTAGTTCGTGTTCGATTCCGAGAAGCGATGCCGGTAGTCCGCTGGCGGAACGCGCAGCACGCGCACAAACGAGCGGCGCAGGCTGGTAATGGACCTGAAGCCGCAATCGTTGGCGATCTTTTCCAGCTTGTCTGGAGACTCCTCCAGCCGGCGTCGTGCCGCTTCGACTCTCAGACGCTCGACGAAGCGCGCCGGAGTCGTTCCGGTGTCCTTCACAAAGATCCGGGCAAAGTTGCGGGGGCTCATCCCGGCCTTGGCTGCCAGCTTTTCCACGGGCAAGTTCTGGTCCAGGTGATCGAGTGCCCAGGCACGAATTTCCTCAATCTGCTTGCGGTCCGATGCTTGCAATGACATGGCCGTGCTGAACTGCGACTGCCCGCCCGCTCTGCGCAGGTACAGAACCAGTTCGCGCGCAACCCTGAGGGCGAGGGCGGATCCGAGATCTTGTTCGACCAGCGCCAGCGCGAGATCCATGCCGGCGGTAACCCCCGCGGTGGTGTAGGTGTTGCCATCGCGAATGAAGATCGGGTCGGGGTCGACCTTCGCTCCCTTGCAGCGTTTGGCCAGATCCGCGGCCCACTTCCAATGAGTGGTGACGCGCTTACCATCCAGGAGCCCAGCAGCAGCCAGCAGGAAGGCCCCGGTGCAGATCGATCCAGAGCGGCGCACGCGCGGAGCGGTCCGGCGCAGCCAGGCGAGTAGTTGCTTATCACGCGTGGCCTCGTCCAACCCACTCCCGCCGGCGATCAGCAGCGTATCCACCGGACCCTGAAGAGTGCGGTACGTTTCAGTGCCCGTCAGCACCAGGCCGCAGTTCGTGAGCACAGCCTTCTGCGCGCTCGTGCTGGCAAGCACGACCTTGTACGGCCGCTCGCGCCCAGGATGCTCCTGGATATACAAGTCTGCCGCCCGCACGAAGACTTGAAATGGGCCTGCCACGTCGAGAATTTGCGTGTTCGGGGCTGCCAGAAAAACGATGGTCTTGGGAGGGCCGGTGCCGTTTCTGGAGTTCCTCATACCGTGATCCTAGAGACAGAGGAACCTGGCAGCAATGACAAAAACAGGTCATTTCCTGCCACTGGCAGAAAACAGCCTCCTGTGTTGATTCCGCCATTTTCCGTGTTTCGCGTCTGACGCGTGGGAGGCTAAGACAGTTCAGGGAGTTTGAGTGTCGGCGCTGCCCTGCGGCTTTTTGAGCGGCCCCTTATCTTCCGAATCTACGGCGAACAGCATGAAGTGATCAAAGCTGTGCTGCCGGTGATAGTAGTGGCGATTCATTTCCATGAAGATGTCAACGTGCTGCGGCAGCCACAGGTCGGCATTCGTCTTGTTGAAATGAACAGGGCCATATTCCGCGATCTGATGGCTGACGGTGAAGTGGGGCAAAGGGCTGACCAGATCGGACTCAATGCGGACAATCTGCAAGTTGTCAGTCGTAATCCAGGCGCGGCCTTTCAGCTTCATGGGATACCTTCGGCCCCCCGTCACGTAGTCGGCGAAGCGGCTGGGTTTATCGTCGCGCTGCTGAAAATGCATGAGCCATGCTGTCTGTCCGTGCCAATTGCCCAGGCCCTCGCAAGTCATCTGGAAATTCTCACGCATATCTGGATGAAAGATCAGAGCCAATGTCACAAAACCTGTGGTCACAATGTGGTCCGGAAGGTCAGCGACTCCGTACCGTAAGTCGCGGTACTCATTTGTCTCCAAGAAGCCAGGGCGGTCCTGTTTGATGGATGCGACGTAATTGAACTTGCGAGTTTCTTTGCTGACGGGATTGCCAGTCTTGTCGAGCTGCTGGTGCACGACGTCTTCGACAGCCGCAAACTTTGCGATGTTGTCCACCAGCTGCTTCATGCGCTCACCGGTGGCGTCCAGAACCTGTTGGTAAGGACACGGGACTCCGGGGGCAACCGGAGGCTTGGCGTCGTCAACGCCCGGGGGGCCCCATGTGCTCTCGGGCAGAGACAGCACAGACGCGGCGAGCGTCAAATCAGATGTGGTGGGCAATTCAGGCGCTGCGCCTGCGCTGGAATCATGCTTTTCGAGTTTCGCAATCAGATCCTGCACTGCCGGCGCAGCTGAGTTGTTGGGGTTGGTTTGCAGAAAAGTTTTTAGCGCCTGGATTCCCTCCTGGTTATGCCCGAGGTTTGCCAGCGCCTGCCCCAGGACCAACTGGGCCATGGTGCCGGCCGCTTGTCCTTCATCGATGGCCAATTGGGCTTGCTCCCGAGCTTTTTCGTATTCCTTGTGCCTCAGGTATGCGTCGGCGAGCAGGTTGTGAGCGATCCAATAGTTCGAATCATCGACAACGGCCTGTTCCAGCGTCTTTTGGGCTTGGTCGTCCTCCTTGAGTTGCAATTGCACCCGGCCCAGGAGCGACAGGGTCTGGACTCTTCTCGGGTCCAAGGCAGCCGCGCGGCCGAGGTACCCTTCAGCCTTCTCCAGGTCATTGAGCTGAACGAAGAGGTACCCGTACAGAAAATTTGCCTGCACACTGGACGGCGCGACTTTGTAAACCTTGTCGAGCCTTTTCTCGGCGTCTTTGAAGTTTGCCGACTTTAGAGCAAGAACTGCTCGTTTCGCATCCTTGCGCACGCTTGAGGGTATCGAGGCGTCAGCGTCGCTAAGGTCCACGGCTGATGGATCCTTGTGCAAGATGATTTCGGTTTGAGGGTTTTCGAGGCTCGGAGTAATTTGCAAGTCATTGTGCTCGGCCAGGTATCCGACCGCGGTGGCCTCGAGATCGTAATTGCCAAATTCGATGCCGCAAAAAAGTAATTGGGATTCGTCCGAAGTGGTCAGCCAGGTCGTCGTGTTCCTCGTCTGGTCGTGAATCTTCACGACCGCCTGACGATCGAGTTTGGCTTTTTTTTCATCGAGAACAGTCACCTCAAGACCTCTTCTCCCGCCACAGTCGTTCACTTTCACACCAGTCATGCGCATGAAGTCCACATTGCCCGCGGCGGAGCCTGCAGGAGGTTGAGTCTGGGCTACTGCACCGATGCAGAAGCAGAAGTGGAAGACACACAGCCCGCTTAAGAGCGATCGGTAAAGTTTTCCGTAGTGGTGGAAGGACATGAGGAACCGCGCGCTGGTCTTGCCATTTCGAGCAGAACGGAGAAATGTCAATCGCGCAGCGAATTGTACCGCGATTTCCTCTCTTCGATGTCAGGACCTGGTCGATTTTACAAACATTTTCTGGAGTTCGGCGTGCCAGGATGGGCCAGGAGCACGGAAATCACCGCTCGATCCGCCAAAAGCTATTCTTTTACCCCCAACTGCCAAAACAAGAAACAAAATACATCTGTGAGCTCTTCAATCTGCTTGGTCACGGGCTTGCCCGCGCCGTGGCCGGCCTTCGTCTCAATCCGCAGCAGGATCGGGCGCGTGCGGCTGGCGCCGTTCTTCGCTTCGGCCTGCATCAAGGCAGTCATCTTCTTTGCGTGCATGGGATCGACGCGGGTGTCGGTGTCCGCCGTCATGAACAAGATTGCGGGATACTCCACCCCAGCCTTCATGTGGTGATAGGGCGAGTAGGCGTACAGCCACTTGAACTGGTCGGAATTCTCGGCGCTGCCGTATTCAGGAATCCACAGCTTGGCGATCTGGAAATTCTGATAGTGCAGCATGTCGAGCAACGGCACCTGGCAAATGACGGCGCGGAACAGGTCAGGACGCTGGGTGATCATTGCGCCCATGAGCAGGCCGCCGTTGGAGCCGCCCTGGATGGCAAGATGCTTCGGGTCGGTGTATTTCTCGGAGATAATATGTTCGGCAGCGGCGATCATGTCGTCGAAGACATTCTGCTTTTTATCGAGCATGCCGGCGCGGTGCCAGTCTTCGCCGAACTCGGCTCCGCCGCGCAGGTTGGCGACGGCATAGATGCCGCCGTGCTCCATCCAGAGGTAGGCCGAGCGGCTGAAGCTGGGGGTCAGGCTGACATTGAAGCCGCCGTAGGCGGTGAGCAACGCCGGATTCTTGCCGCTTTTCTCCAGTCCTTTCTTGTGGACCACAAACATCGGCACGCGCGTGCCATCTTTCGACTTGAACCACTCCTGGGCGACTTCGTAGGCGGAAGGATCGATCGACGGCGCGTCCACTTTGGTCCAGAGCGTCGGATTCGCGATGACATCCGCTTCGACGCCCGCGGGTTTGACGGTCGCCTGCACCGGCTTCAACTCCACGCGATAGATGCTGGGCGGGACTGTGAAGGATTGGAATCCGAAAAAGCACTCGTCTCGATTCCAGCGCCCTGACGAGCCGAAGACTGTGCCGAGGGTGGGGAGCGTGATATCGCTGAGCTTCTTGCCTTCGAGGTCGAAGATCTTCAGCTGGGATGACGCGTTCTGTTCATACTGCGCGTAGAGCTTCCCACCGAAAACGGACGCGCCTTGCAGCACGGCGTCTGACTGCGGAATCAGTTCTTTCCAGTGGTCACGGTCGAAGTCCCCGGCATCGGTGACGAAGACCCGGTAACGCGGCGAGTCTTCGTTGGTGGTGACGTAGACCTTGCCGTTGTACACCTCGCCGCGGTAGAGAAACTCCTTACCGGTCGTGATGCGGCTGGGAGGCTTGTCCGATTTCAGATCCATCAGAAAAAGTTCCGACTTCACCCAGCCCTGCTCGACGTCGATCAACAGCCAGCGTCCGTCATTCGAGAGATGAACGTTGGGCCAGTCTTCCGGGTCGCGCCCCTCGCCGAAGACTGGGTCGTCGTGGATGGGGTCGTCGCCGAGCAGGTGAAAGAAAACGTGACGGTTGTACACCTCCTGGCCGGCGGCGACGTCGCCTTTCGCCGGATAGCGTGTGTAGTAGAAGCCGGAGTTGTCGTGCAACCATGCGATGGAGGCAGCGCGGGTGCGCTCAATCGTGTCCGGAAGCACCGTGCCCGTTTTCGTTTCGAGCACGTGCAGCGTGCTCATCTCCGAGCCGCCGGCCGAGACGCCATACGCCACGTAGCGCCCGTTGTCCGAGGGCTGAAACCAGTCGAGCGCGACGGTGCCATCGGCCGCGAGCTGGTTGGCGTCGACCAGCACGCGATCGGGGCCGTTGAGGGACTCCCGCACATACAAGACCGGCTGGTTCTGCATCCCCTCACGCTTGGTGTAGAAGTAGTACCTGCCGGCGATCTCTGGCGGGGTGACGCTGCCGATCGAGAGCAACTCGGTCAGGCGCTTATGGATGGCATCACGCCCCGGCAGCGGATCGAGCAGTCCGCGCGTGTACGCCATTTCCTGTTCGACCCACTGCCGCGTCTCGGGATTGTTGCCGTCTTCGAGCCAGCGGTAGTTGTCGACGATGTTTACGCCGTACCAGTTTTCGGAGAGGGGTTTGATGGCCGCAACGGGAGGCACTGAAGGCGGCGTCTTGCCGGACTGCAGATTCTCCGCAGCCACCACAGTGGCCGCCATGATGCACAGGGAAGAGAGGGCCCAGAACAAACGTACACCTCCTGCCATAGACGCCTCGAAGAAAACCGGTTAGGGAGTGGCGAGCGGAGGGCCAGTCCAACTCGATAAGCGTAACAGAAACGGCGCGGCCGATTCCCCAAAGGCACCGAAACTCCAAGACGGGAAAGCGGTTCGAAGCCGGCACCAGCGTCGTAAAGCCCCAGCTGATGTTCCTGCAGCAGTGGCTCAACAACCACATTCAGGGCGTGGACCCAGCGCAGCCACTTCCTGAATGCGCACGGCGTGCACTAGAACGCGCTTTCAGGATGATGTGCCGGATGCTATGATGAAAACTGCGCCAGCCGGGCCATCGGTGCCCGGTTTACTGCACTCCTCAGTAGCTCAATGGCAGAGCATCCGGCTGTTAACCGGAGGGTTGTAGGTTCGAGTCCTACCTGAGGAGCCAATTCTTTCTAGGCGCACACTCCTGCTGCACGTCGGTAACCTGACTTCAAACCCGTTTTAGCCTATTTTTAGCCTTTGGGACATAATCTGGGCCCGGAGGTTCCCGTGGCTAATCGCAGAGTGCGAATGGTCCGCTCCGTCAAGATCGACGGCCGGTATTGGTTCTATGTACCGGGGTTGCACTTCTTGCCGACGATTTTGGCGCATTGATCTCGGTGCGCTTCTCAAGGCCGATAGGCTGGGTGTCGCCGCAGCTGGCGTGGCAATAGGAATTTTTCGCGGAATGCCCGTTACCCGCCCTCATGAAGCATCCCCGTAGCCAGCACGAGAGCATAGGGAACACGGCGGTGCCAGGTTTTGCAATCGCATGCGAGCAGTCGCCTAGGTGACGGCACTATACTCTGACCGACTCGGCACCTGCCCACACGTTCTTGATTTGAGGAGGATGCAGTAATGTTTGCATCACAACGCAATACTGCTCAGTTTTTTGCTGGAGAGCTGCCAGCTGCTCTTGCGTAGCTTGCGGCGCCAGGACATCAAAATTAACTCTTATGCTCTCAAATCCGACTGGTACCGTTTTTGAGATTCCCAGCGTCCCTTGCAAATCCAGATCTCCCTCAACAGTCACTCCGATATCCTCGGCGGGTATCCCCATCGCGGCAGCTACCATCTGGGCGGTGATCTGCGCGCAAGCAGCGAGTGCGCCGAGTAGAAGATCCCCGGAGCAGGCTCCGGTGCCGGCCCCTCCTACGCCTTTGTGCGCCTGCGCCGCGTAGATCGCCCGCCCGAGATCCACCGAGCAGGAAATGGGTGCGTCGGTTTGTCGGCCATGCGCGACCAAAGTGATTCGGGAACCGGCCGGGTCCTGGCGGTATGCGTCTTTCAAGGGTCGTTGTAACGATCGGACATCCATGAGGTTCCTCTCAAATCCCGGTCATCATATTCGCATCCACCGGTGCAGCCCAGTCCCTCGCACCTAGTGCTCAATGGACGTATCTGGACATCTGTACGGTACAACACTGGCTTTCTTCAAGCTTTGATGTGGGCGGTCAATAGCGGATGGGAGGCCGGGCGATCAAGCTTTCTCCTACACGCTCAATCGCCCGCTTCGCCTAGCGTTCGGCCAACGTGACCGGCACGGTTTGGGGCGCACGCGCTTCCAGGGCTGCTTCCCGCGCCAACGCCGGGTCATAGACCAGCACCTTTCCCAGACCCGCGAGCGCCAGAGCATAGACGCGGAGTTCCCCACCTTTTTCTTGGATCAGCAATGCGTTCGTGGCACTTTTCCTCCCGTCGTCGATCCCAGTCATGAAGCGTGCGACAGGGCGACCGCTGCCGTCTCGGACCAGTGCAGCAGTCGGCGTGCCGATAGACCCTACGGTGATGGTGTAGTCGCCGGGCTGCAGAACAGTGTCGTCCCAGTGGACCGCACTAGTTAACGTGAATTTTCCCATGAAGACTGGAATGTCTACTTGGGCGGCTGCGATCCCCGCGACCACAAGACTGACGCCGAGGACTGCCAACAACATCTTGCTGACTGCCGCTGCTTGAACTTTTTTCATTGGATTCTCCTCTCTCTTTAGCATTCAGATCACCCGAGCGCGGGAGACTCGCGGCGCGAGCCGGCGTCTCCCGGCCCTCTACTCATGAGCGCAGCTGACGTGGTCGTTCCAGTCCACGAACGAGCCCTGCGGGTTCTCCCGCCACGCCCAGACGTGGAGTTCGTAGAACGGGTTGGGAATGGCAAACCGGTTCGGGCTGTCGACGAGCAGGAACACCTGACCCTCCAGAACTGGAGGACTGGGGTTGTGCTCCAGCCAGGTTTTCTCGTCGGTAATGAACTCGACGCCGACCAGCTTCATTTGTCCGTTCGACGGCTCGTAGATCAGGGCCTGCGGGCGTGTGGCGTCAATGGTTCCATTGAGCAGACTGGGATTGACGTAGTGGATGCCCATCGCACCGTGGTCAGAGCCGCTGACACAGCCCAGGAACGGGCCATAGCCGGCCGCGATGGCGTTGTTGATATCGAGGTACTGCCGCGTTGCATCGCGAACAATCTGGACAAGCCTGATTTGATCTCCATGTGCCGCGGGCTGCATTTCGTGCTGAGCCGAGGCGAACGAAGCAAGGGCCAGCAAGGCAACCAACAGCACGGGAATGTGCGAAGCGATAGTCACTGTGCTTTTCATGCTTTGACTCTCCTTATGTTTCTTGCGAGGAACATGCAAGAAACGCCGGGCTGCGGTAATCCCGCATGCCTCTATCTAGTAAGGCGGGAATTGATGGGAAAACACCGCAATGAGGAATGAAAGAACTGGAGTCAGTAACCGTCAGCGCAGTCGCAAAGTTAGGTTTTTCGCCGTTTTCGTTGTACTTTATTGAAACCTCGGAGGCCCGCTTGGATACATCCTCCACCCACGAGGTCACCCTGCTACTCAAGGCCTGGAGTGTCGGGGACGAAGGAGCTCTGAAAAAGCTGACGCCGCTGGTGTACCGGCAATTGCACGAGATCGCGCAACGATATATGGCGGGAGAACGCTCCGGTCACACGCTGCAAACCACGGCGCTGGTCAACGAAGCCTACCTGCGGTTGGTGGACTGCGGAAAGGTGAACTGGCAGGACCGGGCGCATTTCTTTGCCGTGTCGGCGCAGTTGATGCGGCGCATTCTCATTGATTTCGCCCGCTCGCGCGGTTATTTGAAGCGCGGCGGCGACGTTCCTCACGTTTCGCTGGAAGAGGCTCCGTCAGTGTGCAACGAACCGGACGTGAATCTGGTGGCCCTGGACGATGCCTTGAAGGCATTGTCTGCGGTCGATGAAAGAAAAAGCAGGGTTGTAGAGCTGAGATTCTTCGGCGGGTTGAGCGTCGAAGAAACGGCTGAAGTCTTGCGGGTTTCGAGCGATACGGTGCTTCGGGACTGGCGGTTGGCCAAAATCTGGCTTTTGCGCGAGTTGAGCCGGGAAAGAGCGAGCCATGAAGCCTGAAGTTTGGCGTCGGGTTGAGGAACTTTGTCACCAGGCTTTGGAACTGGACGAAAGAAGCCGTTTCGAGTTCCTTCAATCCGCTTGTGGAGGTGACGACGAGTTGCGCCGCGAAGTGGAGTCGCTGCTGGCTCACGAGAAGAAGGCCGAGCAGTTTATTGAATCTCCTGCGCTGGAGGTGGCAGGCAAAATCGTTGCCCGCGAAGCCTCCAGGGAAAGCGGCAAGAACATTATCGGTAGCAGGGTTTCCCATTACCGGGTGATTGAAAAGCTGGGCGGCGGAGGGATGGGTGTGGTCTACAAGGCGGAGGACACCGACCTCGGCCGCTTCGTCGCTCTCAAATTCCTGCCCGACGAAGTAGCGCGCGACTCGCAGGCTCTCAGCCGCTTCCAGCGCGAAGCCAAGGCGGCTTCGGCGCTGAACCACCCGAACATTGTGACCATTTATGAACTTGGACACCTGAACGACACGCACTACATCGCAATGGAGATGATTCGCGGTGAGACGCTGCGTGCTCTGCTTGTTTCCGGGCCAATGCCGTTCCGCAAAGCGATTGCCATCGCAACCCAGATTGCCGACGCGCTGGCCACAGCGCATGAAACTGGCTTGGTCCATCGTGATCTGAAGCCGGAGAACCTGATGGTGGCTCATGATGGGACCGCCAAGATTCTGGATTTCGGTCTGGCGAAACTCCGCGACCAGCCTCCCGACTCCGAGGGGCCGACCCTGGTGGGCTCGCTCACCGACCCCGGAACGGTCATGGGAACTGTCGGCTACATGTCGCCGGAGCAGGCAAACGGCGGCACGGTGGACTTTCGCTCCGATCAGTTTTCTTTCGGCGCAGTGCTCTACGAAATGGTCAACGGGCACCCTGCATTTCAAGGAAGAGGCAAAGCGGACATCATGGCCGCCATTCTCCGCGACCAGCCGGAGCGGCTGACCTCTGTAAAAGTGCAGGCGCCGGCGCCTTTCTTCTGGATACTGCAGCGCTGCCTGGCCAAGGACCCGAATCAGCGTTACTCATCCACCCAAGACCTGGCTCGCGATCTCGCCACAGTTCGCGACCTGCGCCTTGATCCCGGGCCCCGCCAAGCCGTCGCTCGTCCCGGCAATATGCCCGTACAGCGCACGGCCTTCATCGGGCGGGAACGGGAAGTGGCTGATCTTCGACAACTTCTCAATCGCGACGATGTCCGGCTGGTCACACTGACAGGGCCCGGTGGTATTGGTAAGACTCGGCTCGCCCTGCAGGTGGTTGCTGAAATGTCGGATCGCTTCGCTGGGGCGGTTTGTTTCGTTTCTTTGTCCCCAGTTACCGGAAACGAGGCGATGACAACTGCAATTACTCAGGCGATTGGACTGCGGGAAGTGCCGGGTGAATCGTCGCGCGAGACCTTGAGAGAGTATGTGCGTGCGCTGGCCCAGCCCCTGCTCTTCTTGCTCGATAATTTTGAGCACCTTATTTCTGCGGGAGCCGAGATTGCCGAACTGCTCACGTTAAACCCTAATCTGACCATCGTTGTAACCAGCCAGGCATTGCTTCATGTCTACGGTGAACATGAGTTTCCAGTCCCATCCCTGGCAGCGCCCGACACGAGATTCGCTCCCACCACGCCCGATGCCATATCGCGTTTCCCGGCAGTCGCACTGTTCCTGGAACGCGCGAAAGCTGTAAAGCATGACTTCACAGTCACCAAAGAAAACGCGACCGCCATTGCTGCCATTTGCGCCCGGCTCGACGGTCTGCCTCTTGCCATTGAGCTTGCGGCATCGCGCATCAAGCTGCTTTCGCCGGCGACCATACTGACACGACTGGAATCTTCGTTGAGCCTGCTGACGGGAGGCGCGCGTGATCTGCCGTTACGCCAGCAAACCCTTCGTGACACCGTGAACTGGAGTTACAACCTTCTGAACGCAGCCGAGCAAAGCCTGTTTCGGCGACTTTCTGTGTTCATTGGAGGGTGCACGCTGGAAGCTGCGGAAGCCGTGTGCAACACGAAAGCCGACCTCGGCCTGGATGTGTTCGACGGCATGGCCTCCATGGTAGACAAGAGCCTGACTCACCAACTGGAGGAGGCCAGTGCTGAGCGGCGCTTTCTCATGCTGTCCACAATCCGGGAGTTCGCTCTGGAACGTCTGGCAGAGAGTGGCGAAGAGTTTGCAACTCGCCGCGCCCATGCCGCCTACTACGTCGTGCTTGCGGAGGAGTGCGGCGGAGAGTTGAGCTCTCATCCCGAGTGGGTCGGGCGTTTCGATCTCGAGCGCCAGAATTTTCGCGAAGCTTTGGAATTTCTAATTGGAACCGGCGATGCAGACTGGGGTGCGCACCTCGGATCCGCTCTGTTTCACTTCTGGGAGATGCGGGAACACTTTGCCGAGGGCCGGGCATTGTTGGGCAGGCTGCTCAAATTGCCGGGCGCCGGCCAGCCCAAAATGCGCGCGCGCCTGTCATTCTATGCGGCGATTTTCGCAGGTGCACAGGGCGATTTCGTCTCCGCTCAGAAACTGCAAGAGGAAAGTCTGAAAGCTTGCCGCGACCTGCACGACCACCGCGGAGTTGCCGTGGCGCTGAATGCCTTAGGAGTCACCGCCCGCGATCGTGGAGATCTCGAAACCGCCGGTTCGCTTTTCGAGCAGTGCGTCGCGACTTGGAGAGAGTTAGGCAGTCCCATTGACACGGCTCGTGCACTCAGCAATCTGGCGAATGTGCTCAGGTTGCAGGGCGACCTCGCGCGCGCCCACGCGCTGTATGACGAATGTCTGACCATTTTCCACGCTGCCGGCGACAGCACCGGAGTCGCCTGGACCCTGAACTATCTGGGCGACCTCCTGCGGGAGTCCGTTGATTCCATCGCTGCTCGCTCCTACTACGAGCAGAGCCTCTCGGCATTCCGGCAGTTGGGCGACGGCTGGGGAATCGCGAGCGCCCTATGCGACTTGGCCAGGCTTAGCGCAGCACAGGGTAAGCATCAGGATGCCGAACGCCTCTATGGCGAAGGCATCAGAATGTTTCAGGATCTGGGACATAAACGCGGTATCGCGAGAGTGCTGGAATCTTTCGCCGTAAGTGCGGCAGCCCAATCCCGAGCCGAACAATCGTTGCGCCTGGCAGGAGCCGCCGCCGCACTGCGTCTGCGCATCGGTGCTCCTCTCATTCCGGCAGAGCAATCCAGACTGGAGAAAAAGCTGGAACCTGCGCGCAACATGCTGAAGAACGCCGCGGGCCTGGAAGCGTGGTCGACCGGTTGGGAGATGTCGCTGGAGGAAGCTGTCCACGAGGCGCTGGGCTTGAAAGACACTGCCAAATCCTGACCAACCCGCTGCTCGCCTCAATCCGCCGTGGTCGGGTCGATCATTCGGCGCACTGCTGACACCCGATTCACCGGAAACCCGCCCCGTCGCCCGTGTTCGCGAATGGTTTCCTCGTCTGGCGCCAGATACACGCAATAAACCTTGTCGCCGGTTACATAACTGTGCAGCCATTTGATCTTCGGACCCATCTCATTGAGCACGCACACGGACTTCCTGGCAATCTCCCGGAGTTCCGCGTCCGTCAAATTTCCTGCCCCCGGAATCTCGCGCTCGATTACGTATTCAGGCATAGCCACCTCAGCCACGCATGGTAGCAAATATTCTTCCGGCCCGCTGGAGAGCGAGGGGACTGCAATCTCAATCCATTTCTTTAGAGACTAGGCGTGTGCACCACTCCGGATAACGGGCAAACCGGAAGTTAATGTCAATTGTTGATAACAGGCGTAGCTGTTGAAAAATCCCGATTTCACTCATTGACCAGGCTTCCCGCTTTCCGGGGTCAATGAGTCTGATCGCCTGATAGCAACAGGTAACTTGGCGCAGAACGAGCAGGCATTCAAGGCGCTTTGGGGGAGGTTGGCGCAAGATGACGAAGAAATTCAGGTTCGGAAATCCGTCAGTACTCGTACCCGTGCTCCCGTCGATTACTATCAAGCAGCCTGGAAGTCAAAAACCCGCGCGACGGACGAGTGGATTGGTGAGTTTCATTACATCGACGGGATGTTCCGATGGAACAGTACTGTACACGGAGCAGTGCTCTATGCGTCGCCCGCTCCTAACCGCCGATGATTTCTCCTCCGGGGAAGAGGCTCGGGCAGAGTCGAATGTTGTTAAATCCCGATTGCACTCATTGACCTTCCCGAAGGGGTTTTGAGTGTTATCGCCTTCCATGAGAAGGCCGGTCGGAGTCAAGTGAATCTTTGTTTTTTTCTGAGACAAGGGTTTTCTCCCGCCGAGTCGCCACTGTCGCCATGCTTCCATCCGCACTCT
>Ga0310038_10000285_pt1 | contig 47993 bp, 51 predicted proteins | sample Sb_taG_6_FD_200461 | JGI IMG/M metagenome (GOLD analysis project Ga0310038, IMG submission 200461) | Peat soil microbial communities from Weissenstadt, Germany - Sb_50d_4_PS metaG (v2) (version 2) | ecosystem: Environmental > Terrestrial > Soil > Wetlands > Peat | place: Germany: Weissenstadt... | reverse complement strand
TACGGCCCAAGAATCGCAAATGGGTGGCGCTCGCCTTTGCGCTCTATCTGTTTGTGATGTGGTCCGCCTACCGCTGGGCCATCAGCCAGCGTTACCCCGAAGGCACCATCTTCGACCACAACGAGGCCGAGCGAAAGCGCAAATTCGTCGAGCAGAAAGCGAAAGACGACGCATTCGCAGCCCGAACTCGGCCCACCGGCGAGGTCCGCCTCACCGCGGCCGGCCCGGCCTATTTCGCCGCCAAGTACGACGCCACTCACGTCGCGTTCATGCTCGCCGCTGATACCGAATCGCGCTTCGCGGTCTCCCCGGTCAGCCAGGGGAGGCCCACAAAAATCGCTGCCCCGACCAGGCCTGCCGCGCCTCTGGCCGGCCTGCAGGAGCTCTGGGAGCCCGATTCGCACGCGCTGCACTTCTTCCCTGAAATCATCCAGAAGACGCAGTCCGGCGAGCGCTGGACGCTCAGCCTATCGCCCGATGCAACCATCCCGGTCGTGATCGAGCGCCCAATCGTCGCGCCCGACGGATGTTCTCTCGCTATCGGCTTCCTCGCGTCGATTCCGCCAGATCAGCAGTCCGCCTTCGCCCAGTCTCGCCGTGAATATTTCGTCGTACGCCGCACACCGGTCGAGTCCGCCGATCCGCCGTCGACGGCGCAGCTCGGCGAACTACCCGACTGGAAGCCGACACCGCCAATGCGCAAGCAGATCGCGCAGCAACTCACCGACCGCATGAAGCAGGAGCTGGCAAAGATCGACGCCCGCCTCCTCGCCAACGCCGCCAGCCCCGGCGAAGCCGCCGGAGAACTGCCCGTCGGCGGCGCGCGTCCGCGCCTGCAGGAATGGCTTCAAGCCGACCAGAGCCTCGCCCGCGGCGAAGGCGCGCTCGACTATGACCTTCACGCCTATCGCCTCACGCCCGACGGCGATCCGCGCCTGTTCGTCCGTGCCCGCTGGCGCCTGGCCGATGCCACTGCGTTTCTAATGACCGCGTGGTTCCGCGTGCAAACGAAGCCACCCAATCAGCCGGATCAAGCCCAGCCGGACCGAGCCCGTATCGATCAGGCCCAGCCGACACCAACCCAGCCCGCCGAACTTCGCCCGGTCCCGCTCTCCGCCGATACCAGCTGGTCCACCGCCATGCGCGAAGCTGAAGCCCCCGATCCCACGACCAGCCCCACCGAACACAGCCTCGACTTCCAATCCATCCTGAACGAATTCGACGCGGACCACGACGGCTGGGCCGAGCTGCTCGTCTACTCCCACAATGGCCCCGCCACCACGATGACTCTCTATCTCTACACCGACCTCGGCCTAGTCCCCCTGAAGACACCCTACCACCACGAAGTGCACACCCCCGAATCCTGCATCGACCCGTAAGGAGTGGGCTCATCCACGCTCCCGAGGGTGCCCCGTCCTTGTCTCTACGTACTTTGCAGAGACAGGGCGGGGACTTTGATCTTGGCGCACAATCTGCGGCATGAGTCCAAGTCGTTCCCGTTTGCGCGCCGTCCACTGCGACTCGATTTCGACGGCACCCTCGACTCCAGAAACGTAGTGGCGAAAGCTGCTCCAGGACCAATCCTCCGGGCGCGCCACCAATCCACGTTTCACCGGATTCCGATGCATATACCGCAGTTTCTCGATTCGTTTCCTTTCCATCCAAACGTTGAAATCATAGTACCGCTCCAGCCAGAACGGGCCGCCCTCCGGCGCGCGGAGTTCGCGCGCGACATTCTGCTTCAGCATCTGTATCGCAAGTGAGAGCCGGCCGCGTTCGGGCTCCGTAATCAGCAGATGAACGTGCTCGGGCATCACGACGTATCCATTGACGTAGAACCCATACCACCCGCGTGCCCGCTCTAGTGTTCGCTCAAAGAGATCCCGGGATCGCGGTGTCGCCAGAAGCGGCTCACGATTGAAACAGCTGAAAGTTATGAAATGCAGACAGTAAGCCTGCTGGAAGCGCTTGAGACCCCAAGGCATGGGAGGAGGGTACTCCGAGGCGAATTGGGTATCTGTGATCTGTGAACATTTTGATTGCGAATTTCCGGGATTGGGAACCGCCAGAGTCAAAGTCCCCGCCCTGTCGCATAGAACGTGACAAGGACGGGGCACCCTGATTCCTTTACCCATCCCAATTCCCCGTGATATTCTCTTAACTGTCACAAAGACAAACGATTAAGAACAGGAGCACATCAGGCTAGTGCTAGCCAGAGAGCAAAAGAAATCCGTTATTGACGGCAATCGCACGCACGCGACCGACACCGGCAGTCCCGAGGTGCAGATCGCGCTGCTCAGCGAGCGCATCGGCCAGTTGACGGAGCACTTCAAGACGCACCAGAAAGACCACGGCTCGCGCCGCGGCCTTCTCATGCTGGTCAGCAAGCGGCGTCGCTTGCTCGACTACCTCAAGAAATACGATTCCGAGCGCTACAAGGGCGTCATCACCAAACTCGGCATCCGCAAGTAGTTCTGACCTGGGGAACCGCTGTCTCTCACGAGATGGGAAGTCCAATTCCCCGCGTCTCGCAAAATCGGCGAGACATGGGGTACCCGATTTCGATTGTCCCCTGGATTATTTCTGAGAGTCCGTCTTCGATAAGACGGAGAAGCATTGAGGAACTTTCCATCCGTGCGTTTTTCGAGCGCAACGAATTTCTCTTACAGAATCGAAGAGGGTGACGTGTGTCTTTCTAGCACGACGTCAAAATCCCCACTTCTCGTGCACAGAACGCGCGGGAAATGGGGCACCCGACCGGAAACGGGACGCCCGATTGGTTCGCTCTCAGCTCATAGCTCGCCGCTCATCGCTCCAAAGGAAAAATCATGAAACCAGAACCAACCAGCATTACAGTCAGCCTCGCCGGCGGCAAACAAATCTCATTTGAAACCGGAAAACTGGCCAAGCAGGCCCACGGAGCCGCGGTCGTGCGGCTGGGCGAAAACGTGGTCCTCGCCACCGCCGTGGCCAACGCCGATCCCCGCGAAGGCATCGACTTCTTCCCTCTCACCGTGGACTACCGCGAATACACTTACGCCGGCGGACGTTTCCCCGGCGGCTTTATCAAGCGCGAAGGCCGCATGAGTGAGCGCGAAGTTCTCACCAGCCGCCAGATCGACCGTCCGGTCCGGCCCATGTTCGCCGAAGGCTTCAAGTGCGAGACCCAGGTCATCGCATTCGTTCTCTCCGCCGACACGGATAATGACCCCGATGTGCTCGGCATCAACGGCGCTTCTGCCGCCCTCACGCTCTCCGACATTCCCTTCCTTGGCCCCATCGGCGCGGTGCGCGTCGGCATGGTCAACGGCGCGTTCACTGTGAATCCGACTTACAACGAGATGCGCGAGAGCCTGCTGAACATCATGGTGGTCGGCACGGCCGACGGCATCGTGATGATTGAGTCGGGCGCGAAAGAAGTAAAAGAAGAGACGGTCGTCGATGCCATCGAGTTCGGCCACACCGAAGTCAAAAAGATCTGCGCCGCGATCAGCGAGTTGCGCGCAAAAGTCGGCAAGCCCAAGCGTACGGTCGAACCTCCACCGTTCGACGACGCGTATTACAACGATCTGAAGAAGCGCATCGGGACCGTCCTGGAAGACGCGCTCGACACCAGGAAACATCCCAAGGCCGAGAGCCACACGCTGGTCAAAGAAATCAAGAAGAAAGAGCTGGCCGCGCTGCCCGTCACCGGCAAGGAGAAAGACGACAAGGCCGCCGAGAAGAAGTTCGAACACTATTACGAGACTCTACGCGAGCGCATCTTCCGCGAGCAGGTCATCAACCACAAGCGCCGGCCCGATGCGCGAGCCTTCGACGAAGTGCGCGAAATCTGGATCGAAGCCGGAATCCTGCCCCGCACCCACGGCAGCGCCATCTTCACCCGCGGCGAAACCCAGGCGCTGGTCACCACCACCCTCGGCACCAGCGACGACATGCAGCGCCTGGAAGGCTTCGAAGGCGAAGCCAAAAAACGCTTCTTTTTACATTACAATTTTCCGCCGTTTTCTGTTGGAGAAGTGGCGTTTATGCGCGGGGCTGGACGGAGAGAAATTGGACACGGTGCGCTCGCCGAGCGGGCCGTGTCGGCGGTGCTGCCGACGGAGGAGAAGTGGCCTTACGCCATGCGCGTGGTCTCCGACATCCTGGAATCGAACGGGTCATCGTCGATGGCGACGGTGTGCGGCGCTTCGATCTCATTGATGGACGCGGGCGTTCCGCTCAAGGCTCCGGTCGCGGGAGTGGCGATGGGACTGGTCAAGGAAGGCGATCAGTACGCCATCCTGACCGACATCGCGGGCGCGGAAGATCACTACGGCGACATGGACTTCAAGGTCGCCGGAACAAAAGACGGCATCACTGCGCTTCAGATGGACATCAAAGTCGCCGGCATCACGGCTCAGATCATGCGCGAGGCGCTGGCGCAGGCGCAGCGTGGCCGCATGCACATTCTCGGCAAGATGGATGAGATCATCACGACGGGACGCGAGAAGATTTCCGACTACGCGCCGCGCTTCTACACCGTGCAGATTCCGGTCGACAAGATCCGCGACCTGATCGGCCCGGGCGGCAAGATGATCCGCTCGATCGTCGAGCAGACCGGAGTGAAGATCGATGTGGAAGATTCGGGCATAGTGAAGGTCGCGTCGAGCGATCAGGCATCTGCCGCGAAGGCGCTGCAGATTATCGGAGACATCACGGCCACGCCCGAAGTGGGCAAGACCTATCTCGGCAAAGTCACGCGCCTGGCCGACTTCGGCGCGTTCGTCGAGATCATCCCCGGAACCGAAGGCTTACTCCACATCAGCGAAGTCGCCGAGCACCGCATCGCCGATGTTCGCGATGAACTGAAAGAAGGCGATCAGGTGCTGGTGAAAGTGCTGGCGGTGGAGGGCAATCGCATCCGGCTGTCGCGCAAGGCCATTCTGAAAGAGCAGCGCGCCAAGATGGGCGGAGGCGGCGGCGAGGTTCCTCCTGCGACACATGCTGCGGTCGAAGGCGCGCCGGCTCCGAGCGGTACATTGGTAATCGAGGGCGGAGGAAACTTCCCCGACGAGCCGGAGCACGAGCCGAATTTTAACCGCGACGGCCCACCTCACGCCGGGGGCGGCCGTCCGCACGGCGGAGCCGATCGCGGCGGGCGGGGCGGGCGCGGCGGCGGAGGCGGTGGCCGGGGACGCGGGCGCGGAGGTCGCGGCGGTGGTCGCGACGGACGCGGTGGTGGCCACGGCGGCGGTGGCGGCGGAGGAAGACACTAACCACCGATTCACACGGATCCCACGGGGGCAGTTGACGGTTCGTCGCTGCCCCCGTCTAATTCCCCAGCCGAATTCTCGGCCTGTGTATCCCCCCTGCCAGATTTGCGGAGGACTCATGTTCAAACGCACGCTCCAAATGCTGCTGGCTGCCTCTCTGTTGACGGGCGCTCTATGGGCGGCAGACGACCCCTTCGTCGGCGACTGGAAGCTCAACCCATCCAAAAGCAAACTCACCGACCAGATGAAGGTCGAGCGCCTCGATGCCAACAAGTACGCCTTTGACTTTGAAGGCAGCGGCAGCGCTGAGACTATCGTGATCGATGGGACGGACCAGCCCGGCGATTCCGGGACCACCCTAGCCGTCACCGCCGTGGGCCCCGACGCCTGGAAGGTTGTCCGCAAGAAGGACGGCCGCATGCTCATCACCGCAAACTGGAAGCTTTCCAACAACGGCAATACGCTCACCGACAACTTCAACGAAATCTCACCCACTGGCTCGGCCTCCACCGTGGACTATGTGTATCAGAGAAAGGGAGGGGGATCCGGTTTCGCGGGCACGTGGGTGAGCACGAGCGAGGCGGTGAACTTCACTTATGTGCTTCAGATCCGCCCTTACGAGGGAGACGGTTTTTCCATCATTGATTCCTCTTCAAATCTGACGAGGAACATGAAATTGGATGGCAAGGACTATCCGAATGTGGGCGAGAATGCAGCCTTCATCCCTCGTCCGCTTTACGCAGGCTGGACCAGCACACACTCGAACTGACCGACAAGAGGAAGAATGGCGAAGTCTATGCCACTCAGCGGATCAAGCTTTCCCCGGATCTGAAAACGTTGACCATGACCCCGCCCATAACGGGCCAAACTGAACAGAACATCCTGGTGTTTGAAAGGCAATAGAACACGAACCGCAATCGTGGCGGCGGGGAAAGACATCGCTCTCAATACTTTTGAAGTTTGAAAAACGCCAGTGCAGGCACGCGCGCTTTTTCTTACGGTGTCATCTGCCACATCGTTTGCTGGCTCCGTGCCGCTCCGGTCTGCTCCCTGCTAAGTAAATTCTGCGTGTATCCGCGGAGCGTCGCACAAGCAGTTCTGAAAGCCTGCTAGGGCCTTCCCTGTATTCTGCGAAGGAAGAATCCTAAGCGCTGCTCCCGTGAATCTGGTTCGTGCCGCGTATCTCATTCATCCGGAAGGAACGGCCGCGCGCGCGCCCGGACGAATGATCACAGGCTTCTCTTCTGGCATGCAGGTTGCTGGCATGACGCGAGTAACTTCCGAGAGGAGGACATGATGAAGATCAAACTGCACTCTCTTTCTTTTGCTGCCACAGTCGCCGTGCTGGTCACATTTGCCTTTGGGAGCAACCTTTTGGCGCAAAGCAACAGCGATCCGGCTTCGCCGCAAACGCAACAGCAGACCGCGCCGCCGGCCCAGCAGTCGCCTGATGCTCAGGAGCCAGCTTCGCAGCAGCCTTCGCAAGGCTCTCCCGACCAGGCACAGCCGACGGACAGCCGTGGGAGTGAGGAATTGGTCGGGACCATCCTGAAAAAGGGTGACAAGTATGTCTTCCAGGACGCGGCATCCGGAAACACGTACGACATCGACCATCAGGATGAAGTGAAAAAGTTTGAAGGCAAGAAAGTGCGCGTGCATGGCACCGTGGATCCGAAGACGAATACCGTCCACGTGCAGTAGCACCAGTGTTTCGTGACCGCGAAGGCAGAGGCACGAGAGCGGGCAAATCGCTCCCCCCGTGCCTTGTCTGAGCCTATCGGCTCCGCTGTTTCCTCTCTTTTGTGATACCCTAGCGCGCCATGCACGCCACTGAATTTGAATTCCGCAACCGCTGGTGGGTGATCTTCGGCGTATTCTTCGCCGCCTTTGGCGCTTACAACATCGATCATGTGAATTCCGCGCAGGCGATCGTAGAGTGGCTTGCCCGGCGGGCGGGGACCCCAGCAACCGACAACCAGCTTCGACTGATCTTTGCTTTCGGCGCTCTGCTTCTCGTCCTGGCTGCTTTCCTGCGCACCTGGGGCACCTCGTATTTGCAAGCCGATGTCATGCGCGACCGCCGCGTGCACACGGAAAGGCTGCTGGCCGACGGACCGTATCGTTACGTGCGCAATCCTCTATACCTGGGAAACATTTTCATGGCCGTAGGCCTTGGCCTGATGGCCAGCCGGACCGGGCTCCTGATCCTGTCGCTGGGCATGAACATCGTCGTCGTGCGTCTGCTGCTGCGGGAAGAATTCGAACTGCTGCGCGATCAGGGCGAACCCTACCGCCGTTACTGCGCCGCCGTTCCCCGGCTGGTTCCAGCGTTATTTCCGCGCGTACCCTCCGCTGGAGACGCGCCGCGCTGGGGTCAGGGCATCCGCGCGGAATTGATGTACTGGATCATGGCGCTGGCCATGGCCGTGTTCGCGGCCACGTTGAAGATTGCATTCTTCTGGGGACTCTTCGCCGTCGCCCTGGCCATGGCATTCCTGTATAAGCGCCCGGTCACGAAAGCGGATCCTCCACCGGCCGCGAGCTAGCCTCTTCACGCGCCGAGTCGGCCACGGAAAGCGGTGGTAGTGGGCTACTTTGATGGCTTCTGCGTGATCCACCACTTTCGGACGGCGACGATTGACCAAACGCCCTCGACCAATCCAAAGGGCCACGCGCCTTGCAGAAAGCCGTAAACAGAGCCAAGCAGGCAGGCAAAGGCGAAACCGAGGATGAACCCGTGGTGCCGCTTTTCCAGCGCATACATGACGAGCATTGCTGTGACTGCAAAGAGTCCGAATGCAGTGAGACTGTTCACGCTGGTGTTTCCTCCCTCCCCTGTTCGTGGACTTCCCAGAGGATAACCAAATTGTCGACGCTCCAGAGCCGATCTGTAACCTGAGCAGCCATCGCAGGGCTAATCCTCAATGTACGATGAATCTTGATAAAGTCGTAAGCCAAGTAATTCAGCGCTGGAGCAGTGGCATGGGTTTCTCAAAATGAAAGTAGTCCAAAGGAGCCCTACTCAAAATGATTCAGGTTTGTCGGGGGATGTGAAACTATACGGCGGCTCGGTGTTTGTAGGGTCTACTACAACTTTTTGGAATCTACTACAACTTGTAGTAGCACCCCCACTTTCCTCTTGGGGAGGTGCGTGGGGGTGGCAGCGTCCGGACAAGGGGTCTCAATCCCGCCGAACGGTCGATCAGCAATGCATTGCACCGGAAAGCAAGCACGTCTCAGGCCACAGCAAGAGTCCGCTATTCCGTTGAGGGCTCGGGGTTCGCTGGAGCTGTCCGCTTTTGAGCAGTGTCCACTTGCAATTGGCGTGTCCGCCGCTGGACAAGCTGAAGTTTCAACGGACTAAACTTCATCGTGCTCTTTCAGCTTGGCAATGACGGTGAAATCTTCGAGCGTGGTCGTGTCGCCTTTCACTTCGCCGTTGGTGGCCAGCTCACGCAGCAGGCGGCGCATGATTTTTCCGCTGCGCGTCTTGGGCAGCGTGTCGGTGAAGCGGATGTCGTCCGGCCTGGCCAGCGCTCCGATTTCCTTCGCCACCCACTTGCGCAGTTCTTCTTTCAGTTCATGGGAAGGCGTTCTTCCCTGCTCCAGCGTGACGAAGGCCGAGATCGCCTGGCCTTTCAGATCATCGGGACGGCCCACGACCGCAGCCTCGGCGACGGCTTCGTGCGCCACCAGCGCCGATTCCACCTCCATCGTGCTCAGTCGATGACCGCTGACGTTGAGCACATCATCGACGCGACCCATGATCCAGAAATATCCGTCCTTGTCCTTGCGCGCGCCGTCGCCGGTGAAATACATGCCGGGAATCTGCGACCAGTAATTCTTCACGTAGCGGTCGGGATCGCCGTAGACCGTGCGCAGCATGCCCGGCCACGGGCGCTTGAGCACCAGGAATCCGCCCGAGCCGGCGGGCGCGGGCTTGCCGTCCATGGTGACAACCTCTGGCACCACGCCGGGGAACGGCCGCGTGGCCGAGCCCGGCTTGGTCGCGATCGCGCCCGGAATCGGCGTGAGCATGATGTGTCCCGTCTCGGTCTGCCACCAGGTGTCGACGATGGGGCAGCGGTTGCCGCCGATGGTCTCGCGATACCACATCCACGCCTCGGGATTGATGGGCTCGCCGACCGTGCCCAGCAGGCGCAGGCTCGACATGTCGTGCTTGTTCGGCCACTCGTCGCCCCACTTGATGAAAGTGCGGATCGCCGTCGGCGCCGTGTAGAACACGTTCACTTTATGCCGCGCGATGATCGACCAGAAACGGTCGGGCTCGGGAAAATTCGGCGCGCCTTCGTACATCAGGCTGGTGGCTCCGTTCTGCAGCGGACCGTACACGATGTAGCTGTGCCCCGTGACCCATCCGATGTCGGCCGTGCACCAGTATGTGTCTTCATCTTTCAGATCGAAGACCCACTTGGTGGTGAGATAAGTTCCGACGGAATATCCGCCGGTGGTGTGCACCACGCCCTTCGGCTTGCCCGTCGTCCCTGACGTGTAGAGGATGTAGAGCGGATGCTCAGCGTCGAGAGGCTCGGCCGGGCAGACGTCCGAGGCCTTGGCCATCAGCTCGTGCCACCAGTGGTCGCGCCCGGCCTGCATGTTGATCGCAGTTCCCGTGCGCTTGTACACGACCACATGCTTCACGCTGGGGCACGACTTCAGCGCCTCTTCGACCGCCGGAAATAATTTCACCTCACCGCCGCGGCGATAGGATCCATCCTGCGTGATCACTGCCGTTGCTTGCGAATCGTGAATGCGGTCGACCAGCGCGTTCGACGAGAATCCGCCGAACACGACCGTGTGCGGCGCACCGATGCGGGCGCAGGCCAGCATGGCGACGGCCAACTCGGGCGTCATTCCCATGTAAATCGCGACCCGGTCGCCCTTCTTCACGCCCAGCGACTTCAGCACGTTGGCGAACTTCTGCACTTCGCGATGCAGTTGCTGATAGGTGAGGACGCGAATCTCGCCCGGTTCGCTCTCCCAGATGATGGCTGCCTTATTCTTGCGATGCGTGGTGATGTGCCGGTCGAGGCAGTTGTAGGAGAGATTGATCTGGCCGCCGACAAACCATTTGGCCCACGGACAATTCCACTCCAGCACCTTGTCCCACTTCTTGAACCAGTGCAGGTCGCTCGCCATGCGCGACCAGAACCTGTCGGGGTCGTCGATCGATTCCTGGTACACGCGCTCGTATTCCTCGAGGCTCTTGATGTGAGCCTGCCGGCTGAACTCCGCAGGCGGTTCGAACTTGCGCTGCTCCTGCAGGATGGAATCAATGCTCGTGCTCTGGGGATCGATAACGGCTTTGTCGGCCATGGAAAGCCTCCACCGGGGGGGATGTGGTACGCACTGGCAGGGCCGGTGCAAGTCGCTGAGGTTTCATTCTACACACCGAGGCGCGGGATGCGTCGAGACACACCAGGCGATTGGGCGCCCTACCCTGCGCCCTCCGTGTCCTCTGTGGTTAGATGTTGTGCACTTACAGGTCGAGGAAGCGTGCTCGCGTGTCCGCGCTTGGCAGAGGACACATGTCATACCTCCCGAAGATGCGGTAACGGTATCGGGCGACAAGGTTGTAACCCCAGTTGCGCGCCGGCCGCGGGATCAGCCGCATCAGAAACGCGATTGCACCCCACACCCCGCCGAGCTGCCTGAGGACGAACATCACGGCGTCGGAGCGCGTGAAGAGCGACTCGCCGGCGGCATCCGGCTGTGCTGGATCTTTTCCTGCCGCTTCGCGTTCCGTCAGGTCGTGATTTAGGAGGACGTAAACCGTGTCGAGGTCGGCAGGATCGGCACCGTGGCGAGCCAGGATGCGTGCCGCAAGAGAACTCTGCAGCGCGGCAAACCGGAAGACCGCATCGCGGTCATGTCGCAGAATGAACTGCACCGAACCGTTGCACAGCCCACAGACGCCGTCGTAGAGCAGGATGGGGTGGGATGTCAGCTCACTTGGTCTTGCCTCACCTGCGCCGGTCTGGGCAGGATCCTTCACGCGCAACACCGCAAATCCCGCAGGCCGAACGGTCCCGGGTCGGGCAAGCCGCCGCGAATCTGGTCGTCCGTGAAACGCAGCACCGGAGCCAGATCAGCCGGCAGCCGATCGCAAGGCGTAGCGGCTTCGATCACGCCTTCAACAAGAATCTGCACCTGAGCCTTGGCCACCAGGGGAACCTTCATCGTCCATTCGCAGACCTGTGCGAGTGCACGATGGAACCAGACCGGGGCCGGAAATATTAGTACTTGGCGACCTAACACGGATGCCACGCGCCGCGCAGCATCGCCGAGATAGAGCTCCTCAGCCCCGGTGAGTGCGATCGTCTTCCCTGGCAGGCGGCCCTCGACCAGCGCCGCGTGCAGAACCTGAACCAGATCGTCAATGGCAAGCGGACGAATCGCCTGTTGCTGGAAGCCGACTGTCGCCAGCAGCGGCAGCGTGTAGAAGGCGTGACTGAGATGATCCAGCATGTGGTCGCCACGGCCATACACCATTCCGGCTTTTATGATCGTGTAGTCCAGCCCTGACTGGCGAACGATCTTTTCTGCCGCCCACTTCGACTCGTGATAGGGCGAACCGCATTCCGGACGAGCCCGCAAGAAGCTCATCAACGCAATGCGGCGCACGCCGGCCCGTCGCGCCGCCTCCACGACATTGCGTGTGCCTTCAATGTGAATGTGATGAAAGGTCTGGCTTCCAGTCTCGCGATTGATCCCTGCACAATGCGCCACGGTCTGGCACTCTGCGAAAGCGGCGGCCAGTACATTGCGGTCTGACAGATCGCTGGCCACATGGGTAATGCGCGAACTTGTCAGCTCGGCTGATGGGCGACGTGAGATGGATACGACCTCGTGTCCCTCGGCCACAAGTCGCCTCGCGAGGTGTCCGCCCACAAAGCCCGTGCCCCCAGTGATGGCAATCTTCATGATCAGCGCTCCTTTCTGGCCCGGCGCCGGTGCAGCGCCTGCGTGGGGCAGACGGTGCTCAGGAAGTCTCCCATGGCGGTCGCGATCCGGTCGGGCTCCAGCCGGTAAAGAATCCGGTTTCCCTGCCGCCGCTCCGACACCAGATCGGCACCCTTGAGGATGGCCAGATGCCGCGAAATCGAAGGGCCAGAAATGGGAAACCTCGCGGCAATCTCGCCGGCAGCCAGTTCGCAACCTTTCAGCTCTTGCAGGATCTGGCGGCGCGTGGGGTCGGCCAGCGCACGGAAGATGCGGGAGACCGTCTTCATGTTTCTAGTTTAGCTATTTGGCTAAATAGTGTCAAGCCTAGAATCAGCTGCTGTCGCCATTTCAGGAGGACCCTAGGCGCAGCAGTTCCCGCCGCAGGCGGGTGTGGTGCTGGGTCAGCCGAAGATAACGCATCTCGTTCGGACCCGCTTGGGCGCGGATGATCCGGGTCGCGTCCCGCTTTTCTTCCGCCGACCAGCTCTCCAGGTTGGGGATCAGCGCCAGCACCAACGCCCAGTTCTCCAGCGACCGCTGCTGTTCCGCATTCCAGCGCGCCGGGTTGAGGCGCAGCGCCTGTGTCACCTGACGAACCGAAACCTCCCGGACGCGCGCCGCGTCTCCTCCGAACTCCCGCGCCATCCTCCGGTTCACCCGCAGCGCGAGGTTGCCGGTCGAAAACGTGTCCCAGGGGCCGGGGTCGTTTTTTCGCCCCTCCTGGGCTTGGTTGTTCATCGATCGCTCTCCCACAGCTTGCGCTGTGGGCTGCATTCTTGCGTCGCTGCGCGGCTGCTCCTCGAGACTCGCAAGCACATCCGCGCGACTCGGTGACTCCTGTAGTTCATAAAACACGTGCCCCTCGGCCAGCCGCTTCAATGTCTTTCTCGGGGTGCGGTAATTCGCGTTTGCCGCAATCCTCAGCTCTTCCCTTTTCGCCAGCTGCTCCAGATCGGCGCGGCCCGAGCGGAAGCCCAGCTTGCGATAGAACCAGAATGCGCCCGAGTCGAGCGCTTCGTCGTTGTTTTGCCCGATCTGATAGGGATACACGGAGATGACTTTTGCGCCCGTGAACCCGCACAGGCAGCGCAAGGCCTGCGCATAGATCCACGCGGTCTCGCCTTGCCGATACGTGTAGAACGTGTTGAACCCGACTTCGATCCACTCGCACAGCCCGATCGCTTCGATGTAGTTGATGGGGACGCCGTTCTTCAGCGTGAGTCCGGCCACGTAGGCGCGCAACGGCAACCGTCGCGCAGGCGGCAGGTTCCACAGATGGATCACAACTCCGCGCCCCAATTCTGCGCGCACGACCGACCCCGGATCGCCCAGCGTCGTGCCGTAGAGTTCGCGGTAGCGCACGAGCATGGCCTCCCGCACCAGGCGCAGCACCGCCTCGCCTGCGCCGTGCGAGAGTTTTTTCAGTTGCGGCGCCGGCCGCGCCAGTTCGTCCGCCAGCGACACCTGGCTGCGCGTAATCAGCGGCCCAGCGTGGTAGAAAACCTTGCGCGGTCGCGCCCAGTTGCGCGTGCGCGAGAGTTTCAAATTTTCAAGATCCCAGCGCAGCGGCAGCCGCAGCGAATCGTAGAGCTCCCCGCGTTCACGATCAGTTACTGGCAACCGCTCGAACTGCTGAATGAGCCATTCCATCTCGTGCTCGCGTCCGCGGGCCGCATCGAGCCAGCGCCGCCACGGGATGTTGGCCTCGACATCCGCATCCTCCTCCAGCAACGGGATGAACCGCGGCCACGTGGCTCCCATGGCGCGTTCTTCTTTATATTCATCCCACGCGATTGCGACCTGGCGGGGCATGCGGCGCACCAGCCAGCGCGCCGCCTCGAAGCTGAGCGTGTCTTGCATGGTGGTGCCGGCGATGCCGGAAGTATCGAAGTCGTCGAAGGCCGACATGTCCGAGCCAAGGTCGCGCAGTCGCTCCACCCGCCCGTGAAATGTATCGAGTAGATTTTCGATTCGCGGCACCAGCGATGCAGCCTGCGGAAAGGCGCGCAGAAACAGCAGCGCTTCATGAAAGCGCAGCAGCGACTTGGCGTCGCGGAAGTCTCGCTTGGCGATTTCCCTCAGCAGTTGCTTGGTTGGCTCAGCCGCGCCCCGGCCGAAGCGAGTCCTGGCAGCTTCCAGGCGGCTGAGCAGCACGTCGAGAGATGAGGGCATGGGGATTCCGGCTGGTCAGTGTAACTCATCCCACCCCACGCGCCAGCCGCCGCCCGTCGCGAAGCGAAGCCCATGGTCCTGTCCCGTCTCATCTCTTGACATTTTCAGCCACCACCATCGGATTTAGCACGAGGCTCGAGGTTGCAGGATCAAACAACACGGCGGAGAACATCGAACCAGGCAGCAAGCCGTCCTCGACCGCACTCCGGGCCGACATCTCACTCGACAAGATCACCACCGGGACGTTTTTGAACAACACCCCAGCGATCACGGGCGATCGTGGCAGACGGTCAGCGGCGCTCCAAAACCACTGACCCGATGATCGCCCGGGTCTACACCTTTCGATTAGCTTCATTTTGAACGACGCGACCGCTGGTTTCCGCCACCGAAAGAGGATTGGCGCACTTTGGCGCTTCCCATTCCTGGTCGTTTTCAGCATGATCTAAGTAGGTCGCCCTAAGGACTCTCATGCAGTATCCGGTAAACCCTGTACGTGATTGGCGGGTTGTCGCAGAAGAATTAAAGCACGAACGCGACCCTGAAAAATTAACCAGACTGGCTGAGGAGCTGACCAAGGCTCTCGATGAACAGGAGCTTCACAAGCCCACGGACAACGCGAATAACGGGAATAAGGGAGCCGCAGTTGCTTAGGTGATCTGTCTTACCTGCGTGCGCGAACACAGAATTCTCGAGTATTGAAATCGGGCGTTTACATTGATGGGCTGGCCCTCCCCCAATTCCAGCGTCAATGACCCGAATGGCCCCAAGGCCTGCTCTGCTTTGGGGCCCCTCTCCTCTCCACCGACAGCGCGATGTTGGCGCAAATTGGCGTATGGGGTCACTTCTGCATCGTTGCTGCGCTCCGATCCATTCCTGTCTTTGCGATCCCGCCGGGATCGTGGCAAAGCTTCCAAATCATACTAAGCAAAGGTCCGCCGACCACTCTCCAACTGACGGGCCGGGCTGAAAAGCAGGGCAATTACAGAAGGCGCTAGGACGCCGTGCTAGCATCAATGTAGGGTTGGATTCGCATCCTGCTGCAGCAACCGCTCCAAATCCAACAAAAGCCTCCTTTCTCCATGCAGGATGGCCCCGAAAGAGGAGTTCTGCCTGGCTATGGCCGACATGAGAAAAATAATCCGTGTGGGGAAGGAAGAAGAGGGCTATTCCACGGGCAGAGAGATGAACAACCCCGTTCCATCCGGCGCGCCATCCGAGCAGGACATGGATGATCTGCTGGCCGCCATGCGCACCCGCGGCCTGGATGTGATCGAAGAAGAGGAGCCTGACGTACCGCACTCGGCTCTGGAACCAAGGCTGGTCCGAGAACCCGACGAGATTGATGTCAACCCTGCGCCGGTCGCCCTCGACGCGGCCAACGATCCAGTGCGCGTTTACCTGCGCGAGATGGGCGCCTCGCCTCTGCTCACGCGGGAAGGGGAAGTGGAGATCGCCAAGCGCATCGAGCGCGGACAACGCTCCGCCATGAAAGCTCTGGCGCGCTCGCCCCTCGTGATTCAAGAAGTTCTGGCCATGGGCGACGAGTTGAAACGGGGCCAACGTTCGATCAAGGAAACTGTCGTCTTCGATGAGGAAGAAATCACCGAGGAGATTCTGCAGGACCGGTTCAAGGAGACTACGCGCCGCATCGACGAGATGCGCAACAATTACAAAACAGCCCGCCGCCTCGCCGAACAGCTGCTGACTTTCGCAGCGGATAAGAAGGAACGCAGATACCGGCGCTGCCGATGGCACCTGAGCCGCCGGATGATTCGGATTTCGCTCATCATCCGCAACCTCGGCCTGACCCCCTCGGAGTGCAAGCGCCTGACGGAACGGGTGAATCACACCACAAACCTCGTGCGTTCGCTGGAGCGCCAGCTCGCTACCCTGGAAAAGAAGATTGCGAGCACGCGCAGCGAGGAACTCAAGAAGAACTACCGCACCACGCAGCGACAGCATCGTGCCGAGATGAAAAAGCTGGAGAGCGATGCCGGCATGACTTTCACAGAACTGCAGCGCACGCAGCGTCAAATCATCCAGGGTGAGATGGATGCGGAACAGGCAAAACACGAGCTCATCGAAGCCAACCTGCGCCTGGTGGTTTCCATCGCGAAGAAGTACAGCAACCGCGGACTTCAGTTCCTCGACCTGATCCAGGAGGGCAACGTCGGCTTGATGAAGGCGGTGGACAAGTTCGACTATCGCCGCGGATACAAGTTCTCCACTTACGCCACGTGGTGGATTCGCCAGGCCATCAGCCGGGCGATTGCCGATCAGGCGCGCACCATCCGGCTGCCGGTGCACATGATCGAGATCGTGAACAAACTGATTCGTATCTCGCGGCAACTGGTCCAGACCCTGGGCCGCGAACCGACTTCGACGGAGATTGCCCAGCAAATGGACATTCCCGAGGCGAAGGTGCGCAAGGTGCGCAAGATCATGCGGGTGCCGATTTCGCTGGAGACGCCGATCGGCGAAGAGGGTGACTCCCACCTCGGCGACCTCATTGAAGACCAGGCCCAGGTCTCACCTGCCGAGGCCGTCATCAACGAGAACCGCAAGGAACAGACTGCGCATGTGTTGCGCACGCTCAGCGCGCGGGAAGAGACCATCCTCCGGATGCGCTTTGGTATGGAGGACGGCTCGGAGCGGACGCTGGAGGAAGTTGGCCGGTCTTTCGGTGTTACCCGGGAGCGCATTCGCCAAATCGAAGCCAAGGCTTTGCGCAAGCTGCGCCATCCCTCGCGATCCAGCAAACTCAGGACACTCTTCAGTGACGTGGGCGAATAAGCGAGCCGGCGATAAGCGAATTTTCATCGTCACGGCTGATGCGCTTTGAACCTTTGAACAGCTCTTTTCCCGCTGGAAGGCCCCTTCGCCCGCCCGGATTCCTAAAGGTCTCGAGCCATGGCGCAAACTGCCAAGCCTGTGCAACTGGAGCCGCGAACGCTGAGCGCATTGGATGCTTATATTCGCCAGGCGGAAACGGAGATGGAGCAGACCTTGCACGGAAGCGAAGCATTCCTCTGGTCGCAGCAGCCGCCGGAGCGAGCCGAGGACGTTGCTCGAGGGAAGGTCGCAGCGCAATTCTGGTCGGGACAAGGACCGGTCAAAGTGCCGAGCGGCCTCATCCACGACTGGATCGCTGCCGCCTTCATTCCTGCTTCGACCATCCAGGAAATATTTGCCGTGATCCAGAACTACGACAACCACAAGAACATCTACAAGCCGGAGGTGGTGGACTCGAAGCTGATCCGGCGTGAGGGAAATGATTTCCAAATCTATCTGCGCCTTCTAAAGAAAAAGATCATCACCGTGGTTCTCGATAGCGACCATGAAGTGCATTATCGTCCGGTGGACCGGACGCGTTGGGTGTGCCGCTCGTATACGACGCGAATTGCAGAAGTGGAAAACGCAGGCAGCCCGAACGAGCGAGTCCTGCCGCCGGATACCGGCTACGGATTTCTATGGCGCCTGTATTCCTATTGGCGATTCGAGGAGCGCGATGCGGGAGTAGTGGTCGAATGCAGAGCCATCTCACTGACGCGTGACGTCCCCTTTGGCTTGGGATGGGCCATTGAACCGATCATCAAAAAGCTTCCCAAAGAGTCGCTGATCCACACCCTGGAAGCCACGCGGGAAGCGCTGCGTCGGCGAACCCAATAGGGCGGGGGCGGGCCCACTCGCTCCGATTTGGGAACGGCGGTTGCCCCACCCTTGGCTCCGCGTAGTTTGCGGAGTCAGGGTGGGGCTACACTGTCGGGGAATGGCACCGAAGCCCAAGCGCTATCAGAACCAGGGTTGTCTGCATTTCATTACTTTCAGTTGTTATCAGCGCAGGAAGCTGCTCGATTCCCAGGCGGCGCGGGAAATCTTCGAGTGCCAACTCGAGCGAGTCCGTCGGTGGTATGGATGCTACATCACAGGCTACGTGATCATGCCGGAACACGTGCACTTGCTGATCAGCGAGCCGGAGCGAGGCAGACTCTCGGTCGTGATGCAGATGCTCAAACAGATCACTTCAGGCAAGTTGCGGCCTCCGGAACTGCGACGCTTCTGGCAGGTTCGTTATTACGATTTCCCGGTTTGGACGGAGAAGAAGCGGGTCGAGAAGCTGCGCTATATCCATCGCAATCCGGTGCACCGTGGGTTGGCGCTGCGTCCTGAGGAGTGGGAATGGAGCAGCTTCCTGGAGTGGGCGACCGGAAGGCAAGGCCGAGTAGAGGTCGAGTGTCCAGCGACGGCGCGGAGGCGAGAGGCAATGGGTATGCCGCCTGCGTTTGAGGCGGCCCACCCTCCCGCAAAGAACGCGGGAAGGGTGGGGCAACCAGAGACAAGGGTCCCTCGCTGAAACAGGATTAGCCAGCCCCTTGCATGGCCGAACGCAGTAGGACGCCTCTAGTTCTCGATTGAATCGCTTCAGGGGGCCCCATTCTTTCCGATTTAGGAACGGCGGTTGCCCCACCCTTGGCTCCGCGTAGTTTGCGGAGTCAGGGGTGGGGCCTGTCGCTCGCTGAACAGGATGGGCCAGCCCGCCAGTTTCCTTGAGTGGGCGACCGGAAGGGAGGGCAGAGTCGAGGTCGAGGGCCCAGCGACAGGACCGAGGCGAGAAGCAATGGGAATGCCGCCGGCGTTTGAGGCGGCCCACCCTCCCGCAAAGAACGCGGGAAGGGTGGGGCAACCAGAGAAAGGGCTCTCTCTCTCACCTCTGACGATGGGGTGAAGGAAAGGTCGGAGTCTCGGTCTCGCGCAGAGCCTTCGATTCTCGCCCTTCCAATTCGGCCTGGCGATGTTGGGTTGCTTCGGCGGGGTCGGTTCCCGCCTTGAGATCGGTTTTCTCGATGAAGTAGCGCCAGCCTTCGTGGCGGTCGGAGGAGTCCTGAGAATCCTCGAACTTCTTCAACTGCGATTCCGCGTTCTGCTTGCCCCGGATCACCGCGATCACGCCAGCGGAAAGGTAGGTGCGGATGTTATGCCGGATGATGGCGTAAGAAGAGGTGAGTTCGTCGCGTGTCAGAAAAGAATCCGTTTCGTAGCTTGCTCAGACAGCTTGCTCAGACGATGAAGCGAATTTTCAAAAGGCGATCTTGGGAGATCGCCTTTTTCGCAAAGCGTCGCGCTCTTAGAGTGGCTGTACGTTCTCAGCCTGCCAGCCCTTGGGGCCCTTGGTCACGTCGAACTGCACGGTTTGGCCTTCCTGCAGGCTCTTGAACCCTCCCGCCTGGATCGCCGAGAAATGCACAAAAACGTCTTCGCCACTCTGCCGGCTGATAAAGCCGTAGCCTTTGGCGTCGTTGAACCACTTTACTGTTCCTTGTTCTGCCATGTTGATACTGTTCCTTTTCAAATTGATTTTACGCTGGAGAGATTCGGAGGTACTGAAGGGCAGGTTACTGGCTGTTGAGGCAAGAGCTGCTCACGACCGATTCGGTCTAACGCACAAAGACATGGTACGCGAAGCCATCACGATGCGCAAGGCGATTCGACATTCGGCAGAGTCCTAAGAGAACACGAAGCAGGTCAGCGACATTTGTTGCCTTCCTGTGTTGCCTTCGTGCAACTTCGCGTCCTTCGTGGTTTGTCGATTTGTCCTCCGCGGTGAAATTGGGACTCTTACCCGACGTCCGCATCGTCTCGGCACGCGCCGACTCTTGTGCGGAACAACGGTTGCTGGCCCAATGGTTCGCGCTCTCACCATCGCGGCGCATGAGTCGTCAGCGTGATCGCGGCAAACAGGGTATACTGAAATCACCAACCTCGAAGATACGCCGCCACAGCACTCTGCGCCTTCGCGATTGAGAGATCGAGAGGCGCATGTTCGCGCAAGCGTTCACCCCAGGGCCAGCCAATCTACTCCATGACCGGCAGCAACTGCAGTCGACAGCGCTCCTCTTGACGCGCATCTTGACGCTGATCGCGACGGTAACCCTGGCGGCAGCCGTATTATTTCACCCTCCCTCCGATTTCAGGATGGCGGTGTGCATCATTGTCTCGGTGGCCGCAGCCACGGTTGTGGTTCGCAGCCTCTTCACCGGCAAGTTCTTATGGACACTGCTCTTCCTGGGAGTCCTGGGCATATTTACACCCTTTCATCGGACGCAGTTTTCATACTTAGTCATTTCCATACTTGACATGGCGACTCTGATGCTCTTAGCGGCTTCGCCAATGATCCTTGGAAGATCAACCAGCCACGGTGCTCTGAAACCCTCTATCCGGAAACTCGAGATCACCCGGCACTAACCGCCGAAACGACAGGAGTTCATGATGTCCGCACGCAATGGCGACAAATCCAGATTTCACCGCGAGCGCAAGCAAAACATCGCTCGCCGAAAGCGAACTCAAGAACTGCTGGAGCGCGCAACCAAGGCTCGCAAGCCCGATGACACCCCAGCCCGCGTGCAGCCCAGGTCGGTGCCGGCATGACCACTACACTGCCTCCGGCGTCGTTGCTCTCCGCGCCCATCCCGGGCGAAGTCAGGCCTTTGGAAGTTAAGCTTGGAGAAGGCAAGAAGAAACGAGTGCTGCTCGTCGACACTTCGCAAGCGAAGCGCGAGTTGCGCGCCGAAGTGATGAGAAAGTTCGGCATGGATGTTGACTGCGCGGCCGATATCCCGGAAGCTCGTTCCTGGTGGAGAGCTGCCTTGTACGACCTCGTGCTGATCGACATGGAAGAGGGGAAAGGCTATCGGGACGACTTTTGCGATGACGTTCGCGGCGCCACTCCCCCGCAGCGGTTGGCGTTTCTGGTCGGCGGGCCCGACTACCTCGCGCATGCGGCCAAGACAGACGGAGAGTCTTCCGTGCCGATGAACAACGTCGCGGTCCAGGTGGCGGTGGTGAGGGCAGCCCTTTCGGCCGAGAATGGAAGTCAGCAGCAGCGTTGGGGTATCCTGGAGGCGTCCCGGCGAATTTCCGCAGTCCGCTCCGCTTCACTGGCTCGCACCCAGGCGATGCGCGCTCTGCCGCCTCTGCCACGAGATCCTGAAGGACGTCCATTGAAACGAATCCCGACCCCGGCCACACTGGATGATTTACTGAGAGAGGAATTGCGATGAAGAACCTGTACGTTGGAAACCTGCCCCACAGCACAACCGAAGCCGAGCTGCGAAACCTCTTCGAGGCCCACGGCGCGGTGGAAAAAATCACGCTCGTGACCGACCGGGATACAGGCCGCTCCCGCGGTTTCGGGTTTGTCGAAATGACCACGGCCAGTGAAGCCGACAAGGCGATCGCGGCGCTCAACGGGACCGACTTGGGGGGACGAACCTTGACCATCAACGAGGCCAAGCCGAAAGCGGAACGCCCCAGGGGCGGAGGCGGCGGCCAACGTTTTGGCGGCGGAGGCGGAGGTCGCGGGCGCGACGACTATCGCGGCCATCCCCGGCAGCCGCGCGAACCGCGCTGGTAGCGTGTGGGGCGGACACCCCTTCGACTTCGCTCCGGGCAGGCGGCTCTGTCCGCCGCTTTCGAATACGTATAGTGGTCCCGTCAGGCTGCCCAGCGCCTGTCGGCGACGAACATAGAGATGCAGGGGATACTTATGCCAAGAGGCCGATCAACATTTACCAAGCGCCAGAAGGAACAAACGCGGCAACAGAGACAACGGGACAAGGCAGAGCGCAGGAGTCAGCGAAAGCAGGATAAGCCGGTCGAGGGCAGCGTAGACGAGATGGCCGAACTGCGAGAACATGCTGCGGCACAGGCGGCGCTGTTCAATATCGGCGAGGAAGACACTGAAACTGCGGAAGAGTCCACGCCCGGCGGCCGCATCGGCGAGTGACGTGAATGCAAGCCTGCCAGAGCCTGATGCCCGGTCAGCGAAACGGCGCGTCGCAGTAGTCTACAGCTCGTCTCATAAATGGTTTTGGGATCGACGCGACTTCGGTCGGGCCGTCATAAATTGTTCTGGGAATGGCACGATTTCAGTCGTGCCGTCATAAATTGTTTTTGGGAAGGGCGCGACTTCAGTCGTGCCGTTATAAATTGTTTTGGGAAGGGCGCGGTTTCAGTCGTGCCGTCATAAATTGTTTTGGGAAGGGCACGGCTTCAGTCGTGCCGCCATAAATTGTTTTGGGAAGGGCACGACTTCAGTCGTGCCGTCGTAAATTGTTTTGGGAAGGGCACGACTTCAGTCGTGCCGCCAAGAGCCACATCAATCCAGGGCTTTAGCCCCTGAGGTGACGGCTCTGCACCCTGGGTGCTGTTTGTGATACTTCTAGTGTGGGAGGAAAAAAGGTGGCAGAAATTCGATTGCAAGAGGGCGAATCCCTGGAGAATGCGCTTCGTCGATTCAAGCGCAAGGTCCAGTCGGAAGACATCATTAAAGAAGTGAAGCGTCACTCGTATTACCTGAAGCCGGGCGAAAAGCGCCGGGTGAAATCAGCTTTGGCGCGCAAGCGCGCGCGCAAAAAGAATCGCAAAGAAGGTTCGTTCTCGTCCGACTCGCGCCGCGAAAAGTGATTTTGCAGAGCAGCCCGCTGGCAAGGCGCCGGGCCTATGTGTATTAGTTTGAACTCGACCTTGCGGACAGGGCTGCCACGTTTCCCCGTAGCGTACACCGCGATTTATCACGCCATGTACTTAAGACTATGTGCTTATGACTCGAATTGTTTTGGAACGGAAATTGATCAGCACCCGAATGGAAGCCTCTACCGGCTGACCATTCGCGAGGAAGGGCCGGAAACGCCACTGCGCTACTGCCGTTACAGCCGGCTGGATTAGCTCGGTTGCACCCGACATCGCGTAGACGCCCGCTACAGTTCCATCCCTGCTTATTGTCACGCAGAGGAGCACCAGACCATCAGTTTGGGACGCTAAGGCGGAAGGATATCGAGGTCGGACCGTGTGGACCACAACTGGAGGAGTTACGAGCTTCCCGCGAGTCTCAGGCGTTGAACCAAAATAAGCGCAGGTTCCGTCATTTCCTTCCCTTGGTTGGATGGTCTGACTCTGAGAGTTGGGAGAGACAAATAGAAGGGCCGCTAGGATCGAGAATCTTAGGGATTCTGCCCACCATCCATAGCTCCAAGATTCTATTCCCATAGCTTCGAGATTCTATTCGAAATTTCCTTTATTGGCGATGACAGGTCATAGCACAGGATTGCGTCGTTTGCTTCGCCCCTTCGTTGCGCCCAAGCTCTTGCCACGACCTGAGGGTAACCAACTCTGCGACTCTACACAAATACTTCTCCCGGCAATGCAGTCAGGGTCCGCGAGGCCAGCGTGTTTTGAATCATGCGCCGCGGGGGTGCGTCTGTCGCCATCTCCGTCTGCAGACGCTCTATCTTTAACCTGAGAGTGCGTTCGATCTGGCGCAGTTCCAGCACCTCGGCTCCTGCGGCCAGGGTCGAGGCGCGCCCCAGGAGCCCTGCCCTGCCGGTGCGACCCACGCGATGGATGAAATCTTCCGCCATTTTGGGCACATCGTAATTGATGACGTGGGCTACGTCATCTACGTGCAGGCCGCGGGATGCGATATCGGTCGCCACCAACACCTGGTAACGGCCTTCCTGAAACCCGTTCAGAGCTCCATTGCGCTGCGATTGAGAGCGATCGCCATGAATCATGGCGGCCGCGAAGCCGTCGCGCACCAGCTCCTTAGCCAGACGCTCGGCGCCGCGCTTGGTGCGGGTGAAGATCAGAGTCTGGCCTTTTTCTGCATACAACAGTTGCCGGAGGACGTCGAGTTTCTCTCCCGGCCGCAATTCGTAGGCTTTGAGTTCTACGCTCTCCGCCGGCTTGAGCACCGAGCCCAAAGCGACCCGGACCGGATCGCGCAGGTACTCATTCACCAGGCCGGCGACGGACTGCTCCAGCGTGGCCGAGAAACACAGGGTCTGGCGCTGACCGGGCAGCGCTGACAAAATGCGCCGGATCGCGGGCAAGAATCCCATGTCGAGCATGCGGTCGGCTTCGTCCAGCACGAGTAGTTTGACGTTCTGCAGATTGGCGAGCCGGCGATCCATAAAATCCTGCAGGCGTCCGGGAGTGGCAATGACCAGTTGCGACCCGGCGCGCAGGCTTTGGATCTGCGCGTTCTCCGCTACGCCTCCAATGACGAGCGCGGCCTTATGCATTCCGTTCGTGCGCAATTGCTCATACTGCTCGTGAACCTGGATCGCGAGTTCCCGCGTGGGCAGCAATACCAGGGCAACCGTATGGCGCGCCGGTTCCTGCTGCAAGGTCTCAATGAGCGGAATGAGAAATGCCAGTGTCTTGCCCGTGCCCGTCTGGGCGGTGCCGATGACATCCCGGCCTTCCAGCGCAGGTGGAATGGCGCGTTCCTGGATGGGGGTGAGGTTGCTGAATTGAGCTGCCGCCAGCTTCCGCTGGAGCGCAGAAGACAGGGGCAGTGCTGAAAATGTAGTCATTCGAATTGGTTTCTTTCTGGAGGGGACAAGTTGTCACGCACACTCTGACACACGTCGAGGGCCGTGCTGCCGCTCACATTTATTCTAGATTTCGCGCAAATCAACGGCGGGCAGGAAAGGCGGAGATGAATCTAGTCTGAGAAAGCGACTACCGCGTGACGAGCAAACCGTAATTAGTAGCGTGAATTCAGTATATCAGAAGAGACGAAGTGCACTGGTTACAAAGGTCACTCTGTGCTTCTGCGGGATCTTTCAAGCGCGGCGCGGTCCCAATTGCCCAGGCTTGCCCCGGCGTCGTATGTGCTCTGGCAAAACTCGAGCAATGTGGCGGTTGGCGACTCGGCTTGGCGTACATCTTCGTACATCAGAAGGAACTCGCCGAGTTGCTTCTCATAATGGGCCGCCTCTGGCCGGACGCGGGCTTCTTTGAATCCAGGCGGCTCGGGCGCCGTGTAGGAATAGAAAGCCGCGTCTTTGACATCGCCGCTACCCGGCCAAAAGCCGACGCTGCTCACTTCGTGGGAATATGCTTCGCGCGTCATGGTATCGGCGCCGGGCCGCTCGGGGGCGCGGCGGCCCGAAAAGCGGCTCACGGCCAGGTCGAGACTTCCCCAGAAAAAATGCACCGGGCTGCACTTGCCGATGAATCCGGAGCGGAACTGGGTGAAGACGGCGTCCACCGACAAAAGAATGCGCCAGAATTTTTCCACCGCCGCGGGATCGTAAGAAGCATGCACGCGATCCTGATCGAAAGGAATCGGATTGGGGATTTCGACCGGCATTCGCCAGATCTTGACCTCAATGCCCGCGGATCGAAGCATGGCCATGAATTCCTGGTAGAAGTCGGCCACCGATCGCGGCGCCAGCGGTAGCGCCTTCAGAATTTCATCGCTGGTCTCGAGCACAAGCTGGTGCCGTTTGAAATCGAAGCGGAGTTCGAATGCCCGATGTCCGTAAGGGATTCGGGATGTGGTCAGGCCTTGGGTAGTCACGTACAGCGGGACATTCCACCAATGGTTCACCAGAGGCGTCAGCCGCAGCCGAACCTTGCCGACCATCTGCGTCCACATGTGCAGCGTCGCGCAGGTATCCTTCCACGAATCCAGCGGCAGCGCGGGCCAGCATTCCGGCTGATTGTCAACAGTGCGTGGCATGGTGCGACTCCTGAGTGCCCGTGCTTCCGGTTCTCACTTCCCGTTCCCCGAAAAGAGGGTGCTCCGTCCGTGCGCTTTTTGCAAGAGCCTGCCCTGAGCTTGTCGAAGGGGCGGGATAGCGATGTGCCGACACAACACTTCGTCTTCCTGCCTAAACCCGGTTGCGTACGCGTTCGTCGTACCCACCCTTCGCAAAGTGCGCGAAGGATGGGGCACCCTCTGCGCTGATAGTTACAAACGAGGTCAAAAGCCTGGGGCCACTCGTCCCTACGGTATCGGCTGTACTCCCACCTCGCATAGTTGCTGCTACTATCAAGCCCTCTACTACAACCCTCCGCCGTGCTCAGCGTCGGGCGACGGTCTCTTGTTTCTAGGCGATAGTCGAAGGAGACCGTCTATGGCCCACACCATTTTGCTCGTCGACGACAATCGCGCCATCCGTAAAATCTTGCGGCGAATGTTCGAAGGCGCTGGGTACGTGTGCTCCGAGTCGGAAAACGGCAAGCAGGCGGTGACGGATGCGGGGCGGCTCAGGCCGGACCTCATTGTGCTCGATTACTCCATGCCAACCATGAATGGACTCGAAGCTGCTCCGTTATTAAAGAAGATACTTCCGCAGACCCCGATCATCATGTTCACGATGTACGCCAATGAATTATTTGCCCAGGAAGCGCTCGCAGCCGGGGTCACGGCCGTGTTCTCGAAAGATCAAGCCAAAACCCATCTCATTCCCAAAGCAGAAGCGCTGCTGAGCCCATAAAGACGGCGATTTGCGCGCGCGGATGGAAGAGATTTGGCTGCCCCCCAGGGATTCGAACCCCGATATGCTGATCCAGAGTCAGCCTCCTGTATTTCCGTACGGACACGGCGGCTCAACGACTTACGGACTACCCTATTTGTCCTCAATGACATAGCTTGACGATCCGCTGACACGGGAGGACAATAGGTGCCAGTCCGATGCTCCTGAGTACGGACACAGTACGGACACGGAGGCCCTCCAAAGTGGGTCGAATCATCTCGCAGAAATTCATCGACGAGCTAGAACCTCCTACGCAGGACAACTTCATCGTGTACGACAGCAAGTTGCGCGGCTTCGGAGTTCGCATCACGAGCGCCGGAGTGAAAAGTTTTGTTCTCAACTACCGCGTGAACGGACGCGAGCGACGGTACACGATTGCGCGCTGTGAAGATTTGCCCGTGACCGCCGCGAAAGCTGAAGCCGAAAAACTTCGCGGTGACATTGCGAAGGGCATTGATCCCTTGGAGGCCAAACGGAAGGAAGTGGCGGCGGAGCGTGGACTGCCCACATTTTCCGATCTCACCCGCGCCTACCTCTCGGAAGCCGAAAAAGATAAGCGGGCCAGTTCCCTTCGCAATGACCGATCCATGCTCAATACAATCCTGCTCCCGCAACTTGGGGAGCGCGCTGCGGCTGAGATTTCAACCGATGATCTCGTGCCAATCCATCAATCGCTGAAATCGACTCCTTACCGTGCCAATCGAGTTCTCGCGCTGGCATCAGCAATCTTCTCGTGGGCGCTGAAGAAACCAGAGCGTAAGGAAAAGTTCGGCGTGACCGACAATCCCGCCCGTGGCATCTCCCGTTACCACGAGGACAAGCGCGAGGCGTGGCTCAGCACGGAGCAACTGGAGAGCTTTGAGCGTGCCCTTCAGAGCTACTCCGAGCAAGACGCGGCTGATGCGCTTCGCTTGCTGATCCTCACGGGCGCGCGCGAAGGCGAGGTTTTGAAGGCGACGTGGGATCAGTTCGATCTGGCGCGCCAGAGATGGACGAAGCCGAGCCATCACACAAAGCAAAAGAAAGAGGAGACGATTCCGTTGAGCGAGGCCGCCGTCCGGATTCTCAAGCGCATGGCAGCGAACAAATCAGGCCCTTATCTCTTCCCCGGCAGAGAAGCTGACTCCAACCGCGTGACGCTCCGCCGCCCATGGGTGCAGGTTTGCAAGGCGGCTGGCTTGGCGACAGAGATACGGATACAGGGAAAGCGACTGATACAGGGGAAGCCTCGCGAACTGCTCCGCTACAAGCCAACCGTGCGGATTCACGATCTCCGCCACACGTATGCGTCGCATCTCGTGAGCAAGGGCCAATCCCTACATATCGTGGGCCGATTGCTCGGGCACACGCGGCCTGAGACAACGGCTCGCTACGCTCACATTGCTGATGAAGCGCTGCGAGCGGCGACGAATGATTTCGGGGCGATGCTCAAGAGCGAGCGCGCCAAACCTACAAAGAAAGCGCCTTCGCGCCAGCGCCCGTCTGCTGGCACGCGGCTAAAGCGAAGTTCTTCCGGAGGGGGAAAATGGACAGACAGCACCGCAACATCAGCGCTCTAATTCGAGTCGCGCTCTACGCGCGGATCAGCACTCTCAACCATCATCAAGACCCCGAGATGCAGTTGCGTGAGTTGCGCGAATACTGCGCCCGGCGCGGCTGGCAGATCGTCGGCGAATACGTGGACCGTGGCATCAGCGGATCACGAGAGCGCCGCCCCGCACTCGACAAGCTCATGGCCGAGTGCCGCGCGCGCCGCGTGGATGCTGTCGTGGTCTACCGCTATGATCGCTTCGCCCGAAGCCTGCGGCATCTTGTGAACGCCCTCGAAGAGTTCCGCGCGCTCGGAGTTGATTTCGTTTCGCTGCACGAAGGCGTGGACACGAGCACTCCGAACGGGCGGCTGATCTTCGGCATCTTCGGAAGCATCGCAGAGTTCGAGCGCGAGCTTATCCGGGATCGGGTCCGCAGTGGGCTCGCGGCTGCAAAGGCGCGCGGACGGCGCTTGGGGAGGCCTCGCGCCGGAGTGGATGCAATGAGAATCTCGGCATTGCGGTCGCAGGGAATGACTTGGAGAGCCATCGCGAGTGATCTGAATTGCGGTGTTGCGACGGTGCTGCGCGCGGTCGCTCCCCAAGCCAGTTCTGCTAAACTTCCGGGGTAAGCCAAGCGGTCACTACACCTCGGTAACTGAAACGCGCTACACTTGTGATGTAGCATCTTCTTGACAATCAATGTGTTGCAGACTACATTTTCCCTGCCTCCTCCGGGCTGACCGAGGACATCTAACCCTTGTGAAGAAGTGGCCCAGAAATGCCGATCTAGACGTTGGATGGAGGTTCTAATTTATGTCGCCTGCTCGTGATGTCTGCCTGACGCTGAACGATGTGGAAGAAATGATCCTTGGGTTTGAGCGTCAATACGGCATTTCCAGCGCCGAGTTTTTCAGGAACGAAGAAGTGAGGCGCACGCTGCCGGAGGACGACGTTTTCCGTTGGGAAGCTCTGATCGACCACAGATTGGCGCTGCGCGAGTCGTATCAGGTAGTGCACAGCGAGTACCTGACGCGGCTGATTCAGTCTTCTGAGACAGAGGTCCGTTCCGAGATCGAGACTCAGGAACTTTTGGCGGCGTGAACTTTGCCAGGTCCGACCGACGACTATTTCGCGTACAAGCGTTGGTTTGACCGAGAGTACGATGCTTTGGAGCTGCCAGCGGACTGCTCAGAGCCCTCGCCTCCGCTCTCTTACTCGAATCAGTACACGTGGACAGTGGAGTGGTATTTGGTTTTCGCAAACGATCCGAAGGTCTACATTCGGGTGTTCGAACACTTCGCAAAACGTGCCCAACTTCAGCTCAGCCAGCGCATCCACTTCGCCTACAACTACGCCCCGATCACGAGGTCCGATCCGCGAGGCGTGCCGGGATACCTTCCGAACGACCCGATTTTCGTGAGGATTGATAACATACACAGGCCACCTCATTTGCATCCTGAAGCTGATCCAACGCAGCATCATTTGCAGGAAAAAATTGACGGCTTGACTCTTGCAAATCTTGATCTCTTCGATTTCGTCAGGGCGAGCCTCCGGCACCGCCAGAGCGGAAGACCAATGAGTCGTGAACTGGGGTACCGGATAATCTGAGCGTATGCGGCCGCACTTCTCAACCTCGATCACCTACTTCTTGCAGGAGGGCAGAGACAATTTGTCGGAATGCCTGAAGATCGCGTTTCAGGCGGCCAGACAGCAAAGCATCGAAAAGATCGTGATCTTCACTGCGAGAGGTGAGGGTGTGCAGATGGCACTGGAGCAGTTCTGCACTCAGGAAGAGTATCGAAAGATAAAACTCGTTGCGGTCACCTTTCCTCAAGGGAAGGAGTTCACGCTTGAAAATAAGCCTTTGGACGTTCGGATACCGGAAGCGACCGAGCAAACCCTGAAGGAGCAAGGTGTACCGATTGTGAGGGCGCACCTTCCGTTTGATCCCATTGCGCCGCCCTTCCGCGACCGTGGAGTGTTGGCGCAAGATCTCAGCTTGGTTGAAAGCGCTTTGAACATCTTCGGCGGCGGCATGAGCTTGTGCGTGCAAGCAGTTGTACTGGCTTGCGACGCGGGTGCAATTGGGCTCGGTGAACACGTGATCGCGATGACCTCGGATACTGCCATCTTGGTCCAGGCTGCCACAACAAGGCGAATGCTGAAGGAACTCGTCGTCAGAGAGATTTTGTGTAAGCCCGCGATCCTGAGCATTGGAAGGAACGAGAGTCAGATTGAAGGCCGGATATCGCCCAAAATGATTGAAGCTGGCGAAGTTGAGCCGAAGCCTGCGCTGGGCGAGGGAAAGCCCGACAAGACTCCATGACACGGACCATCTTTACCGGAAAGGCTGCTCGCGGAAACGGCTCAAGAAACCTTCCACACCCACCAAAGCGTGAAGAACAAGGCACACCACAAAAACGCGACCTTTCCCCGCCGAATCCATTCCAGCTTGCGCTTGGATTCAACCCAGTCTTGCACCGGAGCAACGGCGACCCCTGCCGTTAGAGTGAGCGCTGCTTTCAACGAAGACGCCGCAGCCCCGCTTTGTTTGACGTAGAGAAAGCTGAGGGCCACTAGAAGGTAGTACGCTTTCGTGTTCAGAGCGGAGAGGCGTTCTCGGATGGGTATCGGCCCTTCCGTTTCTTGTTTCATCCCCGCGATTGTATCTAACCCCGCTCGCTTCGGCTTCGAGGCAGCGGGTTTTCTTTTTGCCGAGGGTGCAGGCGATGGACGAACCACTTTCGTAAGAGTAGTATTCCCGATGCGGGAAGGCCCAACTTGTCCCATTATGAGCACCGCGCCGTGCTTTCGTAATGTGGTCTATCATGGAACCGTGGCCGATAATCAAACTGACTCTGACTCATTGCGCCACAGCGCTTGCAGTGAGCGGATCGTTCGCACTGACCCTGTACCTGTGCGGTCTTTTTTTTTCCAACAAGCCAGAGGTCCTGTGGTGGTTGAGCAAAATAGATTTGATGCTTGCGATTATCACTCCAACCGCATTAGCGATTATGTTCCTTAGCTCGCTTTTCCGCATCGTACTCGACGCTTTAATTTCGGCGTGGAAAGGATTCCCCAATGTCAACACGCACAGTATTTTGGCCTGACCTTCGTCGCATCATCGCGCAGTGGGCAGGTGTTGTATTGGCTTCGATTCTGTCCGGTGTTTTGCTGGGAATCCTTCTACGGTGGGGATTTGCAGAGCGCTTGGCATTTGGGATCGCTCTCGCGACCGGGTTCCTTCTGGCGCTGGTGTTCTGGATCGTGATCGGTAGGCAGTTTAAACCTGTGGCCATCGAATATACGATTGCAGTTTCGCCAGTGGGCGTGCAGTACGAGGGCGCAGACACAATGAACTGGCCGACGCCCGCGTTTGCGGCAGCGGTACTATGCGTCACGCTTATCTCATACCATCCCGCGCAACGAACACTAGATCAAGGGGCAACTAGCGCGATTCACCATGCCATTCCAGAACTTTAACTATTGCATCGTCTGCGAGGGATTGCGCCCCGAGCTTGGTCAGAAGCTGACGATACTCGGCTTTTTTGGCGTGGCACCTAACGTGGAAATCGTAGTTGCCAATCCCAATATACCGCTCAGTCTTTCTTTGCTGAGTGGCTTTCCTCCGGTGCCAGGAATACTCACACCGCCCTACAACGCGACTCTCACCGTTGCTAGACCGGACGGAAGCGTCGCATTCCAGAGTCCAGAACTTCCCCTTCAAGTTTTGGCCGGACGCGGAGGGATATTGGGTATGGGAGTTGTCGTTCCGCCGCCTTATCTTGGTGGTCTGCACTCGATTCGCATCTCGGTCAACAATCAGATCAAGCTCGCAACTACTTTCAATCTCCGATTCCCCAATCCGGGAGAGCTTCAGGGCATTGGCATCCGCGTACCACCCGGCCAAGTTCATTGAAAGACTGCTTTCAGCGGCGCACGCTTGGGAGCGTTAGCTTGGCTCTCCGCAGATCAAACAACTTCACGCACGCCGAACGTGGCCACGTTCAGATTTCCTGTGAGCCATCCCGCTCCGGTGTTTGGGTCCACATCCAGATAGTCAGGCGAAAATACTCGTAGGTGTTGCCAAGCAATTCAGGTGGGCTTAGCTCCGTGGGTCGAGCGGGAGATGCACACCTGCGAGCACCTTCAGAGCCGAAAGGCTCTTGCTATCGCTGGCACGCCACAAGCGAAAGAAATAAGCACGAGCACGAGGGCCTTGGAGGTCACCCGAGGCGCTTGCGCCCCCTACAAATCGAAAATTCCGCTAAGCGGAAAAAAGGTGAGGCAGTCCAGCCGGGAAATCCTGGTGGGAGATTCTCCGGCCTCCTCGCGGGCTGCCTCACGCAAACCAAAAAAGGCGGGACGCCACTGGAGCGAATTTGCTCGCTCCAGCCTCGGAGCGTCCCGCAGCGCCGCGACCGGGTCAAAAGGAGGTGGAGGCTGAACGAGGCCCCCATCGGCGCGGCGCAAACCTGTTCACGACGGGCCAGACATGCTCCACGGAGTGGTGTATCCAGGGCGACCGCCCCCGAATGCCCAGACCCCATTTTCTGCGACGAGGGTCGCGTAATTTCCCACCTCGCCGCCGTCGATGACCATACTTTCAAAAACGGTCCCCGAAACTATGCCGCCAGGCGGCGTCTCGATTGAATTGGCCTGCCCATTCGCGTCGAGAAAGCAGAGCACGAATCCATTTTGAAGTGCGCTGGGCAGCGGCAAGCTTACCTGCACAGGCCCCGGAGCACTCAAGATAACCAGCAGCCCGGTCAGCGGCGTGATGCTGACCGGGCCAGCGAGGGAGATTGTCCGCGCAGAACTCCAGACAGGGAGTCCACCGAAAACAGCCGCTTCGAGGGCCGCGATTCTTTGTGTCAAGTCCATTGAGATGTCTCCCCAATTTCAAAAAGGTGCGGGGCTCTCGACTCCGCACCCCTCGCGCGCTGAGCGAAAGGCTTCCTCAAGCAACCGCCCCGCGCGCAACTTGTTCACCACGTCGCTTGAACTCGCCGCGCGTTTGCGAATGCTTCCGCGTACAGGCCGCCAGAGCCGCCGTCAACCGCGGCCTTCAACGCTTTGGCCGCTCGATTCCGTTCGAGCGCATCGGCGAGCGCCTTCCCAGCGCTTCGGAAGCGATCACTCTTTCCTCCGGCTGGACTCTCCGCCGCCTCTGGCATCGGCACGTTCCACATTTCGGGCCGGGTCGGATACTGCGCGCGCATCGCTTCTTTGAATCTGGCGCGCTTTCCATCTGCGCCGCCGCCCATCGCATCGAGTAGCGTTGTGGTGTCCAACGATTGAATGTTGATTTCGGGCTGGCCGAAAAATTGAGAACTGATCGAATGTTCACTGGCGTGGGGAATCTCAGCTTTGATCGTCTTCGCGAGACTCCGCATCAGCGTTGCGTTTTTGTCGTCGAAAGTTTCGTGCATTGTCGTCCCTCCAAAGAGAATTTGAGTGCGCGTGCCGTCCATGAACCTCAGGCCCGCATTCCCAGAGAGTTCCGCTGGAGAGCCTGAGCAGCGTCGAAAGCTCGGCGTCTGTGCTGCTCGCTCAGGTATTTTTTGCCCCGCAACGCAGTGAGGGCCAGCTGAATTTTTTGCTCCGATGTATTCCGAGTCTCGATGTGATCTCTCGTGCGTTCGATGAGGCCATCCAACTCGAAACCTTCGTTTCGGATCGCAGCTTCAGTTTCGATCCTGTGAAGCTTTTCGTTGAGGTCGTGGAGTGCTACGCGGCAATCAACGAGCGCGATTTCCTTGCGGCGCTTGACATCTTCCAAACCCACTATCTTGTCCTTGGCCGCCGCGATCCGCTTGTCGAAGGCCGAAGGATCGGCTCGTGTTCGGCCTTCGGCCACCGCGATGCACTCTTGGGTTCGCTCGTTCTGCAATTGACAGAGCAAATCCTCCACGCCGGAAAGCTCGTGAACCGTGGCGTCCAAGCTCTGCTCCGCCTCGACGATTTTGGCCTGTGCTTCGTGAATCCGACTTTGCAAGCTACTCGTTGCCGTCAACGTCATTGTTGGCATAACTTTTTCTCCCTCATTGAACTTGCATCTCGCTGAAGATGATCTCTTCCTTGATCTTCGGCCATGACTCGTCCGGTTCATCCAGGCACGATGGGCATAGGCGAACCACGATGACCCGCCGCTCCCCTTTGGGCACGCCGAAACGCGCTTCCAGTTCCTTGGGAATCAGCCAAGCCGCACTCCCCTCCGGTTCCTCGCCGCACAGCGCGCACGAAGGCGAAGGATAGCGGCGAACGATAGCATCGTTCCTCTCCAGCAGTTCATAAGCCGCCTCCTTGAGATCGTCAAAGTGCGCTTTCACAAACTCATACACGGCGGCGCGCTCTTCCTCAGTCGGCATGGAATACATCGGATCGCCGCCCATCAGCGCCCAAGCCAGCGGCCCGTAAAGGAATTGCAGGGCTGCCCCAAGCGGCAGATCGAGATTGCACAGAGTGAAGATCGCCTCCGTGTATTGCCGGATGAAGGCCTCGCTCGTCACCGTCCGTCGCACCGCGTCTGTAATCTGGAGCATCTCTTCTACCTCACGCTTCAGCCCAAAAGCCTCTCCATCTGAAAACTCAACGGGCGCTTCACTGTCTCCGGCGCTGGTACTGGCTCCGGCTGTGGCGCGGCTTCGCTCCGGCTATCCCAGCCGCAAACGCATTGAACATGGTTTGCGTACACTGCCAGCGCCTTCCCGCAGTGTGGGTTCGGGCAGACGCTAGGCAGATGCGCCCTGCCATTCACGTCTTTCACTCGTGAGGTCGGCAACGCCTTGCTCTTTAGCACTCCAAACATTGCATTGCCCGTCTGTCCCATCGCTTCAATCTGAGCGCGCCCCAAGTCCACAATCGACTGGCCCGGTTCACTCTCCGCGCTCTTGTTTTTCATGGCCTCCGCCTGTTGACCCCAAAACTCAATCAGCCCGTGCTCGTAACCCCCGTGCCCCATCAGGTCCGTGATCGACCAAACCAGCGCGTCCATTCGATTCGGCGAGACGCTCTGGCCGGGAACGAAATCACAAATTTCGTCTTCGAGCGCAGGGAGTATCCCGACGTGATGCACGCGCCCTTGGTCATACAACGCGCTGATCGGCTCGGCTCGAATCGCCTTGCCCTTCGTCGCGTGCACGCCGCGATACGCGCACTCGGAGTCAACATTCCTGATCGTCGCCTCAACCATGTCGCCGCCCTGATTCGTCTCAGCAACGATTCGATCCGCTTGGTAACGGTGATAAGCAACAACCGCACGCCTCGCCCATACCTCCGGCTTCCCATTGCAAGTGAGGTCGTCGAGCACATAAAAATGCGGGGGCTTGCGATTGTCTCGCCCGGCGTAGACGATCCCCGTGTCGTCCGCGTCCGGGCCGCTCGTCGTTGCGGGGTCGATGCCGCCGACGATACGAACCAATTCAGGCTCACGGTCCACGCGGGCCGCGTCGATAGTCGCTTGCAGGAAGAGCGCGCCGGGATTGTCGTCGAGCAATTCCGCAAGAAGCTCTTGACGACCCAATCGAGTGTTCTCATATTTCGTGATGATCTTGCTCAAGAATGCGGGCGCGAGATTGGCTCTGTTCTCGTAACTCGTTCCGCGCGTGACAATCACAGTCGGATCGGCCAGGAGACTCTTAACCAACTTCGTGGGCTTCGGCGTGGTGCTGAGCACGGCTTGCGGACGCCCTCCAAGGCGAAGGCCGAAGTAAGCTTGATCTAAAGTCTCTGGGCATCTCCAGCTTGCAGGCTCATCGCCCCAAAACTTTTCGTGCTGCTTGCCTCTCAGTCTTTCCGGCTCATCGGCAGAGAAGCACAGTGAGATCGCTCCAGACGGCCATTCCAGCATCCGACGCGACGAGATGTAGCGCGGACGCTCAGCGTGAGGACACACCGCAAGGACGCCGCTTTCGCCTTCGACCATGATGTCCCGAACATCGTCATGGGTCGGCCCGATCAGATTGACGCGCGAGAATTTCTCGACGTTGACCCAACGACGTACAAGCTCGGCAGAAGCGCGTGTCTTCCCACCGCCGCGCCCGCTGAGTAGAAGCCACGTCTGCTTTTCTCCGCGTACAAACTCAGGAGGAGGCAATTGCGAAGACCGCGCCCAGCGAAGCCAGTCCCATTTGAGAGCGGTGATCGCCCGAAGCTCTTGGCGGTTCATCGCGCCCCCACTGTTCCGAAATCAAATGATTTTGAGAGCGCACTTTCGCCGCTCACGCCCTGCTCGTTTTCAGCGACTTGCGAGCCTCGCTGCACAGGGGTTTTCGGAACATCGCCGCGCGAGGCGAGAAACTTCTTTGCGATCTGAACGGCCTCGTCCTCGCTCAGCAGTTCGGCGTCATCATCAAGCGCCTGCTCCTTCGCGGGCTGCGCTGTGCTCACTCGCGGTCCTGCAAGGCGCTCCCGCAATTCCACGAGGCACCGGAGTTCCCGGCTCACTTTCAGGATCATGTCAGCGCCTTGCACCGTGTTTCTCTGCCTTCCTTGTCTCAAACGACGCTGGAGAAGGTGAATCTCCGCCAATAGCTTGTCGATTGCCCTCAGCACTTCGGAGTCCTCATTTTTCACGGGCTTCGCGAGCACTCCCGCTCCCAAGAATTGCTCCGAAGTGTGGCTCCGATGCCTCGAAACCGCCGAAGGGCTCACCTGAAACAGTGTCGCGATGCGCCTGCAAGAGACCTTTCTCAGCATCGCTTGCTCAATTTCGTCGCGCTGGATGTGGCGGCAGATTTTGCAGGTCTGAGGCATGTTAGGAAGCCTCCCGAGCGCTGGGGATGAGGTGAGCACGGGTGGAGGGTCCACGCTCTTCGGGGTCGGTCCAACGGGAGATGCGTTGAAGTTCTTGGGCCGGGAATAGGGAGGCTTCTGGTTGCGGAGGCTCTGGGTCACGGCGAGTTGGCGGAGGCGAGGGCTTCAGACGGTAGAAGCCGAAGGTTTTTCCCTCGCGCACCTCGGTCCGGTTCTCGATTGCGATGCCGCTCTTTCTGAGTGTGTTCACGGCTCGGCAATATTGCAAAGCGATGGCTGCCAACTCTGAGGCTTCAGTCCACTGAGGCCCGCGCGACTGAAGAAGCTGGAGAATGCGCTGCGACTGATTTTGGCGAACGCCTTCGACGGTTTTCACGCGTGGCCTCCTTTCACGAGGAAAGTTCGCGGCAAGGCGTTGTCATGACTGGGTTTGACTGGAATCCGGGATGTTGCCGGAGAGAGCGTGTCAAAATTCACGCTTTCCTGGGTGAAGCGTGAGATTTCACCACGCTTTACTGACTGAAGAAAGGTATTACTTTTGTAGGGGCGCCGGGCCGCCCTGAGTTCCTTTCTGATCTCCCGCTCGGCTTCAACTTCCTGTCGCTGTCGCGCGTGAGTTTCCAGCAAGAGCCGTTGGAACTGTTCCGACTCGGGTGTCAGAACGTAGCGATTGATTGCACGCAAACCCTCGGAAGATTCGCGTTGCACGCTCAGGAGCCCTATCTTCTGAAAATGCTTCAGAGCCTTCGCGATGGTGGCAGAACTGCCGATGCCGCTGAAGCGCGCGAGCGCCAGGTAAGACAGTTCGACGGGCGTTGTAGCAAATTCTTCGAGCACGTGAAGAATGCTTTGCTCGGCTGGCGTGAGTGTCGCAAAAACTCCATAGCGCACGATGGCGGAGCGCACGCTCTCAATGCCAGCGCGGAGCACGAGGTTCGAGCGATCCCGGTGCGCGATGTGTCGACCTTTTGGAAGCGACGGTACGCCGGGGAAGTTGCGGGCGATCCACTCCGCTGCCTCACGAACGTTGCAGCCTCGCACACTCATCACGAGATCGAGATTGGAAAGCGAGTGGTTGTCGCAGACGAAACATCGGACGCGGTTTTTCCGTGCATCAAATGACAGACTCGGAGTACGGTCTCCGTTTTTGTGGTTCTGGCCGCGCCAGCATCGCGCCGACGAGCGGGAGATCACGTCGAGATTCAATTTGCGAGCCACGTCGATGACCCGAATTGTTTCCCTTATGAACTGCAAATCTGGTAGTAAACTCATCGAGACGACGCCTCAGAAACTCGCGACAGTTTCGTTCGTCCAGACCCCGGATTTACCGATCCGGGGTCAACTCTTTTTCGGTGTCGTGCGGGAGCCGTTCAGAGTTGCAGAAGTGCAAGAGCACGTTCAGAAATTCCGCTAAGCGGAAAAAATCGCCGAAGGATCAACGAACCGATTTGCGGGTGTGCCTATCACAGCGCGATGTCCTCACGGGCGGGGACTCTTGCGCGGCAAGCCAAGCGCGGACGCTAGATTTCCGGTAAAGGACCTGCCGCCCGATCCGCGTGATTGGTGGTCCAGTCCGCAGCACTTCCCAGCGAGCAATCGTTCGCGCACTGAGGCCGAGTTCAAGCGCTAACTCTTCCCGGCTGTAAAAGTCGCCTCGAAGATCGCCCCGCCCAATTGGTGCCTGCGTCGAAATCGCTTGCGGTGCTGTTGCCATTCGTCCTCCCGTGTCAATCGCAGGCAAATAATAAGATTGATTTGTCCGCTAGTGTGAGTGAGAATCGTGAGCATGAATATATCAACTATCCATTCTCACGCTGTAGGCGAGAGGCGTACGTACCCAGGTGAGGAAACAGCCCAAGCGCTGATCGACTTCCTGAACGATCCACAGACCCCGAGACAATCGAAGCGCCGGATCGAGCAACTGCTCTCCGAGTCTTCGCGGCGACAGACCGCAGCGGAGCCTGTCACTCGTCACATGACGGAGAAAATGCTTCGGCTGTTGAACATTAAAGAGTCGGCGAAGATTCCACAGGCCCTTCGAGGCGCGCCCTTCCTGGATCGTCCCCGCGCCGGGCAAGACGGCGCTTTCAAGCACGCATCGTGGAAGATCGCCTCCCTGTTACGTGCCTATAGACTGACTCCGATCTTCTTCGCTACCGTCGATGGCCGATGGATTATTGACTGGTATACGGCGTCGAAGAAAACGCGCTCCGAAGCCACTGCCCTGCTTAAGGCCCTCGATCTCGCCGCCCGTGGTCTGCTCTCCAGAGTGCGAAAATGCAAAGACCCGGACTGCCCGCGCGGCTTACATCCAGACAGCCCGAGCGGCCCGCTTTGGTTCTATCAAGGCCCCAGCCACAACCATTTCCATTCACTGAAGTGCCAGCAACACTACTTCCACTCTGATCCGAACCAGAAGAAAAAACACGCGGCGGAGATGAGGCTTTACAGGCTCAATGAAAAGCGGAGGAAGGAACGGGAGAATCAGGTTTGGTAGAAAAATCGGGTTCCCTCGAAGAGGCCCCATTACCCAAGGGGGTGACCCCCTCCCCTGTCCGCAATCTGCGGACACAGTACGGACACAGAACGCAGTTCTTTCCCCTCGCGAGGCCGCGATGCGCTAGAACCCTTGATTTTACTGGAGATATTTGGCTGCCCCCCAGGGATTCGAACCCCGATATGCTGATCCAGAGTCAGCTGTCCTGCCGTTGAACGAGGGGGCAGTCTTGCGCTTGGCGGGAGCCGGTTCGCACCGGCTCTTTTTGATTCTATGGGCGCCGGCGAGTGCGGTCAACCGCGAAGCGTGCCGCGCAACAGCCGACGGCGTTCGCCTACTGTCCGATTCAATTCACGCTAGAATTCTGAGGTATCGCTTTTGCTGAGGAGCTGCCATGGTCACCGCCTTCGAAACCGCCGCGATCCCTTCCGCCGACTATGCCGAGATGGCCTGCCGCCCGCTCGATCCGGAGCAGTGCGCGCTGCTGATCATCGACATTCAGGAAAAGCTGTTGCCGCCCATCTTTCAGAAAGAGCAGCTGGTGCGCAACGCACAGCTTCTGATCCGCGCGGCGGGGATTCTGAAGATTCCAGCGCTCGTCAGCACGCAATACTCTCGCGGCCTCGGCGGGACCATCCCCGAGATCGCTTCCCTGCTCCCCGGCACCGAAGCCATCGACAAGACGCCGTTTTCCTGCTTCGGCAGCGAGGCGTTCTGCGCCCTGTTGAAGCGCCTGCCCGGAAAGCGCACTACGCTGCTGCTGTGCGGCATGGAGAGCCACATCTGCGTCACTCAGACGGCGCTGGGGGCGCTGCGCGAGGGATACCTGGTTCACGTCGCTTCCGACGCAGTCAGTTCTCGCACCGAGTGGAACTGGAAGATTGGGCTGGAGCGCATGCGCGCCGCCGGAGCCATTCTCTCCTCCACCGAAATGATCATCTACGAGCTGATGCGCTCGTCCTCGTCGGTTGCGTTTCGGGAACTGCTGCCCTACTTGAAGGGATCCTAGTCGCCCCGGCGTCTGAGGAATGCCCGCCGGCCGCCACCGCTCGAAAGCCGCACCGGACTGGCGTTTTGCGGAATTATTCTCTTGCACCGGGCCCCGGTCGCAGCTTACAGTCTTGCCTGCATTTCGAACCGCTGCGTCGCTCGAGATGTTCGCAACTTCATCCCCTGCACAAACCCTTAAGGAGACCTATCTGTGAAATCAGGAAAATTCCCAGGTTTGGCTTTGGCATTCTTGTGCGCGATCGTTCCCTCGGGCGGGGCGCAGATGTCCCCGGCAAAAGTAGCCGCTCTCGAGAGCAATCTCCAGCATGTGAAGGCCGCCTACAACCGCCTGCCGGCCAACAAGAAACTCCTCCTCGATGGTGCGTCGAATGTGGTGCAATTTGCCGACTTCTGGCATCGCACCGGCATGCGCTTTGCCGACCCAGCCTTTGCCGCGGCCCGCGTCCAGCGGGTTTCGGCAAGGCCGGCAGCCACCAGCGCGACCACGAACAAGATCATCCCCATTTCCGCCACAGGTCTGTTTCAGGATCTCTCCGGTTCAACCCTGGCCGGTTTTACCCAGAGCGAAAGCTCGACCGCGCGTTGCGGAAACAACGTTGTGGTAGGCTTCAACGACTCGGGCGGCATCTTTGAGACACCGCTGTTTCTGACCGGTGCCGGGGGCGAAAGCCTGGCCGGCTTTGCCTACTCCACCGATGGCGGCCACACCTTCACCGACGGTGGCCCCGTCGATCCCGGCCCCAACTTCGGCAGCTTGCTGGGAGGCGATCCCGTCCTGAGCTGCAGCAACCCGAGCACCTTCTACTACAGCCAGCTATTTTTGTTTTCCGACGCCGCGGGCAATCCCGTGACCGCGGTAGCCGTGAACAAGTCCACCGACGGCGGGCACTCCTTTGGCGAACCGGTCGTGGTCATCGGCAAAGACGGCCTGTCTCACTTCCTCGACAAGCCCTGGTCCGCGGTCGATCCGTCGAATCCCAAGAACATCTACGTCTCCTATACCGATTTCGATGGATCGGGCACCAGCAAGGCGTGCGGCAAGCTGATGCGCACCGCCATCGAGTTCGTGGTCTCACACGATGCCGGCGCCACCTGGTCGGCGCCCAAGGTGGCTTCCGAAGTCTGCGATAACGAAGCTGTCTCGGGATCGCAAGTTGCGCTCGACTCCAAAGGCACCATGCACATCGCCTGGATCGATCTCGGCCCCACCTTTCCCGAAGGCAATCGCACCATCTTCCAGAGCATTTACGCCGGCGGAGTACTCTTGCCGCCGGTGACGGTGGACATTATCCAGCCCGGCGGGGACGCGTTCCTGCTGCAGGGCGCGTTCCGCGATTTTCTGGGCATGGCGATGGCGGTCGATCACTCCCGAACCGGTTCCGACGGGATGGTCTACATCACATGGGCCGACGGGCGCAACAAGCGGCTCCCCGATCCGGTCGCGTCGCAGGGTGTGTACGGCTACGACGACATCCTGCTGCGCGTATCGTTCGACGACGGCAGTCACTTCGGATTCTTCAGCCAGGTCAACAGCGACTTCCAGAGTCGCCTGGGCCCGGGCCACGACCACTATCAGCCGGGCATCGCCATCGACAAGACGGGAACAATCGGCATCTGCTGGTACGACCGCCGCAACGATCCCGAGAATTTCTCGGTCGGGCGCTTTTGCGCGACTTCCAACAACAACGGTATTACCTTCACCAACATCAACACCAATCTCGCCCCCTACACTCCGGCGCACGGGAATGATGAAATCCTGAACCCGGTCTACATGGGTGACTACGATCAGCCGGCCAGCGATTCTCTGAATCAGGAAGCCGGGTTCTTCGGTGCGTTCGAAGCGCAAGGCAATCGTGGCAACCCGAACGTGGTCGGCTTCGAGTTCTAGACCGGCCTCACGTCGAATAGAAAGGGCGCGGTTTCTAACCGCGCCCTCAAACCTACAAGAAATCAGACTACGCCGTCTATTCCGCTTTCTTTTTTACCCGGACCACAGTGATCTTGGCGAAGCCCTCCTCAAACGACGGTGGCTTCAGCTTGGCGGCCATGCGGCGCATCACATCTTCGGGCACCACGCGATCGCGGCGCTGATGGCGCTCCACGCAGACTTCCAGCGGAACGTCGAAGAAAACGGCGTGGACTTCGTAGTTGTAATCCTTGGCCAGCTTGATCCAGTGCGCGCGCTCCTGCGGAGTGAGGTTGGTCGCATCCACATAATTCATGGGCCGCTTGGCGATGAGCCGCGCCTTCAGCATGGAGCGCAGATTCGAAAACACCAGATCCTGAAAACGCTGCTCGCGCACATCGTCAAACAGAAGCGAGCGCACCATGTCGCTCGAAAGCGCAACCACGTTGTGACGCTTAAACCAGGAACTCTTGCCTGACCCGGGAAGGCCGATGGCGAGTACCACGATGCCCTTGGGCGGCCGCGCCGCAGCGGCCGGCGCCGTGGCGGGAGTCCTGGGCGTTCGCGGCGCAGGCACCGCCGCTTCCGCTTCCTGCTCTGGAGTCTCGGACGAAGCGTCCGGGCCCACCTCCGGCGCAGTTCCCTTCGCCGCTGCGGGAGTAAAGGCCTGAGCCACGGCTTGCTCGCGCCCGCGTCCGCCCCGACCGCGCCCGCCGCGTCGCCGGCGAGACCGGCCACGGGGTTGCTGTGCGCTGGCGGCACCCTGGGCGCGCGGCTCGCCCGCTTCCGACTGCCGCGACTCTTCGCCCGCCGGCTGCGCTTCCATCTCGGGCTCATCCGGCGGCTCATGGCTCGCCGGCTGCGCGGCTTCAAGGGGCGCCTGTTCCTGATCGAAATATGCCGGTTGCAGCGGAGGAGGCGCCGGCTCGCTGGCCTGTTCTACCGTTTTCTTCTTGCGGCGCTGTAAGCGCTCGCGCATCCATTTGCGCATGTTCAGGCTTGTAACACAGATGACGGGAGGGGAGCAATCGCAGGAGCCAGTTGCGAACCACAGACGACAGGAGAAACCATGTAGAGACAGCCGCCCTCGGCTGTCCGGTCGAGCGAAGTTCGACAGCCTGGCTGGAAGCGCATGCTGCAACTCTCGCACCCTCTCCGCTCGCGTTCGCGGTCTAGAATACAAACATGCCAAGCCAGATTCCCGCCGCGATCCAAGGCCAGAAATACATCTCCCTGAAAACATTTCGCAAGAACGGCGTGGGGGTCGCGACGCCCGTGTGGTTTGGAGAACAAGACGGCAAGCTCTACGTGATGACCCGCAGCGACATGGGAAAGACCAAACGCATTCGCAACAATCCTCAGGTGCGCGTGGCGCCGTGCACAATTCGTGGAAAAGTGACGGGCGCAGAGCTCGCGGCCACAGCCCGCATCCTGCCGCCGGAAGAACACGCGCGAGCCCGGCAGGCGATCAACCACAAGTATTGGATGGCACGGATTCCGTTGATCTGGGCGAGAACGGATACGTACCTGGAGGTGAGTTTCGCGTAGCGTTGCCCCGGAGGAGTCTGTGTCGTAGCCAACAGTCCTCGGAAGCAGTGGAGCGCCAAATGGCTGAGTAGCCGCGAAGCGGCGCAAGAATGCAGCCCACGGCGTAAGCCGTGGGTCAGAAGTGGGAGGAATATAAGCCCCGAAGGGGCCCAAGACGGGCTACGACACAGACTCCGTAGGGACGCGTGAAACAGCAGCGCGGATCGTTCAATCGTGCCTACGGCACGAGGTTCAGGAAACCTTGTGCGACAACCCGCCAGTGGAACTGGCGGGCTATTATCAGTCGTCCCTAGCGGGACGAAAAGCTTCCGTCACCACGCTCCCGTGGTCAAATATTCGTGAATCGATTTCGCCGCTCGCCTCCCCGCGCCCATGGCCAGAATCACGGTGGCGCTGCCGGTCACGATGTCGCCGCCGGCAAACACCCCCTCGCGCGTGGTGCGTTGCGTTTCTTCACTGGCCTGAATGTAGCCGCGCTTGTTGGTGCCCAGGCCGGGCGTAGTGCTCTGCACGATAGGATTGGCGCTGGTTCCGATGGCCATGATCGCGACCGACAGCGGCAGATCGAATTCTGAGCCTTTGATCGGCACAGGCCGCCGCCGCCCGGAGGCGTCGGGCTCGCCCAGTTCCATGCGCACGCAGCGCGCTCCGGTGAGCCATCCCTTGCCGTCGGAAAGAAATTCCACGGGCGCGGTCAGCATCTGGAAATCGATGCCCTCCTGCCGCGCATGATGCACTTCTTCCGCTCGCGCCGGCATCTCGGCATCGCTGCGCCGATAGATGACGTACGCTTTGCCCGCGCCCAGCCGCAGCGCCGAGCGGATCGCATCCAGGGCCGTGTTGCCGCCGCCGATCACCGCCACGCTCTTGCCGTGCAGGTCGAGCATAGGCTCGTCATAAACCGGAAACTTGTAGGCTTTCATCAGGTTGATGCGGGTCAGAAATTCATTCGCCGAGTAGACACCGTTGAGGTGCTCGCCGGGAATGTTCATGAACTGCGGCAGTCCCGCGCCGGTACCGATGAATACGGCGTCGTAGCCTTCTTCCCCCATGAGTTCGTCGATGGTGACGGTCCGCCCGACCACCACGTCGGTCTCGAACTCAACGCCCATTTCGCGCATGTAATCGAGCTGCTCGCGAATAATCTGCTTGGGCAGGCGGAATTCAGGAATGCCATAGACCAGCACGCCGCCCAACTCGTGCAGCGCTTCAAATACGCGGACCTTGTGGCCTCTTTGCACTAGATCGCCGGCGACGGTGAGACCCGAAGGTCCGCTGCCGACAACTGCGATTTTCTTCCCCGTCGGCACGACCTTCGGGACGACGTGCGTGCCCATACGCTGTTCGTAGTCTGCGACGAAACGCTCGAGATAACCGATTCCCAGGGGCTTCACTTTTTTCGACAGCAGGCACTTGCCTTCGCAGTGATCCTCCTGCGGGCAGACACGCCCGGTAACCGCGGGCAGCACGTTGTCTTCGCGAATCTTGGCGGCAGCGCCGAGGAAATCGCCGGCGACGATGAGCTCGACAAACTCTTTCACCTTCACGCCCACAGGGCAGTTGTCGGTGCAGGTGGGCTTGGCGCACTCCAGGCAGCGTTGCGCCTCCCGCTGGGCGAGTTCGGTGCTGTAGCCGAGATTTACCTCCTCGAAATTGTGCGCCCGTACTTCCGGTTGCTGCTCGAGCATGAGTTGACGCGGCACCTTCATGCGTTCCTTGATCGGCACCGGGTTTAGAGACTTCTTGACGGTCGGGCTCATCGTTGTCCTCCGGGAACGCTTTCTGCAACCGCGGCACAACTGTGAGCTGCGCCTGCCTGCGCTTCCCGCGCATGCTGGAACTCGGCCATGGATTGCTGTTCGGCGTCGCGGTACATCGTGTTGCGCTGCACCAGCACCGCGAAATCCACGCGGTGCGCGTCAAACTCGGGCCCATCGACGCAGGCGAATTCGCTCTTGCCGTCGATCAGCACGCGGCAGCCACCGCACATGCCCGTGCCGTCGATCATGATCGGATTCAGGCTGACCACGGTGTGGATGTTTTCCTTACGGGTCATCTCGGCCACGGCCCTCATCATTACGATGGGGCCCACGGCCACGACGAGATCAATACGCGTGCCGTTCTGAATCAACTGGCGAAGCTTGTCGGTGACGAAACCCTTATCGGCGTAAGAACCGTCGTCGGTGGTGATCATGAGAGCGTCGCTCACCGCGCGCATCTCCGGCTCCAGGATGACGAGTTCCTTGTTGCGCGCACCAACGATCGAAATCACGCGGTTCCCTGCCTGCTTCAGCGCCGCGGCTGTGGGATAGGCCATCGCCGTGCCCACGCCTCCGCCCACCACCACGACCGTGCCGTACTTGGCGATCTCCGAGGGCTTGCCCAGCGGGCCGACCACGTCGAGAATCTCGTCGCCCGTATTTAGGGAATTCAGCAGGTGCGTCGTCTTCCCCGCCGACTGCACCACGATGTTGATCGTGCCTCGCTCGGGGTCGGAGTTCTCGATGGTGAGGGGAATGCGTTCGCCCTCCTCGTAAATGCGCAGGATGACAAACTGCCCGGGCTTCTGTTTGCGCGCGATCCGGGGCGCTTCGATCACAAAGCGTTTGATCCCCGGCGCAAGGAATTCTGCATGAGTGATTTTGAACACAGGCGCTCCGCGGGGTGAAATTACCGAGAACCCCGCTAACACGATTGTCTTTGGAGGGCCTGAAACCGGGCTGTGATCGGGGTCACAGGGGAGTGTGCGGCTGTCGGATCGATTACCTTCGTGATCCTGAAACCTTGGAGTTTGCGGGCTGAAGTATCCATACAACCTGCAGGCCGTGCCTCAATGCAGGCAAGTTGCATAGGTCCTTCACTTCGTTCAGGATGACAGCCCCTTGACGAGAGCAGCCCTTATTTTTCCGGCTTGAAAATCACGCCCTGGCTGGTGCGGCTGTTCATCACCACGCGCATGGGCTGCGGGAATTGCAGGTGCCGTACGCACTCCCGCTCTTCGACTTCTGGCTGCGCGGCCAGCCATTCCCAGTCGACTGAGCCTTCCCCCGCGTCGGGGTTCACGGTGAAATATCCGACTTGAAACGCAGTCAGGTTCTGAAAGAAATGGCTGCCCTGCGAGGGCGTGACGCGAAAATCGCGGAAGCCGGCTTCAACGATGGCGCGCGCTCCAGCGATCTCATCCCACTCCACCGGAATGCCCAGCCAGGGATCGTTCGATCCCCAGCGGCCCACGCCAATCAGCAGGTACGGACGATTCTCCGCACTCAGCTTGGCGTTGAAGTGCGCAACCGCCCTCGCTACTTCATGGCTGCGGCTGCGTTCGAAACGGTGAGAGTCGACCACCACCACGTCACACAGATTTTCGATGCGCCCGTTGCCTAAAACTTTCGTGCTCTGACAGATCAGCTGCTGTGGGTCGACGTCGCCGATAGTCAGATCCTGGTGATCGCGGGCGAGCGTCAGCGGGCGAATCTGCAGGAATCCGAATTCGGCCGGCTCTTCCCCACGCGGCAGGCGCACGGCAAACTCGATCTCGACGGGATTGCCCAGCGCATCTTCACCCGCCCGCACCAGCACTTCCAGAATCGTCGCCAGCGGGAAAATCCCGTGCTTCAGCATAGGGGCGAAGGTCACGACGCGAGATCCCGGCCGGCTGAGGCCGTCATAAACGGCGTGATTGTCGGCGGAATAGGTCGAAGCGACCGCGTCCAGCGTGCCGTCGGCTTCGGCTACATCCAGGCCGAAGCGTGCCTCGCGCAGATGAGCGGGGCCAGCGCTGTGCGCACCGTCCAGTTCAAGAGCACAGAATTCGCTCTGCGTATTGGCGAGGATGTCCTCCACCGAAGAAAACTGCAGCAGGTTTCGCGGATACCGCGGACAGAAGGCGAGGCACTTGCCGCCGTCGACCACGGTACGGCCCAGGCCAAGCGCAACCGCCGCGATGCCGTCGGAAAACGTCATGGGTTCGACGGGATAGAAATTGTGCGAGCGCACCACGCCGGAAAAGTCCGGGTAGAAGCG
>Ga0310038_10000277_pt1 | contig 48780 bp, 53 predicted proteins | sample Sb_taG_6_FD_200461 | JGI IMG/M metagenome (GOLD analysis project Ga0310038, IMG submission 200461) | Peat soil microbial communities from Weissenstadt, Germany - Sb_50d_4_PS metaG (v2) (version 2) | ecosystem: Environmental > Terrestrial > Soil > Wetlands > Peat | place: Germany: Weissenstadt... | reverse complement strand
GCTCCGTGATCGAATGGATTGCCAAGCAACCGTGGAGTGATGGCCGCGTGGGCATGTATGGCGAAGACTACAGCGGCTTTTCCCAATGGGCCGCCGCCAAGCGCTTGCCACCCGCACTCAAGGCGATCGCCACTTCGGCGAGCACCGCGCCGGGAATCGATCTTCCCAAGGAGGGCAACATCTTTCTCAACTCCGCGTACCGCTGGGTCCGATTCGTCACCGACACCAAAGCTCTGGACGAGGAGATCTATAGAGAGGACGCGCACTGGCGATGGCTCGATCAGACGTGGTATACGAGCGGAAAGCCGTATTGGGATCTCGTCCATATCTATGGAAAGCCCAACGCGAACTTTCGGCGTTGGCTTGGTCACCCGAGCTACGATGGCTATTGGCAAAAGATGATCCCTTACCGGGAAGACTTCGCCCAGATCAACATACCGGTCTTGACGACAACAGGCTATTACGACAGCAACGAGGAAGGCGCGCTGTATTACCTCACTGAGCACTACCGATATAATCCGAAAGCCGATCAGACGCTTTTGATAGGGCCCTATGATGACGTTGCGATTCAACGTGGACCCCTGTCCGTGCTTCAGGGCTATCAAGTCGATTCCGCCGCTCTCATCGACATTCACGAACTGCGTTATCAGTGGTTCGACTACATCCTCAAGGGCGGCGCAAAACCGACCGTCCTCCAAGACCGCATCAACTACGAGGTGATGGGAGCCAACACCTGGGAGCACGCGCCATCGCTCGCAGCCATGGCCAATGGATCGCTGAGGTTTTATCTGGAACCCACCCCCTCGAGCGAGGCTAACCGGCTGGCCGGGAAAATAAGTTCGAACACCGCCTTCCTTCGGCAGACAGTTAACCTGGCGGATCGCAGTGACGCGGCCTGGATGCCTGCGTCCGACCTTATCAGCAAGAGTCTTCCGATACACAATGGCATGACATTCGTCAGCGACCCGCTACCTCAGGCTATAGAGGTCAATGGCCTGTTCTCGGGTTTGCTCGATTTCACCGCGAATAAAATGGACATGGATATCACCATCGCGCTGTACGAGCGGTTGGCCAGCGGTGAATACCTTCGACTGTTCGATCCACCGTACACATTTCGCGCAAGTTATGCCCAGGATCGCAGTCATCGCCATCTCTTGAAGGCAGGCGAGCGCCAGCAATTGAGCTTCAGAAGTGAGCGCCTGACGAGTCGCAGGTTTCAGGCCGGGAGCCGGCTGGTCATGATACTCGGCATCAACAAGCGGCCGGATGAGCAGATCAACTATGGCACCGGGCAAGACGTGAGCGACGAATCCATTGCCGACGCCAACATTCCATTGAAGATCCGGTGGTATGGCAGCAGCTACATCGACATCCCGGTCAGGCAATAGCGGCCCCGGCTCCTAGTTGCAGGGCTCGATCGGCTTGAGTTCGCCCCGGCGGTCGAGCATATCGGACGCATCGTCCCGTCCGGTGCCGATCAGATTCTCGCCCGATCCCATGCCCGTCGCCACGGTCCGCTTATTTAGCGGCGGCTCGTCGCCTTCCAGCCGGGACTGGACATATTCGGCGCCCATCAGAGACAGGCTGTCGTTCATCGCCGCCGGGCCCGTGGGACTGGTGTGGCCGGTAACCTGAAGGCAGGCCTGATTCGATGCCGCCTGCGAGGCGATCTGCTGCAGCCACATGCCATAGCTGCCGCTGGATCTGCTGTCGGTGACGAACCTGACCGAGCCGGGCCGGAATAGGAACTTAACGGCGAGTCGTTTCCTGCGCAGCCCGAAGTCCACCAGATCGCGGAACGCCGCTGACGCCTGATCGACGCGTCCAAGCTTGGTCAGAGACAGGTAGAAACCGTTATAGACGCGCAGCTGGTCGCCGGCGGGTGTCTTGCGTGCGGTCGAGAGAGATCCGGCGCCTCGGCATACCGCCCCTCGCCGTAGGCATCGTCCGCCTCGCTTACCAGAGCGGCCGCGAGCAGCCCGTCAAAATATTCCGGCTTGATCAGATCGCCCACCTTGCTCGCCTGGCAAGTGGCGATATAGGCCTGGACGCTTGGATCGTCGGTCCAGACGGGGCTGTCGCCGAATGCAGCGGTCGGGGTCGCATCGGCATCCTCGATGCGCACCCGCACAACCGACTTGGCGACGATCTTCCCGGTCTTGAGGTCAAGCATGAGGAGGCAGAACCGGTAGGCCTCGCGCTCACCGGTGGTCTTCATCTGCGCATTCACCGGGGTGACAGTGCCGACGACGACGCGCGGCCGCTGCTTCAGACTCTCCGGGGTGATGCGCTGCACCGTATACTTCGGAAAGTCCTAACAGGGCCGTGGTCAGTTGTGGCAGGACCTCGCGTCACTCAGCAGCTAAGTGTATAGGTGAGCGCACGTGGCGATCTGCCGGGCCACCTAGCCGATGTCGATCGTCAGGATGTTGCGCCCGACAGCCAATCGCTCCAGCACCGTTGCCATTGCAACGAGGGCGGCTCCGCGACGATGCGGGTTCGGGCAACAGGTGAACGCCAGAGGCTCTTCGTTTAGCACGATTTCGTTGACACCGCAGCCGGCACCCCCGATTCGGTAACGCACGTCGATCGGACGTCCCAGTAGCGTCGTCTCCGCGCGCAGGCCGTCGAGTGCCCTCGGTATCACGGGGTCTACGCGCAGCACGTCCGACTCGCAGCTCAGGCCGAGAAAGCACCGAACGATCAGACCCAGTGCTATGCCTGCGCCGCTCGAGTACACCCGCCAGCCGCCATCGAGTGCAACTGAGCCGCGCGCGACTCGCTCGTATTCCGCGCTCGCCTGATAGCGATCTTCGAAAGCGGCATCGGAGCTGGAGTAATAACAGTTCGCCTGACGCAACGTCGCGCACGGCACGATCGAGCGGATGCCGATCGGATTCGCCTGGCAAAGCGCATGGAAGAAGCGGTCCGCCTCTCCAACATGCGCCAACGCCTGCGCATAGCGCAAATGAGCGTGCGTGTACATCAGGCCGATCTCGCGACCGAAGAACGTTGCGCTCTCGGCCCGCTGGAAGATGCGTTGCGGGCCGCCGTGATAAGGTATCGGACGGTCGAACAGGCGGACGCCATCCGGAGCACTCAAGTGGGCGTCGATCAATCGCAGATGGTCGCGCGTCTGTGCCGGCGTCAGCATATCCTCAAGAATCGCATGGATGATCGCCAGTGCGCTGTAGCGTACGCCAGTCGTTTTATCGCTCGGGTGCAGCAGGTAGCCCACGCCACCGCCGTCTTCGAATACGGCGTAGCCGGCCAGCACGCCATCCACGAGAAGCAGACGCTGGAAATCTCGCTGCACGGTCTCAGCCCAACTCTCAAAGCGGAGAGCATCATGCGCGCGCCCGATCGCGCGCAGCGCGCGCGCCAATGTCTTCAGCGCCTGGAAATGCAGCGTTACAGTCCAGGCGCTGCACATGTGATCGCGCATGGCGGGATCGGCTGGCTGCAGGGAGTCGTTCCAGTCACCGTGGCCATACGCGGCCAAAGCGGTGCCCGCGATGACGCGGCTTTCTATCAGCGCAAGAGCCCGCTGCGCGTGTTGCCATATAGTTGCTGATTCGCCCTCCTCCGAGCCGCGGGGATCGAAAAACCGTACGTGTTCCTCGAGCACACCGGCGTCGCCTGAGACGATAAGATACTGGCCGAGGACCACGAGCGGCCAGAGGAGAATATCGCCGTGCGAATCGCCCGCACGGATGTCGCGCTCGCGTTCGAAGAACGTAAACCACTGCGGCCAATCGCCGTCAGCGTTCTGCGCAGCCATCACACGCATCAGCAGGTTGCGTATCGGCACCACGCGGCCGAGCGCAAGCAGCATCTCGACCGGTCCCTGGCACACGTCGCGCGTGCCCCAGCCGCCGCCGGAGTATTGCTCCAGACCTCGCGGCGATAGGTAGTGAACCAGCGCATTGTGTGTGTACCACGGCACGATATCGGCTATCCGCGCAATCTGCTCGGAGAGTGGGTTCGCAGCCGCTGAAATCATTTTCAGACCCGGTATGAGGCTCTCGCCCGATTGGACGCGCAGCGGGGTCTGCGTCCCCTCAGGGATCAGGTGTCCTCGAATACGCAGGCCGACCAAGCGGGCAGGTGCGGTAACGATGCATATATATGGCTGCTGGCGCGAACGCCCATCGATGAATAACAGCTCGTCGCCGCCGACATGTTGAAATCCCGTGCCGGCATTCGGAGTGACATGAAAACTCCCGTTCTGGAACCGGCGCGCAAGCTCCGTTCCGGGCGCAGGTGCAACGATGATGTCATCGCCATGCCGCCACCAATGTGCCGCGCCCGCGGTGCTGCCGTCATCGCCATCAAGTGCGACGTGATGAGAGATGAGGAATCTCACCGGTTCCCCCGAGCTGACTTCAATCGACAGTGTCAGCTCGTGCGGTTCGCTTCGTGCTTCGGCCCGCACTTCGATCACACCCTCTTCGTGCCGATAGATCCAGCGGCAGGCGTCCGGCGACATTTCGAACGCGGAAGGCACATGCAACAGTCGCCAGCTGCCTCCGAGCTCCATGAACACACGTTGTCCGTGCGAACGAAACAAACCGAGATAACTGTGCACGGTGGAGATGAAGCGATTGATGCCCACGTGTCCCTGCGTGAGCATCGAGTGAAAGACACCGCTCATCCAGACGGTCGAGGTCAACGCAGTCTCATCCGGCGTCGTGTGATGACCCGTGCGCAGCAAATGCCCGTGCGGACGTTGCACGCGCAGTTCCTTCGCGCGCAGGACGACATGACGATCGCCACCGTAAAAGAAGGACAATCGCTCACCGCGCTCATCGAACTCCTCATGCCGCCAATGCGACCCGAACAGCGCGCGCATTGCGTCGCCACCGAGATCGAGGCCGTTAAGCAGCGGCGCAGAGCTGAATAGCGTTGCGGTGCCGGACGATTCGGCAGATCTCGAGTCGATCGTCACGGGCGCCGCCTCTGGCAGCGCCAGTAGCTCGCTCACGCCGTGGAGGTCCGACGTCGATGTGGCATCGGGGTGATCTGCAAGGTAGGAACCGAAAAAGCCAGCCGCGACGCTCTCATTCGGATCCAGCCGAATCGGGGCGTCTCGAATAACCACCATGGAGTGTTCATGCTGTAAACGTCGCCCAGGAGGATCGGTGGCGAGTCCGACCGGCGTATCGCCGCGTCGGCTTGCGAGCCCATGAAACTGCATGCTGTCGGTGGCGAATGAAGTACCTGCACGCAGCGAGCCGATCAGACACCATGGATTGCGATGGTCGACCGCAAGATTCTGCCGTGAGGCAATCGTGTATCCGTGCGCCGCCAGCCACAGCGGCATGTGATCGATGTATTGACTCACGTAGTACTCGTTGAGGCGCACCGCGCCGTACGGTGCAAGAGCCAGATCCTGCGCGTACGTCAGATCCACATGTTGCGATCGCGAATTCGTGTTCTCAAGGCGAACGTGCCAGAACCATGCAGGCGCGCTCTGCGCGAGAAGCAGGGCTATCGAGTAGTGGATGCCGCGCCACGCACCCACACCCACGAGCATGCCGCTGCCCGGATCAGCACGAAAGCGACTGCGACTCTGTGGCCCCAGAAGGGGTGCCCATTCGACCGTGTCTGTATGACATCGCAGATACAGATTCGTGGGGCCGCCCTCGATCTCATTGCCGACAAAAAGCGTGAGCGAAATCGGATCGCAATCGAAACGACGCAGTGAGCCATTCGCGTTGATTTCGACACGCATCCCTGAGCGGCTCGTCAGGCATATCGCGGCCGGATCAGTGAGTGCTTCAGGCATGTCGCGGAATTCCTCGAGCCGACGGAGCGGCGGTTCCACTCGATAACGCGTCGGACCGCATCGAGTTCATCGATCGTATCGGCCGCTGGAGGTAAACGCCAGGGATACGGCGTTTCCGTCGATTCCCATGCCGCGGAAGATATTGACCCGTCTCCATTAAAGTGGCACATATATCTGGTTAAATGGATCGGCCAAGCAAGGACATCAACCATCGCATCGCGGCATAAGCGCGCGGCCCGCGCGCGGCCCTGCGACTTTCATTAGGCGCGTTGGCATCCAGGAGCGGGCTGAGCCGCTTAATGATCTCGCTCATCGAGCGCGGCGAGGCCAGCCCTACGGCAGTCCTGCTGGAGCGCCTGGCCTGGGGCCTGGGGGTTCCGCTCGCGCGGATGTTCGACGCGCCCGCCGATGAAAGCGCCGCGCCCCAGGCCATTGTGCGGCATGCCGGACAGCCGCAATGGCGTGACTCCGCCTCGGGCTATCTGCGCCGTAACGTGTCACCACTGCACAGGCCCTCGCCGATTCAGATCGTGGACGTGGACTTTCCGGCTGGCCCCGCGTGTCCTACGAGACCGGCTCGCGCGATCTCCCCGTGCATCAACAGGTGTCGGTCCTGTCCGGACGGATCCAGGTGACGCTTGGCAATGAGCGGTATCGCCTGGAGACAGGCGATTGCCTGGCCATGCTGCTGGACCGACCCTTCGTGTATGCCAATCGCACCCTCCATCCGGCGCGTTACGTCGTAGTGATCAGTGCTAAAACCGCCTTTTCGAGACGAGCGATATGAATCTTGCCCACATTCGAATTCGCGCTACGGCTCATGAGCCCCAGCTCGCCGCGGCGCTGGCTGACGTTCTCATCGACTGCGTCGAGGGCGGCGCGCGAAGCCGGCAGGACCCTGTTGGTGCTGGACACTGTCACCGGCGGCGACGACGAGCGTCGGTACACCCGCCTGCGCTGGCACCGGCTGCGTGTGATTCCCCGGCTACGCGTTGTGGCCGAACGGCGGCTTGTGCGACACCACCTATTTCTCCAAGACAGTGATCTAAGCCCGCGCGGAATTCATTGGCGCGCATTGCCTCGTCCTTGAAACTGGCGGGCATAGTCTATGGCTCGATTGGCCCCGCCTGCCCGGAAGCGGCGCAGGTTCAGTCGCGAAAGTTCTCGAACTGCAGCGGCAGATCTATGTCGCACTGACGCAGCAGCGCGATGGCGGACTGCAGATCATCGCGCTTCTTGCCCGTGACGCGCAGCTTGTCGCCATTGATCTGCGCCTCGACCTTGAGCTTGGCCTCTTTGAGGCTGGCCACGAGTCTCTTGGCCACGGCCTGTTCGATGCCCTGCCTTATTGTGATCTTGCGCCGCGCCTCGGTCAGGTTTACCTCGACCTCGCCAAGCTCGATGCTGCGCGGGTCGATGCCGCGCGCTGCCAGGCGCAACCTAAGGATGTCGAGCAACTGATTGAGCTGATATTCGCTCTGCGCAAACTGCGTGATCACAAATCCCTGAGGCTCAAAGCGCGCGTTGGTGCCGCGCAAGTCGTAGCGCTTTGCCACCTCGCGATTGGCCTGGTCCACTGCATTGGAAAGCTCATGGGTATCGACCTTGGAAACGGCGTCGAAATACGGCATATATGCTGAAAGCACCCTCAGCGGCAAAAAGCACTTTGTAACATGATAAGACGATCTGAGTTGGCTTATGTGCGCCGCCAATTGAGGGTCGCGGGCACTTCTGACCATGAGCCAGGCAGTATAGTCTCCACGGACTCATATCGCAGATAGATTGGAATATATATTAGCAAGATTCCAAAAACTACATCAGGCACGGAGACATCATCATCTATTTTCATCGAAGTGCGAGTATTGCTCCGGGAAAAGGCATCGCGGCCGTGTCGATCGCAGCGACTGGACGCGCATCTGCGTACTCGTCCTTGCAGTCGTCGTATCCGCAATGCAGATCGGGAAGGTTCCTCCCGCGCTATCGTTGCTGCGAGAGGACCTCAGCGTGCGCTTGGTTGCCTCGGCCTGGATCCTGTCGATGTTCAGCGCTCTCGGAGCATTGTTCGGGAGCGTGGCCGGCGCATTCGCGTACCGATACGGATCGCGCCGGGTGAGGGTTGCGAGTCTGCTGATTGCCGCGGCGGTCGAACGTGATCGGCGGTTCGTACCGTCGCTGTGGGGCGCCTACATGCCGGTCGCCATCGCGCTCGCGCTGGCCGGCTCCCCGCCAATTCTCGCCGCTCTCGGCTGACGGCCGTTGTGGGAACTCAATGCAGCGCTGTTGGCCGGGCTGGCTCTCGCCGTTGCATGGTCAAATTCGCTCGCGCACGCGGTTAGCGCGCGGCACTCGACGCAATTCGGCGCCATATTGCGAGCCTCACTTCTCCGGCCAGGAACCCTGTTGCTCGCGGCGGTCGCGGCCGCGGTTGGCGGCTGGCATGCATCGGCGTTGGTCCTCCTGCCTTTCGCAACCGTCGGGTTGAGCGCATCAAGCTGCCAGCGGACGAGCCCGGGCGCTTCTTGTAGGCCGAATATTCGCTTGGATTGGCGCCCCTGCTTCCAAGCGGCAGCAGTGCGGATTTCATGGCAGCGGGGGAACGATACCGATGTCAGCGCCGAGGTGCCGATCTGGCACAATGGTGAGGCGCTCGCGTCCGTGACCTCCGAGGTATGATCCCAGCGTGCTGCGAGCGATACCATCGGGCCGGCTTGGCTTATCTACCGTCGCAGCGATCGGGCGTCGAGGGCTGATACAACATTTTTATTATTGGAGCACGTTATGGCGAACAGTGCCAGGAAAAATACCGCGCGTTCGCGCCAACCATCGAGCCGCGACCTGTTAGCCCGCCTGGCACATGGAGCAGTAATCTGCGCTGAAGGGTATGTCTTTGAACTGGAGCGCCGCGGCTATCTGCAGGCCGGCGCCTTTGTGCCGGTCGTGCTCACCGAGCATCCGGATGTGGTCGAGCAGTTGCACATGGACTTTGTGCACGCGGGCTCAGACGTCACGCAGGCACTGACCTACTACGTGCATCGTGAGAAATTGCGGGTCATCGGCCGGGGAAAGGACCTGTTGCCGATGAACCGCAAGGCGCTTGCCATCGCCAAGAAGGTCGCCCGCAAGACCGGCACGCTATTTGCCGGCGACATCTGCAATACCAATATTTATGACCCGACGGATCGCAAGGCGCTCAAGGAAGTGGCGAGGATATTCGAGGAACAGGTCGGCTGGGCTGCGGATGCGGGTGTGGATTATATCGTTGCGGAAACTTACTCCTGGGGCGGCGAGGCGTTGATGGCCCTGGAGGCGATCAAGAAATACTCCAAGGTCCCCGCCGTCGTCACGGTCGCCCAACATCGAGAGATATCGACGCGAGAGGGCTGGAGCGTTGCCGAGACCTGTCAGCGGCTGGAAGCGGCCGGCGCCGACGTCGTCGGCCTGAATTGTCATCGCGGACCTACGACGATCATGCCGGCGCTCAAGGAGATCCGCGCGGCGGTCAAGTGTAATGTGGCCGCCCTCCCCGTGCCTTATCGGACCACGCCTGAGCAGCCTTCCTTCATGTCACTGACCGATCCGTGCCGCGCGAATGCGCGAGCTTTCCCCGTCGGCTTGGATCCCTTTGTTTGCACGCGCGGGGAAATATACGAGTTCGGCAAGGCTGCGTATGCGCTTGGTGTGCGCTACCTGGGCATCTGCTGCGGGGCCGGTCCGCACCATATCCGCGCGCTGGCCGAAGCACTTGGCCGCCACCCGGAGGCGAGCAAGTACTCGGCGGATATGTCCAAGCACGCATTCTTCGGGACCGACAAGCGGATCAAGCGCGTGCAGCGCGTGTATCGCGCCAAACTGTGAAGCAATTTCGCTTCCGCCAAGAACGCGTCTTCGCGATTTTCTTATGGACCGCAGGTCGCTCCCGGTATGTCGCTATAATGCGGGCACCCTGGCATGCTCAAGGGAGGCTAGGACCGAACGCTGCTATGATCTGCCCTGATGCGGGCTCCCCGCGATTTCTTGGATTAGAAGTCGGCGATGAACAGATTGCTCTGGGGACTTGCCTGGGCGTGTCTTGTGGCAAGCTACTGCGGGTCCGCTGAACGGCCAAATTCCTCAGCTGCATCGGTTACGCATTTGGTATCTGGCATTGACACTCAGTACATCGACGACAGCGTCCGCGCCCAGGACGACTTCTACCGGCACGTCAACGGCAAGTGGCTCGCGAGTACCGAGATTCCGGCCGATAAAGGCAGGTATGGCGCGTTCGACAAACTGGCCGACGACGCGGACGATCAGCTGCGCGGCATCGTCGAGGAACTGCTGATATCCGTCGACGCCACCGACCCCGATCAGCAGAAGATCGCCGATCTGTATGCAAGCTTCATGGACGAGGCGGCGCTGGAACAGTTGGGCTTGAAGCCACTCGATGCTGAGTTCGCGAAGATCGACGCGCTGAGGGACAAGGCCGAGATTCCCTCGCTGATTGCGCACTTCAACCGGATTGGCATTGCTGCGCCCTATACGCCGCGGGTACATCAGGATGCGAGGGACTCGACTAAGTACGTCTTCGATCTCGGTCAGGACGGCCTGGGGATGCCCGACCGCGACTACTACCTGCAAAACGACGCGAAGCTCAAGCAGGTTCGCGCCCAGTACGAAAAGCATGTCGAGAAGATGCTGGCCTTGGCGGGCAGCAAGAGCGCTGCGAACGATGCCATGGACATTCTCGCTCTGGAAACGGCCCTGGCCACGGTGCAGTGGACGAAAGTCGAGAACCGCGATCCTATAAAAACCTACAACAAGGTCGAACTCGCCAAACTCGTTGGCTTAGCCCCCGGCTATAACTGGAAGGCATATCTCGCGGACGCCGGCGTCACCGGCAAGACGGATTACCTCGTCATCCGCCAGCCCAGCTACATCACCGGATTCAATGAGATCCTGCGCCAGACGTCGCTGCCGGTATGGAGGGCCTATTTCCGCTGGCGCGTGCTCAGCGGCGTCGCTCCATATTTGAGCAAGAATTTCGTTGACGAGCACTTCGCCTTCTACGGCAGTGCGCTGCGGGGCATCGAGCAGAACGAGCCGCGCTGGAAGCGGGGTATCGGCGTAGTGCGGAGATCGATCGGCGAGGGTCTGGGCAGGATTTACGTCGCGAAATACTTCCCCTCTGAATCCAAGGCGCGCATGGACCAGCTGGTGAAGAATCTGCTCGCTGCGTACCGGGCCGACATCAATACGCTCGATTGGATGGGCCCGCAGACCAAACAGAAAGCGCAGGACAAGCTCGCCAGATTCACCACCAAGATCGGTTACCCGGTGAAGTGGCGCGATTACAGCGCGCTGCGAATCGTCAAGGGCGACCTCCTCGGAGACGTGATCCGTGCCAATGAGTTCGAGTACCACCGCAATCTCAATAAGCTCGGCCAGCCGATCGACCGCACCGAGTGGCATATGACGCCGCAGACGGTCAACGCCTACTACGACCCCGAGTGCAACGAGATTGTTTTCCCCGCCGCCATCCTGCAGCCTCCGTTCTTCAATCCCCAGGCCGATGATGCGGCGAACTACGGCGGTATCGGCGCCGTGATCGGCCACGAGATCAGCCACGGTTTCGACGACCAGGGTAGTCAGTACGACGGCGACGGCAACCTGCTCAGCTCGCCGGGCTGGTTCACGCAGGCGGACCTCGACCAGTTCAAAGCCAGGACTCACGCACTGGTGGAGCAATATTCCGCCTACGCACCGGTGCCGGGGTACCCCATCAACGGCGAGTTGACGCTGGGCGAGAACATCGCCGACAACTCAGGCCTGGCGATTGCCTACAAAGCCTACCGGCTGTCGCTGGGTGGCCGGGAGGCGCCCGTGATCGAGGGTCTGACCGGCGCCCAACGCTTCTTTATGGGCTGGGCGCAGGTGTGGCGCGCCAAGACGCGTGATAACGAAGCCATCAGCCGGATCAAGTCCGATCCGCATTCTCCAGCGCAAATCCGCGGCACGGTGCCGGAAATGAATCAAACTCCATTCTATGAGTCATTCGGGATTAAGGCCGGTGACAAGATGTACCTGCCACCAGAGCAGCGCGTCATCCTCTGGTAAGCGGTCATGGTTCGAGATCTGTCGACGATCGGCCAGCGGGTTAATTTTCGGCGCATTTGTCGGGGCGCGAAGCCGACGCTCGTGACCGGCCGGAATTTGCGGCGGTTCAACCCCAGCGGCCGGCCATCGCCGGCGGCTCGGCCGAATTCGGCCAATACACGGGCAGGCATCCGACAACCCTTGACAATCCGAGACACTCGGACGCCGCGCGATTGTCGCGGCGCTCGCATTGTCGCCCCGAGAGCATTGGAGAGTGGTATATGAAGAAGCTCAAACACGAAGCCGAATTGTTCAAAGCGGCCTTGCTCGCCGGCGTTCAATATGCGGAAGGCCGCAAGGCGGTCGAGTTCGAGTTGACCGACTCGGCGAGCGACAAGGCGCTATACGTCTATCGCTTGCTCGTGCACGACAAGGTCATTTCGCCAATGCCGGAAGACCAGGTCGGCGAAAAGACGATTCGGCATCGGCTCGCGACCTGGTATGCGCATCAATTGCCTGAGGGACATCCGCTGCTGGAATAGACATTGCGCGGCGTCACGAAGCCGTTTCGCGTTCACTGGCCTGCCTGGGAGCAATGTTGGTTACCACTTAAACGAATGGGGGACGTTCACGGGCGGCGGCAACGGGCCAACAGCGACGGTTCAACCCGGGCGGCCAGCCATCGCCGGCGGCTCGGCCGAGTTAGGGCGCCGCTGCGAGTAGGAGCCCGACACGCCGGGCGACCGCAACACTACGGAATCCGCGCGGAAGGCCTTGCAAAATGAGCGGCCGGGTATTCTTGCTACGCCTCGCCATCCAAAATCGCGACGTCGGTCGCTCCGAAAGCTCTACCGCTGGAACTTATTTCACCATGGCGGCTCGGGATCGCACGGCTACCCACTTGCCACCGCTCTTTACGAACACATCCATCCATGCCCATTTGCCGCTGGTGTCTTTGCCATTGATCATGCTCTCTTCGGTATCGCTGCCTTGGACCACGGCGACACCTCCCATCACCTTCACATCCATGGGCCCGCACTCGACGGATTCCACTTTGCTCTTGCCGGATTTCACGTCTGCCAGAAAACTCTGCTTCGTCGCCTTGGTGCCGTCGTAATTGGTGCCCCCGCAATCATCGGCCACGATCTGACCACTCCTGTCTACGTCTCCAGCCTTCATCGCGTCAGTCCAATCCTGTCCCAGCTGTTTGATCGCTTGCTAGACGCTCAGGCCCTTGGCCGCAGCTGCGGCGGCTGGCGTCGGCGCATCGGCCAAAGCCAGTCCAACATCTGCACAAACCATCAAAATGGTGCCAACGAGTTTCTTCATTTTTCTCTGCCCGATGGGAATGTCGCGAATTTCGATTCCGATCTGTGATCTGTGATTCCGCGCGAATCTATACCTCAAGCGTGGACTGTCAAACGAACTCCATTGGCACCAGTCTACTGACCTGCCGTGACGCGCGGCTCCTTCACGTTCCGCCGTCATGAGAGGTGCTTGAGCGGCGCGGCCGCAGCGCGGCCAACTCGCCCACGATACCTCGGCGGAACGCCAGCACGCAGGCGATGAAGACCGCCCCGATAATGACCGTCACCCACCCGCCGACGATGTCGGACAGGTACTCCTGTAGCGTGACAACAATCGCGGCGCCAATTACCGGGCCAAAGAACGTTCCGGTGCCGCCAAGCAGAGTCATCAGGATCACCTCCCCCGAGTTCGCTTGCTGGACGTCCGAGAGTGTTGCGAACCCGAGCACCAGAGCCTTCAGCGATCCGGCGAGCCCGGCGAGCGCTGCGGAGAGCACAAACGCGACCAGCCTGTAGCGATTGATGTCGTATCCGAGCGAAACCGCGCGAAGCTCGTTATCGCGTACTGCCTTCAGCACCTGGCCGAATGGAGATTGGACCACGCGCCGAATGACGGCGAATTCTGCGAGGAAAGCGCCCAGAACCAGGTAGTACATCACGACGTCGGACTTCAGCTGAAGCACACCAAACAGGCTCCCGCGTGGCACGCCCTGGAGCCCGTTCTCGCCGCCGGTGAACGGCGCCTCGAGGCATACGAAATAAATCAGTTGCGCCAGCGCGAGTGTGATCATCGCGAAATAGATCCCGCGGCGGCGGATCGCAATCACGCCAACGACCAGGCCGAGAAACGCCGACACCGCCACCCCGGTGAGCATAGCCGGCACCGTGCCCCAGCCGCGCGCGGTCGCGAGCCACGCGCTCGCGTACGCGGCGGAGCCGAAAAAGGCCGCATGCCCGAACGAGAGCATACCGCTGAAGCCGAGCAACAGGTTGTAAGCGCACGCGAACATTGCGAAGCACAGCAGCTTCATCATGAACACAGGGTAGATCCCGAGCAACGGAACGCAGAGTGCGAACAGGCCCGCGAGCGCATAGAAGACGCTGGCAGTGCGCACTCGCCTATGCCTTCCCGAAAAGTCCGGCGGGCCGCAGGATCAGCACGAGCGCCATAATGACGAAGACGACGATGTTCGATGCCTCGGGGTAAATGACCTTGGTGAATCCCTCGACAACGCCGAGCGCCAGGCCGCTGACGATGGCGCCGAGGATCGATCCCATCCCGCCGATCACGACCACGGCAAATACGATGATGACCAGCGAGCTGCCCATCTGGGAGGTCACCAAGATAACCGGAGCCGACAGCACGCCCGCGAGCGCGGCGAGCGCGACACCACCGCCGTAGGTTGCGACGACAAGCAGCGGCACGTTGACGCCGAAGGCCTGTAGGAGAGGCGCATTCTCGGTGGCAGCGCGGAGCGTCGCGCCAAGGCGGGTGCGCTCGATTACGAACCAGGTGGTGAAGCAGACCGCGATCGAAACGACGATCACCCAGGCGCGATAGATCGGTAGAATCATAAAGCCAAGATTGATTACCCCGCCGAGTGCGGCCGGGACAGGGTAGGATCGGCCGGAGGCGCCGAAGAATTGGTGCAGCGAGCCCTCGATGACGAGCGCAAGCCCGAATGTCATCAGCAGGCCGTACAGGGGATCGAGCTTGTAGAGCTGGCGGAGGAACAGCCGCTCCACCAAGATACCGAGAAGCCCGACCGCCAGCGGCGAGAGCACCAGCGCGGCCCAATAGTTGACCCCGAGCCACTGCAGCCCGAGCAACGCGGCGAATGCGCCTAGCGCATAGAAAGCGCCGTGGGCGAAGTTCACGACACCCATCAATCCGAATATCACCGCGAGCCCGAGGCTCAGCATGGCGTAGAACGAGCCATTCACGAGTCCGAGCGTCAGCTGTCCGAGTATGACGGCAACGGGAATGCCGAAGATTTCAGTCACGGAGCTTCCAGAGGTAACAAAATGCGGCCGCTTAGGTCGGGCAGCCTACGCCCCAGCATTGCACCGGGCCCCCGCGCATGCCTACTTCGGTGCGAGCGGGCACGCGCCCGTAATCGGGCCGAATGCCTCTTCGCCCTTCATCACTTTCAAAACCTTGTAGTAGTCCCAGGGGTATTTGGATTCCTGCGGGGTCTTTACCTGCATCACATACATATCGTGGATCATCACGCCGTCCGCGCGGATGTATCCACCTTTGGCGAACATGTCGTTGATCTTGATCTTCTTCAGCTCCGCCATGACCTTATCGGAATCGGTAGTGCCGGCGGACTTGACGGCCTTGAGGTAGGACGTCGTGGCTGAGTAATAGCCAGCGTGATCCATGGTCGGCTCCTTCTTCATCTTCTCGAAATAGCGCTTGCCGAATGCACGAGTTTCGGCGTTCAGGTCCCAATACCATCCTGTGGTCAGGTACAGCCCCTGCGCGGTCTGCAGGCCGAGGCTGTCGATGTTGTTGATGAAGGCAAGAAGCGCCGCCGGCTTCATCTTCTTGGTGATGCCGAATTCGTTGGCAGCCTTGAGCGAGTTGCTGAAATCCTCACCAGCGTTCGCGAGAGCCAGCACCTGCGCGCCGGAGGCCTGCGCCTGCAGCAGAAAGGACGAAAAGTCCGACGCCGCGAGCGGCACTCGCACTGCGCCGACAGTCTTCCCGCCGTTCGCCTCGACCACCTTGGAGGCCGCATTCTGCAGCTGGGTGCCAAATGCGTAGTCCGCCGTCAAATAGAACCAGGTCTTGCCACCGTTCTGGACAATCGTGGTGGCGGTGCCGTTGGCGAGGGCCGTCGTGTCATAGACGTAGTGAACCGTGTAGGCGGTGCAGTCCTCGTTAGTCAGCGACGCGCCGCCCGCGCCGATGACGAAAAAGGGCACTTTCTTCGCCGCGGCGACCTTGGCCATCGCGATATTGACGCCGGTGTTGGATCCGCCGAGCAGCACGTTGAGACCGTTCTGGTCGGCCCACTCGCGGAACTTCGACGCCCCGATGTCGGGCTTGTTCTGGTGGTCTGCGACCAGCGTGACGATCTTCCTGCCGAGCACCGTGCCACCGAAGTCCGCAATAGCCATCTTCATGGCCTCGACCGCGCCTGCGCCGGCCACGTCGGCATAATTTCCGGACAAGTCGTCGATGTCGCCGATCACGACCTCGTCAGCCGCAGCGAGCGCGGCCTGCGCGCCCGCCATGGTCGCAAACACCGCGGCCAGCCCGATCGCCAATGTCTTCAGTTTCATTTCCGCCCCCTAGAGTGCTTACTCGAACATCAGACCCCAAGGAATTCGTGGACTATTGTCATCCTCTCTTGAAGTTCCGACGCGACAAAGCCCTGCACGATCTGCCCGTGCTCCATGATGTAGAAGCGGTCCGCGAGCCGTGCAGCGAAATGGAAGTTTTGCTCTACCATGACGATCGTGTATCCCCTACTGCGCAGCGTATGAATTGTCCGCGACAGCCCCTGCACGATGACGGGAGCGAGCCCCTCCGAAATCTCGTCCAGCAGCAGCAGCTTGGCGCCGGTGCGCAAGATGCGCGCCACCGCGAGCATCTGCTGCTCCCCGCCGGAGAGTCGGGTCCCCTGGGTCTCGCGCCTTTCCTTCAGGTTGGGGAACATGCCATAAATCTCGTCGACTGACATACCCCCGGATCCGACGAGCGGAGGAAGCAGGAGGTTCTCCTCGGTCGACAGACTCGAATAGATGCCGCGCTCCTCCGGGCAGTACCCGACGCCGAGACGCGCAATCCTGTGGGGCGGCAACGCAATGGCCTCGCGGCCGTTGATCATCACCGACCCGGACCGGTTGCCGACCAGGCCGAGCAACGCCTTGAGAGTTGTGGTCCGTCCGGCCCCATTCCGACCCAGCAGCGTCACGACTTCACCGCGGTTCACGCTGAAATCGACACCGTGCAGGATGTGCGACTCGCCGTAGAAGGCGTGCAAGTCACTCACGCGCAGCAGTTCCGCCATCATCCGTGCGCACTCCGAAGCCCGGAATCCTCCGAACCCATGTAAGCCTCTATGACGAGCGGGTTCCCCGACACGTCCGCGTAGGTTCCGTCGGCGATGATCCGACCGTGCTGGAGCACCGTGATCGTATCGGCAATGGTAGAGACGACATTCATGTTGTGCTCGACCATCAGGACCGTGCGGTCGGCCGAGGCCCTCTTGATGAGGGCGGTAACCTTATCCACGTCTTCGTGCCCCATGCCCTGCGTCGGCTCATCGAGAAGCATAAGCTCCGGTTCCATCGCGAGCGTGGTTGCAATCTCGAGCGCACGCTTGCGCCCGTAAGGCAATTCGACCGCGATCATGCCGGCGAACGGGCCGAGGTCCACCGCGTCGAGCAGCTCCATCGCCCGCGGGTCGAGAACCGCCAGACTCGATTCGCGCTTCCAGAAATGGAACGTCGTGCCTAGCTTACGTTGCAGGGCTATGCGGACATTCTCGAGCACCGTCAGGTGGGGGAACACCGCGGACATCTGGAACGAGCGGACCATTCCATGGCGCGCCACCTCGGCTGCCCTCGCGAACGTGATGTCATCGCCTTTATAGAGAATCCGGCCGCGGGTAGGAATCAGGAACTTGGTGAGCAAGTTGAAGCATGTGGTCTTACCGGCCCCGTTTGGGCCGATAAGCGCATGAATCTGGCCGCGGCGCACCCGCAGGTCGACGTCGCTCACGGCGACGAAGCCGTTGAACTCCTTCGTCAGGCCGCGCGTTTCGATGATGAAATTGTTAGACATATCCTGTGGGGCCGCTGGCATAGTGGCTGCGCCCGATTTTTCTGGGCGCCATTATGCGGTATCAGCATGAGCGTTTGGGCCGGAAGTGGTCTTGTGCCGGTCCTGCCTAGCGGAGGCGTAGACAGTGGCTCGAAAGCGCCCCGAAGGGCCCTCCCCGAACAGATTGAAAGCGAAACGTAGCTCCGCAAAATCCTCGCGGAGGATCTGCTGCACCTCGGTGGACGCCGTCCGGACGCGAGTATTGCGGAGCCACTTACCGGGCGCGCCCGTGACCGGGCCCTGGCCCTGCAGACTCCGCTTGATTGCTGCACACCAGCAGTCCGAGCCCGTCAAACCCGCACAGCATCGGCCAGCCGGGGACGGGTCGCGTCGCCGCGTGCGGCCTTCGATGTAGAGTACGACTATGCAGCTGAGGACCACGACCACGCTTCCGCTGTGCGTGATCGCCGTATTCCTGCACTTTCCAGGGGCCGCTCAAGCCCAGGCCGGTCCGCCGTTCCTGACCAACGATCCCGGCACCCCAGGGGATGGCAATTGGGAAATCAATCTGGGCTCGATGCAAACCATCGCTCGCGGCGTGTCGTCCTACGAGGTTCCCCAAATCGATTTGAATTTTGGCTTCGGTGATCGGATCCAGCTGACATATGAGATTCCCTATCTCCTGCAGGCAAGCAGCGGCCAGCCGGTTCAGGGCGGCTGGAGCAACGGCTATCCCGGCGTCAAATGGCGCTTTCTGGACGAAGGCGAGGACGGGTGGCGGCTGTCGACGTTTCCTCAGATCGAGACGGGCGCGTCACAGCGCGCGCAGCAAAAGGGAATCGCTGCGCCCGGACCCCGCTATCTTGCGCCAATTGAGATTGCCAAGAAGGTCGGCCCGCTCGATGTCGATTTCGAAGCGGGCTACTACTTCCGTGGACACGGACCGAAGGAGCGCATCCTCGGGCTTGTCGCTGGCCGATCAATGACGGAGCGGCTCGAACTCGACGCGGAAATCTACGATGACCATGCTAACGATGCTTTGCCGCATTCCATCGCATTGGATCTCGGCGGCCGTTACAAGCTGCGTCGGGACGTCATCGCGCTCTTCATGGCCGGTCGCAGCCTCAATGGGTTTTCCGACGGTCAGCCGGAGTTCATCGGCTACTTCGGGATTCAGGTTTTATTGAGCAATTACGGACGCACGTTTACCTCAGAACCGTGAGCGTGGCTTCGGGCGGTGACCTCGATTCGGAAGGACTCAGCTAACTCTGCGCGCCGCCTGAGCGGTTGCTGGTTGCCGTGCCAAGATCGCCCTCAACGTCTGCAATGTGACTGAGCTAGCGCGCAAGCTCCCTCGATTTTTCACGCCGACATTGAGTCACCGAGTTGACATATTTGCCAGCGGGAGCAGCATGGCCAGGCACGGCGCTAAGCCCGCGCGCGCCGGACGGCCGCGCGGTCCGATCGTGCTTCGGATAGCCGAGGAGCGACCTAACATGCCCTATCGGACGATCGAGGATCTCCCGGCGCCAGTCCGGCGCCACCTGCCCGAGCACGCGCAGGAGATCTACCGCACCGCGTTCAACCATGCCTGGGAGAGCTACGCTGCTACTCCGGCCCGCGAGGAGATTGCACATCGCGTCGCCTGGGCCGCGGTCAAGCGTCGCTACCGCAAAGCCGGCGCCGACTGGGTGCCGTTGGGGGAGTTCGGATCCTGAGCGCAACATTGGTCTCAGCGCTTCGCCTCCCGCCCGAATCGTCCCGCTCGCCCATAGAGTGTCAGGGTGAGCACATGGCGGCTGTTATCGATCCAGGATCATAGGCTTTGAGAGAATCTGCAGGATGGGCGTGGCGACGGCCGAGTTGGCTACTCTGCCTGAGTGGCACCTTCGCCGCGGCCGTTCTCGCCTTCGGCAGCGCTCTCTTCTACCTGAAGCTGCACGAAAACGAACTTGTTTTCCGCACCGCCATCAGTCAGACGCGCACGACGGGCCAACTGCCGCCGGGTGCTGAATCTCTGGTCATCCAGGGGGCCGGCGGCTCCGAGCTGGCTGCCTTGATCCTGCGGCCGGATGCCGCGCATGATTCAGCTTTCTGGATACTGCATCTTCACGGAAATGCAGATTCGGCATTCTCATCCGAGCAGCTCAGACACTGCGAGAGCCTCAGGGAGCTGGGCTTCAGCGTGCTGAGCTTTGACTACCGCGGATTCGGAATGAGCGCCGGCGATGCTTCGGAGGTGCATATAGAGCAGGACGCCGAAGCGGCTTTTGATGCATTGATCGAACGCGGCATCTCGCCGGCGCACATTATTCTTTGGGGGCATTCGCTCGGCTCAGGCCCAGCAGTTCTACTCGCGAGCGAACACTCCGTCGCCGCGCTCGTGCTCTTCGGCGCATTTACCTCGATTCCCGATGCGGCTCAGGACACATACCCGTATCTTCCAGTCAGATGGATTGCGGGCATCCGATTTGCGTCCATCGATCTGATCGCCCGCGTTCATGTACCGGTCCTCATCGCGCATAGCGCTACTGACACTTTGATACCATTCCATCATGCGCGGCGATTATTCGCGGCTGCGAATGAACCGAAGCGCCTTTTGGTGCTCGATGGCGTCTATTCTGACGGCTTCGGCGGCCATGTCTCCGCTCTGTACGACCACGGCGAGCTGCTTGTGCCAGCGCTGTCGGCACTCATTGGCCAACAGCTAAGCCTTGCCGGCACTACGCCGCCGCCGCGGACCAGCAAGTGATCATTACTGATGCAGGTTTCAAACGTGTACTGCCCACGCGTCCAGCTCGTGGCCAATCCGCCAGCAGAGGTGTGCATCTCGACCAACACGACCCGATAGCCGGACTCGACCCCGTAGACGGCAGCGCAGAGGCCCCCGATCCCCGCTCCGATGATTACGATCGTATTGCCTTTGGGGCTCATCTGGTTCCGGTCTCGATACCATGCGACACGTCGCAAACCAGCAATGGCTCGCTGAGCACGCAGCATCTGCATTACCATAACGTTCGGGAATGCGCATTTGACGAATACGCCCCCTCGAAGTAGGAGCGCGCCCGCCATGCCGGGGACCAGGCCCCTGATCGTATCTTAGGATGCGAGCAAGAGCTGCTGAAGCGGCTGCGAAAGAATGTACCGCGTTGTCCGCTACCGATCTTGCCCGGTTCGCCGTCGACAATCCGCCTGCTCGATGGGATTAGGTTCGCAGCTCCGGCGATCAGTGCTTCCGGTCACCACATTCACTGGTGAAGTCGGCTTCTCCGCCGTGATCGTCGATGGCAAACCGGACCCGGTCGATTTCCATGAGAGGTCTGGCTTCACGCGGTTTGTGTTGATACCAAATTCGAATGGCCGAATTTCCCGCATATGACGGCCGCGTCTTTTCTCATAAGTGGCAAGTCAGCCTGCGCGCCGTCTATAACATGACGATCACGAGTCTCCCACCACGGCGTGGCTACCTGACGCCTGAAGTATGAATTCGTCCCCCCTCATTAGATATCATACGGTCCCGAAGGCTTTGACGTTCACAATGAAGGATTCAAAACAAATCGCAGGACTGCTTGGACCCACTCTTGTTGCAATCGCTGCATCCGAAGCAATGCATCTGCACATCTGGGCAGGCAATATTGCTCCTATCACTTATCTCGTCGGCATCCTATTGTTTGTCGCCGGCCTATCAATCGTCCGCGCTCACAATCGTTGGATGCGTGGCTGGCCCGTGATGGTAACTCTCGTGGGCTGGATTGCCATTCTCGGCGGTCTGTTTCGGATGTTCGCTCCGGAAGCTCAACGAGGCCTTCAGAATACTCCGACGTTCGGAGTGTACGTAATAGACATAGTTCTCTTTGCGATTGGAACGCTCCTGACATTCAAAGCCTATTGGTCGAAAGAATAGCTCCGGAGGCTCCAGCCCGAGCCGCGTGCAGCGGCAAGCGACCACGTGGCGGACGTTGACCCGAGATAGTTCGGTAATGATCGCGCCCGTCTCGAACCTCAGAAAATCCACGATAGAAAGTCGCCGATAACGCCGTGTATACGGCCTACCGAGTAGGCGAAATCGCCGTTCGCCCCGGGCACCTTGGGAAAAAGGAACAGCACCCATTTATCGAACTTCGCCGCGCTCGGCCTCACGGCCATGCCATCGCCCGCCAGCGGTGAGGTGCGCACGCATAGCGTACCGCGAGTTACAGCCTCGGACGAGAGCTTCCGCGACTATGGCCATATCGTGTCGGACTACACGCGAGACCGCGGCACGATAGTGACGTGGCCGCAACGGGCTGGCGGCCGATTGTTTCCGGCACGGGCATCGAGCGCGGCATCGTCGAGGACAGCTTTGTGATGGAGCGGCGCGGCGAGCTCCAGCATGCCGTCAACCGGTTTGGTCGCGCGATGGCGCGGAGTTCGTGCCGCTGCTCGCCAAACCCGACGACGACGTGAGGCCTGAGGACTTCCTCGCCTTCTACTGCGACGGCTCCTTCTGCATCCACATCGATCCCGGGGTGTGGCACCAGCCGGCGTTTCCACTCGCGTCGACAGCAATATTCGACGGCGATGCAGGCATGTACGCGTCCCTGCTTGTCGTCGATTTAGCCAGCGAGTTCGGCTGCTACCTCGAGGTGCCTCTAGTGCCACCCGACGGTGCATCGCCAAGACGGTAGCGTGAGAATTAAAACGTGCCGTCGAGCGGCACCATCGATATCGATTAGGCATTGTTTAAGTACTGGTTCGCGAGATCGTCTATGCGCCGCTGCCGCACACGGTGCCAGCAGCAGCCGGATATAGAATTTGTAGCGGGGGCGCGCTACACGACGTTCCGCAGCCCCTCAGAGTCTGCGTGAAAGCCCGAGCCGCCTAATCCTCGAGTCATGGATGGGCGTTCAGTCGGCACTCTCTTGCGCAGAGCAAACGCAACGGTAGACGCACTGGCCCCTCCCGCGCTCCGCCTTTCTCAGTGTTGGCGGTAGCCTGCTACAGGCTCGAACCGGCCAAGGGAAACACGCAGGGGTTCAGAGTGACCACCCGATAGCTGCCGGCCGCGACAATCGGCTTCCGGTCTTCGGGCTGTCGCCGATCGCTTGCGCAAGCCAATTCGCATTTTGACTGGAATTCCTGCCCTAACAATGGCAACGGAGCACGACTTTTGGGGCCTTTTTGTTGCTGGCGGCCCGATTTTGCGTCGGCGACATTAAGACATACGCATCAATGTAGGACATACCTCGGCTTGGATTGTGTTTTCCCCACCTTGAATTGAGAAGGCTGCAGCCAATATCGTGCAAAGTCGCGATCTGCTTGCGGCTTGGTCTGTGGCGGATCGATCTAATGCGGGAACTCATCGCGAGCTGCTGGTCCCTCGATGGTGTCAGGACCGCGCACCCAAGTTCAAGCTGTTCCTAGTCAAGGATGCCGGCGGCCACCCGACAAAGATGTGGCGGCTCAGCGGACACACCGCAGGGATGAATCTTGGCTCTTGCTGAAGTCTTCATGGAACCCGTCGCTGAAGAGCTGGCCCCATGCATCGCCGTCACCGACCTGCAAGGACGACCAGTAATAACCGGAGGCATTCTTCATTCTCCCGGTTTCGTTGAATCCGCCAATGTCGGCACGATTCTTAAACTGCACGGCCAGTTCGCCTATGGTCGGCATGCGCCAGTCATGATGGCCGGATGCCGACAAAGTTTGGCAATACTCCATGGCCTTGCTCCACGTATAGACACCGGGAGCATCTGCGGGGGTGGTGTACATGTCCTTGTTCGTATCCGGTGATATTCCGGCGTAAATTGTGCCATCCGGCATCTTACCGCCTGCTGCAGCGATGAACGAGGGTTTGCCCGTATCCATGGAAAGTCCGGCATAAACCCTACCGTCCGGCATCTTAGTGCCGATATCGGGCAGAGCGTCAGGCGTGTACGGGGGCTTGTGCGCATCCGGTGAAACACCGACATCGATTCCGTCCGACGTCTTATCGCCGCCATGGAGCTCGGTGTTTGCGGTCATCGTAGCGCACGCGGACATGAAACCAATCGCGGCAAGCGCAAATGCCGCAGCAGTCATAGAAACTCTCCTCATGTGCAGCTGTCCCATTTGTTTGTAAAACGAACTCGGAATCTGTTGGGGTGCCGTGCGTTGCAGGCCGGACCGCCGATCGGCGAGCGCTGCCCACCAAGAATGGCATGGGCGTCTTCGTCAGATAGCTGGTCGTCAAGGGCTTCCCATCCCGCGTCACCTTTCAGATCATCTCCCGACATGCTGGCGGAGATTGTTGCGAAGAGTTTTTATATGTCGTGCTCTGTGTTAGTAATGATATTGGCGACGTGCGCCTGGTCGTCCAGATTGAGCTGCAGGGCAATTCGCCAGTCTATCGACTCGCCCAGCGGCCGCGCTCAGCTCGCCACCTGCACCGCGGCAACTCACATACACCATATTAGTGGATATTGATATGGGATTACGATCCCGCCCGCCGCCATATCGCGGAATCGAGGAGTTTTTGGCCGAAGCTTCAGCAGCATTTCAGCGTGAACTGCCGGCTGACTAAATCGCTACCACCAGGCTCAATACACCGGCAGCCCGCGACGTGTCGTCCCATGTCGTCGCCACTCACGCCCCGACGTATTGAATTTGTACGATACAACTATCCTTAGCTCCGTCATTCGTCTTCAGACAGTCATCATACCCCGAAAAGCCGGCACCCTTCTGACCCCCTTGGCCCACGATTACGCCGCACTCAATTACGATCCCGTTCTTGTCGTGAGCATCACTTCTCCGCGATGCGCCTGACAACCTTGCCGGATTCATCCATGAATTCGATGGACGCGGCACCAGCGGGCGTGACCGTTAACTTCAGGCGCGCCTGCCCCTTTGCATCCCGCAGAACAACGGTCGAATCGCGGTCCTCCGTCTTGCCAATGAACAGACGCGGATAACCGAAGCCACCGGCCTTTGCCAGAGTCTCGAATTCATCGATGCCTGCCGGTGTGTTCACCTTGTCGATGAGCTCCAGCGGTATAGGTGTAGCCGGCCGGTCGAAGAACGTTAGGCCCGCACGACGGCGGCCGTGCTCCTCGGTTTGGTCGAGCGAGACTACCTGGTCCTGCTCGTACTGGTCGAAGCTCAGATGACCACCGCTGCCAACATTTTGACCCCTCTTCGCGCCGCCGAAGAGGAGACCACCGTTCTCAGTCCCTTCGTCATTGAAAAAGAGGATTCCGGCTGCCTGTCGGTTCGGGAAGGCGTGTTCCGTGCCTTTGAAGATGAGGCCAGGTGCTGTTGCCGCGTTGGAGATCGTCATACGCAACGTCCCATCCGGCTCGCGCACATTGATCCGCTGGACGTCGATCTCGACAAAGCTCGTCACTTTACGCTCAGCCCCTGCCTGCCCCCAAGCAATGACACCGAGGAACAGGCTGATTGCCGCCAGCCACGTGTAGATTAGATTCTTACGAACGAATGTGCTCATCACTCTTCATCCTCCCGGTTCACGTTCTTACTGATCAATATGTTCATCCTCACCCTATGTCAAGTCGATTGGCCAGGTCGCGTACCCACCCCAAATCCGGCCCTCTATCCTCGATGGGGCTTTTGATGTCGGACACGAGTTTCTCCGCATAGCGATCGGAAATGGTCAGGCGATGTGAAGCCGAATTTCGTTAGGCGGCGCCTCTTGTGCTCCGCAATTACTTGATGCCCTGGTCAATCAGCCAATCGCGAAACTCGTTGGGGCAGTACAACATGATCGAGCGATGCTGAGACCGTCAAAGATTCTGCTCGGTGGGCTGCTGACACGCAGTATCTGGCCTTCCACCCCGACTCTGGTGATGTGATCCATGGACCGGGCAGACTGCGCAAACGTGAATTCCACGTTGATGCTGTTGCGATCAAAGCGCTGCGCTCGAGGATCGGGCTGAGCCAGTCCAAGTTCGCGGCTGTGTTGCACGTGGATGTGGGCATGCTGCGTAATGGGGAACAGGGCCGGCGCGAGCCGACCGGTCCCGCCAAGGCGCTGCCGACGGCGATCAGCAGGATGGTCGACCAGCAGGGATCCGACACACGTTCTCAAGGCGCTGGCTGCGTAGGTTCGCTGCAGCGTTGGCCGGACAATCATGGTAGCGGGGGCTCGATTTTGCACTTACTTGCAGCCCTGCCCCGTCGCCGATCTCGTCCCCACAGTCCCCAACTGGCGTCCGGTCGGCTCGGCCGCGAGCAGCGCCCGGGATTGCTTCCTGGTCGCGCGAGCCATTGCGAATAACCCCGGGCCCCTCCGCCGATCCGCTGCCCAGCCCCGCGTGCCGATCAGTGGCGGCCACCGGCCGATTCTGTTGAAAACTCCGGGGCTACCAGCGGTTGCTGGAGGTTTGATTTATCGGGCGAATGATCGGATACATCGGGATGATGGGCCAAAGCGCCGGCAACCAGAGCCGTTTGTTTTGCCCATTCAACCTTGACGATCACGTTCCCTCGGACCACCTGCTGCGCGGCATAGATCGATTCCTCGATCTCGGGGACCTGCGCGAGCACCTTGCCCCGCTCCGCCACACCGGCCGACCGTCAGTCCAACTGCGCCAGACCGTCGCCGGGTAATAGGGAACCTTCGCCTGTCAACCCACTGTGATCAGCCCCTCTGGATTGGGAATCTGTGCGTTCTGCTGAAGCCTCGCTGGCCCGAAATGCTTCCAACAGCCGCGTGTAATCCTCCGGTGTGTCCAAATCCATCGTAAAACGGTCGTGGGCCGCTTCATACCGATAGACGTCATCCGGGTACTCGTTCGCCAGTTTTTTGCAGCCGATATGTCGCTCGCCGACCGCCACCTCGTGCACGTAACTTGAGGCAAATAGAATTGGATTACCGCGCTGCCCCTGAAAATAAGGAATGACGATCGATCGATCGGTCTGATCGACGTATACGCTTACCAACTCGGCGTAGTCGCTCGATCCGAGCAGAACCATGTCGCCTAGGCACATCATCACAGCATCTGTCGCCATTTGCAGCGCGCCGACGCCGACGGCCGCTGACGTCATCTGTCCCTCCTCGTAGCGCGGATTAAGCTGTATCGAGATGGGCATGCCCGCCAATGCCGCGCTGATTTCTCGCGCCTGATGCCCCGTGACCACGACAACCTCCTGGGGGCCGGCGGACCAAAGCCGTTCCACAGTCTGTCGAATGATCGGTTTTCCACCGAGCGGCATTAGCAACTTGTGCTGGCCCCGCATGCGAGAGGACGTCCCTGCGGCCAATACAACAGCCGACCATCTCATGCCGAGACACTCGATGCGGCAGCGTGGTGGATGGCTGCGTACTTTGCCGGATCCTGCCGAAACGCTGTCCAACAGCCGCTGCAGCAGAAATAATAGTCTTCACCACCGTAATGCTCCACGTGCAGCGCCGTGACGATCGAAACGGCCATGCCGCACACGGGGTTGATGAACGTACCGGCCGGATTATCGAGCGGCACACTTTGCGCGGCGGCTGGCGCCACCAGGACTGCGTCCGCCGCCGCTTCGGCTGGCTCATGTTCATCGTGGCTTGCGCCCTTGCCGCGCAGCAGCGCCAAAATGCCCGCCACCGCGACAAGGGCAATTTCGCTCGGCGTTCTGGCACCTGCGTCTTGACCGGCAGGCGCCTGCAGTTGCGCCAGGCGATCTTCATTGACACCCCGCAGACGCATCAAATCCCGCAGTCGGTCGGCCTTTCGCCGACTCGCGATCATCAGCACGTGTTGCGCCGGACTCGCAAGTGCCGCTTCCAGCGCCTGAGCATCTGCGGTCCCTTGCGTCGCCACCAGTGCAACCGCTGCATCGTCCAAACTAGGGACCAGGCGGATTCCCAGGCGCTTTGCGAAAAAACGCGCTTCGCTGGCCGCTGGCGTATCGCCTAGAACACAAAGTGATGTGCCGGCGCTATAGGGCTGGACAAACAGCTCGATCGTGCCGTTGCTGGCACAGGGCATCGCGTATTGCACGACGTCCGGTCCGGGCTCGCGCTCGTCGTTGGCTATGTGCACCAGCGCCGGTTTACCCGTCGCAATGGCCTCCCTAGCCGCGGCAATCACGATCCCCTTCGCGCAACCGCCGCCAATCCAGCCGCGCATCGTCCCGTCACGCAGCACGATCGCTTGCGCACCAACATAGGCGGACGTCGGGGCTCCGACCCGCACCACGGTGACCATCGCATACGGCTCGTCACGCTCGTTGAGTGTCTTTGCCAGCTGGAGTAGTTCCTCGTCGGTCATCGCAATGATTCAATGATGTCCGGCAGGACGCGTTTGATGGTCGCCAAGTCCGCGCCGGGTGCCAGCAGGTCGATGTGCGGCAGCGCCGCCTGCATGCCGGCACTGACCGGGGTCCACCCCGATCGGGTTGCGATTGGGTTGATCCAAATGATGCGACGCGCGCGTCGTCGCAGCGCGCGCAGCGCGTCTGCCAGGATCTTCGGCTCCCCGGTGTCATAGCCGTCGCTAACGATGATGACGGCGGTGCGCGAATGCACTCGGCGTGCCATATGGTCCCGGTTAAAATCGCGCAGGCAATCGCCGATGCGGGTGCCCCCGCCCCAGCCTGCGGCCAGCAGGTGCATTTTTTCCTGGGCGCGCCATGGATCAGCGTCGCGCAGCGCCTCGGAAATCGCTGTCAAGCGCGTATGAAAAATGAAGCCGTATATGTCTGAAAGCTCGGCGGACAACGCTCGGGCCAGTCGCAGATAGAAAAAGCTGTACAGACTCATGGAGCGGCTCACGTCGAGCAGCAGCAAGATTCTCGGTCTGATACGGCGCCGATCGCGCCAGACCACTGACAGCGGCACGCCGCCGCGCTCGATGCTGCGGCGGATTGTGCCGGGCAGGTCGAATCGGCGTCCGCGCAGGGAGCGCGCCTCGCGCCGCACCCGCACCCGCTTCATCTGACGAGCAAGGCGGCGCATCAGGGTCTCAATATCGCACACCTCCTCGGCCCGAGCCAGTTCGCGGAAGTCCACCGCCTCAAGGGACTCTTCCCGGCTGGCGGCGTAGCGTGCTGACGGCTGCCGGTGATTGCCTGCGCCACCACGGGCCAATCCTGGTGCCTGCGCACTGTCCTGGCTTTCGTCCGGCGAAGGTTTGCGATAGCTCCTTGTATCGCGCGCCCCCTCGACAAACAGTTTCTTATTAGGCGGCAGAAAATAGGCATCGAAGAGCGCGTCAAAGCGATGCCACTCGCTGGACCTGCCACATAGCAGCGCCTTGAGACTCCAGCGCAACATCTGCGGATGAAGGATGCCAACCTGGGATGCGGCGTAGAGTAGCACCCGGGAGGAATCACCCCCGCCGACGCCAAAGCCGTTGGCCTGCAGAAACCCGCTGAATCCCGCTAACCGGGCCCGCAGGGTACGAGCCAGATCAGGCGCTTCCGGCATGCTGGCCGTCTTTAACATGCCGCCGCCATCCGTCCCACGACTTCCGGCGTAAATGCGGTGCGGTCATCACGCGTCTTGATGAGCGCCGCCAGGGTCTCCAATATGGCCTCGGTGACATCTTGCCCGATGGCGGTGACGCCCAGGCGCAGCAGCGCCGCCGTCCAGTCAAGCGTCTCGGCAATTCCTGGTCTTTTCTGCAAATCCATACGGCGCGTGTCCTGGACGAACTGGACCACCTGTCGCGCCAATTCGCCGGCCGCCTCAGGGGCGCGGATTTCCAATATGGCGAGTTCCTTTTCGAACGATGGGTATTCGACAAACTGGTACAGGCATCGGCGTCGCAAGGCATCGGACAGCTCGCGCGTGCCATTGGACGTCACCACAACGAGCGGAATCGATACCGCCGCAACGGTGCCCAATTCCGGGATGGACATCTGAAAATCAGACAGCAGCTCGAGCAGATAGGCCTCGAACGCCTCGTCTGCTCGATCGACTTCATCGATCAGCAGCACCGGAGACTGCGTACAACTGATCGCCTCGAGTAGCGGTCGCTTCAGCAGATATCGCTCTGAAAAGATATCCTGTTCCTTGGCCGCGACGCTGCGATCGTCCTGTTCAAGCAATTTGATCGCCAGCAGCTGGCGCTGATAGTTCCATTCATACATCGCCGAATGTGCATCCAGCCCTTCATAGCACTGCAGGCGAATAAGCCGTGTGCCGCGCACAACGGCAAGCGCCTTTGCCACCTCGGTCTTGCCCACGCCGGCGTCCCCTTCGAGCAGCAGCGGGCGCTTTAATTCCGTCATCAACAACAGAGCCGCGGCAAAACTACGCTCCGCTATGTAGCCGACAGCGGCCAGTTGCTGCTGTAACGCGGCGACGTCCGCCATCCGTTGTGCGCCGGTGCTCATGCCGCCTTCCTTGTAAACAGGCCGCGAAGCCATCCGTTAAAGACCGCCCATAGCAGTGCCAAGGCATTCAATGGCGCGGCCGGCGGCGGAACGGACGATGGCTCTGCAGTCGGCGCCGCCTGCGCTGCCGGCACCAGTGGGGCATCCCCAGGCGGTGAAGGCTGGCGCGTTTGAACGCGCGCGGCGAAGTTGGCGGCGAACTGTCGCAGGATCTGATCGGCGACCGTATCCATCATGCGGCCCCCGAAAGTGGCCGCCCGGCCGCTCACCGACGCCTCACAGCTGCCGGACAAGGCGCTCATGCCATCCTCTGTTGCGCGGACAACCGCCTTCAGCTCAAGCGACGCTGCCGACGAGCCGGTTGCGTCGGTCCCTTTGGCGGCCATACGCAGGCAACGATTGGCGGCATCCAACTCCTTCATCTCCACGTCGCCCCGGAATGACAGCGTCGCGGGCCCCACTTTGACAGTCACGGTGCCTTTGAAATGCCGCTCGTCAATCCGCTCGGTAATCTTCGCGCCGGGCATGCACGCCGCAACCGACTCAACATCGGCCAGGACTGCCCAGGAGGCCGCTGGACCGGCTGGAATCGGAAAGGTTCGCTCGAGCTGAACCTTCACTCCAAGCTACCGCTTGTTGATGCCAAGCGACTTGCAACGCTGCCAGACGCGAAAGGACGTATGCGGCATGTCCATATGCGTGACGCCCAGATGCGCGAAGGCATCGACAATTGCATTGGAAAAGCACGGAATGCCGCCGACGTGCGGCGATTCGGCGACGCCCTTGGCCCCAATTGGGTGATGGGGCGACGGCGTTACAGTAAAGTCCGTTTCCCACCTGGGCGTCTCGACCGCGGTCGGCAGGAAGTAGTCCATCAGGCTGTTGCCCAAATGGTTGCCGTTGTCATCAAACGGCACCGCCTGGCCCATCGCCACGGCAAAAGCCTCCGTCAAACCGCCGTGGATCTGGCCCTCAATAATCATCGGGTTAATCCGCGTGCCGCAGTCATCCAGCGCATAAAAGCGCCGCACTTTGGTCTCACCGGTGTATTTGTCGATGTCAACTACGCACACGTAAGCGCCGAATGGGAAGGTCATGTTCGGTGGATCGTAGTACTCAGTGGCGTCGAGTCCCTTTTCCATCCCGTCCGGCAGATTACTGGTATGCGCAGCCATGGCGATTTCTTTCATCGTCTTGGTCGCCGTCGGATTGCCTTTCACGCGGAACCGATCCACGTCCCACTCCAAGTCGCCCTCGCCGACTTCGAGCAGGTGCGCTGCAATCTTTTTTGCCTTGTCCTTGATTTTGCGCGCGGCGCGCGCCGCCGCTGCGCCGCCCACCGGCGTTGACCGCGACCCCCAGGTTCCGGCTCCATAGGGCGCCTTGTCGGTATCTCCTTCTTCGATCTGGATCTCTTCGGATGGCAATCCAAGCTCTGTTGCAATGATCTGCGCGTAAGTGGTCTCGTGGCCCTGCCCCTGGCTCATCGTACCCAGGCGCGCAATGGCGCTGCCGGTGGGATTGACCCTGATATCGCAGCTGTCGAATAGGCCAATGCCGAGGATGTCGCACACTTTGGTAGGACCGGCGCCCACGATTTCCGTAAAGGTGGAAATGCCAATGCCCATCAGCTCGCCCTGAGCGCGCTTTGCCGCCTGCTCTTTACGCAGCCCATCGTAATCCACCGCCTTCAATACCTTGTCGAGCGCCGCGTGGTAATTGCCGCTATCGAGCGTCCAGCCTAGCGCCGTGGTATAGGGAAATTGCTCTGCCTTGACAAAATTTCGCCGCCGGATTTCGGCCTTATCTACACCCACCTTCTGCGCCAGCACGTCAATCATCCGCTCGATCAGATACACCGCTTCGGTGACTCGCAACGAGCAACGGTAGGCCACCCCGCCAGGCGCCTTGTTCGTGAAAACCGCGTCGACCCGGCAATAGGCCTTGGGAATGTCGTAGGAGCCCGTGCAGATGCTAAACAATCCCGCCGGCAGCTTGGTTGCCGATACGTGTGCATTGAAGGCACCGTGGTCAGCGAGGGCGCTGAACCGCAGCGCCTTGATGCGGCCATTCTTGTCGGCCGCCAGTTCGCCGACGCCGTGATAGTCACGAGCGAAACCGGTGGTTGAGATGTTATCGATGCGCGATTCGATCCATTTGACCGGCACTCCGGTGACGATCGATGCCACGATGGCCGCCACATAGCCCGGGTACACTGGCACTTTGTTGCCAAAGCCGCCCCCGATGTCACCGCCCACAATGCGGATTTTGCTTTCAGGAATCCCCGAAAGCATGGCCACCACGGTGCGCACCAGGTGCGGGGCCTGCGAGGTCATGTAAACCGTCAACTGGCCGCGCACCTTGTCAAAGGAAGCCACGCAGCCACAGGTTTCGAGTGGGCACGGGTGAACCCGGGGATTTAAAATCTCCTCGCGTACGGTCACCGGCGCGCTGGCGAATACCGCGTCGGTGCCGGCCTTGTCGCCTGCCTCCCAGCTGAAGATATGATTCGGATGTGTGCGCGGACCATGACCGACGTTGTCCTTGTCGGCGATATCCTCGCGAATCACCGGCGCGTCTGGCGCGAGCGCCTTCTTGGGATCGACGATTGCTTGCAATTCCTCGTAGTCGACCTCCACGGCGTCGGCTCCGTCCGCTGCCGCGTAGCGATCGTTGGCGAGCACGAAAGCGACCTCCTGCAACTGGAAGCACACCTTTTTGTCGGCCAGCACCGCCTGCACATCACTGCCGAGTGTGGGCATCCAGTGCAGATTGACGGGTTTGAGATCATCGGCGGTGAGTACCGCGACCACGCCTGCAACCTTGAGTGCCTTGCTTTTATCGATTGATTTTATCCGCGCGTGCGCATAAGGACTGCGTACAATGGCGCCGAACAGCATTCCAGGCAGCTTGATGTCGTCAACATAACTGCCCTGTCCGCGGATGAAGCGTGCGTCCTCTTTGCGCTTGCGCGAGACGCCGACGCCCTCAAGCTTCTGTTCGCGCTCCAACGTCTGCTCAGACATGGCGGTTCGCTCCTCTGACTGTCACGCGGCAGCTGGCGCCGACAGCTTTCTTGCCGCCGACTGCACAGCCTTGACAATGTTCTGGTATCCCGTACAGCGGCAAAGGTTTCCCGCCATCCCGTATCGGATCTCTTCCTCGGTCGGGTTCGGGTTTTCCCTCAGCAATCGGTAAGCGCGCGTAATCATCCCGGGCGTGCAAAAGCCGCATTGCAAGGCATGATCGAGGTGAAAGGCCTCCTGTAGCGCATGCAATTCACCGCCCTGAGCGAATCCCTCGATCGTCAGCAGGGAGGCGCCCTCACACTGGACCGTCAGCACGGTGCACGACTTGACCGACATGCCGTTCAGGTCCACGGTGCAGGCGCCACAATGACTCGTCTCGCAGCCAATGTGCGGCCCGGTGTGCTGCAACTTCTCGCGCAGCGTATGAATCAGGAGCTCACGCGGCTCCACAACCACGTCGACCTCCTTGCCGTTTAACTTGAACGATACCGCCTGCTTCTTCGCCATAGTTCGCCCCTCGATCAGGAAGACTGCTTAAGCGGCGCGCTGGCGCGCCGTGGTCAACGCACGTATGGTCATCTCCCCTGCCATCGCGGTTTTGTATTCGGCATCGCCACGCTGATCTGCGCTCGGCGCACAGATGCTCATCGCCAAGCCTGCAGCCTGCACGATAAGTCCGTCATCGGGCTTCTTTCCCCGGAGCAGCGCTTCGGCTCTTGTAGCCCGCAGCGGCGTGGGCCCCACATTCGTCAGGGCGATCCGCACGTGCTCCACCACGCCGCCCTTCAAACGCAACAGCACGGCCGCGGCCGCGGCCGCAAAGTCTCCGGTCTTGCGCTTCAGCTTGGCGTAGCAATAGCCGGCGCCCTGCGCCGGGACAGGAACTCGGATCTGCGTCATGATCTCATCCGGTTTCATCGCTGTCTCATAGGTGCCGACAAAGAAGCCCTCGGCCGGCACGACGCGTTCGCCAGCGGCGCCGCGCAGAGCAAACGACGCATCGAGAGCCAGCATCAGCGCTGGATGATCGTTGCCGGGATCGCCGTGCGCGATGTCGCCGCCGATGGTGCCCTTGTAGCGCACCTGCGGGTCGGAGATCTGTCGGGCGCCCTCGACCAACAGCGGACACTTATTCTGCAGCAGCTGCGACCAGATGATCTCGTTTTCGGTGGTCATCGCACCGATCAGCAGCGTATCGCCGTCTTGGCGGATGCCCTTTAATTCCGCTATCTTGCTGAGGTCGATCAGGTGCTCGGGCTGCGCAAAGCGCAACTTCATCATCGGGAGCAGGCTGTGGCCGCCAGCGAGCAGTTTTGCCTCGTCACCGAATTGCTTCAGCAGCCCGAGCGCGTCCGGTAACGTCTGTGGTGCGTGGTACTCAAATTGGCGCGGAATCATCGGTTATTCCTTATCCGGATCGAGCCACGAGAAGGATTAGCATCGGCGACCGCCGCCAAATGGGCATGCGCTTTGAATTATCAGGAGGCGCGGCCGCAATGGTCCGCAGACAACCCCCCAGTAGCTCAGCGCGCGTGGCATCGACGCGATCGTTGCGCGGTTATGATCGACCCGCGTGTGGAACCCGTCAAGCGCCAATCTGGCGCAACTCGCACGGCGTGGGCCCGCGCCTCGTGCATGGCCGCCTTTGCCCGTGGCTACCCGTGGCTAGTTCGAATCCGCTTGCGAAAGACAATACGAACCGGCCAGCGCCCCCTGCGTGGCACCCGCAGTGCCGATGGTATTATTCCCGTCGCGCCACCCGCACTATGGCTCACCGATCAGTCATTAATAGCCGCAGATGTAAAATGTATGGCGAATTAGTGAGCGCGACGCACCCGGCGCTCGGACGATGGACGACGGGAATTAGCGACCCCGTCTCGGCCGGGCCAACAGTCCTTGGTGCGCCCGCCCCGGTTCGTGCGCGCGCGGTGGGCTGATGAGCTCTTCGCTGCAACGGTTGTTGCCCTTGTTCGAGCGCGAGCGGGCCTGTCATCAGCCGGTGGTGCTCGCGACCGTTGTGCGTACTGCCGGCTCCACGTACACCAAACCCGGGGCGCACATGCTCATCGCGGGTAATGGCGAATATGCCGGTTTGCTTTCGGGCGGCTGCCTGGAAGGCGATCTGGCCGAGCACGGTCGCGCGGTGCTGGCCACAGGCGTCCCCAGGCTGGCTCGCTACAACACCCGGGGCCCAGACGATCTGCTGTTCGGACTCGGATCGGGCTGCGAAGGGGCCATGGATATACTGCTGCAACGCCTGGATAGTTCAAACGACTGGCAACCCCTAAAGCGGCTCGCACTGGCCTGGCGCGCGCAACGCGCGCAGACCCTGGTGCTCGTGGTCCAATCGACGCTGCCGAATGTGCCGGCCGGCGCCGGTGTATTTGCCGGCGATCATCAGGTCTTCGGGTTCAGCACTGTGGCCGCCACGGATCCGCGGACGATCGAATCGCTGTGCCGGCTCGCGGCGACGCTGCCGCACCAGGGCCATAGTCAATTCCTGCCGCAGGCCTTGCCCGGAGTCGATTTGCTTGCACTGAAACAATTGCCGCCCACGCGGCTGCTTTTGCTGGGCGCAGGCCCGGATGCACTGCCGGTGGCCGAACTGGCCACCTTCCTCGGGTGGAGCGTCACGGTCATTGATCACCGCAGTCAGTATGCGCAGGCTGACCGCTTTCCCAGCGCGGCCGCGGTGCTCGACGGCGGCCCGCGGGCACTCGCCGCACTGCTGCTGAACGAACCCGCCGACGCCCCGGCACCTGAGCCACAGCCGGCTCACTTTGCCGCGGCGATCGTGATGAGCCATCACCTGGCGACGGATCGGGCTTATCTGCAGGCACTGGCAAGCAGCGACATTCCTTACGTCGGATTATTAGGACCCGCGACGCGACGCGAGCGGCTGCTCGCCGATCTGGGCGAGGACGCGGTAGCACTTCGTCCGCGCATGCGCGCGCCCGTCGGACTCGACTTGGGCGCCGTGACGCCCGAAGCGATTGCGTTGTCCATCATTGCGGAAATTCACGCCGCGCTGGCGGGTCGCAGGGGAACTGAGCCGCTGGCTCACGCCCACGCCTAGCGGCCATTCATCCCGGATCTGCCGGCCCGGTTTGCACGTCTGGTTGAACACCTTGAGCAAACGCCGGCATCCAGCGAAATCACCCGCGCACGGCCCGAGATCAGGGTGCACGTGGATATCGTGACTGTCGAGGCGAACGAGCAGGAAACCAGGCTTTACAGGGAACAACGGCCGCCAGCGCTTACACTTCGCGCGCTCGGCGCAACTGCAAGTTTTGTGGTGGCGGGGAGGAGGATTTGATCTTTGTATCACTCATGCCCTCGCGATACCCATCGTGCCAGCCAGCCTGTCCCGGATCCCCCTGCCCGAGCTTTCCTGCATTGACGGCAGAATCAGGCAGCAGATTTGACAGAAGTACAGCCTCAATCTGTACACTTGAACTGTACATATCGGAGCAACGTGAAGGATGTAAAGGTCACCGAACTTCGGGCGCGCCTACCGGCGTACCTCGAGCGCGTTAGACGTGGCGAGCATCTAAAGGTGACGTCGCGTGGCCTTGGATTTCGAAGAGAACTTCGTAGGTAGCCCCTTGCCGCAAGTAGGTACTAAGATGAAGGCATGCGAATTCTTCGAAGATTGAGATTCTTTGGATTAACCCTTCTTTGGATTGGGACCCTTGTGATGCAACTCGGTCCACATGATGCGGTTGATAATGTTTGCCATTGGCTTACGAGCATCTCTTGTTCGGTCTGGGTTTCCGAACATCACATTGTCCGAGCAATCTTATGGTCTTTGTGGCTCGCCGGCGTGATCTGGATACTTTGGGCAGTAATTGAGAGGTGGATCGCTTGGAATCACCGCAGAAAAGCTCCGGCGCCGACCACCGATAGGTCTCAATTCTAGGCAGCCCAGCGTCACTATATGGTTCGACTGAAAATGGGGCGCGCGGCCAATGACCCGGTTTCCCGCTAAGCCTTATCTCAATCAAGGTGATGTCAGCCCCTGGCGCGTGCGGCAACCTTGACAGGAAAAGTGTTGCGTGAAAGCGGTCACCAAGCGAAGCTGGCATGCTTAATTCTAATACCGCGGGTCACACCGATCAGCAAGCGGCAACCGAAGGAGAGCTCCGATGTTTGCAAGAATCCCGCGTTTCGTCGTCATCGCCGCACCCGTATTTTTCGCCCTGACCATCGCGAACTCGGCAAACGCCGCCGGCGCCGCCTGCTCGGTGAAATGTATTTCTTGTCAAAAGGCGTGCTATGCGACTTACGAAAAAAAATTATCTGAAAAATGTTTCGGTTGCAACATATCAGTCTTTAGAAAGCAATATAAGAAATGCAATCTACGCTGCCAGACAAAATGAGGTTAGTGAGAACCGGGATGTGCGCGAGCGTTCGTCTTGGAGACTGCTGAATGCAACGCCGAACGGAGAAGTTCCCCGACTAGACTTGCCAACAATCGAGCGGCTGTCAGGCATACGCTAAGACGTCTCCGCGTGGGGTGGGTGGGACGCACGCGATATGCACGCGAACCGAGGCGTGAACACATTGGGACGGCGGAGACTATCGGCGGGTGTCCACCCAGTAGTCCGCAGCGTAGCAAACTGTGTAGAACTGGCGCGCTGCGGCGGAATCACATTGATGCAACCAAAGATCGGCCGGAACGGATTGTGTGTTGCGGCTAAGGCCGTACGACGCTGCCGATCGCACAGCTCTCGCGCACTCTCGCCGCCGTTCAAAGCAAGGTGCGCGGCGATTTCATTCGACGTCGCGAAGAAGTCATTGACTCGCCAGGTCAAGACAGAGAAGCATGCAGGGAGGTAGCTTTAACTATTACGCTTAAGCTTTTGAAGTTAAATATAAAACATAAGCAATGGTAGCGGGGGGAGAATTTGATCTTTATATCGCCCATGCCCTCGCCCTCCCCATCGTGCCAGCCAGTGTCCGAGTTCCCGCTGTCGAAATGAACGGCCGCGTGTGAATCCAAAGCATTGCGCCCACCCGCCACCTGTTTTAGACTACATACACATTGAATGTGTAGAGAGACGCATTTGAAACAGACACGCAAGTCCGGTGCCGATCGCACCAACATTGTTATCGATCCGAAACTTGTGGCGCGGGTCAAGCGCCTCGCGAGCGTCAAGACGACGCGCGAGGCGGTGCACGTCGCACTCGAGCACTACGTGCGCAGTCGCGACTATTCCGCCGTGATCGCGTTGCGCGGTTCGGGCGGCGTTGCAGAGGGCTACGATCCGAAGACTGCGAACCCGACCCGCTGACACGCGATGTTGGTCGATTCGTCGGTTTGGGTTCCATTCCTTCGGGGTGATGCGACCGCCGAGGTAGACATGCTAGTCGCAGCGCTCAAACGTGGAGATCCAGTGTGGCTGGCTCCGCCGATCCTGCAGGAGGTACTACAGGGCGCCGACAGTCCCGAGCGGTTCGCGCGATGGGATCGTGTGCTGGGTGAGTTACCCATGCTTGTCGAGCAGGATGTCAGGGCGGCAGCGCGTACTTCGGCCCACCTGTACGCGCGTTGCCGATGGGCCGGCATTACACCGAGATCCGCAAATGATTGCCTCATTGCCGTTCACGCCATCGGAGGGCGCATGCCGATTCTGCACCGCGACCGCGATTTCATCGCCATCGCTGGAATCGAGCCGAACCTAGAGTTGCTACCGGCAACGTGACCCGCTGGTCGATTTCCGGTCCGTGGCAGCGACGCGACTCGCTTCCAAACGATGAAGCTAATATGCCGGCAGCTTCAACGTTACCTCCTGAGCCTAAGCGGGCATCTGCCGATGACCGCTTAGGAGCAACCATTTCGCAAGTATTGCGGCAAAGCACCCGATACCGGCGCCTCGTTACTTATCGAGCTTCTGCCTAAGCTTTGAGAGCAGCCAGGCATTTTTTCGAATTCGCCGGCAATCATCTTGTCGAAGTTGAAAATGACGCCTAAGGTTTTGTGCGGAAGGTCGTAGGTTCCGGTGATTCGGTACTTGAGCCCCGCGGCGGTTTCGTGTGACAAGGCCGGCTTTTGCCTTTCGATGAGTGACGAAGCTATGACGAATGGCGGGCGCTAGTTTTAACCCGGCTTGTTGATTCACCCGAATGCGCTCGTAGATCCAGGTGTTCGCGATCACGCGGCGGATTGGAAAGACGCAGGGGTATACGCAGTTGATCGGGTCCTCGAGAGGGATTCATGTCAGAGAGCCGAGGACTGTCGATTTCGGGGCACGTGCTTCGTCGTAATGAGTGTCAGAGCATGGAATTCGCTGTTTGCAGAGCGCCGCGGTGCGTAAGTTGCTGATTTAACCGAGGTCGCGAGGTGAACGTCATGGTTCTTGTCACGGCCAACCGAGAGCGAGGCCGGTGTCATGCCCACGCAGGAGCTCCTGACCGCTATGGGCGCGTTCAACGAATCGCTCATCAAGGCGGGATTTTCCTAGCGGGAAGGCTTGAAGCCGATCCGGCACGGCAAGCGCGTGCACTTCTCCGGCAAGACACGCAGGGTCAAGGTGTCTTCATGATGGCGAAGGCCAAGGGCGGCGCGGCTATCGCAGCCGCGAGCATCGATCACTTGCGCCGCTACATCAAGTTGTTGTTCCAACCCGCAATGCACAAAAGAGAGGAGACGTCATGAGCACGAACAATACCTATCTCGCTGTGTTCCTTGGCAGCAAAACCAGTCCGCGACGAGCGGCCTGGGACGCCCTTCCCGAAGGCGATCGGCGCGCGAAGGAACGAGAAGGCATAGCGGCCTGGAAGGCGTGGGTCGAGAAACATCACACCACCATTGTTGCCATGGGCGGCCCATTAGGTAAAACTAAAAAGGTCACGCAACGCGGGATCGACGATATCAGCAATGATATGGGCGCTTTTATGGTTGTGCGTGGCGACTCGCACGAGGCAGCCGCCAAACTCTTTGAGAAGCATCCGCACTTTACCATTTTCCCGGGCGATTCCGTCGAGATCATGCCCGTGCTGCCGATACCAGGCGGCTAGTGGACGTAGTGCACAAGGGATGTAGTGGAACCCGGAGCCTGCCACGTGCGCCGCCACATCGAGCTGTGACTTCGAAACGCGCGGAACGCGAAACACGAGGAGAACTGACCATGCCCAACACCGTGCGCCTTCATCGAGTCTTGGCAACAAAACCCGAGAAGGTCTATCGCGCGTTCGTCGAGCCGGACGCGCTGGCCAAGTGGCTCCCGCCGAATGGCTTCACCTGCACTGTGCATCACATGGACCCGACAGCCGGTGGCTCCTACAGAATGTCCTTTCGCAATTTCACCACCGGCCATAGCCACTCGTTCGGTGGCCAGTATGTTGAGCTCGTGCCCAACGAGCGCTTGCGCTACACCGACAAGTTCGAGGACCCGAACCTGCCCGGTGAGATTCGAGTAACGGTCACACTGAAGAGGGTCTCGCTCGGCACGGAAGTCAACATCGTGCAGGAAGGCCTCCCAGATGTCATTCCAGTCGAGGCCTGTTACCTGGGCTGGCAGGAGTCGCTGCGCAACTTGGCCAATCTCATCGAGCCTGAGATCACTCAATAACACCGACCATGAGATTCATGGTCTTCGTGAAAGCTACCCAGACATCCGAGACCCGCACGGCTGGCAGGAAGTGTGATTCAGCCAGAGAGTTCTCGTTCGAAACCATCTGAACCGGCGCAGGATTGCCATCATGATCGACCATACGGGCATTGGTGTTGCGAACGTCGCCCGTTCCGCAGCGTTTTACGATGCGGCTCTGGGCGCACTCGGCTCGCGTCGCGTTATGCAGCTTCCGGAGAACGACGGGGCCGATGGCGTCGGCTATGGCGTCGATTACCCTGTTTTCTGGATTGACCGTTTCCACCCACATGGTGTGAAGCAGCATACGGCCTTCGCAGCCAAGAACCGCGCCGAGGTTGACGCCTTTCACGCAGCCGCCCTGAAAGCGGGCGGAGTCGACAACGGACCACCTGGCCTTCGCAACCTCGCCGATGCTTATCCGCCGGGCTACTACGCCGCCTTTGCGCTCGACCCGGACGGCAACAACCTGGAGGCAGTCTTCCGCGGTACCTGAACCGATGTCTGATACTTGCTCGCCGGACTCTCCAGCGCTGCGCCGCCCGATGTTGATGAGATGTGCTCCTCAGGTGCAATGAACGCGGCACGTGAAACACAGGAAACCACATTTGTTCTGCTCCCAGGTGCCGGAGGGATGGCCTGGTATTGGCATCGGGTCTCGTTGCTCCTAAAGCAGGCGCACCACGAGCCCATAGCCATTAACCTACCCAGTGACGATGCGAGCGCAAGTCTCAGCGATTACGCTGACGTCGCAGTTCGGGCCATCGGAAAGCGGGCGAACGTTATCCTCGTTGCGCAGTCGCTTGGCGGATTCACAGCTCCACTCGTTTGCGCTCGGGCGTCGCGCGGGCCACCGAGAGCCGCACCCAAGCGCAGCGCAGCGCCGAGCGGCTGATAGCGCGGCTGCCGTTGATCGTCGCCGAAATGCGTGAGCTGATCGGTTCGGGCGTCGGCAGCCTTTCGACTCCTGAGCGCATCGTCGCCGCCCGCGAGGCGATTCGTAAGGTGCTTGAAGGGGGTGCGGTCCGCCTGAAGCCGAACGCCGATCACACCGCTGTCGTCGGCGAAATTTCGTTCGTGGCGCTGGGCAGCCATTTACTGGAGATCGCCGGGATCAGACGGGAAATGCGGGGAACCGGGGCAGAAAAACCCCTAGTAAATCAATTGCAAGAAAATATGGCAGCGGGGGCTCGATTCGGCACTTACTTGCACGCCTACCGAAGCACGAGACCGCCCCCGTACAGCCACAATCGAGCCCGCCGATGCACGAACCTGTGGGCCGCCAGAGGAGCCTTCCCGTTGAACACCCTACCCCACCTCCGAGCGAAGCCGCGCCGCCACTTCGGGGGTCTTAGCGATTGGACTGACGCACCCGGATCAGGGTCCAGACAGCGAGCCCGAGACTCGCGGCGATCAGAAAACAGCCGCTCCAAATATGATGGAAAACGCCGACATCGATCAGACCGATCGTTGCCACGCAGATGGCTGACCAGACATTTAGCGGGACTGACTTTAGATTCATACGCTAATTATGTGTCGGACGTCGAACCAGCGAAAGGCGTCTGACCCACTACCCGACTTTGGCCGCTTCAACAACCGGTGCTGAGCACTCAGTGGGTCGTCGGCTCGGCGCAGGGGCCGCAATGCAGGCAACGGTCCGGCGTATGGTCCATCCCATACTGGCTCTGCTTTCGGGTATCTCAGTGCCCGTGACAGTGGAGCCAGCCAGGGCGGCGATTACCGATGTCGTCGGCTTCAGAATCGAACTGGTTCCGGGAGTCGCGGCGATTCCTAAGGGCTAGGATGCCTTAGAAACCGCGCCTTTACTGCCAGCAGCAGGGGTGCCGGAATCAATGGTAGCGGGGGCACAATTGTGGACTTATTTGCTGCGGCTTCCCAGATAGCGCGCTGTCGCCATAATTTTTAGGAAATCAATACTTAAGCGCGAAATCCAGAAGAATTTTGCGAGCGATCCCTTACTCAATCCCGTTCGTTCCCAGTCATCTGGGTTACCTATCTTTCGCGGCCTTGGGTCCAACGTCTCGGGCCCCGTACTTCCTCATCATGGTCTCATATGGACCTGTCGTATATCGTGCGCCCGATCAGCTCCGCGCAACCATTTTTTCGGCCGTGGCAGGCAGCCAGCGGAGCAGTGTCGGCAGCATGCGCACCTGCCCAGGTAGAATCTCGTCTCGGCGCCTGTCGAGGCCGGCGAGCGTGAGGCGTACCACGTCTTCGGCCGACAGCTTCTTTCCAGAGGTCGCGGATGTCGCAGGAGTATCCACCAGCGGGGGCAACAGCTCTAGAACATGCACTCCGACGCTCGCGGCGATCCGCCGAAAGCTCTTGGTGAACGAGTGCAGTCCGGCCTTGCTAGCCGAGTAGGTCGGTCCTCGATCCGCCGGGGCGAGGGCGTATCCGGAGGAGACCATGACGACGGCGGCGGCACTGCTCGCCCTCAACAGCGGCAGGAGTTTCACCGAAAGGTCGATCGGCGCGACTAAGTTGATGAGGATCTCCTCCTCGAGCCTGCCCAGACTCTCGCCTCCATCGAGCAGGTTGGGCTGCAACATGATGCCGGCATTGTTGATGAGGAGATCTAGGCGCGGCCAAGTCGAGTAGACCTTCGCGACGAGCGCTTGTCTGTCATCCAGGTGCGCCAGGTTGCCGGCGAGCGACCAGGCGGCGCCGCGCCGCGCCTCCGCCTCGCGCAATCTTCCGGGGTCTCGTCCTGTTATGCCCACCTTGGCGCCGGAGGCGGTCAACGCTGACGCGAATGCCTGACCGATGCCGGAGCTGCCTCCGGTCACGACAGCAGTCTTGTCAGTCCAATCGATTGCCATGGTCGGATTTCTCCTGTGCTGTGAGGTTAGGACGTGCGATGGCTCCAAGTTCGGATCAGTGCGGCTCGTCGTGCTCGGCAGGCGCAGGGGGCGCGAGCCAGAAACGTTGCAGCGATGCACGCTATCAACTGATCCCATGCAATACCCCTGTCATATTTGACAGGTGACAACCCCGTTACGCCAGTTATATTGACTTCGCCATATCGGCCTGCGCATGAGCCGACAGAGGAAACATGGCCGCGGTAAATGTAGGCGATGTATTCGAGCCTGGCGATGTCGTCCCAAAATCAGGAATTTACCGGGTAATCCACGACCATCGGCACGCTCAGCCGCACGAGGTCACATGCATTTACGGTAAGCGATTTCCGCCTTGCCACGGCTGCGGCCATCATCCTCGCTTTCGACTAGTCACGGCCGCGCAACACATCGAGACGCACGACCTATTTAAGTAGCGTCGTGTCCGTTGCCAGCGGGCGTCGACGCATTTCAGCATCGCGACCACGAGGACCCGCTTGAGATCGGTGCGGCTCTTTCTGGGAACTTCGGAACATATGCACAAATGAGCGCTGTATTGATTCCCCGGACCCCCGCGACCGGACGCGATTGGCCGGCCTTCGTCTTACGATAGCCATACGACGCGGCAAATGGAGCCACTACGCATGGGGCTGTTTTTCCATTCAATAAACGAGGCTCGGTCGATGCATGATGAACTATGGGCCGGTGCGCAACTCAAGCTCGAGTACGCGCATTTCCACGTCGCCAGGATGCAGCGAGCGCTTGAGCCACCTGAGATGACCGGGGACGATGCCGCGATCATCGCGTCCGGGGCCATGGTGGACACCGGCTGGCAGCGCTCAATCTATCCCCACTTCGACGCCTTCCTTGCAGCGGCCCGAAGCATCCCGGAGATTATTCAATGCTGCTTTGGCACAGATCGAGACTACCGCATGCTGCGGTGGGTTCAGCAACTCCCGGCCGAGGAGCGAGCTCGACGCCGCGCCTTTCGGCATCAGTTTACGGGCTACAGGACCTTTCGCGATCTTCCGCTGAGTCGCACGCGGCACACCAGCCAGCACCGACGCGGTTATGCTGACGTTAAGCTCACTATTAGCGGACGCTTCGGTGTGACATACATCGGTGGCCCAGCTAAGCCCATTCCCCTGTCGGAGACTCCTTACGTCGACAATCCGCAACTTCCCTTAATGCCTAGAGCATCAGCTATAGAGCCTCACTACCAGGACTTTCAAATCGACGGCCGACCGCTGTTTACGGAATGCCATGAGTACCTCGGACAAGCACAAATATTAATTAACGATGCCCGCGCTCTTGCGGACAAAATCCACGGCGCCAATATGCTGACAGCGCCGCCGGATGCATGATGATTGAGAGCAGCGCAGCCGTTTCATATTGAATAGGGACGACGACCATGAATTAGCCGGAATCGATACAATCGTTGAGTGAGCAGTTACGCACGTTCATCAATCTCGGCCCACAGGCCGCGCGCGCATCGGTGGCGTACTCCAGATCGTGGTCGTATCGAGTCAGCGCTCTTCACGCTTCGAGTGCCTTTCGGCCGAATTAGGGTCTCTCTCCGCTCGCTGTTTGAGCAGACTTTCAGCCGGGATCCCAAACTTCGTATGCAATCCTTCGATCATCCTCAGAGTTAGTAACCGTCTGCGGCTGAGAATCTCATACACTCGATTCTTGCGGCCGATCACCGGCTCCAGGTCTTTAACTGTGAGGCCCGACTGCTCCATTCGGAACTTGATGGCCTCCACGGCGTCAGGCAGATCCATGGGAAAGTGCGCGCGCTCGTAAGCCTCGACCAGCGTCGTCAACACGTCCAGGCGATCTCCCGCAGATGTATTGGCTTTTGCCGTCATCAAGGACTCGACCGCCTTGAGCGCCGCTCGGTAGTTTGCCTTGGTCCTGATAGGCTTGATGTCCATTGATTACCTCTCAAATCGTTTGCGCATCGATGGCGTCGTACTGCTTGTGCGTGCCGATGAAGCGGATGTACACGACCCTATACGGGTAATTGATCCACACGACGACACGGTACTTGTTGCCACCGATATTGAACACCACGCGACCATCCTGGAGGATGCTCGCGTTACCGAACAGCGCATTTACGTCGCTCGGCTTTGACCAATCCGCATTCAAGACGTCTCTGTACCAGGCCAGCGTTGGCCCTTCGGCGTCCTGATATTCAGGGTGATCGCTCCAGAATGCCTTCAGCGTGGAAACCGCGATCACCCTCATCCCAGCATTCTAGTCCCAATATGGGACCTGGGCAAGACATTGCCCACGGCAAGACGTCGGCCACAAAAAGACAATCGTCATTTACGGTATCTCAAAAGGGGAATCCATGAAGGCTACTCTGTATGCTCGTGTGTCGACGAATGAACAACGCAAGGAATCCATCGACGATCAGCTGCGCGAGTGCCGCGAGCTCTGCCGGCGGCATGGGTTCAATGTCGTCGGCGAACTCTGCGACCGGGCGCGCTCGGGAAACGAGGCAAGTCGCCCCGGTTATCAGCAGCTTCTTAGGGCGGTTCGGCGTCGGGAGTGCGACGTGATTGTCGCCCATGAGCTATCGCGCCTGTGGCGCAGCGAATCTGAGATGCACGCGACCAAGGAGGAGCTCGAGTACCTCAGTGTGCATGTGGTCACCGACGACGGGATCGATACCCGAATTGCGGGTATGGATATCCTCATCGCCATCAAGGGCGCGATGGCGAAGCAAGAACTACGTCAGATTGCGCACCGCACACACCGCGCCCTCAAAGGACTGGCCTTGGATGGGAGAAGCGCAGGCGGAAAATGCTACGGATATATCCCCGCGATCCGCAGTGGCTCGGGCCGTCGCGAAATTAGCGCTGCTCAAGCCTATGACGTTCGGCGAATATTCTCGTGGTACGCCGCTGGCAGGAGTCCGCGGTGGATCGCTGATCGTTTGAACGAGGAGCATATTGCTTCGCCAGGAAGCGAATGGCATAGAGCGAGCAGAAGACAGCATGGAAAATGGCTTGCATCGGCGATTCACGGGGACACCAAGCGCGGAAGCGGCATTCGCAATAACCAGATGTACATCGGCCGATATGTATGGAATCGCCGGCGGAGCAGAAAGAAGCTTAAATCCGGCGATCGCGAATATCTTCTGCGTCCGGCGGAGGAATGGATCGTCGTTTCGCATCCGGAGCTGCGCATTGTCTCGGAAGAACTATGGGAAAAAGTGAAGGCTCGTCAGCGTGAGCAGGCAATGCGTATCGGTGCTCGCGTACGCCTCGGGCTGTCGAAGCACCGGGCACGAGCGACTCGCACATACCCGAAGTACCTGCTCTCGGGAATAGTGCTTTGCGGCGTCTGCGGGAGCAACCTGGTGGTTTCCGGTCCCACGCAGACATACGTGTGCGCTAGCCGCGTCAATGGCGGCCTAAATGCTTGTGCCAATAAGCTTCGCCTGCCGCGAGTTCGACTGGAGCAGCAACTACTGCACTGGATCCACGGAGTTCTTGTAGGGGATGACGCCCTGGAGCGTCTTCTTCGAGCGTCGCGCGCACGGAACGGTGGAGAAAGCCCTTACAGTGGATCCGCGGCTTCAGCCCGCGGCGATCGGCGACAGGAACTACGCGATGAGATATTGAACCTCGTCGATGCCATCGCGCACGGCGAATTACGATCCAGTGCGACGCTCGCTGAGCGGCTCGCCCAAGCAGAGTGAAACTTGCAGCCGAAGAGCAGCGCGCAGCGCTTGAGCAAGGTGTCGCAGATGCGGTATCGACTCCGCAATCAGCGCAGTTCTATGCGCCGTTCGTCTCGGCGTCGGTACAGCGACTCGAGGAGAACGCGCGCGAAACCCGCGCGACGCTGAGCGAAATCGTAGGCGGCGGAATCACGTTGATGGCAAGCAAAGATCGACGAGAGCTGATGGTGTGCTGCGGCTTGGGCCGTACGACGCTGCCGGTCGCACAGCTCTCGCGCACTCTCATCGCTGTTCCAGGTAACCCGCCCAGCGACTCCATTCGACGTCGCGAAGAAATCATCGGCGCGCCTAGTCAAAACCTGAAAACGAACATAGAAATCACTTGAGCTGTTACGCTCAATATTATGAAATTAAATACTAAATATAAGTAATGGTAACGGGGGGAGGATTTGATCTTTATATCCAGCACCCGCTCGCGCTGCCGATGGTCCCGGCAAGTCGGCTGCGGATCGCTCCTGCCTGAGGGTCGCCGCACCTTGCTACGGGCCACGTGACGGCCTGGCGCCGGCGAAACGGTTATTGCATCCATCCGGCGTTAACTACAATCTTTATTGTACGTACAATAAATAGGTGAAGATCGAGTTCGACCCTGCGAAGGATGCGCTCAATCGTCACAAGCACGGTGTGTCACTCGCCCAAGCGGCCCGGATTGACTGGCCAAGGGTGATGGCAATTCCGGACAACCGTCGATCGTATGGCGAGGAACGATACATCGCCGCCACGCCTATCGGCGACCGACTGTATGTGGTCGTGTTCACGATCCGGAACGGCACTCTGCGAATCATTAGCCTGCCGAAAGCAAATCGTCGAGGGATCAAACGCTATGAAACGCAAGACTAGACTACTGCGACCAACAATCTCCGAGGAGGCAGCGATCAATCGCGGAATCGCTACTGACTCTGATACGCGCGAGCTGGAGACGGCAGACTTCAAGCGTATGCAGCCGCTTCGCGAGATCCTCAAGCGTCGCGGGCGACCGAAAAGCGCTACGCACAAGATTCCGGTGACGTTGCGCCTTGATGCTCAAATCGTCGACTTCTTTCGAACCAGCGGCCATTGGTTGGCAAACGCGCATGAACGATGCGTTGGCGGGGTACGTCGGCAGAATGCGACGAACAAAGGCAGGCAGGAAAGCCGTTGACCTACCTGATGGATAGGTTACGTTTTATTCCGGAGACATAGGTGAGGCGGTCTCAAGGGGTCAGCGAAACACCTCAGCTAATCTAGCTTAGGAGGTGTTTGGTATGACAGGACGTCCCTCGACAGTTACAAACGCTCAACGCGAAGAACTCTGGCGCCGATACAA